>Ga0335072_10007392_pt1 | contig 15994 bp, 22 predicted proteins | sample Lox_Sample_21_FD_206725 | JGI IMG/M metagenome (GOLD analysis project Ga0335072, IMG submission 206725) | Soil microbial communities from Loxahatchee National Wildlife Refuge, Florida, United States - Lox_Sample_2.1 | ecosystem: Environmental > Terrestrial > Soil > Wetlands | place: USA...
GCGGCCATCGAATACAACTACGAACGAGATGGGGAAATCGTGGTGCCCGCAGGGGCGAAAGCGATGGGCAGTCTCCAACAGGCCGACCGGTCTGGAAACGTGGAGATTCGTTTTACTTCGATTCAAATGCCCGATGGAACTGCGGAAAAGATTGACGCCACAGCCATGAGCTTGACCTACGGGCCCCTGAAGGGTGCGGTTAGCGGGAAAAAGACAGGAACGAATTTCCTGGTGCGAACATTTACGGGTCTCGGGCAAGCAGCCACCTATCTTGTCGGGTCGGGCGGCATGAGCGCGCCTCTTTCGGAGAGCGCATTCTTGCGGGACCGGATCGCGACGAATATCGGGATTGCCGGCGATCAGGAATTGAACAACCTGACGTTCAACCAAAACATCGTGGTCACCGTCCCGGGCAACACTCGGTTTTACATCGTCATGGAACACGGCGCGGCGTTGCCCGAAGGCCCGGCGCAAACAGCCACATCGCAGCAGGCGAGTACTGCGCCTCCCCCTTCGATGGAAGAACTTCGGCAGCTCTTACAGCTCCGTCAAGAAATGAGCGCCATGTATCAACAAGCGGGCGGCACGCAAAGCGACGCACCACAAGCGCCGCAGCAGTGAGGTTGATCGCGGAATGGAACCGAATTGGAAGCCGTTGGTCGATAAGCTCGGCGAGAAGCGTTGTGCCGGGTTTATGTTCATGGGGAGGATGAACGGGATCAACATGTACAAGCACGGCATCGCCCGGACATATTTGAATCTGGACGATCAGGGCCGCTGCTACTTGTGCCGTGAAAGGTGGCGCTTCCAAGAAACGAACTTCGCTGTCGAACTCGCCAGGCTGGAAGCGGCTCTCGCTGAACTCGGGGCGACCTTGGAAAGCGCCTACGATGAAACGTACATCGAGCAAAAGAGAAGGGCGTTGCAAAAGGCCGGCATGTTACACGAGCGGATCGAGATCGAACCGGAAGACTGGTCCATTAATTAGAGCGTCGTTTTCCCCACAACGTGTGCAATGCGGATGCCGACAAATCGGTATGTCTTCGTGTTGCAAGAACCTAATGGCCTGCCGACGTGATCTTCGGAGGTGCGATTCGCGTCCAGAAATCGGTGATTCGATCGTGTCGAAAAACGCGACTACATCGACGATTTTTCCGTCCTTCATTTGCAAATACCACGTATAGGTGTTTTCGTAGGGCTTTCCGTCGAGCGCGGTGCCGGCACCGTCGAAGAACGCAACGACCACGTCGCCGTCAGCGTAAAGTCCGCGCACCTTGGTAGGGACGAACCGCTTAGACATCCGCGCGTTGAATGGCGTAATCACGAGATCGATGAATTCCTGCTTGCTGTTGTAAGTCTTCGACACGGGCGCGTTACCGACAATCGTCCACTTGGCATCCGGCAAGAGATCGTCGAAGAGGCTTCCAGTTCCAGCCGCCCATTTGTCGAGGCCCGCTTGGACGATTTGCTTGTTGCGCAATTCGATGCTCTTGGCGTCGTGGCTCATGGCCATCCTCCCGCTGCAAGGCAGTTTCGCCCGGCAGCAAAGATTTGGCAAGCCGCAGAGCTTACTTCAATGAATGGGCGGATGGCCTATGTTTCTGCTCCGGCCCTTGGGTGAATTCCAATCAGAGACTGGAACCGCCCATCTATCAAGCGTACTCAACTCGGATAAGTCAGCGTTTCAATACCCCCTTCACTTTTTTGACAAACAAGAAAACTGGCTTTAGGGTGCCCGCACTTGGCCCGCTTTTCGCCGGCGTGTTCGCCGGAGGGAACCGGCGAAGCAGAAAGGAGAGCGTACCCTATGAAGGTAACGATAGACGACGCATGGAAGCGGGCACTGGCCGTGTCCGCCATCTGTTTCATCCTGGCAAGCCAATGCGTCTGGGCGCAAAACCTCGGAGCCCAGCCGGCAACGAACGTGGCAGTCCAGGGCCAGACGGCGGCTCAGCCGGAAGGCGCCTTCCTGAATTTCATCAACTGGATCGGGAACGTCATTGCTCCGGTAGGAGCGGGCGGCGCCGTCGTTGGCGCCGTTGTGTCCTGGCTGAATGGGCGGGGAGTCGGCCGATGGCTGGCGGCAGCAGCGGGGCTCTTGGCTGTTTCAGGGATCACCCGGTTGATCGAGTTCTGGATCACCAACGGAACCGGAGGCGTGAACTAAGTGAAGAGCACACCTCCAGCGCGGAGGCGGCGGGCAGTTCGGGAAAGGAGACGAAAGGAACCGGGCCGCCCGCTCACCTCCACGTTCATGTCGAACTGTTTTGCAGAAACCAAGGCGAGAAAGAGAAAGAAGAGAGGGAGCAATGGCTGTTCCGCAAATATTGAACGACATCATTCAAGTGCTCTTGCAGCTGGCGCCGGCGGCTTCTCTGGTCGCTCTGGTTCTCGCGGGACTCAGCTTGAGGCGCGAGGGTGGAACAACGTTCTTGCTTGGGGGCGGCTTCACGAAATGGATGTTTTGGGCCGTCGTGTTCGTAACGCTCGTGCCGCTGCTTGGGTGGTTCTCCTCGTCTGGAGTGGCAACACCGATACCGTCGGGGGGAATTGGAACGGCTTGGTTGATCTCGTTTCAGTCGGACGTGTCGAACTTCGTGACGACGTTTATCGCAGGCCGGATCGTAACGACCCTTGCTGCGTATTTTGTTCTGCGAGCCATCCTGGACACAGCCTCAGGAGGCCACCCTCTGCCGTCGATTCTGGCAGCGATGTTTCTACTAGGCGTGCAAGCAACGTACTCGTTGATCGAGAGCTACAACACAGGAGCACAGTTTGCCACGGCGGACGTTCTGGACAGCCTTTGGAATTACTTGGCTGGCACGATCATGCCGATCGCGGCAGGACTCGCGATCGTGGGCGCCATCCTCAATTTCGCTACGAAGCGGCCGGCCATGCGCTTGGTCGCGGTTGCCCTCGCCATGTTGTGCGTTTCGGGAATCTGGAAATTGGTTCTATCGATGGAGGCATAGGAATAGCGATGTCGTTTACGAACGGAATCTTGAATCTGACGAACTGGGCCGGAAACGTGATTTTGCCCACCCTTGCGGCGCTCTTCTTCGCCATCGCCGTTTTGCGCTTTGCGCGTTCGGAATCCTACGCGGCCGCGATGTATGGAGCCTTTCTCTGTCTGATGGCTTCGGGTCTGTTACGAACGATGGAAACGTTTCGCGATCCAGACTGATATTTTGTGGTGATCTTCGCCCAGACACTCCTCGAGGTCACGCATCGTATAACCCTCTCGCACGCGGCGCGAGGTTCCAAGGCGCTTTATCTTATTCACGACGGAGCTTTCGGGGCGGCGCAACCGTTTCGCGATCGTCGCCGCCGACACGCGACCTACCAGGTGTTCCACAAGCCCCAACTCTACTTGCGTCCAAGGCCGCCGATCCATCTTCATGGTCAGACCCAATCGTGCAGCTTGCCGTTTGATGTACCAGCGCGGCAAGCCCGTGAGACGAACCATCCGGTTGAGTACTTGGAAGCGACGATTCAGCCCGCCGAAATAGTGTGCTTTGAGATAGGCATCGTATTCCGGCCGCCATGTGTACTTCAGCTTGGCCATTATTGTTCTCCTTGGCGGTTTGTGCTGGAACCAAGTCAGGTCAGGACCAACTGGAGAGCGAGTAGACGTGCGCGATAGTTACTGCTCGTCGTCGTCGAGGAAAACCGTCCAATCAGGCGTGTTCGCAAGAAGCTCTAAGACCTTCTCCGGTTCGGTGCCCAGAAGTCGGCGGCAGGTTTCGAGTTCAAATTCAACTTGTTCGGCGATCAGTTTTGCCGCGCGGCGATAGGCAATCTCGCTGCCGGGCGGAATGTCAGCAAGTTTCATCGGGCATCCTTTGCGGGGAGCGGTACGTGAGGTATCCGGAGGCGCTGTCAAGAGGTGGAAAGCGGGGGAAAAACTGAAGCGGCGGCTATCGAGGCTAGGTAAAATTCGGGCCAGCTCCTGCAAGCCCCGACTCAGAACGCCAAACTTTTGGGGCATTCCAAGAAGTCAAGCTGCGGCAGTGTTGGACCAATCTAGATATGGACGTGGTTCAGATTGCAGCCGAGTGCGCTGAGGGAGTCCAGATCGCGGAGGCGGGAGCGAATAGAAGCGATTTGCAATGGCTCGTCCCAGTCAGGATTGAAAACGATCACTCGCACGACCAGGGTGCCGTCTTCCTCCTCCTTACCTTCGACTGCGACGGAGTCCCACATCTCCTGGGTTCCGTGACGCTGAACGCGTTGGCCGACCTTGATCCAGGCTGAGCCGGCGATCGCACGAAGCGGCCGGCCGGGCTAGCGTCACAATCCACTAGGAATCCACCCTCGTTCGTTGCCGATTTCAATGTGTCCATGTGCCTCTTCTCCTAGTGCGTTACTTTGGTTTGAAGAAAAATCAGATGAACATGGAGGCAGCCAGAGGGGCTGCCTCCCTTGCTGCTCCTTAATGCGATCAACAGGAAGAGGCTGTTGCCAGTTCGAGGAACGGACCAAGTTTCGCGGTCGCCTTGAACTGCGCGATGCCATCGAGGTCTTTGAATGCGCTGGTGAACGCATTCGAGAGGCTCCACATCGTTCGAGGAGCGAACTCCTCGACGTACGGGTTGAAATACAGATCATGGATGCGGCGAGCCAAATGCTTGGGGACATCCAACTCGCCCTCGACGAATGCTCGGTAGATGACCAGCTTCGCCGTTTCGTCAGGAATCCGTGCCGCTTTCCAACCTTCAACTTGTTGCTTCATCGGCTCGAAATTCCGTTGCATGCGGTCCACGCCCACGGAAAGGGTGTCCACGAGGCTCAGGTGTTTGGTGTGTTTGGCAAGTACGGGCGTGAAATCCCCGTGAAACGCCATGTTGTCGCACACTAGCACTCTGTAGCCGACCGTGAGAGCCAGGCGCATGGATTTGTCGTTGGAGTTGCGAACGCCGATTGAGAATCGGCATCCGTCGAATGTGGTTTCAAGGTCGAGAACACCGAACATCTTCATGCCGTCGCTTGAAACTGCGTACTCATCCCGTACAATCGAAATCTGCCGGAAGCTCAGAGTTTCGATGAGCGCGCCGACAATCTCGAAGTGTGGAAGTGGTTGATGGGTTGCGCTCGCGGCCGGAGTGGGGATCGCCTTCAATTCTTCTCGGCTGATCTTCGAACTCCCGCAATGAGCTAAGAGCTGCGCTTGCTCCATGTGTTGCTCCTTTCGAGTTTCAAATTCACATCCAAGAGCCTCGAACGAGGCGGTCCTCAGGCGTGGCCTTTGGATTTCGTTGGTGAGACGCAGGAGGGTGGACCGAAGTGCGAACGTCTGGTGCGGGAAGTCTGGCAGACTCAAATCTCAGACGTCTTTGTTAGCCTCTGTCCATACATCCACGGTTGCATCTTGATTGCCGTGGCCCAGTCCTGGAAACTGGGTATGCGCCCGAGGTCCTCGCGAACGTGCTGCTCTCCGATATATCGCACAGGCACATCTTTGCCTTCGCTGTTGCGAATAGCCGCGCCGAAAATGCGCTCTGCCAAAAAGATTCCTTCGGCATGGTGGCGCAGAGCCCGATGCCGAACGTCTGCCATGATGGCTTTCGATTCATCGAACCAGTTGTGGATCGGCAAGTAATCGTGAGGGACGCCGCCGAATTTGCGGGCGCTACTGTTAGCGTGTTCCAAAGGATGAGCCATGGCCTAGATCTCCCTCGGATCGTCCGGATGGCTGACGGTTTCATACCAGTTGTGCTCGACGCGAATGAGCAGTGTTTCGAGATTGAACGTAATCGTTCCGAAGCCGCCCTCGCCGTCTTCGTAGCCTTCTGGCGCGAAACCCTCAAGGAGATCGCCGAGTGTCTGGAGATCGAGATCGGACGGCAGGCGCGACTCCTCGACGGGAGTCCCTGCCGCATCTTCGAATTGAGGTGGTTCCGCACGGCCCTCGTCGCCATTCCCGTAATAGCTGACCGTCACTTTCGCGACTGCCGCAGCGCGCAAAGCATCGGAAAACTTCAGTACCTCGGCCTTCCTTTCTTGATCTGTAGTCATGAGACGCTCCTCGGTTGCTAAAGAGAAACACAAAATGGGTGAATCGCAGAGAGTGGAAGAGTGAGACCGGGCGAGGTTATGAGCAGCCGCTCGTGCTGCCGCAATTTGCGCACTTGTAGCAGCTTCCGTTGGGGACCATGAGCATGCCGCAAGTTGAGCACGAAGGCGCATCGCCGACTTTGGACGAGGGAATGCGCGTTTGTGCGGATGAAGCGTCTGCTACAACCGCCCGTTTTGATACGGGCTCTTCGTGGAGATCGATTCTCGGTTTGAGATATTCCGCTGACAGAAACTTCCCGCCGAGCCAGCGGGCAATATAGTCCAACACCGAACTCGCGTATCGAATGTTTGGATTCTCTGTAAATCCGCTTGGCTCGAATCGAGTGTTGGTCAGCTTGTCGACCAGGGCCTTCAGCGGCACGCCGTACTGAAGACCGATCGAGATCGAAAGCGCCAGGCCATCCATGAAACCCGACAGTGTGGAGCCTTCCTTGGCCATCTTGATGAAAATCTCGCCCGGCGCTCCTTCCGCGTACATCCCGACGATGATGTAGCCTTCGTGGCCGCCGATCGAGAATTTGTGGGTGACAGACTTTCTCTCGTCGGGAAGCTTGCGCCGTTGGGCGCGGGCAAATAGGTTCCGCTGCTCGGGTGCCTCGACAGCAGTGATCGTGGTCTTCTGCCCATTGTCCGGCGCCATCGCTGATGTGTCGGACGACGACCCTCGATCGGTTATGTCTTCTGCTGACATCTTTGCCTCCACTCAGGCGGGTCCCGCACCAAGCGCCAACTCAGCCGGCGCCGTTAAGAAGTGAGCGTGCGAGCATCCTATGCAATTGGCTCCATGAGCCGCCGCCGCGACCCCCTCGCCAAACATCGATGGAATCGGAAGTTCTTCACCAGACCGTGACCAGAAACGCGGAACCTGCAGCGCGCCCAAATCATTCGTGCTGCACGAGAGCTTCGATTCCGTGAAGCCATTCACGCCCCGGAACAGAAGACTGTTCTCGATCAGAGGGCGGTGGCCCTTCTCCGATTTCCCCGGTTGATGCCGCGTAATGAGCAGTTGGCAAGTGCGGCCGGCGCGGAACAGTTCGATCCTTACGAGGAGGTACCGCTCTACCAACTCTTCTATGACGGTGAAGAACCGCCAGCTCAGCTTCCGATTCCTTCCGGACGGAGCGCGGCAGCCGACACCGCGTGGGGCAGTTCCAGCAAGGACGCGCGCCTTCTGTTCAGGCTTCGCCGGCTTCTCAGCCGCGTGAATCAACGGGATAGGAAACTGCTCCTATCCATGGCCCAGAGAATGGCGAAGCCGAAGACCATCCACCATTAGCTCTGTTGCTGGCTCACGCGAGCGAGCTCCCGAGTCGACGACAGCTAATCAAGAAGCCCACAACCAGCCGTGGACTAGACCCGAGTACGGGTATACGGGGAGGTTTTCTGCTAAGGCGTAGTAACCTCCGAATTGCCGGCTATCCCTAGAACCCAACCCTTCGCTTCCCACAACGCCGTTTCTGATAGCTTCCGGGTTGCCGACGTCCCGGTGCTAAGAAATAAAAAAGCCGAAGCTCTACGGTTTTACAACGCGGTTCCGCTGTACGGAAACATATCAATGAGTTCCAAACATTCTTAGCGGCGTTCATTCGCTGTAAAATCACTACATTATGCCTTTACGAGACACGTGGACAAATTCAGCCAAGACGACACATGCAATGATGCCTTATTGCGACACGTATCCTTGCCAGAATTTGGCATCACACTCGTGGGTAGACTTTGTTGAGGTTGAAGCCCCGCACTGGTGGCTCTGGCTACAGTACCCCAAATACGAACTAATGGATGAACGCGATACGCGGTATGGCTGTCCCCAGCACCCTGTTTTTCAGCACTTGCGGATGCTCGATGGTCGAACGGTTCCGGTGCCAGCGGAGTTTCCCAAGAGCCGCCTTCAATGGCTGAAGACGGACGGGCTTTGGGCGGTGATCTTAGCGGCAATCTTTGCCATTCTCGCTGGTATTGCGATTGCGAAATTGATGTGATTTGGCGGCGGTCATCGCCACTGACTTGGATCCAGCGGAACACGAGCAACCGCGCAGACGCTAATACTTTTAGACGTTTTTGCTTCGAAAATCCGATTGCGGGCAAGTTGTCTTCGCTCGGAACAATTCAGTTGGGAACAAATGTCGCTTGGGTGTATAAGGCGCTTACTTGGAGGTAACTCATGCGAAAGGGTACTGTAGACTTTCCCGACATAACCGCGGCTAGACCGATATCGAGTTCGGACGCTCAGCTGATCAAAGATCTCACAGCGGTCTTGAGAAGACACAACGCGTTGCAACGGTTCGGTCTGACTCTACTTCATCAGCATTTTAAGGTTCATGGCAATGAAATCCTCAGTGAGGTAGTCGACGTCAGGAAAAGAACGCTCACGACACGACCCGTCGAGAAGACAACGCTCAGAAGCGCGAATTACAAGGAGACGGCGTGGCGCCTTGATACCGGCAAGCCGGTTGCGGCGTGTCAAATATGCCGCTGGAGTAGCGAGCGTGGCAAACACGTGAGAGATTGTTAGCTCTCGAATTGCCCTGACCTAGAAACCGCCCGGGAATGAACTGCTGTCGTGGTGACTCTCTGTGTCCATTTGACTCGGTGTAATAACCTCGATGCCGAAACCGAAAGCCGCGCGACCAGGGGAGCTGATACGAGTTCGAGAACTCGCTGTTCCGTATTCATTGTGGCCCGCCCGAAAAACAACGCGATGGAAAATGCAGCGGCGGCTCTATGTACGCGAGCCCTGGGCCATTCTGAATGAGGCCGTGTATCGGACGAAAGGTTTACCTCAGAGGGAACGCGATGAGGCTCTAGCTTATATCGATCAAGCCGAAGAGTATTTCAACGCTGGTATTGAGGGGAAGCGCCCTGCCGTTAAGCCTGTGCTGCTTTACTATTCGATGCTCAATCTCGCTAAGTGTTTAATCAAGGTTCGGAATCACACATTGGACATGTCTCGGGCGTTTCATGGTCTGTCAGTGCGGCATGGCCCCGGCTGGGCCGTGCTCGGCGATCGTATCGCCGTGAAGACCTCGACAACCTCGGTAAACATTTTCGAGCGCCTGATGAGTGAGCTAGAGAACCGTGGGCCGGGGCTTGGTGAAATCGAGGTTCGCCAGCTATTGCCACAGATTGTTGTTGGACACCGGTTGTGGACGTATGCCTCACAGAAAAAGGAGAAGTTCCTTGCCGTGGATGTCGAGTGCTTCGTTAACGCAGACAGGGAACGCGCTTGGTTGAGGCTCCATTTCGACCGCGGCGAGGTTCGGAGCATCACTAGTTCCGTTCAGCAATTGATTCGAGACTCCCATCTACCAGGAGGGTGGCTTCACGTACAAGACGCGGACGCTGCGGCAGCAGGACGCGTAACGCTTGAACAGAAAAAGCTAACTCGATATAGCCACCGGCCAATTGACTGCATCCAAGAACTCTTTCAACAACTGCGTCCAGCGCTTTGGTATACCGTAACTTCGTCCAAACCTCACCGAGCCTATTACGTTTTTCTTGACTCCCATCTAGGTCCGAAACGCGTTCCGCAGTGGGCGGCGATGTACATCCTCTTTTACTACCTCAGCGATCTAACGCGATATCGGCCACGCCTTTTTGAAAGGTTTGTCGCAATGAGTTACGGGCCACAGATCGAGACGATATTGGATGAGTGCCCTCGGCAGTTCCTATATCTCATGGCTTCAGAGTTGCTTCAGCGGGACGTTGCACCGGCAGGAATCGCCGTGTGACTTCTGACGATTCGGACTCGCGAAGCAGCAAAGCCGGCCCGGGGCTCCTCATAGCTGTTTAACACGCAATTACTCTAGCGGGGCAATCCACTGCCGACGGAAGATCATTGTTGACTTGCGCCTTTCCTGCCGGGTAAACACTTGCGGCACAATGCAGGGAGGTAACCCATGCGCAAGTACTTAGTCGATGTGTCCAAAAGTCTGGTGGTCGCGTTCCTCTCCGCCGTAGGAGCCGCCCTGGTACACCAGTTCGTCCCGGCGAGCCGGCTCCTGGCACGCCTGTCGCTGCGGGAACTACTGACCTACGCTCTGTGGCTCTCTACGCTGGCGGCTGTGGTCGTGTCCTACCTTGAGCTGAGGAAGCTGAAGAGGATGCTCGTGCAGCGGGTTGACGAGCGGTGTTCGGAGCTGCTCGGCATCTGCAACAACATAAAGAGCACGTATCCGAACTATGGTGGGCCGCTCGACGCCCGCACCTACCTTCCGACCGGGAGCGACCACGAGGCGGCAAGAGCTTCGATTTACCGATTCAACGGCCTGCTCGCCTACCTCATCGACGACCTTGTGCTAGTCAAGACAGCGACGAAAATGAGTCTCAAGGTGAATCCAGGAGGGACAGCAACGGACATCAGTGAGGCTCTAAGGGACGTGCATCACGGCCTTAAGACGTGGCTGTTTTGAAGGGAATGCACAAAGGCCCAATCTAAGGATTTGAAATCGGCAGCATGGGCATCGTCCCCGCCGACTTTCTTCCTGGCACGCTACCATCATCGACGGGCTCGACCCATCTCGCACCGAGGAAACGCAAGACATGGACAGGACAAGTTCATTCCCAATTCAAGACTTCGACGGCATGGTCGCCGAGGTCTGGCACACGCTGAATGTCTGCCTTTATCGTGCAGCGTATGTGAAGGTTTATGCGGACACGGGTGCGATGCGCTTGGCTGGAAGCAAGCGCGCACACGCAGCAACTCAACCGTTGTCGAAAGATGAGCGTGAGCTGCTACAGGAGGACGCGATCGTGTTTCGTGCCCATTTCGCGGGCGTTCTTTGGCAGCTTCATCATCTTGTCGAGCTCTTGGGCAAGGCATACAAGCGCTGCGGCAAGGAAAACATCGTGACGCCCGAGAACAGCGCCAAGCTTGCCACCGCACTCGAAGATGACCCGATAGTCGAGGAGATTCGGGTATACCGAAACTTATCTCACGAGTTTTCTGGCGTCGTCATCACGATTCATGATGCTACCGATACATTTATTGCTCACGTTTTCCCGCCCTTGGGCGCGAAGGCCCCGGAACAGCGTGCGCCCCTCGACGAGGCGGAGATACACAAGGCGGTGCAGGAACAGGAACTGAACATGAAGCTGGAAGCGTACTGCAACCAGCTCGGAGGATACTGCGAAGGGCTTTTCAGGGTCATTGAAGCCAATCACAAGACGGGTGTGATTCCTCGCAGTCAAGGGTTCTTGGTCACGGTTCCGCACTCCTACCGAGGGGAACTACCGGACGGCGCAAATGGCGTGATCTACGTCAAAGCCGCGGGCTCAGCGCAGTAGAAGATACGGCCCAGTCAACACATTTCTATTGACCAAGTGTGACGCAAAAGCGCCTTGAGGAGGGACAAGATTTCAAGATCTATAGTCACGCGCTTAACCGGACCCTTCGCTTCCGTCCTGCATGTTCATCATGCTTAACCCATCGACCGCCGATCACGAAATCGACGACCCAACCATCACCCGTTGCATCGGTTTCGCTCAAGCGTGGGGATGCGGCACACTCTACGTCGGCAATCTCTTCGCGTTCCGCGCGACGGAGCCGAAGAAAATGAAGGCAGCTGCCGATCCGGTCGGGCCGAACAACAAGCATCACCTGAGGCGCGTCGCTTTGAAAGTCGTACGCTCCGGAGGTATTTGCGTCGCAGCCTGGGGTTCCCACGGCGGCTATCGCGATCAGGACAAGGTCGTTCTGAAATGGTTCCGCGGTTTCGGTGTTCAGCTTCACTACTTGAAACTGACGAAGAAACTCGTCCCGCGTCATCCTCTTTATCTGAAGGGCAATCTCAAACCGACTCCGTGGAACCCGTGAGCTTCGCCTGTGCGCCGACCGGCACGGCTGACGCCCGCGCAATCCGAGTATCACCGCGGGAATGATACGATGGGATGGTGAAAGCGGGAACGTTGTTTCGAAGCTTGTTCAGCAGAAAACCTTTGATGGAAGAGAGAAACCTCAGGCTTGGCAATCATCTCGTTGCTTTCCTCGATGTGCTGGGGCAAAGCGAGAAATTCAAGCAATTGCGCCTTCCGAAGACGCCGGAAGAACATGCCGAAGTTGGCGAAGTGGTGAGGCAAACGGCAGGCTTCGTTCTTGACCTGCGCGGCGCGTTTGACAAGCAGTTCCGGGCGTTTGAGGCTGGTTCGCCGAACATGCAGCGGCACACGAAAGAACCCTTGCGTCCGAATTTCATCGGGATTTCCGATTCGCTCGTAACTTCGGTTCCGTTGCGAAACGATGGTGGCGATTTGGTCGGAGTTGTGACGGTTTATTCGGCATTGTCAGCTGCGGCTGTCGTCATGCTGATGTCGCTAGCCAGCAACCATCCGCTGCGCGGCGGGATCGATGTGGGGCTTGCGGTCGAAATGGGGCCGCAAGAGGTCTATGGCACTGCGCTGGCTCGCGCCTACTACCTGGAATCGAAGGTGGCGCAATATCCCCGAGTTGTGATCGGGGATGAGCTGTGGCGCTACGTTAACGCTGCAATCGTGGAGTTTGAAAAGCAGGATACGCCGGTAGGACGCTCGATTACCGCCATTGCAAGAAAAATGATGGAGCTTGTTGCGTTGGACGAGGACGGAAAGCGAATCCTCGATTATCTCGGCCAGACAATGGTCGATAACGCAGCGCCCGGAGGAAACCACCGGGACTATATGGTGAAGCCAGCCTACGCTTTCGTTCTGGCAGAGCAAAAGCGCGTCAACGCGACTCGGGATCCGAAGCTGACCGCGCGTTATGGCTCGTTTCGCAGATACTTCGAATCGCGCCTGCCGCTGTGGGGGATAGACGTGAAAAGGGCTTAGGGCTGGTTGTGCTTTTTTCTGCGGGCGGCAATCCCCTTGGCTGGTCCGGCCAGCTTCCGGGTGGTCGGCAATCCAGAAGTTAGGACGATAAGGTGATTTCTGCTGTATGCTAGCGGTGGTTGTGTTGTTACTTTTGTTACTTTTTTTCGGCCCCTCGCGTGTCCACGGGTGAGCTAACTGACCGCTGCTGCGACAGATGAGACTTAGTCTAAGTTGCATCGGATCAATCAATTAGGGCCGCGAGTTAAGCAAAGCAACGAGTTGCGAGAGGTGGCCAAGGAGTATCCCCCCCTCTCCGCCATACTCTGAGATCCCCGGAGACTTAGCGCCGAGGTCGTTTGCATCTGCTGCTTTAGCGCAGCAAATGGGTCTTTGTGTACAGTGTAGTAAAATGCAGCAACAGTTTGCTCCGCCCCCGAAAAACCCTGGAACCTTCACCCCGCATCAGAGCAAGTAGATGAATAGCATACCCTTCGCTGTCCGAGGGGAATGTAAGGGTGCGGATGCGGATGGCGCGTCAAACGGGACTGGGTGCGTTCGGGGCAGTGGTATTCGGTCTGTTGTTCGGCGGCTTGCCTCAACCGGCTGTGGGCCAGCAGATTCGGACCGTGGTGGAGCCGCGTGCGCGCGTCTTCCCGTCTGTTGGCGCCGGAGTGGCTGCCCTGAAACGGGATTCCTCCGGGCGTTACTATATCCTCGCCAAGCCAGCTAACGTGATCTCGATTTACGACGCAGCGGGAAATCGCGTCGGCCAGATTCCAAACGCCAACTCTCACGGGGCAGCGATCCGGTACGCAGTGGACATCGACCTCGGCCAGGACGGCAGTCTCTTTGTGGCCGACCGCGGCGCGAACGCGATTGAAATCTTCAACCCCGACGGCTCGCTCGCGGCAAAGGTCCCTGTCATGGCTCCCACATCGGTTGTCGCGCTCCCGGGGGGCCAATTCGCCGTCACCTCGCTGACGTCGACTCATCTCGTACAGATCATCAACGAGCGCGGGAAGGTCGTTCGCAGCTTCGGCGATCCTCAGTATGTGGAAGAAGACGACTCCAGCCGGGATGCCGACAAAAGTCGCGTGATCGATTGGGGCAGAATTACGGGCGATTCCGCGGGCGGCGTCTACTTCGCGTTCACATCTCTGCCCGAGCCCACTCTGCGCAAATACGACCGCTTCGGGTACGTCGCCTATGAAACAGCGCTTCCCGAAAGCTTCTTCGAGACCAGCCCAAACACACCGACCGATCGAGTCGAGTTCGGCTTGAACTTCACGCAACTTTCGCTTTCCGAGCGCACCGGCGAATGGTTCAGCGTGGGTTCATCGGGCGATTTGAAATTCGGCACGGGCGTGGGCATGGGTCTCAACCAGCTATTTGCGTCCGGAGGAGATTTCGGGAGAGGGGGGGCGCAGCAGGGTCCGTGGCAAGCCAACTTCGGCGGTGCGCCTTACAACTTCGGCAGCAACACCCTGGGCGGAACGGTTTCGGGTCAACTTTCGTCGCAGGGCGCGCAATTCCACGTTGGCATGGGCACGATATCAGGCGCAGGAGGCGGCAGGCATCGCGGCGGGAATGCAGGCGGCTCTAGCTTTTCCGATCAGACCACGAACTCGAACGGCGGGGTTCTGCAGTTTTTCGGAGGAGGAAACTCCTTTGCAGCGAGCGCGCAAGACGAACCTGGCGGGGACCTGTCGTTCAACGCTCAGGATTTGAATGTGAATTCCGGCGGTGACGTCTTCGGATCGTTCGACGCGAACGGCAATCCGGTTCCGGTGGGCGTGGGTTTCCAACCCACACTCGGCTCTCAGGGGGCGTTCGCTGCCTGGTCGATTTTCAACGCCCGCGATTTCCGGCCGCGCGGCGGCGCTGGGCCGGGCGGACCGGACGGCGCTGGAGCGGCGGGCGGATCACATGGCTTCACTAGTCCATTGGGCGCTGGCGGGGGAGCGGAGGACGCACGATTCTCCGGTGCTGCAGCCGATGGAATTCAGCCACGCCCGCACTTCTATCCCCACGGGCGTTTCGGTGCGGGTGAGGAGGGCATTACAGCGACCGCGCGAGTGAACCTCGGCGACCTCGGAAGAAATTCCACCGACAAGCCGCAGATCACCGCGGTGAGCGTGGACCCTGCCACGCAAGAGACATGGGCGGGCATCGGCAACACATTGGTGGGGTTCAGTAAAGACGGCAGCCCGATCGGCGTCTACTACCTCACCATGAATGGAGGCACCCCATTGACGCCAACGGCCGTGCTTGTCGAGCCGGACCGTTTTTTGGTTGCCGCCGACCCGTGGGGAATCTTCGAATTCGACCGGCCCGACAGGTCGCGCCCTGTCAGTCGCGCTGCCTCTGCACCGGCTCAAGTCGGTATCGAGCCACAGGTAATTTCCCCGAGACAGTAGTCGGGTTTCAGAGAATCACTTGGCGGTTTTCGCCACTCCCTCGAGCGGATCGCCAATCAGGCAGGCCGATTTCCATTCATCCATGAAGACCGCACCCAGCTTATCGTAGAACTCGATCGCGGGTTTATTCCAGTCGAGGACTTCCCAGCGCATGCAAAAATATCCTTCGCGCCACGTGATTCCCGCGATGTGCGCGAGCAGCGCCGTGCCGATCCCGCGCTTGCGGAGGTGCGGGCGCACGAAAAGATCGTCGAGAAATATTCCAGCGCGCCCCTGAAAGGTAGAGTAGAACTCGAAGAACAGCGCGTAACCCGCGGGTTCGCCATTCCACTCGGCAATCACGGCGCGGAATTTCGGGTGCGTGCCGAAGCCGTCGCGCGTGATGTCTTCTTCCAGCACACTGGCCTCGTTGCCGAGCCGGTCATATTCCGCGAGTTCGCGGATCAGCGATGTAAGCAGCGCTGCATCGTTGGCTGTGGCGGGGCGGATTGAGATCATCAGTCGGGTCCGCGAAATGAGATCGAAGCGCCGCCTATTATAAAGGAGCATGGGGAAACTGTCTGCGCGAAAGCCCCCAAGGGCAGAACACCTCCTAGCCGCCGGCGATTGCTCCGATGATCATGAACGGTTCCCTGCCGCGCACGACCGACTCGGGCAGTGGCGTGTCCGGGGATTCGAGCGACAAATCTTCCTGGCAGGCGAAAAATCGCAGAAACGGC
>Ga0335072_10007393_pt1 | contig 15989 bp, 11 predicted proteins | sample Lox_Sample_21_FD_206725 | JGI IMG/M metagenome (GOLD analysis project Ga0335072, IMG submission 206725) | Soil microbial communities from Loxahatchee National Wildlife Refuge, Florida, United States - Lox_Sample_2.1 | ecosystem: Environmental > Terrestrial > Soil > Wetlands | place: USA...
GGGTCCGAGTATCCCCTGCAGGTTGGCGGTCGAGATTTTGCGCTCGATCTGCTCTTCTTTCATCGGGGACTTAACAGCCTCGTCGCGCTGGAGCTCAAGGTATCCCGTTTCGAGCCAGAGTACCTTGGAAAGCTCGCCTTCTATTTGGAAGCCTTGGATCGGGATGTTCGGAAAGCGCACGAGCGTCCGTCGATTGGCGTGCTTCTGTGTGCCAGCAAGGATGATGAGGTAGTGGAGTATTCGTTAAGCCGCACCTTGTCTCCAGCGCTGATCGCTGAGTACCAGACACAGTTGCCAGACAAAAAATTACTTCAAGCCAAGCTTCGTGAGTTCTACCTCCAAAACGCGCCCGAGTAGCCGGTTTCTTTCGCAGCATGGCCTAGGAAAGTCGTTGCTTAGTTGCTTACGAGTCCCTTCATCAAGCAGGCATAGCATTTTATGGAGTGAGAAATTCACAAGCCCATATTCGCCTAATTTTCGCCTATGCTCTTCCCATGAGCAGCGAGCGGTCCTCGACAACCCGCATACGCTTGGCGGGCAAAATCTGCTGCAGGTGTAAGCCTTCACTACCGCCTCCGCATGCCCCAGGAGAAAAGTATTGTGCCCGCTGCCAGTCAGGGATCGGTTGCCGGCGCGTTTTATATGTATTTCATCCTGCGCGAAGGCTGGCATTGCCAGTTTCTTGAGGCAGACCTCAAGACGCCGCTCCCCAAAAAGCTAAATCTGAGCAGTTCGCAAAAGGTTATCGAGGCTGCAGAGCGTGGTGGCTACAACATCAGATGTCCCCGAACTAACCTGCCGAGGTTCGCTTCTGCTCGGATGACGCCGATGAATGAGTCTCTCGGGTCCATCGGACGATGACCCTCGGTGACAACACGTAAAATCGGCATTGTTAGGGCTCGATTTTGAACTCTGCGTGGAGGCTAGCTGTGGAATCTTCTCCTGCCCAGACATCGAAGTCCGACTGCTCGACTGTCCACTCCTTCTTCTCCGGACTCCAGAATTGCAGTTCGTTCCTGCCGAGAGGGAAGCGGAGAGTCTTCGTTTCGCCGGGCTGTAGAGTGACCCGCTGAAACCCCTTGAGCTGGCGGACCGGGCGGGATGCTGAACCGTAACGCTGATGAATGTAGATTTGGGCAACGGCGTCGCCAGGGACCGAACCTGTGTTGGTCACATCAACGGTGACTTCGTTTGTATCGCCGACTGTCATCGTTGCCTTACTGAAGTTAAGTTCTGTGAATTTGAAGGTCGTATAGCTAAGCCCGTAGCCAAACGGATAAAGAGGCTTTGAGTTGACGTCCCAGTAACGAGAGGTGAAGGTCGGCCGGTCTTCCGGCTCGTGGGTCAGGTTGTGGTTGTAATAGAGCGGCTCGGAGCCGGCGGTGCGGGGCCAGCTCACCGGGAGCTTGCCTCCCGGATTCACATCTCCGAACAGGACGTCCGCAACGGCGCTGCCGCCCTCCGTACCGGGATACCACGCCTCAAGGATTGCGGGCACATGTTCCGACGCCCAGCGAATATCGAGCGGGCGCCCGTTTTCAAGGACGAGAACGACCGGCTTTCCGGTGGAGGCAACAGTCTCCAACATCTGCTGCTGAATTCCGGGCAAATCCAGCGTGGCGCGCGACGAAGCTTCGCTGCTCATATTCGACATCTCGCCGAGGACGGCAATCACAACGTCCGCGTCGGCCGCGGCTGCTTTGGCATCGGCGAGCCACTTGGCGGTTTCTTCTGGTGTAGGTGGCGGGGTTGGCTTGCGACCCGAGAACTGGTCCAGCAGACCTGGGTATAGCCGAGAAGGCTCCGGGCCTGAAACGAGCGTGACGCGAGCATCGGAGGCGAGCACTTTCTTGATCCCCGCGTAGACCGTGACTGGATGACTCTTACTTCCGTTTCCGAACAGGCCTTCTACTGTCCAACCGCCTTCGATATCGTGCCCGGAATCCGCGAGCGGGCCGATCACCGCGACTTTCTTCAACTGTTTGGACAACGGAAGCGTGTGGTTCTCATTCCGCAACAAGACCATCGACCTGGCTGCCAGTTTGCGCTCCAACACCAGACCCTCGGGGCGATTCAACGTCGCTTCCGTTTTGGAGTCGTCGACATAAGGATGATCGAAGAGGCCAAGATCGTACTTGGCTTCGAGGATTGGCAGAACCATGGCATCGATCTCGGACTCTTGTACCTTACCTTCGGTCACAAGCTTGCCGAGATTGCGGCTGTAGGTCTGACTCGCCATGTCCATGTTGAGACCGGCGGTGATGGCCTTGTAAGCCGCGTCTTCCGGGTCTTTCGCATAGCCGTGCGTCTGGAGGCTAGCTACGGCGAATGCGTCTGAGACAACGAAGCCTTTGAAATCCCATTGTTTGCGCAACACATCGGTCAGCAGCCAGGGATTGCCACTGGCCGGCACATCGTTCAAATCCATGTAGGCGCTCATGAAGCTGCCGGCGCCAGCCTCTTCCGCTGCGTGGAATGGCACCAGGTAGACATTCTGGAGCAATTCCTCCGGCACGTAGGACGAATCGTAGTCACGCCCTCCGTCTGCTGCGCCGTAGCCGGCAAAATGTTTCACGCAGGCGAGGACGCTGTCTGGACCGAGTTGCGCGCCTTGAAAACCGTGCACCTGTGCGCGCGCCATGGCGGATCCGAGATAAGGATCTTCTCCAGCACCCTCGACGATGCGGCCCCATCGCGCATCGCGCGCAATATCGACCATCGGGGTAAAGGTCCACTGAATGCCCGCTGCCCGTGCGTCCTCGGCGGCCTCATGTTGCGCCTGCTCTTCCACTGCAGGGTCCCAGGAAGAGGCCATTGCCAGAGGAACAGGAAATGCGGTGCGGTAGCCGTGGATGACGTCAAAGCCAAACAAAATCGGGATATGCAGTCTCGACTTTTCGACTGCCAGGTGCTGGAGACGGTTGATCTCCTTGACATCGATGAGCCAGAGAATGGACCCAACTTTTCCTTGAGTGATGAGGTCGTCCGGCTTGGTGGCTGAGATTCCCGGCATGACAATGCCTGCCGACTGGTTGAGCTGACCAACTTTCTCATCGAGGGTCATTTGCTTCAACAGCGCCTCAGCCTTTTGTCTTGCTCCTGCGCTGAATGGCCCACTTTGAGCATTGGCGAAGACCGCCGAAAGAAAAAGCATGGAGAGTATCAGGCAAACGCTATTCAAGGCATTTCTATATTTCAGCATTGTTACGATCACCTCTGTTGATAAGTGTTTCAACAGTAATCCCGAACTGGCTGGCGACAACTACAGTGAATTGACTATGACGGCGACGGCAGGCACCGCGGGCTTAGTTATCGCGTCGGGCTTGCTAGTGCTGGCGATCAAAGATAAGGTGCTGCTCCGTATCTCCAAAACCTGTATGTCCCTCGACCAACTCATTCAGCTCGGTTCCATCGTCGGAGAGGAAGAAGCGGCGATAGGTCTTCGACGCGGCGTCTGCAGGCCGACTGACCTCGCTAACATAAAGGGTATTTCCCTGCCAGATTGCCGAGACCTTCATGAGCGGCGCGGGCATTCCGGGGAAGAATGCCGCACCTTTCATCTCATGCGCTTTCCCATCCGTGGAAAGCTCGAGTGTTGTCGTCGAATCGGGCAATGGAATGTTCATAATCGACATGTGCACGGCCACATCAGTCTGCTTGATCTGATCATCCCTCTGCTCGATGGTCTTGGTCAGCTGATAATCGGGGGCACGGTGCTCGTTACCGAGAAAGCTTTTTTCCAAATTGAGCTTCCAGGTGCCGCTGAAGTTTGCCTTCTGCGCCATAGGGTGAAGCATTGCGGGCACGAGAAGTGCTATGAAGAGCGACCCACTGCGCATTCTATTCAGTTTCATCCTTCACTTCTCCTGGTAGCTACTTGGGAAATTCAAGGAGCGCGACTCCATTAGGTGGCAGCGCAATTGAAAATGTCGAAAGCTCTTCGGCCGACAGCTCGTGCCTTTGAGGAGGGGGAAGCTCAGCAGCGTTGCGCAGTTGCGCGATTTGATCTTTTGAGGGGTATTGAGGGCTGCCCATCTTCTTCCACGTTGGAATCGCCGAACCGACATCCAGAGACACGCGACTAATCTCGACTGCTTTACGCCCGTTGAGCCCATTGAGTCTGAGGAGCACCGTACGATCCTGGCCTTCTTTCGCTCCTGCTCCGCCTGTGGCGCCGATCGGATTGCCGTTGGCGACCGCACCGGCCTCTTTCGCCGGAATCAAGTTCCACACCAGCACAGCAAGTGAGCCGTCTGCGCGCTTCGTCGCCAGAATGGGGCCATCGCTGGTTTCGAGGCGCGTCTCGCCCAGCTTGTGGAGAAACGCGAAAGTATGCAGCGAGGGTCGCGCGATACCCCATTGACCGATCAAGCCAAAAGTATTGTTGAATATGCCGCTCGGAACGCCGCCCTCTTCAAAGTCGTTGCTGAACGTCCAATAGGACATCGCCTCTGCCAGTCCTATGCAGTTTTTAATGGTGTCGGCTATAAAGGCCGGGTCTTGCGAACTCCACTCCGTGATCCAGAGCGGAAGCTTCGGCATAACCGACGACTCTACCTGGCGCTTCACCTGCTCTACGCCACGAGGTATGACTTGCTCAAACGTATAGAGATTGTCGCGACCGAAGACATGTTTCTGAGGATCGCTAGGGTAGACGTGAGAGCTTACAAAGTCGAGGGGAACACCCTTGCCGGAGCAATACTGAATCAGTTCCGGTATCCAATCCAGTTGAGCGGTAGAGGGACCGCCGACTTGCAATCGCTTGTCGACGTCTTTTATCGCCAGGGCAGACTGCCGGTACAGCTCAAAGTAGTCGGCCTGAGATCCCGCCCAGAATGCGATATTCGGCTCATTCCACACTTCGAACTTCCACCCGCTGAGCTCGGCGATCCCGTATCGTTTCACGCAGTGATCGGTGAAAGCCTGGACCATGCTTCGCCAATCCTGCCAGTTTTGAGGAGGCGAGACATTTCCCTTGTAGGCGAAGATCCGGTTGGCGCTGCTGGCCAGGGCCTCGGGCATAAAGCTGAGTTCGACAAAAGGGCGCACTCCGTGGTCCAGCATGTAGTCGTAGATCTGGTCGACATAGAGAAAGTTGAATCTGCTCGTCCCCGCGGCAGCTATGCCCATTTCGTCATCGAATAAACCGTGACAGCGTACGGATTGCATGCCTGTATCGCGCTGCGACCGCACCAAATCCTCTCGCCACTGCTCGCGCAGGCCGACGACAGTTCGGTCGGATCCCATCGCCTTTTCCCAGAAGTGGGGCAGCGCGCCGATTTCCCGGTCCAGGTTGAGGGTTAGTTCTGTGGAATCCTGTTGCGGCGGTGGCAGCGCCGCAGCAAAGAGACGGTTGACTGCCGTGCCAGCTGCGGCCACTCCCGTCCCCGCAATGAGTTCTCGCCGAGTGATCACACCTTCTCCTTTGGTTCTTTTGTTTTCACTTTTAGAACAGGATCTTGAGCGCGAACTGGAATTGTCGTGGATTGAGGTTGGGAACGGTGGATGTAATGGAACCGAAACCGCCCCCGATCGTCGCGATATCGCCGGGCAACAGGCCGGGCGTGCTTCCGCTCGGTATGGATACGCCTCCGGGAGTTTGCCAGCTTGTGATATTTGCGTTCGGGTTTAAGAAGTTGGGAGTGTTGGATATGTTGAAGCACTCGGCACGGAACTGCGCCGTGAACTTCTCGTTGATAGTGAAATTCTTAAGTAACGATAGATCTGCGCGCCGGGTGTGCGGACCGTGAAATGGATTGTTGCCTTCGTCTCCCAATGTTCCGGCAGGCTGAGGAGTAAAGGCAGCCGGATTGAGCCAATTGCTGAGGCTTGGACTGGGTTTGGTTTTATAGTTCCCCGGAGGAATAAGGTCCGGACGATCTGAGGTGATGTTTGGCAGGTTGATCTGTGCGCTGCCGTTCGCGTTCGTCCAGCCATCGGTGACGCCGAATGGTTGGCCAGATTGCCAGAAGATGAGAAAGTTCGACTGCCATCCCTTAACCAGCAACGCCTTGGCGCCAGTGGTGTGCTCGCCGAAGGGAAGTTGGTAGCTAAAGTTCGCCGCAAAGCGATTTCGAACGTCGACCCCTGAATTCCCGTAGTCGGCGCGTACATCGCTCGGAATTAATCCGATGGCCGTGCCTGCGCCGCTGCCCGCAACAGCGTCGCCCAAACCATGGGCCCAGGTGTAATTTGCGTTAAAGCCGAGCCCTTTGGTAAATCGCCGTTCATAGATTGCTTGCAGCGCGTAGTAGTTGTTGGTTGCCCAAGGTGCGTTCACAGCTACGGCGCCGACGTTAGGAAGAGCAGCGGCGGTAAGAAACGCAGTCGGCGGCGGTCCTTCTGTGGGGTCGTTTGGATAGGGGCCGGTTGGGTATGGCGCGTTAATGTTGCCCTGGAAGAGAAGGTGCCGCCCCAACTCGCCGATTCCGCCGATTGTAAAAATGTTTCCGGCGATCTCCTGCTGCACCATCAGGTTGAACTGATCTACGTAGAGAGTATTGAAGTTTTTGGTGTTGTAGGTGAGCGAGCCGCTTAGATTCGTAATCGAACCCATCGTCGGAATGGGTAGAACGGGCCAGGTAAAGCTTCCAAAGCAGGGAATGCAGGTGTTGCTGTACGAATAGGGAGGGTTGGCAACCTGAATCTGATTCTGGATCGCGATCGGATAGGAGCTGATTCCAAAGCCGCCGCGCACAACGGTGTGAGTCCCTACGGATTGCGCAAAGCCTACCCGCGGCTGGAAGTTCTTGTAGTTGGTGTCGATTCCGATATGCGGGCTCACAGATCCTGGAATGATGGTTAAGCTCGGATAGTCGAAATTGTCATACCTGTTATGGGCTTCCGTGATTGCCCCATAGACGTCCCACCTCAGGCCCAGGTTCAAGGTCAGAGAGCGCGTCAACCGCCAATTGTCCTGGATGTAGGTTCCATATTCTGAGATACGATAACCGGGCTCAATGAGCTGATTTTCCCGGATATACCCTAGCGGGTTGCCTAACACTAAGTCTTCGATGGCATTTCCTGAGAGACCCTCGAAAAGAACAAATCCCAGCCCGAATGGCTGTTGAAAATAATTTAGCTGACGGCGAGTGAATTGCGCTCCCATTTTCAGGTTGTGCTTCCCGTGCGTGTAGATGACCGAACCCATGTACTGAAACGTATTATTTCGATCGAGGATCGGAAGGAAGGGTGAATCGCCTGGCGCTGCGTATCCCCCCGACAAAATGTCCAACGGCATCAGTCCAGTGGTCTGAATTGCGTCCGGCGTGTTGGAATTCACTACACCCAGAGCCGAGGAGACGTTGTGGCCGTAGTTCGGAGGCTCGGTGTCAATCACGATACGCGTATAACCTGTTTTCAACTCCATTATTAAGTTGGGAGTGAACACGTGCGTGTAGTCTATCTGCACGTTTTGTGCCTTGGTGACAGAGGGCCCGGCAAAGCCGAATGGGACGCCCCCCGGAGAAATGGTGAGTCCAGCTTCCGTAACGTCAGGGAAGGCCCCTGGAACGGTGGTGCTCACATCGTTGTAGGAGTAGCGCCCAAAGAGCTTGTCGCCATTGTTGAAGTTCTGGTCGACGCGGCCGTCAGTTGAAAAAGCATATTGCGTTTGGTTAGGACCCGAAGCATAGTTGTTTGCAACCGCTCCAGCTGCGCCTGCGTTTGGCAATGGATACAGCCCAAGGTAGGCGGTTCCTACCGGGTTTGCAGCGTCCGCTGGGACGGCCGTACCACCGTTGTCGGTGAAATCGTAAACGCCCGTGGGGGTTGCGCAATCGGACGCGAGTCCCCGCTCAAGGCACGTGGGCACCGTATAGAGAGTCGTGGGCAATCCCTGAATGACCCGGTTGTCCTCGGCGTCGGCAAAAAAGAATGTTTTGTTTTTCCTGATCGGGCCGCCTACGCTGCCGCCGAACTGGTTCTGCCGGTACTCGCTCTTAGGCAAATTGTTGCCGAAGCCATACGACGTCGCGTCGAAGATGTCGTTGCGGAAGAACTCGTAGGCCGAGCCGTGATAAGTGTTAGTTCCCGTTTTGGTGATGATGTTGACTACGGCGCCGGCGTCCCGGCCAGTGTCCGCAGTGAAGGCGTTGGTGTCTACCTTGACCTCGGCGATAGCGTCGATCGATGGACGGACGCCGATGAACCCCTGTTCGCGTTCATTGTTGTCCATGCCGTCGATCATCTCGTTGTTAAACAGATCGGACTGGCCGTTGGCCGAGATGGTCGAGGTTTGCCGCCGGTCGTCGGGGCGCGTACCGGACGAGATAGCATTGGGCGGGCCCTGGTTGACCCCTGCCTGGATGGTCACCAGATTGATGAAGTTGCGCCCGTTCAGCGGCAGGTCCTGAACGGCCTGCTGGGTGACGACGCTGCTGACTGTGGAGCTGTCCGTCTGCAAGAGTGGAGGAGTGGCATCGACCTCGACCGTTTGCTCCACGGTGCCGCTCTGCATCTTTCCGTCCTCGCGCAGGCGATCACCCGCCGCGAGAGCCACATTCGCATAGACGACCTTCTTGAAATTGGGGGCCTCGATTTCGACCGAGAAGGACCCGGGCTGCAGCAGATTGAAAGTGTAGTCCCCCGCCTCGTTGGACTGCGTGGTTTGCTTGATTCCTGTTCCGAGATTGGTGAGGGTTATCTTCGCGCCGGGAATTACCGCTCCGCTTTGATCGGTGACAGTTCCCAATATGTCACCAGTCGTCACCTGGGCGAGTGCCTGGGGGGCAGCAATCCCTAAACAGACGAAGGAGGCGAGCAAACCGAGGATTGCCAGTCGAAGGCGAAAAAGGCTGGCGGAAGGTGTGAGTTTGCCTGACATTGATGGTCCTCCTGGAGCTGAAAGCTGCCTTAAAAAACCTTGCCGAAGAGTCGGTCTGTGTTAAGCGGTGTTTCGGTAATCGACGGGCCTGTTCTTAACGCACGCAAATCCGGTACTCGTAAGCAGGCCACAAACTTAGCCGCGTAAAGATTTGCCTGTATAGGTTCGGTACAGTACTCTCGCACTTAAAATGTTGATTACAGGGTTGTTATTGAACATCACCAGCGAGGCGCGAGGGTGTAATATACGGGGGGTTGGCGGGAGAAAGCCTACGAGAGCTCTTCGCGGGAAGGGAAGTCGACGAATAGAGGAAACACAATGGCCCTAGAAGTCCGCAGGCCGCAGCACCGGAGTTGGCTTTACCAGGAGTAGACGGCGACGATGCGGGGAGCGCCGATATGGCCGCCGATTACCGTCGTTTTGAGGACAATCTGGAAGTTCTGCTTGCCGGAACGAACGGCATCGGGAAGAACTCGCGATAGCTCTGGGTCGGTCAAGAAATCTCCGACAGCTGCGGTGCCGTGCAACCCCAGGCCTCCACCGGCCAGAATCCAACTTCCGGTGTCCCGATCCATGACGCGTGTGATGATGGCGAAATCGGTCGACGAGTCGCTATAGAGCAACTTGCCGCTTCCCTTCCAATCGCGTTTGTTTGGATTCTGCTCATCCTCGATCCATTCGTCCTTGGTCACCGGGTCGACCTGGACGTGGTAGCGCAGTTTGGAGAGCAGAACGAGGTTCCACACATTGTCGAAAGCTCCAACGAGTACAACTGGGCCGTGGCGAAAGTCTTCGAGGGTCAGCGCCGAGGTGTTCGCGAGTTTGAAGGCATGGTCATGAGCCTTGAGCCACCCTGCAAGACGCGCGGAAACCTCCGCATCGACAAACGACGAAAGAGGCATTTCCGTAGTGTACAGCGGCTTAGCGGGAGGCGGATTCCCAGCAATGATCGCGGCGACTTCGGACGCCCAATCATCCGAAAGCGGCGTCGAGGGGCGCACAGCCAGACAGATGGTGACAGGCTCACGGGATCTTAGGAGGGGAGCCCACAAGAGATACTGCGTTGATCTGAATGGTCTTGTCAAACCGGTCCAGAAGAATGCGGTCAACGCAATGCACACCAGGCATGCGGCTATCGAAGCCGCAACGAGGATTCGTCCTCGATTTCTGTGCGACAGCGAATCGGGTCGCGGTGAGGCTGATCCAGGAGGACTGAGAACCGCAGGTTCAGAAACCAAATCCCGCAAAGGAACAACTTCCGCTTGACGTTCTCGAACGGCCGGCAGCTCAGTCTGGTGCGCTCCAAAATCGAATCGAGGCAGGTAGCTGCCAGGAAGCAGTTGAACGTAGACTTCATGGTGACGACTGGAGGACTGGTAATATTGCGCCAGCCTTTTCCGAATCTCATTTGCAGTCATCCGAACGATGTTGTCGGTGTTGGTATCGTAGTCAGCCTGGCGTCCGAAGACCTCGATGCCTAGGGTGCGTTCCTTGAGGCCGCCTTCATCTCCGCCGCTCAAGGCGTGCTCGATGAGCCTGCGAAACAGCGCTACACACCGTCTACTCTTGTTGAAGGAAGGGTCTGCAAGGATGTGGTCGGCTTCCGTCCAGATGGCGCCCCGCTGCGAGGCAGTCCACGGATTCTCTCGTGTCCCTTCTTGAAGTCGCGCCTCACTTATTTGCAGCATAGCTTGTTCGGCTGGGCAAATTCTTTCGGCGCACGAGTTCCGATCACGGAGTCGGGCGAGATGGCGTCCGCACATGCCATCTGCGCCAGCCGAGATTGTTGCCATCAGAACATCAAAGCTTTAAGAGTGTCAATTTGGTTAGTACTCTACTTGTTCTCGACTAGCGTTAACTTACTCATAAATTGAACGTTAGACCCGACGATACGGTATACCACTAGACGGCTCCGGTACTCTCCCTTACCGTGCATGTGTGTTTTGCCGAACGGATCTAAAGGACAAGAGGCCGATCATTACAGCGTCCACGTGTTGCTCGCTTCCGGCGAGCGATGTGGCTCGTCAGGCCGCGGCGCCAGGAGCTGTCACTCCTGCAGCCAATAGCGATCGGAAGCCGGGATCAAATCTTGCGGAAACCACCTTCTCGGACTTGAGGAGGCGCTTTTGAAAGGATCTTCATGCGGGTATCGGCGGTGTGTCGCAATCATTTTGCTAGGCTCATTAGCCGCTCTCTTTCACTTTTGCTCGACTGAAAATGTCCTAGCCGCGGCAGGCACATCCGCGAATCTCCCGGTGCAACAGAATTCGCTGCCGCAATCTGCTCACGAAAACCTGATGAGCATCAAGGGCATCGGCCCAGTCAGCGCCTCGGTTCTGCTGAGCGCGATCGGCAACATCCGGGACTCTGATCCTGACAAACTGGCCGCCTATTTCGGCCTGGTGCCAAGAATCCAGAAATCCAACGAGACGGAACACTCCGGACGCATCACCAAACAGGTCAACAAACTCGCGCGCACGCTTTGGTGCAGTGCGCGCTCATCGCCAAACGCTACAGCTCATTCCTGCAGAACTTCTATCACGCATCCAGCGCCGCCGCGGCAGAGGCAAGGCCAACATCGCACTGGCGCGCAAATTCCTGGAAGTCACCTATCACACCCTCAAAAACGACTGTGTGTCCGAGGACTTCCCCAACTTCGTCCTGGCCTCCTGAAACAGGCCTAACTAAACAATGGGTAGACAACTATTCATGGGAGGTTCAAATGAGTCTAGGGTCGACTGCACGCTCTGTTCTCCGTACAACGGCTTATGCCGCTCTATTTGGCTTTTTGTTGTCAAGCTGCCCAGAAACCTCCGCGTCAGCGCAGTCTGTGGAGCAAACATTGTCTCCCCAGAAGCTGCAGAAGATCTCAACCGTTGACGAGCGGTTTCAAAGCTACAACGTTGAAGCCGTTGAGGTCACCGGGGGACGCTTCTGGAAACCCTATGATACGGCCAAGAACGGCGGCTCGACGCAGCAACGCGACAGAGCACCCATGTTCAGCGGAGCTGCTGCGAACATGTTCACCCAGAAACCTCCGATCGATCTGACGAATCGCAGGTTACGGACCCTGGCGAAAGCCCTCGGGCCCGCATACCTGCGGATGAGCGGCTCCTGGCAGAATGCAACCTACTTTCATGATTCGGATGCGCCAGCCCCTGCCGTTCCTCCCGCGGGGTTTAACGGTGTCATGACGCGCGCACAGTTGAAAGGGGTTATTGATTTCGCCAGAGATAGCAATGCCGACTTCATGACCTCCTTCGCAACCAGCATGGGCACGCGCGATGAGAAGGGTGTCTGGACGAGCGAGCAGGCTACGCGATTCAATGACTACATTCGTTCCTTCGGTGGCAAGATCGCGGCTACTGAGTTCATGAACGAACCGACCTTAGCCACGATGAGCGGAGTTCCGAAGGGCTATGGCCCAACCGAGTACGCTCGGGACGCGAAGCTTTTCCGAGCCTGGCTCAAACAAGCTTCACCGGGAACCTTATTTGTTGGGCCGGGAGGCGAAGGCGAAGGTATGGGCTGGCATCAGCCTGAGGCAATGCACCGCATCCCGAGCGAAGAGTTACTGAAGGCCTCGGGACCCATCTATGACGTGTACAGCTTCCACTTTTACAGCGCCATCTCAGAACGTTGCAGCAAAATGCTCGGCGGGGGTGTTACAGCATCCGAGGCCCTTCTTCCAAGCTGGTTCCAGATTCCTGATAAGGTGTACGCCTTCTACGCTGGGTTCCGAGACCGATATGAACCTGGCAAGCCAATCTGGGTAACGGAAACCGGTGAGGCGGCCTGTGGAGGTGATCGTTTCGCTTCTACCTATCTCGACACATTCAGATATCTCAACGAACTTGGCGCCCTCGCGAAGCATGGCGTTCAAGTGGTCGCTCATAACACCCTGGCCGAGACAGACTACGCTTTGATTGACGGCGACACGTTCTCGCCACGTCCCGACTATTGGGGAGCGCTTCTCTGGCGTCGCTTCATGGGAACTACGGTGCTCGACGCGGGACCGCCGCAGAACAAGAACGTGTATGTCTATGCGCATTGCGCGCGAGGTATAGACGGTGCGGTGAGCACTCTCGTTCTCAATCCTAGCCCTGATGTAGTGAACATTAAAGGCGAGGGGCCCTCTGAGGTTTATCAGCTGACCGCGAAAGAGCTCCAGGCAACAGAAGTCTTTCTAAACGGAACACCTCTTCAGATGACGGCTTCGGATGAGCTTCCTCGATTGATGCCTGTCAAATCTTCGAGCGTTGTGAAACTTAGGCCCTTTTCGATCGCATTCCTCATCTATACAAAAGCTGCGAACCCAGCTTGTCGCGTTGAAGTATGACGATCCCCTTGGATCGCTGGAATTGAGAAAGTCCCTGCGAGCCTACATGTGGCGTTCTCGGGGTATCCGGTGCGACGAGCAGCAGATTGTGGTCGTTAACGGGTCGCAACAAGGGATCGACCTTTGCGCTCGAATCTTTTTGGATGCCGGGGATCCCGTTGTTTTCGAAGACCCAGGTTACATACTGGCTCGACATGCGTTCGGAGCCATTGGAGCAAGGATCGTTCCCTTCTCGGGGGAAAGCAGTATGTCGTCGTCGCTTCAGGCGACGGACTGTTTGCGTTCTATCTGCAATGAACTGCTCGGGTTTTGGTACGCCTGAACCGAGGCCGGTGAATACGAGTGCACGAACCGAACTCACAAATCTTCTGGGAAGAGATAAGGAACCGCATCGATGAAGATCAAAACGAAGCTCGCAGCGCCAGGATGTTTCGTGCTGATACTTCTGGCATTGGGCATGCCACTGCCGGCCGTGTCGCAAACCGGGATACCGCAGGGATTTACTCCGTTGTTTGACGGGAAAGATATCAAGGGGTGGCACTTCAGCCGGACAAATCACCATGGAAGCACAGGCATCGCCCTGGTTGAGAACGGAGAGGTCGGGCTGAAGCAGCATCCGTACGGGCAGGGCGGTCTTCTGATAACCGACAAGGAATATAAGAACTTCGAGCTCTATTTGGAAGTGAAGGAGACGTGGGGTTGCAACAGCGGTATCTTCCTGCGCTCAACAGAAGGTGGATCGGCGTATCAGGTCGAACTCGATCAGGCAATGGGGAACGCGAATCTTCTTGGGGAGTTACTGCCGCTTAGCAAAGGTGCGCGTGCGACGGACATCGCCAAGGTGTGGAAGACGGACGACTGGAATTCTTTTCGCGTTCGGATGGAAGGCGATAGCCCCCACATTACGCTCTGGGTGAACGATGTACAGATGTGGGATGTCCAGGAGCCAACGAACGACAAGATCGCGGGAGAAACCTCAGGGCACATCGGGCTCCAGCTTCACTGGGGATCGACCTATGAGCCGAAAGAGGCCAAAGGGTTCCTGATGTCATTTGCCTGGAAGCCCGATGCCGAATATCGATTTCGCAACGTCGCGATCAAGGAGCTGCCATGAGGTATTCATTCTTAGTGGTGAGTTCGATCGTCCTTTGCTCGATCGCGGGGGTTGCTCAAGAGAGAGTGACTTCCCCGACGGTGACGAACAGCATCGGGATGGAATTTGTTTTGATCCAGCCAGGTTCGATGCAGGTAGGTGTCTTTAAGCCGGAGTGCCCTGATCCGAACGCGCCGCCGCTGACATTTCCCAGCGCGTCGGTGCGCAAAGCCGATGGAACGGCGACTCGCAACGCAGCGGCGGCGCGCCCGGCGATGCCCGCTCGCGACCCGCGCGCCGCATGGACGCCGGCCGACTACGCAAAGTGCGCGGAACTAGTCAAACAGGACACAAGTGACGGTTTCGAGGTAAAGATCAGCAAGCCGTATTTCATTGGCAAATATGAAGTGACCCAGGGCCAGTGGCAAAAGGTCATGGGGAAGAATCCGTCGGTCTTCCAGGGCGACAAGGTTACCGATGATGCGCAAAAGCATCCCGTCGAAAACGTTACCCGCTCTGCGCAGCATCGGGGCGGGTTTGCAGAAGAAGTGGCCGTCCAGCTTGAAACGGGCTCTGGCCGATCGGAGTGAATTAGCCCCAGTTCAGTCGAAATAGGCGCTTCCCGCGATCCGGGAAGCATAAACAGAAATCCCTCTAAACCGAATACTCGTTACAAAAGTGAAGTACACGCTTTTTCTCTTTTGACCGGATGCGGCGTGCGTGGCAGGTGCGATCAAGCTCTGCGCTGAACATTCTCATCGGGGTCTAAGTATTCGCCACGATCGAATGCATCGTTCTCGCGCTTGCTTTCGCGGGTCCGTAGCAATTCCGCATGCTTCGGAGCAAACACGTATTCTTCCAGGAACTTTATTCGTTGAGGTGGCCAGCGACGAGTGATCAAAAGATTGCGATGCTCCTTGCAAAACTTCTGCAGGGCCACAAACTCGATCGAATAAATGGCTCGGCCCGTACGCGTTTGCTCACGCTTTGCCTGGAGGAGCCCTTGTTCGATCCAACTCATGACTTTGCTGTACCGCACACCAAAGTGTAAGCAGATCTGACGCAAGCTGAGCACATCTTTGCTGTAGTGCGTGTAGCCTCGGCGATGGATCAAGTTGTACAGCGTCTTGGCTTCACAATGGAACCGCTGGGATGCCGCCTTCACACCATGCTCCGACACATATTCAATGATCGACTCGACAGTAGCCGGATCGAACGTTCGTCTAGACCCGGTACCGGGTCTCTCGACACCGTGCTTTTTCAGGAACCGCCAGCAAGCAGCTTTGTCGTTGCCAGTTAGAGCTATTAGTTCTTCGCATAGCCGGACTGGATGTTGCTTCTTCTGCGCGATGCTCACCGCCTCCGCGGGCCACAGGTACTTTCTCGGTTTTTTAGGAGGCACTTCATCTCTTGTGCTCATACCGCACCTCAGTCTTCCATATACACACAATCTGGAGAAAAAGAAGAGAGGTTTAGAGATTTTCTGCGCATTTTTTATGATTTCGATGAGAGCCTGTCTCGTGCTGAGGGCGAGGGACGCTGGCCCCGACTGCGCGTCCCCTCTACTGATATAAGGCATTTTGGAGTGCCGTTTGGGGCCATCGGAACTGGATTTTTTTCTGTGTTTCATCGCGAAGCATAAGTTCAAGGTTAAAATTTGGATTGCAGCATACTGCGGCAGAGTGGCTCAAAAGCTGACGTCGCAGGAGGTCCCGTTGGACAGGCCCCCTCCC
>Ga0335072_10007394_pt1 | contig 15988 bp, 16 predicted proteins | sample Lox_Sample_21_FD_206725 | JGI IMG/M metagenome (GOLD analysis project Ga0335072, IMG submission 206725) | Soil microbial communities from Loxahatchee National Wildlife Refuge, Florida, United States - Lox_Sample_2.1 | ecosystem: Environmental > Terrestrial > Soil > Wetlands | place: USA...
GATCTGTCCGGCCCCGCCAGCGCGTCCAGCGATTCGGCCGTCCGCAGCGCCGACTGAGCGCGGCGCACGTAGCCGAGCGGCCGCGCGCCTGAGCCGAGCCCATCCGCCCACCAGTCCGTCCAGTCGCCTTCGTGCGCGGCGATCGCGCCGTCCGGGGCGCTGGCCTCGACATGACGGAAGAACTCCGCGTTCGTCGCGATCCGCAGCCGCGGGTACTCCCAGGTCTCGTTCCACTGCCGGACGATCTGGGCGGGCGTCAGGTTCGGTCCCGCGTTGTCCGCGTGCGCGCCCTGCACCCGCAGGTGCACCGCGTCCAGCTGGTAGGGCAAAGGCATCGGCGCCCCGTCCGGCAGACCGGACCAGCCGAACGCCTCTGGCCCGTACGGGTATGGCCGCCGGGCGAGCGCGTCCAGGTACCGGGGCAGCAGGTCTTCGGTCAGCTCGTAGCCGTCGGCCAGGCCGACCGTGTTGCCTTCCATGTAGGCCATGCCGTGCGGCGTGTCGGTGAACCAGACCAGCACCTCGCTGCCGCTCGGCGCCCGCCACCGGAACGGCCGTCCCAGCCGTTCCCCGCCGGTCAGGTACGGAACCGAGCGGCCCGCCCAGTTGTGCGCGGCGGCCAGGTACCGCACCCCGGCCGCGGCGAGCGCGTCCACGACGCCGGCTACGGCGCCGGGCACGTCGGTGTGCATGGCCGAGCACACCTCGATCCCGTACCGTTCCCGCAGTTCCCAGGTGAACCTGAGCACCCGCGCCAGCTCCTCCTCCGAGCACGCCTCGGTGTGCAATTGGAACGGGAACGCGGTCACCTCGATCCGGCCCTGGCGGGTCCGCTCGGTGAACTCCGCGACGGCGGCCGACGGCCTGGCCGCGAGCCACCGCAGCGCGGGGAGGCTAGACTCGACCGTCCAGCGGAACCGCGCGTCGTCCGGCCAGTCGTCGGTCTGCCTGGCCAGCGCCAGCGCCCCGTCGAGGTACTCGAGATGGTTGCGCAGCACCACGCCCTGCGTATCGGTGTAACCGATGTCCAGGTGGGAGTGGTGCACGACGAACACGTGCCATTTGCGGTGCGGGACGAGCGTGAGCTCACCTGCCGCAAGCGTCGTTTGATTCGTCCCCGCGCGGAGCTCGACGACGACAGCCTGCGGCTCGCTGACCTCCGGCGCCATCAGCAGGGCCGGCCGGCCTGGCGAGGCGGGCAAGCGGTCGAGCACCCGGCCCCCGGCCGACAGCACCAGCTCGGCACCCCCAGGCACCGGGAAGCTGCCCCACTCGACCTCCACCCGGACGGCCTGCTTGCCGTCGCGCAGCAGCGGCAGGCCCGCGGCCCGCAGCGAGATGCCCCGCTGCCCGGTCACGACCACGGAGGAGTCGCGCCGCAGCGCGGCCCTCATGTCGTCGTAGTCCGGTGAACCGAGGCTTGCCCGCAGCAGTCGGCTGGTCAATTGCACACCTTTCTAGTAATGACTAGGCCAGGTCAGAGCTGGCCGAGCGTGAGCCCGCGCGTGAAGAACCGCTGCGTGGCCATGAACAACGCGATCGCGGGTATCGAGACGAGCAGCCCGACCGCCAGCGCGACCGGCACCGGGGTGCCCGCGTAGACGTCGCTTTGCAGCGCCGACACGGCGGGCATCACCGGGCGGATGCCCGGGCTCTGCGACAGCGTCATGCCGAACAGCAGGTCGTTCCACGTGAACGTGAACTCGAGAACGAAGATCGCGACGAGCGCGCTCCATGACAGCGGCAGGTACATCCGCCAGAAGATCCTGGCCGTGGAGGCGCCGTCCAGCCGGGCCGCCTCGAAGATCGAGAACGCCACCCCGGTGAAGAAGTTGCGCATCACGAACGCGGCGAACGGCACGCTGATCGCGGCATAGATCAGGATCAGGCCGGGCCGCGAGTCGTACAGGTTGAGCCTGCTGTAGGCGATGAACAGCGGCACCAGCAGCATCTGCGCGGGGAACACCGTGCCGCCGAAGATCAGCATGAACCAGGCGAACCCGTGCCGCAGCCGCAGCGTGACGATGGAGAACCCGGCCAGCGCCCCGATCAGGATCGCGAGCGCCGGGCTGAGCACGCTGTAGAGCACCGTGCTGCCGAGGCTCTGGCCGAGCCCGGCGTCGTCCCAGGCCCGGCGCATGTTGGACAGCAGCTCAAAGCTCCCGGCAGGACTCCAGGCGTCCGCCGGGTTGTACGCGCCGGCCGGGCGGGCCGCGTTGACCACCATGAGGTACGCCGGCGCCAGCCAGATCAGGCCGAGCACGACGAGCACGAGCACTTTCGTGCCGGTAATGGCACGGCGCCTAGCCACTGAGTCCCTCCCGCCTGGCGAGCTGCTGACGCAGGTAGATCACGGACACCACACCGGTGACCACGGTGAGCAGCACCGCGACCGCCGAGCCGTAGCCGTACTGGTCAGCCACGAACGTGTCCCGGTACATGGTCACGGCGAGCGTCTCCGACGAGCGCCCGGGTCCGCCCTGGGTCGCCACCCAGACCACGTCGAAGGTCTTCAGGCTGGCGACTAGCGCGAGCCCGACCACGACCGTGGTCAGCGGCGTGAGCAGCGGCCAGATCACCCGCCGGAACATCGACCAGCCCGACGCGCCGTCGATCTTCGCCGCCTCGATCGGCTCGCGCGGGATCGACTGCAGTCCCACCACGAACAGCAGCGTGTTCACGCCGATCTGCTGCCAGGTCATGGCGATGATCAGCACGATCGTGTTCAGCGGCGCGTAGCTGAGCAGCGGCGTGCTGGCGCCCGGCAAGTGGAAGAAGCCGAGCAGGTGGTTGATCGTGCCGCCGGGTGACAGCAGCACGCCCCACACCAGCCCGATGCCCGCGCCGGAGAAGGCGTACGGCAGCAGGAATGGCAGCCGCAGCCAGGCGCCGCCTCTGAGGTTGTAGGACAGCACGGCGACGAGCAGGCCCAGCCCGACCGGCAGCAGCGTGGTGCCGGCCACCCAGATCAGGGTGTTGCGGATAGAGGTGAGCAGCGCCGGGTCGTGCAGCAGCGCACGGTAGTTGGCGAATCCGGCCCAGGTGGCCGGGGTCAGCCCGTCGTAGTTGGTGAAGCTCAGGTAGACGGTCCAGAGGAACGGCAGGTACAGCAGGCCGGCCACGATCAGCGCGCCAGGGGCGATGTACCCGTGCCTGAATCGCCCGAAGAGCGCGCGATCGCCATGGCCGCGCCGCCCCCTGCGCCCCGCCGCGAGGGCGGCGGGAACGCGGGGCGGCGTGAGCCGTAGTGGAGTGCGGGTGGTCATGAGCCTGCCTGGTGCGAGCTCCAGTAGGTCTGCTGCGCCTGCTGAATGGTTTGCAGCTGCGTCATGTAGGAGTTCGGGTGCACCATGAACGCGCCGAACGCGTCCAGTGCGGCGGCGAGCACCGGCGGCGGCGCGGCCTCGAAGTAGCGCAGCAGCAGGTTGTACTGGCCCGCGCCCGCGTTCTTCATGACTGTGCTGAGGTCGGTGTCGCCAGTGACAGAGACCTTGGGGTTGGCCGACGCGTCACCGCGGGCAGACGACCACGGCTGCTGGGCGGCGGGCGTGATCCACCACTTGAGGTACTTCATGCTGGCGGCCTCGTCCGGCGCGTTCACCAGCGAGCAGAGCGGCCCGCTCTCCAGGATGACCGAGGTCTTGGGCAGCGACGGGTTGACGTTCGGGATGATGAAGTACCCGTAGTCAACGCCCGGCTTGAGGTTCTGCTGCGTCATCGACGTGTTGAACCACGAGCCGTCCGGCACCATCGCGACCTGGCCGTTCTTCAGCATGACGCTCGGGTCGGTCTTGTCGGCGGGATCGGACATGTAGCCGTCGTTGATCATGGTCTGCCACATCTTCATGACGTTGACCACGGCCGGGCTGGTGTAGGAAGCCTTGCCGGTGGACAGCTGCTCGTAGACCTGTGGATCGGTGCCGGCGAGCAGCTGCTCGAACCAGACGAACGAGAACAGCACGTCGGTCTCGTAGAACGGGGTCACGCCGTGGCTCTTCAGCACCTGTGCGACGTGCATGAACTGGGTCCAGTTCGTGGGCGGGGTGAGCCCGTACTTGGTGAAGATCGCCTTGTTGTAGAACATCCCCCAGTAGGCGACGTTCAGCGGCACGCAGTACTGCTGGCCGCCGACCGTGTAGTACTGCTCGAGACCCTTCGGCAGGTCGCCGTCGGCGATGCCCTGCTGCCAGATCGACGTCGTGTTCGCCACCTGGTGCAGCTGCGCGATCTCAGCGAGCTGACCGCCGGTCTGCCAGGTGAACAGGTCTGGCTTCTTGTTCGTGTGGAACGAGGCCTGGATGAACGCCTGGTAGGTCGGCTCGTCGGTGTAGCCGACGGGTGACATGCCGATCCCGATGTCCTTCTTTGACATCGTGCCGAGCTGGTTGAAGTACGGGCTCCACGCGCCCTTGTCGTTGTAGAGCTTGAGCGTGACGCCAGTGGTGGCCGAGCTGCTGCCGCCGCTCGACCCGCAGCCGGCGATCGCGGCCAGTACGCTGACGCTCGCGACCGCGCCCAGCGCGACGTTGCGCATGCGTCGTCTCATGCGGGAAGTCCTCCTGTTCCAGTGGTGGTCATGCGGTGGTGTGCAGGGGAGATTGACGGTGGCGGACGCCACCGTGCTAACGATGCGGCCGGACCGGTCTCCGGCGGCTCGAGCCGCCGGCGCACAACGGTCAGCACATCGCCGAGGTGCGCACGCATGTGTTCCTCGGCGGCGGCCGAGTCACCGTCCTCGATAGCGGCGAGCACCGCCCGGTGCTCGTCGTGGTCGCGCACGCGGTCATCGAAAATTGTCAGTATTGCCCGCTGCTCCGCCGCGTGCACGGTGAGCAGGGAGTCGACGACTTCGGCGAGTACCGGATTGCCGGCTGCCCGCACGGTCGCCCGGTGGAACCGCATGTTGGCCTCATGCAGCCGCGCGTCATTTCCCTCGAGGTACGTGGCCGCGATCTCGAGTTCGATGCGCAGCGCGGTGCGCTCGGCGTCGCCCGCTCGCTGGGCGGCCAGCGCCGCGGCGGCAGGCTCGATGAGCAGCCTGGTCTCGAGCAGCTGTTCCGCCTGCCCGCGCCGCAGCCCGCGGACGTTCGGGTTGGGCAGCACGATCCGCTCCAGGCTCGGCCCGACGTAGATACCGGACCCGTGCCGCAGTTCCACCGCGCCGGTGGCCTCCAGCCGCCGCAGCGCCTCGCGCAGCGTGGGCGTGGTTACCGCGAACCGCTGCGCCAGTTCCCTGGTGGCAGGCAGCCGGTCACCCGCCACGAGCCCCTCGGCGTGGATCAGGTCCAGCACCCGGTCGGTCAGCGCGCTCGCGAGCGTGGTGCGGGGCACCTCGTAGTCGGTCATGCGCGTCTCCCGCCGTATGGCTCGCCAGCTGCTTGCGGCGAGCGGCCGTGAATCAGTTAAGTGATCTAATCACTTGATGACCGGATATGTCTAGGCTTCGCGTCAAGACACTTTCGGCGGCAGCAGCGCCCCGGGGGCGGCCACGACCTCGGCCGCGAGCGCATTGCCCGCCTGCGCCGCCGCTAGCGGCTCGTCGCCCCGCAGCCGCGCGGCCAGGTAGCCGCCGTTGAACGCGTCGCCCGCCGCCGTCGTGTCCACGACGGTCACGCCAGGGACCGCGGCGACTCGCTCCGCCGCGCCGGAAGGCCCGGCGACCAGGCAGCCATCGGCCCCGAGCTTCACCACGATCTCCCGCACGCCGGCCGCCCGCAGCCGCCGCACGCACACGCCGGCGTTCGCGTCCCCGAATACCGCCTGCTCGTCGGCGAGCGTCGGCAGCGCGATGTCGGCATGCCGCAGCGTCTCGGTGATGACTGCGGCGGCCTGCGCCGCCGACGTCCAGCCAGAAGGCCGGTAGTTGCTGTCGAACACCACCCGCGCGCCGCGCGCCCGCGCCGCGTCGAGTACCCGCAGCAGCCGCTGCCGCGCCGGCGCGGTCATGATCGACAGCGTGATCGCGGACAGGTACACCAGGTCGCAGGACGCGACCGCGTCGTCCACTGACGCCGGGTGGTCCGGCCCGAACAGCCCCCTGGCCGCCGATTCGGCCCGGTAGTGGTAGAAGGTGCGCTCGCCATCGCCGTCGAGCCTGATCAAGTACAGCCCGGGCCTGCCGCCTGCCAGCACGGGCGCGAGCGTGTCACCGACACCGTACGCGCGCCAGGCCTCGCGCATCCGCGCGCTGTACGGGTCGTCGCCGGTGATCGTCACGAACTCCACCGTCACGGCGGACGCCGGCGCCGACCTGGCGAGGTAGGCGGCGGCGTTGAACACGTCTCCCGCGAAACCGAGCCGCAGCAGCTCGGGGGATTCGTGGCGCAGCTCGATCATGCACTCGCCGATGAAGGCCGCGCGGCGCGGCGCGCCAGCCGTCACTGGCCCGTCAGCCGGCGCAGCAGCTCGGCGGCGTCGGGCCGGGTGGCCAGATCGGTGCCGACGCCGACCGCGTAGGCGCCGGCGGCGAGCCAGTCGCCGACCTGATCCAGCGCGATCCCGCCGGTCGGCATGATCCGCGCGCCAGGCAGGACATCGAGCACCGCCTTCAGGTGCCGGATCCCTCCTGACGAGGCGGGGAACAGCTTGGCGACGCCGGCGGCGGTCGACGCGGCCAGCTCGCCAGGCGTGAAGCCGCCCTCGATGAACGGCACGCCGCCGGAGTCCGCCACGGCCCGGACCGCGGCCGCCGGGTACGGCGAGACGAGGAACGCCGCGCCTTCGCCTACCGCGCGGCGCGCGGTCTCCGCCGTGGTCACGGTGCCCACGCCGATGGTGGTGCCCGGCGAGGTCCGCCGCAGCCGGTCTAGTACGGAGGGCCAGTCGGGCGTGGTCGCGGTGAGCTCGATGACCGGTGTGCCGAGCGTCAGCAGCCGCTCGCACATGTCGGCCGCTTCGACCGCACTCGGCCGGCGGACCACGGGGACCACGCGCGCTGCACGAATGCTCTCAAGAACGTCCACATCACTCCAGTTACGGCTATCGAGACATCTAGACAACAAGTGATCTAATGACTAACTTACAGATCCATCGCGTGCCGATGCCCGAACTTCCGGAGGTAGTGCCCATGACGCGCACCAGGAAAACCGTCGCCATCACCGCTGTCAGCGGGCTCGTCGCCTTCGGCGCGGCCCTCCCCACCGTGCTGGCCTCACCAGCCACTGCCGCAACCGCCCACGCGGCGGCTACTACCCAGACGGCGGCTACGGCCCAGCAGGTCTGCCCCGGCGTCAGCGCGCCCGCGGTCACCGCCACGGTCAAGGACACCACGATGGACGGCATGTTCACCAGCTACGCCGACGACGTGCCCTACAGCCACTGGACCGGCGCGGACGGCACCTACTCCGCCGCACTGCCTGGCAACAAGGAACTCTGGCTCTTCTCCGACACGTTCCTCGGCACCGTGAACCCGGACGGCTCGCGGTCCCCGGTGATCTCGGACGGCGGCACGACCCCGTTTATCAACAACTCGTTCGTCGAGGAGCCGGACGGCGACACGAACTACGCGGACCTGACCACGATCCATGGCGGCACCGCGGCCAGCCCGACCGCGCTGATGCCGCCGCCGGACGCGAGCCACTGGTACTGGGCGGGCGACGCGATCACCAGCGCCACCGGCGGCGGAGTACTCCAGGCGGTGTACCAGGAGTACAAGTCGACAGGCACCGGCGCGTTCGACTTCGCGTGGGACCGCAACGTGGTCGCCCGGTACGCGCCCGGCCACTTGTCCACGCCGATCGACGTGACCGCACTGCCCTCCGCCACCGGTGTCGCGTGGGGTGTCTGGTTGATGCGCGCGGGCGGTTACACGTATATCTACGGCGTGGAAGATCTCGGCGCCAACAAGTACATGCACCTGGCCCGGGTGCCGGGGGACAACCTGCTCGGTGCGCCCTGGCAGTACGACGCGGGCAATGGGAGCTGGTCATCCAGCGAGGCGGCGGCCATCCGGCTGCCCGACCCGTCGGCGTCCGACGGCTACCTGCACATCGCCAACGAGTACAGCGTGAGCCGGCTTGGCAACGTCTACGTGCTCATCACCCAGAACACCGTCACGCCGCTCAGCCCGGAGATCGACGCGTACTTCGCCTGCTCGCCCGCCGGGCCGTTCGTCGACAAGACGGCGGTCTACGACGAGCCAGAGACGGGGCACGGCGGCCGCAACGGCGACGATCCGAACGTCTTCGGCTACAACGCGCACGCCCACCCCGAGGTCAGCACCGGGAACAAGCTGCTGATCTCGTACAACGTGAACAGCTTCGTGAACACCGACCTGTACTCCGACGCCAGCATCTACGGGCCCCGGTTCATCGACGTGACGTTCGCGAACGCGGGGTCCTGAGCCGCGATGGCCGCTCTCTCCAGCCGCCCGGCCCGCAACTGGGGCGCCCGCGTGCACGAGATAGCGATCGCGGGCGTCCGGGCCGTGGTGCTCGAGAACGAGCTGCTGCGAGTCACCGTGCTGGCCGGGCTCGGCTCGGACGTGATCGAGTTCTGCTACAAGCCGCGGGACCTGGACGCGACCTGGCTGTCGCCCGGAGGCCTGCGCGATCCCCGCCAGATGGCGGGCGCGGCCGCCGACGACGTGTCCGCGTTCCTCGACCATTACCGGGGCGGCTGGCAGGAGGTGCTGCCGAACGGCGGCGCGCCCTCCAGGTACCGCGGCGCCGCGCTCGCCCAGCACGCGGAGGTCTCCGGGCTGCCCTGGGACGCCGAGGTGACCGCGGACGACGCCGGCGCGGTCGAGGTGACGTTCACCGTGCGGACGACGCGGCTGCCGCTGCGGGTCCGCAAGTCGATGCGGCTGGCGGCCGGCTCGGCGCAGCTGGCGATCAGCGAGTCCGTGACCAATGAGGCGGCGGTTCCCGTGGCGACGATGTGGGGACAGCATCTCGCTTACGGGCCGCCGCTGCTGGTCCCCGGTTCTCGCATCAATATCCAGAACGGACTCGTGGTGACTCCCCATCCCGATCCCATTAACCCGCCGGAGCGGCTAGTCGCGGCGGGCGGCCCCTGGGACTGGCCGGTCGTCCCCACGGCGGCCGGCGGCGAGGTCGACCTGAGCGTGGTGCGGCCGTGGGGGACGCCGAGCGACATCGTGTACCTGTCCGGGTTCACCGACGGCTGGTACGAGCTGCTTGACCCGGGCGGCACCGTCGGCGTCCGGGTCGAGTGGGACGCGACGGTGCTGCCTTACCTGTGGCTGTGGACCGAGCTCGGCGCGACCCGCGATTACCCCTGGTGGGGAGGCGGCCGGGTGCTGGGGCTCGAGCCGTTCTCCAGCTACCCGACCAGCGGGCTGGCCGAGGCGGCGGACAACGGCACGGCGCTCGTCCTGCCCCCGGGTGACGCACGGGACCTGTGGTGGCGGGTTGGCATAGTGGACGCGGAGGTGCGGACCAAGTGAGTGAATTCGAGGGGAAGACCGCCCTGGTCACCGGGGGGTCGGCGGGCATCGGGCTGGCCGTCGTGACACGGCTGGCCGCTGCCGGCGCCAGCGTCGCGTTCTGCGGGATCGACGCGGAGGAGGTGCGGCGGGCGGAAGCCGGGCTGCGCGACCACGCGTCCCGGATCATCGGGCGGGTCGCGGACGTGGCGGACGCCGCGCAGATGCGGGAGTTCGTCGCCGCGGCGGTCGCCGCCTTCGGCGGGCTCGACGTGGTGGTGACCAGCGCGGGGATCCAGCGCTACGGGACCGTGGAGGACACGCCGGAGCAGCTGTGGGACGAGGTGCTCGACGTGAATCTCAAGGGCGTCTACCTGGCGTGCCAGGCGGCGATGCCCGAACTGCGGCGGCGGGGCGGCGGCGCGATCGTCGCGATCTCGTCGGTGCAGGCGTTCGCCGCGCAGGACCGGGTGGCGGCCTACGCGGCGAGCAAGGCGGGCATCGTCGGCCTGTCCCGGGCGATGGCCGTGGACGCCGCGGCCGACGGGATCCGGGTCAACGCGGTCTGCCCCGGCTCGGTCGACACGCCGATGCTGCGCTGGGCGGCCGACAGGTTCCGCGGCGAGCGGAGCCAGGACGACCAGGTAGCCGACTGGGGCCTGGCGCACCCGCTGGGGCGGGTGGCGCGACCCGAGGAGGTCGCGGAACTGGTCGCCTTCCTGGCCAGCCCGCGTGCCTCCTTCATCACCGGCGCGGAGTACCGGGTCGACGGCGGCCTGCTCGCCCGCTGCCCGGTCGCGCTCCCCGCGTCATGAGCGCCAGCCTGGACATGGCGATGCGCGGCACTGGGCGGGCCCGGACGTTCTTCGACGGCATCTTCAGCACCCCGCGGCTGGACCATCCCGAGTGCGTCGCGGTGCATCAGGACGGCAGCGTGTGGTGCGGCGGCGAGGCCGGGCAGATCTTCCGGATAGCCGCCGACGGCAGCGTAATCGACCTGGTCGCGACCACCGGCGGGTTCATCCTCGGCATCACGTTCAGCCCCGGATACGACAGCCTGTACGCGTGCGACATCGCCGCCAGAGCGGTGTTCCGCGTCCCGGTGGCGGGCGGCAAGCCCGAGCTGTTCGCCGACGGTGCGGCGGGCCACCGGTTCGTGAACCCGAACTACATCGTCTTCGACCGCGACGGCCGGCTGCTGGTCTCGGACAGCCACCAGCTCGGCCAGCCCGGCCCGTCGCTGTACGCGTTCGATGACAGCGGGCACGGGTCCGTCTGGTACGACGGCTCGCTGGCTTTCGCGAACGGCCTGGCCTACGACGGCGCCGCCCTCTACGTCGCCGAGTCGTTCCTGCCCGGGGTCAGCAGGATCGAGATGCGGCCTGACGGGTCCGCCGGGCGGCGCGACGTGGTCGCGACGCTGCCTGGCACGGTGCCCGACGGGTTGGCGTTCGGCCCTGACGGGGGGCTCTACGTGGGGTGTTACGAGCCAAGCCAGGTGCTGCGGCTCGAGCCGGACGGCGCGGTGACGGTGGTAGCGCACGACCCGACGGCGCACCTGCTGTGCCACCCGACGAACCTGGCGTTCCGCGGGCCGACCCTGCTGACGGCGAACCTCGGCCGCTGGCACCTCACCGCGATCGACCTGGAGCCGGCGGCCTAGCCGGCCGTGAGGCCGGCGGCAGCGGTGAGCACCTCGAGGGCAGATGACTGGCGGCTCGCGTCCGCCTGGTCGAAGGGACCGGCCCACCGCAGCCCGAACTGACCGGCCGCGTTCCGCGCGTTGTCCCACACGGAGTCGGCGTTGGCCAGCAGGAACGCGCGGTACGCCGGCTTGCCGCTGTGCGCGGAGAACTCGTGCAGGTTGCGCGCGAAAATGCCCTTGAACTGGGTCTGGTCGCCGTTACAGCCGGAACCCTCGCACGGCTCGGTGAGGATGCCCGACGGGCCGGTGAGCCTGCTCAGCGTGGCGTCCGCGATGACCTCACCCTGCCGCAGGTAGGCCCGGTCGCCGCTGATCTCGTACAGGGCGGCCAGCCCGCCGAGGATCACGCCCTGGTTGTAGGTCCAGGTCGGGCCGCCGTTGTTGACGCAGCCCGTGGTGAGCCCGTCGTTGACCAGGCCCTCTGGGCCGATCATGCCGGTGCCGTGCAGCCACTCCCAGGACCGCATGGCCCAGTCCAGGTAATCGCGGTCGCCTGGTACCCGCTGGTGCAGCTGTGCCGCCAATGCCAGGAACAGCTCGTTGGTAACCGCGTTCTTGTACGTCCGCTCCTTGTTCCACCACACCCCGCCAGCGCAGGTGTCGTCCCAGCCGCCCAGGTTGTGCGCGAAGATCGTCCTGGCTGCGTCGAGGTACCGGTCCTCGCCGGTCAGGTCGAAAGCGGCGACCCAGGCGAGCGCCCACCACGCGCTGTCGTCGTAGAACCAGTTGACGAAGTCGGGGTGCTGCCGCCGCGCGGCCGTGAACGTCGTGGCGATGATCCCCGCGTGCGCTGTATCTCCCGTATACCGCGTGTACCTGATCACAGCGGTGAGCGCGTTGGCGGCCTGCCACCAGCCGGTGGTCTTCCACAGGCCGTTCGGCCGCAGCAGTGACAGCAGGCCCGCGCGCGGCACGTACCAGCGCTGCAGCACGCTGATCCCCGCCGCCGCCCGCGCCCGGTAATCAGGCTCTGCCATAACCGGAGCCTACCGACTGGCCCACATAGTGGGACCGGGATATGTATCTTCAACTGGGCAAGTTAGATAGCCGATACCGGACTGGTCACCGGCTGACGCCGGCACCGACCACGAGCCATGGGAGTCAGCGCACGTGAAGGGCTTCAGGGACTTCATCACCCGGGGCAATCTGATCGACCTCGCGATCGCGGTCGTCATCGGCACCGCGTTCACCGCGATCGTGACGGCGATCGTTAAGGACTTGATCACGCCGCTCATCGGGACGATCTGGGGAAAGAGCAATACCTTCGAGAACCTGACGTTCACGCTGCACGGCAGCAAGTTCCCGTACGGCGACCTGATCAACGCGATCGTGTCGTTCCTCATCATCGCCGCGGTGGTCTATTTCCTGATCGTGGCGCCGATGGCAAAGCTCGTGCTGCGGCTGCACGGGGTCAAGGAAGCCACCGAGCGGGACTGCCCGGAGTGCCTGAGCTCGATCCCGATCGCGGCCAGGCGGTGCAAGTACTGCACGGCCGAACTGGTCTCTCTCACTGCGGGATCGGCCTGACCACAGTTACGAGTCTGGGCTCGGGCCGGGGCCTGGCCGTCCCGAGCCCAGACGATGGTGGCGGGGCCGGGCAACGCGCGGCTCAACCCCTGCCCCCGTAGTCTCGCACCGGTTCCTGGTAAGAAGCTGGGGCGATCCTGGGAACCCGGTAACCGGCTCGTAACGAACGTAACGAACGTTCCGCGCTGAACCTCGATCACGACACGTGGCTGATTGTGCGCGCGACTAGATCTGGATCACGCATGACGCGATCCTCTCTTCCCCTGAAAGTTTGGCGTCCGGGAAATCCGGACCGGCCGTCCGCATCGCGGTCCAATCCCCCCAACCCGGACGAGCTCCGCCGCGAGCGCCGGACAGGTCACATCTCCGGACCTGCCTCGCTCGCGGGACGGGATGCTATTCGGAACGCTGTTGCGGAATACCCGCGAGCAGAGCACGGACCTCGGTCTCCCGGTAACGCCGGTGCCCCCCGAGCGTGCGGATCGAGGTTAGCTTGCCGGCCTTCGCCCAGCGCGTGACGGTCTTGGGGTCGACACGGAACATCGTGGCGACCTCCGCGGGCGTCAGCAGTGGCTCAGCCTCTGGAGTACGTGCGGACATTGGTGCGGCCTCTCCTCCTGGACCGGTGTAGCGATCCTCGTGTTGTTGTTGTCTGGCCTTGGTGCTCCATAAGGAGCTTGTCGTTGATGTCCTCATATGGCCTACGGAGACCATATTGCCATCACCAGCGGTAACAAGTCGACCACCGGCCGCGAAGTTTCTGTCGCGGCATGCCCTTCGCTCCTTGGATCGGCATCACCTATGCGTGATATTATCGATACTTATCGTCGCTAAGTACCGTGGGTAACCCATCATGTCGGAATCGTGACATAAACGGATACCTCATACTGTTGCGTACGATCCTCCGACACAAACCGCTGGTCTACCTCACCCGCGCGGGAGTAATCGCGCTACGTGAGTACGTTGTGACAACGGATCGGCGTAGTCATCAGGCCCGCAAACCGGGTACGGTTATACCTGTACGGAAGCTGGAGAGGCGCCGAGTTCCCCAAGGCGGGATCTACGGCGATCTGTGTGTGTCACACAGCCAGCGACATCAGCATCGTGGGGCCGCACGGCTCCGGACGTTCGAGGGGGTCGAGCCAATGGGGCGCGGCCGAGCCAAGGCCAAGCAGGTTAAGGTTGCTCGCCAGCTCAAATACAACAGCGGCGGGACGGACCTTGACCGGCTGCGTGCGGAGCTGGGCGTGGGATCTGACCAGCGACGTGGGGACCACGACGACCCGCACGCCGCGTATGACGACGATGCCGCGGATGAGGCGGATGAGTACGCCGAAGACGAAGACGAGGATGACGACGAAGACGACGAGGACGAGGACGACTGGTCACGTCGTTAGGCCCTCAGTCTGCGTTTAGTCCGCGGTCCGCAGCCTCAGGCGGTGCTGACCACCGGCTCGAGGACGTGTTTGCCGCGCTCGCTTTCCGGCACGGGGACTGGGTACTGCCCGTCGAAGCAGGCCCGGCACAGCGACCCGGGGCGCTGCTGCGTTGCCGCCACGAGCCCGTCCAGCGTCACGTAGCCGAGCGAGTCCGCCCCGATGGCCGCGCAGATCTCGTCGACTGAGTACCGCCCGGCGACGAGTTCATCCCTGGTCGCGAAGTCGATGCCGTAAAAGCACGGCCACTTCACCGGCGGCGACGCGATCCGCACGTGCACTTCGAGCGCACCGACCTCCCGCAGCATCGCCACGATCGCCTGCTGGGTGTTCCCCCGCACGATCGAGTCGTCGACGACCACGATGCGGCGGCCGGCGATCACGTCGCGCAGCGGGTTCAGCTTCAGCCTGATGCCGAGCTGCCGGATGGTCTGGCTCGGCTGGATAAAGGTCCGGCCCACGTACGAGTTCTTCACCAGGCCCTGGCCGTACGGGATGCCGCTGGCCTCCGCATACCCGATCGCCGCGGGCGTCCCTGACTCCGGCACCGGGATCACCAGGTCCGCGACGGCGGGCTGCTCCGCGGCCAGCGTGCGCCCTATCTCGACCCGGGTCGCGTGCAGCCCGCGCCCGCCGATCGTGGTGTCGGGCCGGGCCAGGTAGACGTACTCGAACAGGCATACCTTCGGTGCCGGCGTCGCGAACACCCGGGACCGCACGCCACGCTCATCCAGTGAGATCAGCTCGCCTGGCTGCACCTCGCGCACGAACGAGGCGCCCACGATGTCCAGCGCGGCGGTCTCGCTGGCGACCACCCAGCCCGCGGCGAGCCTGCCGAGCACCAGCGGCCGGAACCCTTGCGGATCGCGGGCCGCGTACAGCGTGTTCTCGTCCATGAAGACCAGTGAGTAGGCGCCCCGCACCTGAGGCAGGATGCGCGCCGCGGCCTCTTCGACCCCGCCGGGCGCCAGCGCGTTGCCGACGATCAGCTCGGTCAGCACGTCGGTGTCCGAGGTCGCCGCGATGGTGCCGCCCGCCGCGTCCGCGGCCAGCATGGCGGTGAGCTCGCGGGTGTTGGTCAGGTTCCCGTTGTGCCCGAGCGCGAGCGAGACGTGCGGGGTGGACCGGAACGTCGGCTGCGCGTTCGCCCACACCGACGAGCCAGTGGTGGAGTACCGGCAATGCGCCACCGCGATGTCGCCCCGCAGCGCGGTCAGCGACGGCTCGTCGAAGACCTGGGCGACGAGGCCCATCTCCTTGTGCACGACGATCCGCCTGCCGTCGCTCACGGCGATCCCGGCGGATTCCTGGCCACGGTGCTGCAGCGCGTGCAGCCCGTAATAGGCGAGCTTGGCGACATCTTCGCCTGGCGACCAGACACCGAAGACCCCGCAGGCGTCCCTCGGCGGGCGGTCACTGGGATCGAGATCGTGCGTAAGACGCCCGTCTGGCTTAGCCACAGACACCAGTCTATTTGTTCAGCTCAACGGAAGGTACGCAGACAGATCGGCCCGCGCTCCGCTCGCTTTGACCGCTCCCGACCGCAGCGCCTCAGCCCAGGCGAGCCGCCCGGTCGCGAGCAGGAACCACGTCAGCGGATCCGTCTCGATGACGTTGGGCGGAGTCCCTCGCGTATGGCGCGGGCCTTCGACGCACTGCACCGCCGCGACCGGTACCACCCGCACCTCCACCGAACGTCCCGGCGCGTCTCTCTCGAGCACGTACAACAGGTACCGCGACGCATCCCGCAACCCCGCCTGCGGCGGCTCCTCCCCTTGGTCAATCTTTGCCCCAACCTCCGCGACAATGACTGGGCCATTGGGGTCAGGCTTACGCGCCGGCATACCCGCGACCGTACCGCGCCGCCCGCCGCCCGCGGCTAACCGGTCAGCCGAAGAGGGCGGGGAGCGTGGCTTCCCAGGCCTGTTTTAGCTC
>Ga0335072_10007395_pt1 | contig 15988 bp, 14 predicted proteins | sample Lox_Sample_21_FD_206725 | JGI IMG/M metagenome (GOLD analysis project Ga0335072, IMG submission 206725) | Soil microbial communities from Loxahatchee National Wildlife Refuge, Florida, United States - Lox_Sample_2.1 | ecosystem: Environmental > Terrestrial > Soil > Wetlands | place: USA...
TCCGTCGCCGGTCATCATACCCATTGATCGTGACGCACTCCATTAGAGCGGTTCCACAGTTTATTTGCCCTTGCCGACACCGCGGAAGGTGGCATTTTCTTGAGGAAAATGCCACTCTGCAGCAACGGCGTCGCGGGTATGGCAACTGTGAAACCGCTGTAGCGCCAGGAGAACTGCAGGATGCGAAAAAGGTTTACGAGAAGACCGCCAGCGGAAGAGCCTGCAAGGCACGTCAAAAACTACATAACTCCGGGCGGGCTTGAACGCCTGAAAGAGGAGCACAAGTATTTGCTCACCAAGGACCGGCCGGCCGTGGTGGAGGTGGTTGCCTGGGCTGCCGGAAACGGCGATCGCAGTGAGAACGCCGACTACCAGTACGGCAAGCGACGACTGCGGCAGATCGATGGGCGGATTCGCTTCCTTACGAAGCGAATCGAAGCGGCGGAAGTGGTGGATCCGGAGGCTCCGAGAACGGGCGAGCAGAGGAGGCGGGCATTCTTTGGAGCGACCGTGCGTTATGCCGATGCAGCGGGAGCAGAGCAAAGAGTGAGCATCGTAGGCGTCGATGAGGTCGATCTCAACCGCGACCACATCAGTTGGGTCTCGCCTCTGGGGCGCGCGCTCATGAAGGCGGCAGAGGGTGACGAGATTGTTGTTCACGCGCCGCGCGGAACCGAATCCCTGACAGTGCTGGGAGTTTCGTATGAACGCATTTCTGTCGAGCCGTTCCGCGAACCGCCCGGCCCAGAAGCCCGATAAAGGGAGTCGACCGCTAACGCTGAATTGGTGAAGATGGGATGACTCGGGTGGTGAAGGAGCAACAACTGCAATCGAACGCTGACTATCTCCCCGTGCCGCCGACGGTCATGCGGTCGAGCTTGATCGTCGGCATGCCGACGCCTACGGGGACGCTCTGGCCGTCTTTGCCGCAGGTGCCGATGCCTTCGTCGAGCTTGAGGTCATTGCCGACCATGGAGACGTATTTGAGCGCCTCGGGGCCGTTGCCGATCAAGGTCGCGTCGCGGACGGGCGCGGTGACCTTGCCGTCTTCGATCAGATAGGCCTCTGAGGCGGAGAAGACGAATTTGCCGTTGGTGATGTCCACCTGGCCGCCGCCGAAGTTGACGGCGTAGAGGCCGCGCTTGACGCTGCGGAGGATGTCAGTCGGATCGTCTTCGCCGGAGAGCATGTAGGTGTTGGTCATGCGCGGCATGGGGATGGCCTGGTAGCTCTCGCGGCGGCCTGAGCCGGTGTTGGGCATGTTCATCAGACGCGAAGAGAGCTTGTCCGACAGGTAACCGCGCAGGACTCCGTTTTCGATCAGCACCGTCTCTTGCGTGGCCGAGCCCTCGTCGTCGACGTTGAGCGAGCCGCGGCGGCCGGCGATGGTGCCGTTATCCACTACCGTCACTTTGGGGCTGGCGACGGGCCGGCCGATGAGTCCGGTGAAGGCGGATGTTCCTTTGCGGTTGAAGTCGGCTTCGAGGCCGTGGCCCACGGCCTCATGCAGCAGGATGCCGGGCCAGCCGGGGCCGAGAACCACCTGCATCTCGCCTGCGGGAGCGGGGACTGCGCCGAGCTGGAGGACGGCTCCGCGGGCGGCTTCCTGCGCCAGGTGCTCCGGGCTCTTGCTGCCCGAGAATTGATCGAGGCCGGCGCGTCCGCCTCCGCCTGCGGAGCCGCGGGTGGTGATGGCTCCCTCCTTGGCGATGACGAACACGTTCAGTCGGCAGAGCGGCTGGGTGTCGCTGGCGAAGGCGCCGTCAGACGCGGCAATGAGGATCCGGCGCAGTTCTTCCGAGTAGCCGGCGCGGACCTGGACGATGCGGGGATCGAAGGCGCGGGCGGCGCGGTCGGCGCGCAAGATGAGTTCGAGCCGCGCGGCGAGATCGAGATCGAAGCCGCCGAGCGGCACCGGGTAGAGATTGGCCGCAGCCGTCTCGGTGAATCCCTGAATGGGCTGTTTGGCCGGTCCGGAGGCGATGAGGGCAGCGGTGCGGGCGGCGTGGAGCAGGCGCTCCGGGCTGAGGTTGTCGGTGTAGGCGTAGCCGGTGCGCTCGCCCGAGAGCACGCGGATGCCGCAGCCGGCGCTGGTGCCCTGGCTGGCGGACTTGACGATCTGCTCGTCGACGCCGAGGGCGGTCGCGGTAACCGATTCGAAATAAAGATCGGCATAGTCGCCGCCGGCGCTCAGAGCCTCGCCGAGGCAGCGCTCGAGCAGCCGCTCGGTGATGCCGAATTTCTCAAAAAAGTAGCGTTTGTGGCTTGGAACCGGGGAAGAGGGAGCGTGATTCATCGTGTTTTTAGTGTACGCTGATCCGACTTGCCGCTCATTTCGGGACGGGAGCTGTTGCTGTTTTGGTGCTACTCGTTTTGGGTAAGTACCACGGCGGTCCCGATCATGCTACGATGCGACGCATGAAGAAGATTTTTGCTGCAGCGCTCCTCCTGATGGTGATTGCGACTCCGGCCGCTTTTGCCGCCAGGCACCATCACCACCGCCACCACCACCACCGTCCTGCTTAAGGCGAACCCCGGCTCTTTGCTCCCCGGTGAACAGAGTCCGGTTGCCGGGGTGCTCGCTCGTTCTCCCGCTCCCGATTGGGCCGGGGCCGCTTTCACTCTTTCCGCTTCAAGAACGCGCAGACCGGGCCAGGGAACCGTGGTAAGGTTTTTGCCATGAGAGAACTGGAGGCGCTGCGCTATCCCATTGGCCGCTTCAGGCCGCCAGCCGAAAATTCAGCCAACGCACGCAGCGAACATATCGAGACACTGCGTCTGCTGCCCGAGCGGCTGCGCGAGGCGGTGAGCGGGTTGAGCGAAGCGCAGCTCGATACCCCTTACCGAGAGGGCGGCTGGACGGTGCGGCAGCTCGTACACCACCTGGCAGACAGTCACGCCAATTCGTATATCCGGTTCAAGCTCGCGCTGACCGAGGATTGGCCGACGATCAAGCCGTACGACGAAGCGGCCTGGGCGCGGCTCGCCGATAGCCGTCTGCCCATCGACGGATCGCTCGTCTTTCTCGACTCGCTGCATGCGCGGTGGGTGGCGTTGCTCGCGTCGCTTACGGATTCGGATTTCGAGCGCGGATTCCATCATCCGGATAACGGCCGGCAGAGCCTGTCGCATGCGCTGGCCGTTTATAGCTGGCACTCGCTCCACCACACCGCGCACATCACCGGGTTGCGCGAGCGGCAGGGCTGGTAGAGGCGCATGCCTGCCGGTGTGGAAGCCGCGTCGCCGGCGCGGCTGGCGCAAGTCATCGAAGAATATCTCGAAGAACATCCGGCGGCGGCGCTGCTTGAGGATGGGCGCGTGCTGTTCGATATGCGGCGGGCGCGCTATGCGGTGAGCGAATCGCACGGGCGCTGCCTGCTGCAGTTGTGGAGCGACGAGCGCAATGTGATGCGCACGGTAGTGGATGTGCAGCAGCGCGCGCAGTGCCTGCGTTTGATGACCCGGCGCATGGGCGCCGCGCGGCCTCAGGCGCTCGAACTGGTTCCTAGCAGTGACCGGCGCACGCCCACGGCACGCGATGCGGCGCGCCGCAACTACCAGCGATTGCTCGAGCGCGTGCTACTGCGCAGCTTTCCTGGCGCGAGGGTAGAGGGGCTGCGCTCGGCGATGGATCTGGAGCACAGCTTTGGCCCCGCATACGTGCGCGGGCGGCTGCTGCGTGGAACCGCGGCCGAAGCGCTGATTGGCGTGGGCGACGCGGAGTCGGCGGATGCTATCGATGGCGTCCTGACGCTCGGGGTTTTGTGGCTCGACTACTGCCGGCAGAAGAGCGAAGGGCGGCGGCACGTTGGCGCGCTTAAGGTGATTGTGCCCGCGGGCGCGTGGCGCGTTACCGCGGAACGGATGGCGTGGCTGAATCATGCGGCGGCCGATTTTCAGCTCTTCACGCTGGACGAACGCAGCGAAGAGCTGGCTGCGGCAGATTTTCGCGACACCGGCAATCTGGAATCGCGCCTGGTTCATGCATTTTCCGCACCGGCTGCTATCGAGCGTTGCGGTGAGGGAGTTGCGCGGCTGCTGGCGCTTGTTCCTGAAGCAGAACGCGATCGCGTGGAAGTGCGCGCGAGTTCGCCAACCGAGGTGGGTCTGTTGTTGCACGGGCTCGAGTTTGCGCGCGTGCGGCATGGCGCAGTTGCGGGCTCGTTCGCGCGGCGGAACGAGTTGAGCTTTGGCGCGGGCGCGCACGAGACGCCGCTGACCGACGAAAACGAAGACCATTGCCGCGACCTGTTCGCACGGCTGTTCGCCAGCCGTCGTCCCGAGGGCACGCACAACCACGCTCTCTTTCGCATGCAGCCGGAGCGCTGGCTGGAGTCGCGGATCCGCGCGGAAATTGCTGCGGTGTTTCCCGGGCTGCGAGGCGATCTTGTGTATTCGCAGGTGCCGGCGCTTACGAGCGGCAGCCGCGGCCTGCTGGATCTGCTGACGCTCGACCGCAACGGCAGGCTCACGGTGCTCGAGTTGAAGGCGGACGAAGATCTGCATCTGCCGCTGCAGGCGCTCGACTACTGGATCCGTGTGCGCGCGCTGAATGAGGACCGGCAGACGGTGGCCGGCGGTGCGAATCTGCTTTCGGCTTTTGAGCGGCAGGGATATTTTACCGGCGCGCAAGTTGCAACCCTTGCGCCGAAGCTGCTGCTGGCTGCGCCCGCGCTGCGCATTCATCCGGCCAACGAGACGGTGCTGCGTTATCTTTCGCCGCAGGTAGAGTGGGAACTGGCTGCGCTCGGCGAGCACTGGCGCAGGAAACTCGATGTCGTGTTCCGTAAGCGAAGCAGCGATCACGCCTCTCCGCGATGACGTGGCACCACCGGGTCGAATAGAATCAATGACAAGCTGGAAGAGGCATGGAAGCCTTCGACCGCTCCCAAGGGTATGGCTATCCTGGGCTCACTTGCATGGCTGGAAACCGGGGAGGGTCTCGATGACATCGGGTCATCAAAAAGTGCTTATTGTCGACGACGACCCGTCGCATCTGGAAATCTATGGACTCTTGATGCAGCAGGCCGGGTATGATGCTGTGTCTGCGCTGGTGCGATTCGCTGGCGCCGAAGTACCGCGCGACCATGAGATAGGGCTGGTGCTGCTCGACTACAAGCTGCACTCTCTCAAGACATCCGCAGAGTTTGCGCAGGAGATTCGCGCGCTATTTCCAGGTGCGCCGATCATTGTTCTCTCCGATCTGTGGTCTCTTCCTGACGACATTGCACCGTTCACCGCGGAGTTCGTGCGGAAGGGCCAACCGGCAAAACTTCTTGAGGTGGTGGGGCGGCTTTTGCCTCTGCCGGAAACGGAGCTTAAGTCAAAGCTCAAAGAGAATGCGCCGTGAAGAAGGGGCAACCGATCCGCGCGGAGATGCTTCAAAGCTTCTAAAGCATCAGCTGTGTGTGCAGGACGGGCGCTTGTGTTCTCTCGCCGCCCTGGCTTGAGGGTTCACAATCGCGCGAGTTCGCGGCTGCGCGACGCGAGAATGGCGCCGGGATACGAGACGGTCCTTATGTCTTTATCGACTCGATTCAAGCCGCAGCGAGTGTTAAGCTGCAAGGCGGCGATGAGTTTTCTGCAGAGGACGGTGGTGAGGGCGTTGCTGGTTACGGCGGCGCTTGCCTCGGCGCAGCCGACAGCTTCTGAAACCGATTTGAAGGCTGTGTATCTGCTGAATTTCGGGAAGTTCGTGCGGCTGTCGGGAAGTGCTGCCAGCTCCCGGCCACCCACCTTCAACATCTGCGTACTGGGTCACGATCTGATCGGGCATGCGCTGGACGATGTGACGGCCCACGAGTCCATCGACAAGCGCGCGGTGCGGGTGGTGCGCATTTCCGATGCCTATCGTGCAACGGGCTGCCAGGTGCTCTACATCAGTCCAGATGAGGGCGACGGAATTCCTGCGGATCTGGCGGCCCTGGGCAACGCCGACATTCTGACGGTAAGCGACGCTCCTGATTTTTTGAAAGACGGCGGCATGATCCAGTTTGTGACGCAGCAGCGTCATGTGCGCTTCGCCGTGAGCCTGAATGCCGTAAACCGCACCCACCTGGTATTGAGCTCAGAATTGCTGCGGGTGGCGTTGTCGGTGACTGGAAAAATTCCGGAGGATCAGTAATGAGACTCTGGAAACGATCGGTAAGGAAACTCTGGAATCCGCGCTCGATCGCCGGAAAACTGACACGCGTGAATGTGCTGGTGAGCGGCACCGCGCTGCTGCTGGCCTATGTGGCTTTTCTGGGCTACGACCTGTACACACTGCGCGCGGACCTGATCCACTCGCTCGCTACGGAAGCGGGCATTGTGGGTGAAAATTGCGTCACAGCGCTGCTGTTCGACGATCAGCAGGCGGCGGAGAACACGCTCGCGGCCCTGGATCATTCTCCGCACATTCGCTGGGCGATTGTTGTGCGAGCTGACGGAAGTTCCTTTGCGAGCTATCGGCGCGATCCGTCGATCCAGCCCAATCTGAGCAAAACGCTGCTCGCACAGCAGTCCCACGAATACTGGTCGAAGGGTACCGATATTCTGCTGGGCAGCCGCATCGATTTTCAGGGCAGGAACCTGGGCGCAGTGTATCTGCTTGCCAGCACCGGTGAGCTGGCGCGCCGCGCGGGGCAGTTCGGGCTTCTTTCTGCTCTGATTTTGCTGCTGTGCTTTGGGATTGCGGTTGCCGCTACCGCGACCGTTCGCGAGCTTGTGACCGGACCACTGACCAACCTGGCCGGCACGGCGCAGATCGTAAGCAAGAAGAGAGACTACTCGGTACGCGCACCGATTCCCAGCAGCAGCGACGAACTGGCATTCCTGGTGCAGTCGTTCAACGAGATGCTCGAACAGATCCAGGCGCGCGACCGTGCGCTCGAGAAATCTCGCAACGAGCTCGAGAAAAGAGTGGAAGAGCGCACCGCAGCGCTGACCGCTGCGAACAAGGAGCTGGAGGCCTTTTCCTATTCTGTGGCCCACGACCTGCGCGGTCCATTGCAGCACATCACGAACATCGCGTTTTTGCTGCAGAACGCGCCCGCGCAGCAAGGCGAGACCGCCGCGCTGATGGACAAGCTGGTTGAAGGCACGGATCGCATGGCGAAGCTGATCGACGACCTGCTGAATCTTTCCCGCGCCACCAGCACACCGCTACACCGCACACCGGTCGACCTGAGCCAGATGTCGGAGAAGATCCTCGGCAATCTGAAGGCCGAGAATGGAAGACGGGACGTGCGTTTCCTGGTGAGGCGCGGCGCGCGCGTAATCGCGGACGAAGGATTGATCCAAGTGGTACTTGCGAATCTGCTGGAGAATGCGTGGAAGTACACTTCCCGGCTGAAGGTGGCGGAGATTGAATTCGGTTTTACCGACGACCCGGCAGGACCAACTTTCTTCGTGCGCGACAATGGAGCGGGATTCAATCCGCGCTTTGCCGACAGGCTCTTTCGTCCATTCCAGCGGTTGCACTCGCAGAGCGAATTTCCGGGGACCGGTGTGGGCCTGGCCACGGCGCAGCGCATCATCGCGCGCCATGGCGGAAAGATCTGGGCCGAAAGCAACGGGGAGGGCGGCGCGGCGTTTTATTTCACGCTACCCGATGACGGAGAGAAGTGAGTCGCATCCGGGCCTGAAGGCCCGGTCTTCCTGGGGCAAGTTTCAGTGGCCTGAAGGCCGCTGCTCCCTCCGGTTCGATCAAGGCGACGCAGCTCGATGAGATTCCAGCTATTCGGGTCGCTTCCATCGGAGTATGGGTTTACGCGCAGCCTGCACCTCATCCAGCCGCGAAACGCGCGTGGAATGCGGGGCGCTCTTCACCAGCTCGGGATTCTCTTCTGCCTCTTTGGCGATGGCGCGCATGGCAGCGATGAAAAGGTCGAGTTCCTCGACCGATTCGCTTTCCGTCGGCTCGATCATCAGCGCTCCCTGGACGATGAGCGGAAAGCTGACGGTGTACGGGTGGAAGCCGTAGTCGATGAGCCGCTTGGCAATGTCGCCGGTTCTTACGCCGCGAGCAGCCTGGCGCTTGTCGCTGAAGACCACCTCGTGCATCGACGGCGTGTTATAGGGCAGATCGTAAAGGTCGTCGAGCTTTTTGCGGATGTAGTTGGCGTTCAGCACGGCGTCTTCTGTGGTCTGGCGCAGGCCGTCGGGGCCGTTCGCCAGAATATAGGCAAGAGCGCGGATGAACATGCCTGTGTTGCCGTAGAAGGCGCGTACGCGGCCAACCGAGTGCGGGCGGTCGTACTCCCAGCGAAGCGGCGCGTTGCGTGGCTCATGAAGCGGCATGGGATCATCGTCGCCGATGCGCTCGCCTGTTTCCGGATCGAAGAACGGCGCGCGGAACAAAGGCGGGCACTCTCCCGGGGGCGCGTCGGCATCCTGCGACTCCCAGCCCTGGGCATCGGGGCAGGACTCGCCCTTTCGGGGCTCATCCCGGACGAGTACAGGGGTAGGGAGAAATGGCTCGAGGAATTTCTTGCAGGCCACGGGGCCGGAGCCGGGGCCACCACCGCCGTGCGGCGTGGAGAAGGTCTTGTGCAGGTTGAGGTGCATCACATCGACGCCGAAGTCGCCGGGGCGCACCTTGCCGACCAGAGCATTCATGTTGGCGCCGTCCATGTAGAGCAGCGCGCCGCGCTCGTGGAGAATGTCGGCGATCTTGTGGATCTGATTCTCGAAGACACCCAGCGTGGAGGGATTGGTGAGCATCAGCGCCGCAGTGTCAGAGTCGACCTGGCGGGCAAGCGCTTCGAGATCGATACCGCCCTCAGCGTTCGACTTGAGATTTTCAACCTGGTAGCCGCAGATGGCCGCGGTGGCCGGATTGGTGCCGTGCGCCGAGTCGGGGATGAGGATTTTGCGCCGGGGATTGCCCTGCGACTCGTGCCATGCGCGAACGAGCAGGATGCCGGTGAATTCTCCGTGCGCGCCGGCCGCGGGCTGCAGCGTGATAGCGTCCATGCCGGTGATGTCGAGCAGGCAGCGCTGCAGCAGGTCGATGACTTCGAGAATGCCCTGCGCGAGCGAATCGGGCCGATAGGGGTGCGCGTCGGCGAGGCCCTCGATCCGCGCGACGAACTCGTTTACGCGCGGGTTGTACTTCATGGTGCACGAGCCGAGGGGATACATGCCGAGGTCGATCGCGTAATTCCACGTCGAGAGCCGCGTGAAGTGGCGGATGATCTCGATTTCGGAGAGCTCCGGCAGCATGGCCATGTCTTTGCGGGCGGCTTCGCCGAGCAGTTCTTCGGCATTGATCGGCGGCACGTCGAGCGGCGGTAATTTATAAGCGCGCTTGCCCGGAGCGGATTTCTCGAAGACCAAAGCTTCGTTCTGCGATTGGTGCGGGCGGACCTTGCCGGTGGTGCGCGGAGCGGAATTTTCGGTGATCGCCATTCGTAGTGCCTCGTTGCTTTGCTTTGTAACAGGGCACGACTTCAGTCGTGCCGAAGAGTCGTTTTCTCAACCTACAGGGGCTTTAGCCCCTGCGCTTAACTTCATCTCTGCCGATTTTCTTTCAGCCAGCGACTTGTAGCAGAATGGATATTTCTCGTCCGGTTGAATCAGGCCCGCTTCAATCGGGTTCTTTGCGATGTAGGTCCGATATTTTTCGAAGCTTGACTTGCCGATGACCCGCACTTCTGAAAACCCACGCTGCCAGACTTCGCCCTTGAAGCCAAATTCGTGCGATAGACGATGGGAAAACCTGCCTTTGATCAATTGCATTGCCTTTTCGATCGTCGTGCCTTCGTCAACAGTGAGGAGCAAATGAAGATGGTCAGGCATGATGACAAAGTCCTGCAGCTTAAATTTCTTTTCCGCTACAAGCGATCGGAGCACTTCTACAAGAAGGTTGGCATTGCGTTGGGATTGCAAGAGGCGACGTCCCATGCTCGTCTTGGTCGTGGCGAAAAAGACGCGAGCCGGGTTGAGAATCTTCTCCGAATCGGCATTGCGCCCGGGTCGCGCCATGGCAGGGGCTAAAGCCCGTTCCTTTCTCGATGCGCTAATCGGCACGACTGAAGTCGTGCCCTGTTACAAAGCAGTTTCCAGAAGCTGGATTATCCTAACAGTCTTGATGATTCATGGAGCCGTTATATCGCCGAAGCTTCTTTCGTGCCAATTCCAGAACCAGGATCCATAAAACCACCCGCCAATGCAGAAGACGACGCACTCCATAAGCAAGGAGGGTAGAGAGGGAAGAGCGAATGGCCTCTGCAAAAATCGGTCAACAAGAATCTCGACCAGATTGAGCAAGATAAATATGGAAACGCCCCATTCGAGGACTCCTCTTGTGACCACAAAAGTCAGCTTTCCTTGTCGGCGAGTCTTTTGCCAGGATTTGCGACGCTTTTCGTCGGCTTGAGCGCTATTCAATCCCGACATCTTAACGCCTCTTTCGCGATCGCGTACCACCCTCGTCAGCAATTACGCCTCCACCAGCCCCGCGGCCAGGACTTTGGCTGCTTTGTCGATCTGTTCGCGGCGGATGACTTCTGTGGCGCACCATAATGTCGCATTGCCGAGTTCCGGATACCAGCGCTTCAGAGCGATGCCGCCGACGATTTTTTCGTCCAACAGGCGCGGGGTCCACAGCTCCTGGGGCTCCGATGTGTCGAGAACAAACTCGTGGAAGTGCGGCGCGCCGGTGAACAACCGCTTCACGCCGGGTTGCGCGCTTAGCGTTCTTGCTGCGTAGTCGGCTTTGGCCAGGTTTTGCTCGGCCAGTTCGCGGATGCCTTCCTTGCCGTAGATGGTGAGGAAGATGGTCGCCATCAGCGCGACCAGCGCCTGGTTGGTGCAGATGTTCGAGGTGGCTTTTTCGCGGCGAATATGTTGTTCGCGCGTGGCGAGGGTGAGCACGAAGCCGCGGTTGCCGGAGCCGTCGGTTGTTTGGCCGACGAGGCGGCCGGGCATCTGGCGTACGTACGTTTCCTTCGTCGCAATAACGCCGCAGAACGGGCCGCCATAACTCAGCGCCACGCCGAAGGACTGCGCTTCCATCGAGACGATGTCGGCTTCTACGGGCGCGCGCACGACGCCGAGCGACACCGCTTCGGCAATGGAGACGATGAGCAGCGCGCCTTTGGCGTGCGCGATCTGCGCGATGGCTGGAATGTCTTCGATGACGCCGAAGAAGTTGGGACTTTGGACCAAAATGGCTGCGGTGTCTGCGGACACCGCAGCGTCCAGTGCAGAGAGATCGATGCGGCCCGTCTCCTGGTCATAGCCGACCAAGGTTGAGGGCAGGCCCTGGTGTTTCGCGTAGGTGGTCATCACTTCGCGATACTCAGGATGCACTGTGGAGGCGACCACCGCTTTGTGCCGACCGGTGATGCGGACGGCCATCATGACCGCTTCAGCCGCACCGGTTGAGCCGTCGTACATGCTGGCGTTGGCTACGTCCATGCCGGTGAGCTCGGCGATCATGGTCTGGAATTCGAAGATCGCCTGCAATGTGCCCTGCGTGATCTCAGCCTGATAGGGCGTGTAGCTGGTGAGAAACTCCCCGCGCTGCACGAGGGAATCAATGATCACCGGCCGATAGTGACGATAGGCGCCCGCGCCCAGAAAGCTGGCGTAGCCGGTGGCGTTCCGGTCACTGGCGGCGCGGAAGTAGTCGATGATCTCGCTCTCGGCCTGCTGGCGGGGAACGAGAAGATCGCGATTGAGACGGTATTCGGACGGAATGACGGCAAAGAGCTCGTCGATGGATGATGCGCCGATTTCGGCGAGCATCCGGCGGCGTTCGTCTGGGGACTTAGGTAGGTAGCGCATGCTGAAGCTACTAGCTCCTGGCTTCTAGAGCGGTTCCACGGTTTACGTGCCCTTGTTGAATCTGCGGAAGGTGGCATTTTCTTGAGGAAAATGCCATTCTGCAATGGCGGCTTCGGGATACAGCGACTGTGAAACGGCTGCAGCCTCCAGCTAGAAACACATTCGACAAATCTCTTGATTCACAGTCAGGAAATTCAGTTGCAATTGCTTCCCGGTCCGACGAAAAAGTTAGAGGCTAGCAGCTAGAAGCTGTTTTTCCTCAGCTTCCCGTCTCTTCCGAGATGAATTTCTCGTATCCCGCGGCGTCGAGGAGGCTGGTGAACTCGGCCGGGTTCGAGAGCTCGACCTTGATGATCCAGGTCTCGTGAGGAGCGGCGTTGATCTTGTCGGGCTCGGTCTTCAGGGCTTCGTTAATTGCTGTCACTTTGCCGGAGACCGGCGAGAACAGGTCGCTGACAGCCTTGACGCTCTCTACGGAGCCAAAGGTTGCGTTGGCGGTGACGGAGTCGCCGACCTTCGGCACGTCGACGTAGACAATGTCACCGAGCGAGTTCTGCGCGTAATCCGTGATACCGATGGTGCCGATGGTCCCTTCGAGCGAGATCCATTCATGTTCGCGGGTATAGCGGTAGTTCGTGGGATAGGCCATGCATTCGTGTCCTCAAAGTTCAAGTGTAAGGCGTCAGGGAGGGGTAAGAAAACCGGCGGGGCGGCAGGGGTGGTTGAGGGGGACGGGAGGGGGATGCACGGAAAAAAGGGAAGGGCGCCAGCCGGGATGCCGGCGGCGCCTCTGGAGTTGAGAAAAAGGCCGTGTACCGGGCGGAATAGGCCAGGTGCGGGCGCGGTTCCGTCGCCAGCCTGGAAGCTCCTATCAGCCCCGGCGGTGCTTTGAGTCCACCTGCAGAGTGAGTATCTGCTGTTTCCTGTCGCGCAAAATGACCAGCTGCACCGGCTTGCCTTCGTTCGAGCGCAGTGCCCGGTCCCAATCGGCAGACGTGTTGACGGACTCAGCACCGACCTTGAGGATCACGTCGAAGGCATGCAGACCGGCTGCCTCGGCTTCGCTCTTGCGCTCGACCTGCTTCACCATCACGCCGCCGGTAATACCCAGATATTCGGCCATTTGCGTGGTGAGGGGCTCAACCAGCGCGCCCACCTTCAGGCTGCTGCCGAAGAAGGGTAGGTGGAATCCACCGGGCACCGGGGCATCGCCGCTGCCACCCGCTCCGCCCAGCATGCCCATTCCGGGCGATGGGCTCATGTCGCCGCCATCGTCGATCTTGTTCCAGACGTCGTGGTCCACGGTCTTGCGGTCGGCAAGCTGCACGGCCATCGTCTGGATATTGCCGTCGCGGCTGATCTCAAGGCTTACCTTGCTGCCCGCTGGAATCTCGCGTAGCATCTTGCGGAGCTGTTCCGCGCTATCGACGGACTGGCCATTCAGCCCCAGCACTACATCATTCACCTTCAACCCGACCTGGCCGGCCGGAGCATCGTGGTCAATGAGCGTAATGACCGCGCCGTGCGTGTCTTTGAGCTTGAGCGCCTGCGCCTTGTCCTGATCGACATCCGTGATGTAAACGCCCAGATAGCCGGGCGAACTGGAGTGCAGCAGCGGGACGGAATCTTCGAAGAACACCGAAACGATGGGCTCGGTTTGCGCCTTTGCCAACGCGGGCGCGAGAGCGAAAAACGCCGCTGCTGTGAGCGCGATCCAGCCTGGCTTTCTATGGGATCCTTGCTTCGGCCTCAAAAGGTACTTCATTGCTTTTCTCCATCGATTTCTACTCCGGCTTGCACTCTCTTGAAATGGCGCGTTGCCAGAACACACGCAGACCTACTGTATTTCGGGCACCTGGCTTAATACCTGCCGGGAAACATTCCGGATTTGAGGATTATCGTCCGAATTCGAAACGGAATACAAGACCTGCCGCACGCTGGTATCGGCTTCCACAGGCGCCAGCAGGTTGATGGCGGCGCTGCGGACGCGGGCGTCATTGTCATTCAGCAGGGCTTCAAGGACGGCGTCGCGCACGCGGACGTCCTCAGCGACGTACGGCTCAAGGCCTTCGAGCGCCTTCTCGCGGACCGTCGGGCTTTTGTCATAGCGCAGCGCAACGAGCAGCGCATCGCGGATGCCGGAGGGCTGGCAGCTGTGCCCGGCGCGGCACTCGGCCGCCAGCAGGTCCACGGAGTCGTCCTGGACCCGTGGGGATGTCGCGTTTTCCGTGGCCAGCATCAGCAGTTGGCGAATTCGCGGGTCGTCGAGCGAGCCCTGAATCTGCCGTGGGATGAGCTGGTTGTAGGTCACGTCGACGATCTCACTGTTCGGCTGTCGCACGATGCCGGAGATGCTGGCGACATTGGCCAGCTCCGGCAACGCCGTCGACGGGGCCGCGAGTTGGGACTTTGGCGCTGCCGCGGTCTGCGTGGCCGCTGCGTGGGCAGCGCGGCTCTGCACGTACTCGTACTCGCCCAGGCAGCCGGCGCCGCCGCCTACCACCAGCAGCAGAACCGCTGCGACGGGCGCCGACTGCAGGCGGGCAAAATTGTTCACAATCCCCTGGCCCCAGCGCTCGTACCACCGCTTCGGCGGCAGAGCGTCCAGCGACTCCTCCAGGCGGAGGCGCGCGCGCGCCACGAGGTTCGGCGAGGGCTCCAGCGTGGAATAGGCGCTCATCAGCGTCTTTAACGCCAGCGCGTGCTCCCGTTCGACCTGGCAGGCAGCACAGCCCGTCAGATGGCGCTCCAGCTCATGCGCCTGTTCGTCGGGAAGCTCGCCGTATGCTGCCGTGACGATTCTCTCCTGTGCAAGTTCGCAATTCATCGGTACGTCCTTCCAGCCTCAAAAAACAGCCATCAGCTTTTAGCTTTCAGCTCCCAGCTTCTTGCTCGACAGCCGCTCATCTTCTTAACCTGCGGTCGTGCTGTTCGAGCGATGGGCCTAATCGATTCAGGTTGCGCCAGCAGCCCAAAAAACTAGCTGCCAGAAACTACTTCAACTCCGCCAATTGCGATCTCAACTTCTTTGTCGCCCGGAAAAGAGTATTTTTGGCGGTTTCTTCCGTGGTATTCAACATTTCTCCGATGGTGCGCAGGCGGAGACCCTGGTAGTGCTTCAACTCAAAAACCATGCGCTCGCGCGGCGTCAGCTTGCCCAGCGCCTCCTGGATCTTCTGCGCCAACACCTTGCGGTCGAGCTCGCGGGCGGGATTGGAAAATGCCCGGTCGTCGGAGACGGCCGCCAGCAGATCGATCTCGTCACCGGAGCGGTCGACCAGGACGGCGTGATCTTCGCGGCGGGTTTTGCGCCGCCGCAGCTGATCGAGGCACAGATTGGTGACGATCCGATAGATCCAGGTATAAAACGAGCACTCGAATCGGAAATTTCCGATGTACCGATAGGCCTTGAGAAAAGCCTCCTGGTAGATGTCTTCGGCATCCTGCTCGGAACCGGTCAGGTGCAGAGCCAGGCGCAGCACCTGGTGCTCATACTGGCGCACCAACGCGTCGAAGGCGGCGCGCGAACCAGCCTGGGCCTCGCGGATGAGGTCCATCTCGGCTTCGCGGGCCTGCAGACGCTCCTGTCCCTGGGTCGTGCCGTCGCGGTTGGTCCCGCCCATTGCCCTGGTCGCAGCCATTCCTGTTGAGGATTGTAATCTTTGCCGCCCTCGGGGGGACAAAGTTCCGGTAACCGCAACGGGGGAAATCGGTAAAGTTACTGCGTCCGCAGCCATCAACTTCTCCGTTCTGACTGAGTCAGTGCGCATTCGATAGACGTAGCGGGCAGGCGTTCGTCATCCTGACCGGGCATTCGGCCGCCCGTTACGAAAGACGTAGGCGTTGCCGAGAAAGCGCAGCGGCTGCGGCTGGTGTCCGGTACCGCTTCCGCAGGCCGCTCGCAGCCTAGCTCCGAGGTTTCGCCGAGGGATGCTTTCCGCGCTGACGCCGGGAGGGATCGCGTCCGCTAAACTGGGAAACGATGAGCGGAAATCTGTTTGAAAGCGGAAGGGCGGATGACATCGGTGGATGGTTTACGGCCCATTGCGACGGCGGCTCGCGCGGCAATCCCGGGCCCGCAGGGTATGGCGCTGTGATCGAGGACACCCAGGGGCGGGTCGTGGCGCGCCTGAGCAAGTATCTGGGAAGGCAGACGAACAACTTCGCCGAGTATTCGGGACTGCTGGCGGTGCTGGAGTGGGCGCTTGCAAACGGC
>Ga0335072_10007396_pt1 | contig 15988 bp, 15 predicted proteins | sample Lox_Sample_21_FD_206725 | JGI IMG/M metagenome (GOLD analysis project Ga0335072, IMG submission 206725) | Soil microbial communities from Loxahatchee National Wildlife Refuge, Florida, United States - Lox_Sample_2.1 | ecosystem: Environmental > Terrestrial > Soil > Wetlands | place: USA...
AACTGCTGCTTAAGACCATACTCATGCGCAAGACAATACCAGGTTTTTACTATCGTCTTCGGTAGATTTTGAAAATTGCTTTTTAAGATCATAATCTAACAAAGCCTTAATTAGAACACCGAACTGCTTTAAACTTCTGCATCTGATTTAGCCTTATAAAAAAGCTAGATCTATGATATGCACACTTATGTTTATTGACATTATGTTGTAGTTACTGCTCTGTTATGTACGGGTAAACTAGATCGCTGGAAATCGCTAAAAGGTAGCCGCTATTTAGCGAGCATAGCCCTGAACTTCTAGCGAGCATGAGGCAGGTTCAGTAGTAATAACCATGTACTTAGTGCAATTAATATGTAATAAAGTAACATAGGAGATCGGTAGTAGTTTCAATATTAGATTAAACCTTTTGTGTGTTTTTTGGATAAACATTTGCCTAAAAGGACTTGTGTACCTTATTTTTAGCTACAAAACCCCAATTTTCGCAAAAAACCAGGGTCCAACCCTATCGCTCCGGGTGTAATTTGGCTACGAAACCTGGTTTTAAGCAGCAGTTAATTCGGTAATTTGAAATCAAAGTGCTAGTACTAGATCCTTTAGTTATTATAAATTCTCAGCATTTCATTGCTTTCTTTAAAGGCGACCTTCCCTAGCTAATGTTGCACATCTCTGTTATTTACTAAAGGAGACTATATTAAAGAGTCTATAAAATAAAAGGCTTCTTAAATGTCTTTGTATATAGCAAAATCAAATGTAATCTTATAGCTCTTTGCTAATAGTAACGTAAGATAGAGGTGTTACGGCTGAAACGTAAGCGAGGCTGAAGGAAACAGGCGTAGCATTGGGGTGTGCCGAACCACGTGCACAACTGATCATGCGATGGAAAGTGAAGAAAGTAGGGAAGGTGCGACTTTCCATACTTTCCTGACTATCCATTATATATATATACGGGGCTTATCTCCACTGCTGAGATGAGCTCGGCACGCTCAATTACAATACAGTTTGTTTACAGACTAGTAACGTTCTACACTCTCATCACTCTTGACTTGTAACATTCCTATCTACGTAACTGCGCTCCAATAACTCTGAGACCTTGGAGGCCTAGGCGTTACACTTACAGCGTTAAACCCTTCAGATACCGGTGTACCAAGTCAGCGTGTCTTACGTTGGAAAGCAGAAGGTCTGACAGGACCCTGAAAGTAGTGAAGACGAGCCAATGCCTGAACAACCTTAACAGCGCCTAGAACCACAGCTCGCCTAGACCGAGGATAAGAAGAGGAACCCTAAGATCAGGGTACTAGATACCTTTGATAGTACAAGGAGCAAGCTGAAGATATTTCTCATACAATGCGATATCTACTTTAGGATAGGTTCAATATTGAAGAAGATAAAGGGATGTTTGCAGTAGGGCTTATAAGAGGCACGGTGTTAGAATAGATTGAACTATACGTTAGGGACAGGTTTGACAATGCTACCCGAGCTGTAATAGTGAGATCGCTGGAGGGCAACAGGAGGGATCATAATACACTGGAGTAGTAGCGTAGAGGGGGAAATAATAATGTATTAAAGGTGCTGTCTCCTTCTAGGAAAGAGGGGAACTCAAGCTTGCTTTTCCAAAGGGGATCCTAGGCCCCTATTTATGCCTTCTTCTCAACGCCCCTTAGCCAATGATAGCTCAAAGGATTCCTTCGGCATCTCTATAACCTCTTCGGCGTAGCCGTGGGTTTCCTATCCTACTAAGGGTCTAGCTTGTCGGCTACTCCGAAAGACCGTTCGAGGCTTCCTGTAGCTCTGATAACTGCAGTTATTAGACCCTTACCCTTCTACTAGAGCGCCTATTACATAGGCCTAGTAGAGTAGTGGGAACGGGATTTTGATTATGCCGGGCATAGGCTCGATGCACCTATAGTAAACTAGGGATATCTCTTAGCCTTTAGAATACTATTTGCTAAGGATATATCAAAAGGGTTTAGTCTTGTAGGCCTATCTAACTCTAAGCTTTGGATCTTATTAGATACGAGATGTGTGTTACTACTAACATAGCCTTTCTTTAAAGAGTGTCTAGGCTATTATGATTACAAATCACCATCTACAGAAAGAGACAACAGACAAAATTCAAGCTGTAATAGAGACTATAGACACAGAGAGTATAATCCTTAGAGATCTTGGAAATGAAGTAGAAGAACGTATAAAGGATCTTGAGGAAAGTCTTGCTACAACATATATAAGCGACGAGGATGGCATTCTTAATAAGGATTTTGAAGTAACTCTATTACAAAATACGTTAATACACTATTCGTCAAGATCTTAATAAGTCATCTTCTCCTAAACGGGTAGATTTCCAACGTAGTAGACATTCTAATATTTCTTCTCCTTCCTTACTACGGAGGCAACGATCGAGCAGTACAACATCAAGGATTGATACACCAACTATTAGAACGTCAAGGCACGAAGAGCCTGAGTCACCAAGGTACTAAGAGCTTGATTTGTTACAGGCGCCTTCTACACCTCTGCAACGCTAGAATAGTCCTCTAAAAAAATCTCGTTGCTCACTTCAATCACTAAGGCACCAAGAGCCCAATTCACCACAGATCTCTCATGGTATATTACAACGTCAAAGCAATTATCCTCACTAGAGACCGGATCGCTCGCTTCAACATCAACATCCGTTTTTCTCAGAGCCAGCTTTGTCTAAGATTGCAGCTCTTACAATAGAAGATGAAGACGAAGATAACGCACTGAATTTATCAACTGTAGTCGAACTAATAAGTAAAAGGGTGAAACTTCAAAATAGCGCTATTGACCCTTAGGTGTTTTTTGGAAAAAGCAGGAGCAAGTAGGGGGGAAACCTTAGGGTAATATTTATAATCTACTCTCATTTCTATGTGTTCTTCTATTATGCCAAACTTCTTAATGTAGCCTCTAAAGTAGTCTTATAAAGCAATATTAAAGATTTATATTTGGTATTTGTATTTTAAATGATTAAAATTACTTTATAAAATTGCATTTCTTGCCTCAGTTACAGCAGCATGTGATGCCAATGATCCTGTCACATGACTGGGCTAGGGTGGGTTGATTTTGAGGGTCTTAACCCACCCACTGGGTGACCCAGTGGTGGTGGGTGGAGCGGGCTGTGGGTGGGTTTTGATATGTCTAAGAGAAACAAGCATTTGACCCTGCTCCTTTAAGACTTTTGACTGTCTACCATGCTTTGGAGATCTCCTGCAAGTACGCCAATATACAGATGAGCCTAAAATCTTAAGTTCTCGTAGCTATCTAGAGAAAGTCTGTTTGTCAACGTCTTTAAAGCTCACAATTGCTCTTAGTGATTTATGCTCGTGCCGCGTATTGTAGGCCTTAAAAATCGCATTTTCTTTGTCGTCGTAACTTCGCGCACTTCATTTATGCTAGGTGGATTTGCATGTGTTGAAGGGGCCATTTTGATAGCTGTTTAATTTGTTTACTTTCTAGACTTGAAGATATTTAGGTTTTGCTAATTTTCGGCTGTCTCACGAATTCTGAAACCCCCTGGTACTAGACGAATATATTTAGGTTCGGCTAATTTTCGGCTGTCTCACGAATTCCGACACCCCCTGCTTTCTTAACGTTCATAAATACCTTTCCTCACCTTTCTCCGCTCTCCTTTCATTTCTGCGTTCCCATTTTCCATTTCCCTCCTACTCGTAACTAGTTCTTCGTTTCCATCGCTTAATCAATTCGTTGGATTAGCCAATTCGGCCTTACACGCCTAGTACTAGGAGTCGAGAGTGACCTGGACTTTTGGTGCTGTTGGACAATAACTCCCCCGCGATACAGGATTAGAGACTTCCATAACAGCACATTGCCAAGCACCGTATCTCTCCCACGAGTTTTGCGGTTCAACTCCTAGTTCTTACCGCGCCCATTACCTCAATGCAAAGCATCAACTTCTGCCCTAAGTTCATATCATAAAACTACTAGAAATTCCGCATGGTATTACAAAAGAACAGGACCATAAGCATAAATTGTTCTATAGATATGTCGCCGACATTGCAAAATCTTAGCCTCGCCGCCTGCCTCCTTCTTTGCGGTTACCTCTCTTATCGCTGCTTTATACCACCAACGCCGCCACCGTCAAATCCATGCGCGAAAGACCGCCTTAAAAGGCTCCAAGATATGGTCAACCTCTCGGGAATCCGCAAGGGAAATCTCTTCTTTATGTGGACTTATCACATCGTCTTAATCCTATTGCCTCTTCGTCGCCGCTCGAACATATGCGTGCATCCTGATCTCCTTAATGAGGATCTTTTTAGCTGGAGCAGGTACAGCATCATATTCATCTCTGTCGTTCTTGTCGCTGCACCCATTCGTCTTTTGGCATATGCCCAGCTTGGTCCTAACTTTACATTTGGCCTTACAAAGCCAAGCCGTCTGATGACAACTGGAATTTACCGCTATGTAAAGCATCCATCGTACACTACCTTTTTTCTTCTAAACTGTGCATGCTACTTTTTTTTCTGCAGAACGGATGGGGTAGCTGCCTGTTGGTTACCGTTGCAGGTTGTAAAGGTGAAAGGCCTGAGTGTTGCTGTTGGGACTTTGTTGGGAGGATTGACTCTGTTTGGATTGGCAATTAGGGTCAAAGATGAAGAAGATATGATGAGAAGGGAGTTCGGAAAGGAATGGGAGGTGTATCACAACACGACGAAGAGGTTTCTGCCAGGAATTATCTGATGGCCTACCTTTGCCGTGTTTCTTGTAATACACTTTAATAACATCGGCGTAACTTAAGTTCTGAATTTTTGGGCGACTTAGCCATTTGGGCTATTGAGAGTTGAGCATGCTTAGGGAGTCGAGGCTGGCTGAAGGGGATCGCTGCCCAATAGTAGTAGGGGCCTAGAAAGAGAGGTTGGAGGGGAGTAGTGAAGTAGGAGAATTTTTGGAGGCGGTGTTAGGGTATTTAAGAGAGTAGGATGTTATAAAAGTAGGAGGTTAGGTAACCCTAGTTTGAAGCTGCCTATTGAGCTGAATTACTCGCCGCCTATTAATCTTGAAATATCGTTGAACTGCGTCTGTACATTTAGAAGAAGCTGGCGGGTCACTTGGACTAGGTCTATGCTCTGACCTTCTCGCCAGACGGTAAGCTGATCGCGTCGGAATCTCATGACAAGACCATTAAGCCGTGGGATGCCACAACAGGCCTACTCAAGACTCAAGATCTAGCCAAGTGGTTTGATATTTAATTGCTCACTGCTTTTCGAATCTGTGGCAATGCAGACGTGTCATTATCAAGCTATGAATTCTTTAAAGTAGATGAAGCTACTCCATTCACATCATGTGTGAATGTTCTAAAGAATAAATCGGTCAATTTTTGTAACGCTTGTACAGAGGTCGCTGCCAAAAGTCTGGACAGTGGAAAAGCCATCACAGGCAGAAGCGTTTGCAAACTCTACTTTATTGCACACATCCCGATCTCAACTGCCAATCGCCCCATTGCTATGGTAACCCCAGATCCCAAAGCCAGCGCCAATCCCTAAACCTCAGATTTGCATCTGCCATTTTTTTCTCGTCCGTCTACGAGTTTCAAAATGTTTTTAATCGACTTTAGGTCCTGGAGTCTTTCATCGACGTCGCTGCACACCACTAGTTGTAAATCTTTGTGGGATCAAATACCTCCTTGAAAACCTGCATATCAGCTTTCTGGCCCAAAGAGCTGCTAGAACTGGAGCTGCTTGGACTGCCTGGGATTTGAGGTTCAAAAGCAAACACAACGTTGGAGAAGTGGTGTTACGGTCCAGGCATGGCACTTACAGCCCTTTACAGCACAGCTCTTTGCGCCCTACTTACAGGTCTCTGGTAGGCCGTAAGCTAGTGCACGTGATCTACAAGGGATATAAAAGGAATAACTTTCAATTACCATTCTTCTCCTTCTTTTCTATCTCTTTAGCTTTAGATTCTTGTATCTAGGACTACCAATTGATTGGGGTCCGCACTGGCATTGTCGCATCCCTAGTCCCTAATTGTCAGAGCCCGTCACAAGTGACCTTTGAACTCGTCCTCGAGGAATAGAATGTCTTGGAACATCGTTGCTATTTCACGAGTCGGGTTTCTGAAAATTAGGCTGCAACCATATGCACCAACGTAGATATCGGGATGCTTATAGTAAACCGCGATCCTCAAAGCTGTACGGATCTTTTCTTCCATGAGTTGCCTCTCATCATCAAATGAATACTTGTTCGTCACGTCTAATTTGGGACGTCGAACTGGTGGCAAAGAAATGATTGGGAGAGCTGTAAATATATGGTTAGTCGTAGAGCTGTTGCCATCACTTCAGTATAGCCTTATCTTTAAAGTCTTTCCAGACTTGATATTCAAGCAATGGCCAAATGTCCCTTGGGACAATACGTCCTAGCTGAGGCTATACGAGCACTAAACAAACTCTGAGATCAAGGATGGGAGATTCAGCTCCGATGAATTCCAGCGCACGTGGGAGTGCCTGGCAACGAAGGGGCCGATCGAGCAGCCAAAGAGGCTGCTAGCTATAATCCGAACGCACGAACGAACCCAGAACCGCAGCCGGAACCAGAATCACTCCAGACCCTGATTGCAACCACGAAATCCGTCATCCGTCAGACGATGAGAGACGAATGGGAGCTATCCCGGGAAACGGCCGAGCATGGCAGAGAGCTCTTCACGAGGTTCGGCCAGGAAAAGGAGTACATACTACACATATTGCCACGTACAGAGCGATTAGCTCGGTCATTACACAGATGCGCACAGGCAAGATCAGCCTGCACGGTTACCTCCATGCCATCAACAAGACCGACACCGATGAATGCAAATGTGACCTTGGGCGTCAGACAGTGCGTCACGTCCTCCTCGAATGTAGAAACTGGGCCGACGAACGACACCGGATGTGTGCAGGCAAGCATCCATGCGTAGACATCAACGCATTCTCTGTAGCCCGTCAATGGCAGTACAAGCAGCCAATATGATCCTACGGACTGGACTCCTAGAGCAATTCCGGACAGTTCCATCCACATTACTCAAATATACGTAACGTACACGAGTGACTACTGGTACATAGAAGTAGAGGAGGACCAGGAAAGGTCTAACAAGTCACAGATGCAGAACAGCTATTAGAATTATTAGCAGAGGTGGGACTGCGTTGGAGCAGAAGGGGAAGCAATTCTGGATAGGAATGGCCTATTTTCTGGAGGCGAGAAGCAGGAACACCTGTACTTATAATTGTGCTGCATAGCTGCCACTAGGGCGACTGGGACAGCCTACGAATCAATCAATCAACCAATCAATCACAGCCGTCCGGGGAATCACGAGCGTCCTGGGAAGATGCCACCCGCGAGCGTAGGCGGGATTGGGACGGCTCTTCCCAAGCAGACAGTTTAAAACACGTGACTGACCCATCCCCTGTAAATTTTTTGCTAAGGTGCCAGCCATAATCGGTTTGAGAATCGATGGTGATCTCTCATGGGTCATAAATGGGCTCCTTGAAAGACACCCAGAGGTGTATCGAAAGGTTCCTACATTGTATGGAGCCCGCTGGCAGTAGGATGGAGAAAGGCCCTCATGTTAGCTTGACTAGAGAAATTACCCCTTTTCAATACACAACCGTTTACTGTGACATAACTTGTCCTCGACTTCTTTTCCACCTAACGTGTTCTACAAATTTAATCGATATGGCTTAGTCCATCTCGAGTCGTCAACAACCCCTCAAATACCGGAAAATTTGATCCATTACACCAATCTCTCGCAATTGATCTTCCGTCGAATCTTGTATAATGCAGAGCCAGCGAAACTCAAGAATGTGTGTGACATGTATCGCATCTTGTTGTACCGTTAGGCACAATAGTGAGGATGGGGGTGAAGATGGAAGGGAAATGGATTTTTGTTATTTCAAATCATAACGACGCTCCTATAGATTATTGTCAACCAGCTTGTCAAACCTCTTTGATTGCTACTTGATACGGTGCTCATCATTGGAGGACGATTGTCGCATGGCTGCTTGAAGATACCCCTATGAAGTCCAAAACGGCTCCTTCGCTATTAATGGTGTAAGGCAGAAGGTCAGTTGTGGAGATAGAGTCACTTTCGGCCTGCATATCCGCGATGGTGACCTCACAATTCACTAAAAGTCTGCTATGCCTGCTAATTGGCACGGGGAGGACCTCAATTTGCAAAATACTCCTGCAAAGAGATAGGCTGTATCTTAAGTTTTGCTAAGCCGCTGCAATTAGATACATGGGAGGTCCCATGACTGCGACAGACTAATCATGATATTAATTTAATTATAATTCTTGGTGGTTACATATAAGCACCCAAAATCTCAAATGCATTTGTAGGGTATTTGAAAGAACGAGATAATTGGAAATAATTGATGCATAAAATGTAAAGAAAGTTGTCCATACCTGGCTTGTGGAGTATGTGCGGGATTGGCATGGTACTGTAAGAGAAGCTTAGTTCAAAACCCAGCGCACATTTTTCACATATCTAACTTACGTTGCAATTTAACTCGTCGGATTTTTACATGTCGAGAATTACTTTGTATAGATGTCGAATTTGAAACTTGTGATTATGTTGTTTAAGTGTGGTCTTTTGGTCTTACATGAAGAGAGCCAGGCCGGGTCAGAGGAGCCTTTGCATATCATCAGCACAGTAACCATGATTATTATTCGTAGCGTGGCAAGGGTTTTTACACGTGAATTCCCCTGCCTATGCAATGTCGCCTGACTGGAATCTCGGGTGATATTATGACCGTGTTGCAAAGATAAGCTCCTAGCGCATCAAATCCTATGGGTATTATGACTGAGCAAGCCACCGTCAAGCATTATATAAATGTCTCTATGAAGAGGATAAATCCTATCCCCTTTGCCCGAGAATTTGAAGAATTGTACTAGCGCCCCTAATTCGGTAAAGTCGATGGGTTGCTTGGCTTGGGGCGCCCCGCCAAAACCAATCCCTTAGCCCGGGAATGCGCACCGTGGCGTTTTTGGTAATATGCTAGAACTTCTAGTGTAGAGTGCGCTGTAATTTTCTTCGCTAAAGCCAAGCTAACCTATCTACTTTTACCGAATTAGGGGCAATTTTTCAAATTCCCGGGCAAAGGGATGGCACTTTAGCGTCCTGATTCATTCTTCATATCTGGTACTGAGAAGCATTTTCATTCCTGATAAAAGACAACATCAGATGTACTCTAGAGAACTAGCCTCGTTTGAATCATGTCAGCTCCGGACATCGCGTTGAAGGTAGCTATAGTCGGTGCAGGTGTTAGTGGTCTATCGACGTATCTCTTTCTCAAGAAGCATCTCTGTATCTCTATTCCGTGTCAGATCCTCATCTATGAAACCTACCCGTTCCCAAGCCGCAAACAGAGAGAGCTCGACAGCGAAGAAGCCATCATCCGTGAGGCAGCGTCATTCATTGGAGGCGGCTTTGGAATTGCAACCAATGGAATGCGAGTTCTTTGGGAACTGGATCCAGAGATTCACGATGCCGTTGTAGCTCAAGGCTATCCTATCCTCCGCTTTCAGATAAAGAATTCGCGCAATCAGACTCTAGGCTCAGTCCCTACAGCGGACGTACACAATAACCTGCCAGAGCGGTTGATCATGAGTACGCGTCAGGGATTTTGGGATTGCTTGCGTGAGAGGGTACCTGAGGAAGTCATGCGGACAGGAAAAGCAGTGTTAAAGGTCGGCCGAGGGCCAAACTCTAAGCCGATTCTGGATTTCATGGACGGCACCAAATCCGAAGAGTTCGATCTAATAATCGGTGCTGACGGAATGAAGAGCGTTGTCAAGAATGCAGTAAGGCATGAAGAGCATTTCGAACCCGTTTATGAGGGCTTTTGCAGTGTTGGCGGCTTTGTTTCGTCGGATTATCTTCCCCGCCTTCCCCCTGATCTTACTCTCCCTCCCCCACAAAGTCCAGTAGTCATGGCATTCGGCGCGGAAGGCTTCTTCGGCTACGGTCCATGCAATTCAAGCACAGGCTCAGGCTTGCAACCTCTCATGTCGTCTCACATCAAAGAAAATAAAGCGGTCCCCTACGGGCCGCAACTGATGTGGTGGTCCACATTCAGCGTCGACGACCCTCCCAAGTCCACAAAAATTACCGATAAAGAAGCCCTCCGTGCACAACTCCTCGAACTGTATTCCAAGTGGCAAGACCCAGTCATCCAGAAAGTACTCGCCGACCCAGCTATCTCTGTCATGACGGCCAAGTTTGTAACACCCAAATTACCCACTTGGACAGGCGATCGTGTCGTCCTCATCGGCGACGCGGCGCACACCCTCCCTTTCACTTCAGGCCAGGGCGTCTCCCAAGCCCTTGAAGACGCTCAAGCTCTAGCCTTGCTCCTCGCGCACTATTTCCAAAACCCACTTCTCACCACGAGTAAACAAAACCCCCCTTCATCTCCCATCGAGAGGCAGATTCAGGCCGCCATCACCGACTTTCAGACCATCCGCAAGCCACGCGTCGAGCGGATTATAGATTTCTCCCGACGCGGGGGCAACCAAATGAAGAAGATTGGTCCTGTGGGTGAATGGATAATGTATTTCTTCTTGTGGGCGAAGTGTACGCTTTATACACTTTTCCCAGGGCTTCTAAATTACTTTGTGGGCAGCTGGGATGCCACAGCCGAGATTGGGAAGGTTATTCGAGATCAGGAGGAAAAAGGAACTTCAGAGGATGGCAAGCTAGTGAATAAATAAGAATTTAGCCTTAATAGATCTAGAAATACCTCTCTGCTTAGCTGGTCTTTTTATGAGTTGATTTAGTATCTTTATCCTTGTATGCTTAACTTTTGTGGTTGGATATTTCGTGTTCTGCTAGTTCAATCACTAAAATTTGTGTTCATAGCTAACCAGCAGCATTCTCAAGCTAGTAGAATAGTTCTTTTCTGGGGGTGTACTTGTAGTACAGAAATACTATAGCAAAACTAGTTAACGTATTCCACAAGCGAGCGATGCACCCTACGTATACCAAACCACTTCGATTATAGATATCTCTACAACGCCTTAGAAAATTGATTCTCTCTAATATATAGCCTAATATATAGTATTTTTCTAATCTTTTTAACATGTATAAGCATTGTGTCTTGTTTCGCCGTAGCGTCTACATTGCTTTTGTTATAGCGCGTCCTTCCCTAATCCTATACCACCTTGGTGTGTTCCCTCTAAATTTGTAGATCAACAATTTGAGCAATTATTTTAGACCCTTCTACTTTTGCTAAGGTTCCTTGCTTCTAGATTTGCTTTTTTTATTGTATTTCTACTTTGAGAAATATAAGCTAATAGGCTATTTGATAGACACCCTTTAAGAACTAATTAACTATATTATTAATTAATATAAAAGAGCTATTCTAATACCTTGTAATCTTGCTTTTAATTAGCTTAGTATCACAGACTTAGTCAATTAAAGTACAAGGACGGCATGTGGACACGTAAGGCTTATACAATTAGTAGTTCTAGTTACAAGAATCTAAAGCTAAAGAAGGAAAAGAAGAATAATAGTATAGAACAATATTTATATAAGCGCCTTGTATTGTAACGGTACGTACAAAATGCTATTCAAAGAAGATGAAAGGAGCTTTGTAGATTACACCTATCGAAGATATTAAGCTGAGGAGAGAAGAGGAGAAAAGAAGGGGAGCGTAGCTTCTTATATACACAAGCCGTCCCTAGCTAACTGCCTGTTAGCTAACTGCCCGTAGCGGTTTCAGTGCTCGTTCGAGACGGTAGTTGTTGCATGCATTTGACGAATCGTCACAGTTACCTAGCTTTAAAAGTTAATATCTTAAATTATAGTAAACCATTTATAGTTCTCTAACTATATAGCTTTAGGTTAATTATATTATTCATAGATAACAATAACTCTAGTTAAAATAATACCTATTTAGTGTGACGGCACGTACAAAATGCTATTCAATGAAGAAGGGAGCTCTGTAGATTGCACTATCGAAGATACTAAGCTAAAGAGAGAAGAAAAGGACAGAAGAGGAGAAGAGAACTATCTATATACACAAGCTGTATTCTATGACAGCGCAACCGTAGATAACGCTCAACGCAGTTGGCGGTTTCAAGGGCAGTTGATACAGTAGTCGTTGCGTATATGAGACGAACCGTCACATTTAGAAGCTAGTTTTATTAAAGTTATAAGTTTCTTTATCTATAATATTATACTTTGCCTTTGTATTGTATACAAGCTTAAACTACTTTTTAACAATCTCTAAATCCTTATATTTTACTCTTTAATAGTTATACTTTTAATTAAATTATATTTTGAGCTTCGGAGTCTACTATATCAAGTTGTTTAGCTAGTTAATACCAACCTAGCTACTAGTATAGTTAGCAAGTAGTTTATTAGCTATGTCTTTTATAGCTCTTAATTTGGAAGCAAATCCTTGCAAATCTAGGTCTAAGACATATTAAATATTAGCTAATTCCTCAAGCTTTGTAAGCTTTTTCAAACAAGGCTTATGTAAAGGAATTCTTTATATCAATATCAAAGTATAGCTTTAGAGATGCTATAGATGTTTATAGCGCCTTAATTACTCTAAATTTAGCCTTGATCAATAGCGAATTCGGCTAAGAGTAGCTAACATTCTTTATAAGTCGATTGAGTATCTATTAGTTGTTGTTTTATTGTTGTAAGCTAGAAGGACAACGTTCTATAGCTTGGGCGCGTCGCTTGCTTGTGTGCGTCGCTCGCTTGTTACGTACATTTAGCGTGTGCAAAAATTGTGCGAAAACTAGGGGTACGCGCTCCCCCTGCACACTGCACATAGCGCTTTTCTCTGTTGATTTATCAGTTTAGCATCAAATATAATCATTCAAACAGCTTAACTTGCCTTTCCAAACGTGTTTAAACCCCTTAAACCCTCCCAAATACCTCGTAGTGCCCACAATGCCTCCTAATTGCAACTAGAAGACCTCCTGCGATGTCGTCTCCGAGTACGATCTCTGCAAGGTACACATCCCCTATATCTGTGAGGATGGTACGAGCTCGTACCTGCCACGCTCTGCCCCGAAGAAGGCAGCTCTTCTCCGAGAACGTCTGTTGACTCGTGTCGCTTAGAAGCAGCAGACAGGTCCTACCACTAGAAGTGGTCACAGAGCTCCTCCGCAGCTTCCACAGCTTTTAAAGACTAACAGAGGCAAACCAGCCTCCAAACCATCCTCTAAACCTCCTACTAGTACCACTCCGAAAGATCCTCCTCCCCTAAAGCTGAAACTAGCGTCCAAGAAACAAAATAGAGCAGCAAAGAAGACGGCAGAACCTTCTCCACCTCAATCTAACAACGAGTTAGTAGAAGAATTGCAGGAAGAAGAGGAGGATCTGAATATAGTAGCTGCTTGAGCATTGCTTGAGGCTAAAGACTGCTTTAAGAAGCAACGTCTGCGAGTATATCTTTAAAAGAAAGCTGCAGGCGTACGCGCTAAAGCCCCTAAGGACTTAACAACCTTTAACGTCTAAGAAGAGCTTGAGGATATAATTAATAATGCTCAAGCTCTTGCAGACTTCCCTATTAAAGTCAACCTCTATATATATATCAATAAGACAATAGCGAAGAGGAAGAACTTGCCTAACTCTTTAAGAGACACGTTGGACCTCTTAACAGTCAAAGAAGCTCTCTTAGAGGAGCTTGAGACTCTTAGACAAAGAGAGATCTCGAACGTTTACTGCATAGTAATCGTTCGGGCTAATACGTCTAAGGGAACTAACAAGACGTACAATCTTAATGACTTTAGTCTTAGAGAGACTGAACGTGTCCTAGGAATAGTAAACGCTGCTTAGGAGCAGCATCCACGCAGTAAGATCGCATTAACCATTAAGGTCAAGTTGTCTCTTAAGCTCTCTAAGCCCAAGCCTAATCTCTACAAGCGCAAGGCACCTAACACCAACCCTAAGAACTCCTCTCTAATACCGTCTTTTCTGCTAGTTATTGCAGAGAAGAAGTTGAAACGAACGTTGAAGCTAGTAGAGCAGCAGGCTATACGCTTAGACAAGATAGTCCAAGCAGGCGATTTTAAGAGGCAGTTAGCAGACAAGTATATATGTAAGGATAAAGGATGTACAAACTAAGATGCCTACTGCTACTTAGACCCCTAAGATCCTTACACCTACTTCTCTATTATAGCTGTCTAGCAAAAGACTTAAGCGCAGTGCATCTTTATAGGAGAGTGCACTATCTAACAGCCTCCTTTAAAGCTGTAGATGTACTAGATGTTAGATTAAGGTCTAATTACTAAAGACTTTAAGGTGTTTAGTTGTAAGACCTTTTAACAGCAAATAAAGGACTTACTAGAATCACTTTAAGAACAGGTCGAACGCTTTCAACTTTAAAGCCAACTTCTAGCTAAGCAAGAGAGGCTCACATAGCATATAAAGTAATAAGAGGAGTGCTAGTACTAGCAGGAAGAGAGGGAAGAAGAGCGTTAAGCTTGTTGAGAAGAGTAAGAGGTAGAGTGTTAGCGGCATAAAGATCTAGAAGATTAATAGCGTTAGCAAAGACAGTAAGAGGAGGAATACAAACAACATATATATAATACACACCTATTCCTACGCCATTCACCCTCTTTATACCTCTAAAACTGCCCTCCTTATCCTCTTCTTCTTCTACTATACCCTCACACTATAACATTAAGCCTTAAAAGCTTGTTGTTTAGTCCTCTACCGTCTCAGCTACAGTTAGAGACTAGCTATGTCTCTTAGAAGTCCAGCCCAATTAGCAATAAGCTGGACGACAGTTAAATACTGCGTTAATTCTTTAAACATAAAATAATAGGCTAGATTTTAGAGGTTGCTAACAAGTAGCACTACGCATAGCGCATTGTAGACGCTGCAGACTAGAGTGTTATTAAACTTAAAGAGATAGAAGATGATAAGAGCGCTATGTATTAACACGCAATTGCTGCAGGCATCTCAGACGGCTTTGTAAGACGCTTTGCTAAGGACTTATAAGCGTTCAAATAGGTTTATAGGGAACAAGAAGAAGTAGTAAATGTACTAGTTAGTAGTAGAGGTTTTATAATTTAACTTTAACTAAAAAGCAAAACTATATATATAGCTAATTTTGTATATTATCCTCCTCTCCTACCTTATTTATACCTCCTAATGCCTCTATAACCTCCTCTTCGTAGAATCCTATTTCTACTTCTATATCTATTATAGCCTCCCTCTCCTAGTCTTATAGCCACACTCTAAAGCGTTCAATCTCCCCTTCCTCTAAGTAGATCCTTCTAGCAGCATATTAAAACTGCTCCTAAGCGAACTAGTTGCAACAGCTATGCTTAATTGCTTATATCAAGTAGTCCTTAAATCTCTTAAAGGACGAGTGTGTCTAAACATAGTTCTATTAGAGCTATACCTTTAAGACTAAGAATGTAAGCTCGATCGGGTTAAAGTTTAAGGAGTAGGGAGGTAGGAAGCGTACAATGTGGCCTTCAGCCTTAATTGCACTAACAATAACCTTATTGACATATATAGAGTTGTTGTCTAATACTACAATACAAGGCCGATTGTCCTCCCTATAAAGAGCTAGTAATAGCATAGATTGCAGCTAGTTGAGGAGGTTGGGCGTTTAGAAATAGCCCTCTTTAACCTTAGTACATAGAAGCCAGCTATTTATAGTCATAGCAGCACAGATACTCTATGTACGGCCTCGCTGAATATTAGCAGGATAGCGGATATCTTGTCTAATTGGCTTGTAAGCACGATATTGCCATCCCGTCTTCTCGTTAAATATAGATTCATCTAAGAAGACAAGGTCCTTAGCAGCAAATTGCTGCATCTCCTCCTTCCACCCTTATTGCAGCTTATTACTACGTCCCAACAAGATCCAACGCAGCTCCTTTTATATCCATTTCCTCCTCTTTAGCATTTAAGAGACTGTGCTCTAATGCACTAGTACTCCGCGTTCACACTAGAGCTAGAAGACGATCTCTTCCTGCTAGCGCCATCCCTTAGAAAGCAACAACTCTAAAACGGC
>Ga0335072_10007397_pt1 | contig 15987 bp, 19 predicted proteins | sample Lox_Sample_21_FD_206725 | JGI IMG/M metagenome (GOLD analysis project Ga0335072, IMG submission 206725) | Soil microbial communities from Loxahatchee National Wildlife Refuge, Florida, United States - Lox_Sample_2.1 | ecosystem: Environmental > Terrestrial > Soil > Wetlands | place: USA...
GAGATACTACAACATCAAATAGCTACGCTTGGTGCTAAATCCCCGGTTTTCCCATTTTTCAGCGAAACCTCGAGATTCCCTGGTCCATTCGACCCTGAAAAATCACTCAAGGCCCTGAAATCTCTCATTTTCAACGAAGAAGAACATATGTTTGTAACAATTATCGGAATCCCTAGGATCGGCAAGAGTACAATCTTGAAATCCGTTCTAGATTGGCCCGTTCGAACCTCTCCGCTTCAAACCACAAGAGCTTATGCTTGGAACGGCGACTACCCGTGCACACTTATAGATACACCTGCAGCACCACCAACTGATCTCCCAGCTTCATTTGCTCCGCTCCTCGGTCTCGCCAAACCCGACAAAGACACCATCACCTTACTGTTAAATGCAATAAACGAGATGCCGGAAGAATATTGGAGTACGGTGGAGAAGTTGTATGGTATACCTGCTCTACTAAGACCAATCGAGGGGAATCGGTTTGTTGATCCGGCGCACGATTTGTTGGTTCATGTTGCTAGGAAGTTTGGTAGGATTAGTAAACATGGGCCGAATTTGGAGGCTGCTGCTCAGATTGTGGTGCAGGATTGTTTAGATGGGAAGATACTATGGTGGATTAAAGAGGTATAGTAGAGTAGTTGGTATGATACCCTAATTGCGATTGCATTTGCATACTCGAATTCCATTGTTTGTGCACTGGTTGAGATGAATTGCACGTGAAGATGATTTATCGGTCATCAGCGGCTGCTGATGGGCGATCCTCTTCCGGTGCGGGGGTGGACCTTAATAAATGGCTCAGCGATGCGTCCTTTCAACCTTCCTTCTGGATCGCCTTGCATCCTCATTCTCATTCTTCTCCAGTGAACCATGGCTATCACCATCTCTGGATTGTTCATTTATCCCATCAAATCTTGTCGAGGAATCCCCGTCTTCTCCGCCGAATTGACTGCTCTCGGATTCAAATATGATCGCAATTACATGCTTATCGAAAAGAAGGAAGCAAAACCTGACGATAAAGATGGATTGAAAGAAGATAAAGATGGATTGAAAGAAGATAAATGGATCCCCATGACTATTAGGGAACACCCAAGGGTACTTCTCCCGATAATTAGTGCTGAAATGCATAGATGTTGTTGATTAATACGGCGATTGAAGGTGACAATATCATCGCAAGCGCAGATGGATTTCCAGAACAAGTCACCATCCCCTTATCTCCAAGGTACTTCCATCTACACCAAACTTACAAGTCTAATAGTCCCGACTTCCTTTCGACATTGCAAACCACTCCAACAATCGATCTCTTCGGCACTGACATACATCCTCGGATCCTTCCTGATCATTCTTCCTTCTTCGCGAACTTCCTCAACGTGCCAACCTCCAAACTAGTCTACCTCGGTCCAGATCCCCGACCATCAATCATCAACCAAGCACCCCCTTCCGCTCAAGGTGGTCGTCTCGTAACAACCAGCTTCGCCGATTGCGCACCTTACTTACTTCTAAGCCAGGAGAGTTTTGATGATTTACAAGAGCACTTGCCTACAGATGGCAAATTGGAGGGCGTCACCAGATTCAGACCAAATATTGTGGTTAAGGGTGTTGACCAAGCTTATGATGAAGACGGCTGGAAAGAAATTGAAGTTGGTAGTGTGGGCAAGATTTATTGTGTTGCTAGAATGCCGAGATGTCAATTGCCAAAGTACGCATCCCCAACTGCTAGTTCTGATTGTAGTGTTAATCCGGCGACTGGTGTCAAGGATCCTAATCAACCTTATAAGACAATGACAAAGTATAGGAGAATTGATCCTGGTGCAAAGTATCATCCGTGTCTTGGAATGTGTGCCGTAACTGACAAAATCGGTATTTCTCTCAATAGCTTCTAATCTCATGTGGTAGAGGGACAGATTAAACTCGGCGATCCGGTGACTGTTGTTTCCCGCGGAGAGCATTCGTTTATTGGTTTCTAAGTCGGATGGTGCCAGTAGTGTATTTCATAGCAATTGTGGTTTTTCAAATTTGCTCCTTGATGGATATTCTGTGAGTGCAGATTGCATCTAACCACATCACCTTTGATTGATATGAACAATGAATTGAAAAGCTATGAATACAATTTACACATCCTAGTATATCTCTGCTTTGCCTTAAATCTCTCTCAAGCTAATCCCAATACTCAAAAGACAATCAAGAAAGTCATTCGAAATGAGTCTGCTATTATACTCTGATCCTCCAGAAGAAATGCTTTGTCGTACTACGTTCCAACCACCCAAAATAGATGGAATATAATTCGAACCCAGAAATATTGATTGCAATGCAGGGTCGAAGAGAACAACACCTGATGTAACAGATTTGCAACTACCCCAAGACAGTATAACGCAATTGTATAAAGAACGAAATATTCCAGATTTCTGTTCTTCTCTACCATTCTTATGTTTGCTGCTGAAAGGGCCGAGAACGCCAAGAGGAGCAGTCCGCGAGATCGCAAAGCTATCACAACCGCCGGATGGTTAGATTGTGCTGCTATCCGCGGAAAAAGCGTCTCAATAGCTCCATCGAGGAGACCAACGATGATAAACGTGTAAATGGCGATCTCCCTTCTTATTGACCTCTTTGGCGGCGAAGGATCTGGTAAGACGGGTGTCCCGCCGCTATACAATGTTCCTGGTGGCGGTGTTTCCGGTCTATTCAAGGGCACAAGTTTTGACTCGTCGACAGGAAGGTCGGGTTCAGGCTCGAACACGTGCAACTAAGCCGTCATTTCAGTTCTTTAAGTAGGCAATACCAAGTCTCGATAAACAAGCTCTCTTACGAGATCCCTTTCCATAATTAATTCCCACCAACTCGCTGCCATCTCGGCATTGGAGAAATCTATCCATACTGCTTTTCCGGTAGCGGGAGTGATGAGGATATTGCGAGGCTCGGTATCGTAATGAAGAACGTGAGCGTTGTGGATAAGTCGCAAGCCCCGGAGAATTTCTTCGGCCATCTGGACTGTCATGTTGTGCTTGGTCGGCATTTCTGCTCCTTCAATATACTCAATCAATATTGCAGAAGCAGGAAAGGTTATTTGGGACTCGTTTGGCTGAGCAACGCCTAATAAAGTGTGTAATTTCTTTTCTGTAATGTTCGGTAGAATTCCGTATAGCTTTGGAACCACTCCTCTCGAGGGCACATCATAATGATTTAACAGACGATAAGCATTGACCTCATCTTGATATCTCTGTTCATTGTCCTTCGAGAACACTTTCAAAATTGCGCTCAGTTGTTCCCCTTCGTGGACGAAGTCGACGAGGTAAACCTGCGAATGGTAGCTGAGGTGGACGAAACGTACATTGGAAACGTGGAACTTGGAGGGCAAGACGGGCAAAGAGGAGATATCTGATAGCGAAACATCGGGGGTCCAAGCTCTTTCTGACTTCAATGGGTCCCGAATCAACTGCTTCTTCTTCCGTGGCATTACGAGTGTTGGTCTGCAAGACCCCGAAGTTGAAATTCACGATTCAAACAAAGGCAAACAAAGTTCGTCCAGTCACGTGCAGTGGCTGATGCTTAGTCAGAACTTTAATTCTCACAAGCATTCTTAAATTCTCTTTGTCGCCAACTCCCTGCAGTGGGCATTTGGATTATTGTCAATTGGTGGAAAGTGTCAGAGCGGGTGAAAAGGTGTTTCTATAACATATACATTGACCACCTAGATCCGCTACGAAGGCACACAAACAAACACGAGCACACATTTGCAAGATCTGCACGCCACTAAAAGATACAATTACGATGCGCATCAGATCTCACGACGAGTTCGACAAATGTCCGAGACGTCGCATGGCCTTGACAGCAAAAAACAACTTCATTCATCGTCTTCGTACATACATTCCATTTTGTCATCCAAATCCAAGAATTCACGCCTGATACGTCTTCCTCTCAAGTCGAGGTCGTGAGTTGGAACTGAATTTCGAAGCCTTGCAGCCCTGATCTCATTAACTAGCTGTCTCCACGTGGACGGCTTTGGAGTCTCGAGCATCACGCTTTTGTGGTGTTCAAGGATTCCATACTTGACATGAATATAAAATAACGCCAATTTTGCGTTCAGTTGTCCCTCTTCCACAGATACCGGAATTGATGGCGAGATATCGATAACTCCATACCGAATTCCATATCGTTCTTTACGAATTCGTCGAACACATATGAGTTCGGAGTCGGTGATGATATAACCAATTGCCGCATTGCGTTCGTTCATATATTGGTAGACCTGAGTGAAAACTTTCTCTGCTTCCGTTCTCATCCTGTTTCGATCCTTAGGTTTGAGCTCGGAAGCTTGGTCCCCTGCATCAAGGAAACTTCGCCGGAACTTGTACCAGAGTTTGACCTCGCCAGGGATGATGTTTTGGACTTTTGTAGCATTCTCATGGTTCAAGTCTTCAAAGCAGTAGATGAGCACCCCAGATTTTGGATCGACCTTGGTTGGTGCCAGGAAAGAAGCCTTGTCAGGTTCGGAAGAGATATCTGCTTCGGCGTCTCCCTTCGTCGCACATCTGCCGCCCCCAATCATAAGATGTCTTCCGATAGAGCGGACTGTCTCGAGTGCCAGATTGACAATATTGAAATGCACTTTAAGTTGACCTTCAAGTTCCAATTCGCTGACAATTGGTTCCGGATACGGGGCGATGATTCTGGCGACATCCTTATCCAGGATCTTCTGTTGAAGTTTCTTCCAAAGCTCTTTATGCTGCTGAGCGTACTTTTTCAGACCGTGGATGTCAGGAAAAGGATCCACGTCAGATTCTGCCCATTCAGCTATGAGTTCGCGTGGTATATGTATTTTATCCTTCGTAGGTTCAGTATTTGACATGCTGCCAAGAGCCAAAGATTCAAGGCGGTGCTCCTTCGCCTCAAGAGCTTGCAGAACTGTGGGCCGGGACTCACGACTAACAATTTTGAAATCATACGGAGGCATTCTGAAATATCAGCCAGACTCGCCGTCGATGAAATTGAGGAGACTCACCCCCAAAGATAACTCTACAAGTAACGGTATTCAAATTAGTTTTAGCTTCTGCCCCTTCAGTTGATGAAATCCACAGTGGTCCGGCTGGTAATGCATCTGACTTATATCTTGTGGAAGGTTCCTTTCTCCTCGCTGCAGTGGGATACAGTTCCATTGTTTGCTTCGCCTCCATATCATAAAGTTTTCAAGAGGTTGGGAATTGAGCCCACGGTCGAAATATTCCAGAGGCATGACGAGTCCTGTTGCGACTGTGTTGCGCGGCAAAGGGGAGTTTGAGATTTTAGTCTCGTTTTATCTATAAATACTCGTAACCAATTCCCCTGGATCCAATAATGGTTTGCAAGACATTAAGGTTGGTATTTCGTGGGTGATAGTGGGATAAGGTTAGGACGACAAGCAACAAAGAATCCGTGACAATTGTCTGTGTAAGTGCAGGTTTTATCGTGTGCCCAGCCTCGAAGCCAAATTAGGTACTTTTATTGAACCAAAGAATTAGGTGGGATCAAAGAGAGGTGGGTCATTCCATAAGTCGCTAGTGAGGTTCGCTTTCACGACGGCAGGACGCGAATCTTCAATACAAGACCGCCGCCTGTCCGGGGCCCAGCTTCATCTGATTGATCCTAATCCACCAATAGATTCGCAACTACACGATGGGTTTGTTCTTAGAAACCAGGTGGATTCCATTCTCGCTCGCTTACAGTCTAAGTGGACCCCTGTTTAATGAAAGCTCGGGGTCCGGGACAGGCTACGCAGAGCTCGCGTATGGCCCCGTCGCCGTCGCCATTAGGCTACTAGCACTTGCTTTTAAATGGCGCCAATCAGAGCGGCCATGGAAATACACCCCTGACAATCACCGGGGTGTGAGGCTTCCTACTCGCTTTGTGGCTAGGATGGATGAACCTTTGTCCGCGAATCAAGGTCGAAAGCTTCGGAACCGACTGTCCACCGGAGTTCTGGCCGGACTGTCGCCGGTCTGCGTATCTGACGATGCATCGCTCAGCAATTCAGATCGACTTGAGCATTATGTAGATTACTATTACCAGTATGCTATCTAGAAGAAGTGGAAGGAAGATATCCAGTCTCGTCTTTAACTGCAAGTGACAGCTTTCAAACCCCCAAAGGCCCGAAGTATCACGAATCTCCACCAGAATGCAGATATCGATTCTACAAATGATGTAAAGGTATTTCAGATTCCTCCTCCCAGCCCATAAGCGCCTTTTGTTTCCATCTGTATTTACCACTCCCTGTTATTACACTAACAAAGCCGGGTGCCAATACTCCCAGCTCAGAAAACAGACAGAAACAAAGTACGCCTAACCTCAATTCTGACAATCCACCCGTCGCATAGCCCCTTTGACTAACAATTACCCATAAAGAATACGAGATTAAAAGGAGCTGATGTGCAATTATTATCAGTCGAAAACTTACTCGAAGGAAGGGTATGCTGATGTAAGACCTTGTCAATATCATGAAGAGTGCCGGTGTGATGAAATACGAAAGGGGATGGCGAGCCATGTCGAAACTTTGCGCGACGTCGTACACGCCTTCTAGAACTATCCAACTCGCATAGATAGCGGAGGCAACTCGACGGCGAAGTCCCAGAGTAGTTGCAAGATATGTTTCATAGACATTTTTCTCTCCTTCCCTCACGCCGTCCCTCCAAAACTGCCAATTAGGCTCCGCTAAGTTCAAGTAAACGCACCATAAGTACAGGATGCGTTGCCCCGTATTCCATCTCATGATCCTTGTCCTCATCAGTAGCATCAACGCGAGCGCATGAGAAGTCAATCCACACTGCTCTGTCCGAGCCTGGGACTACCAACATATTCTGATTCTCACTGTCATTATGGAAAACACCAGCATCATGAATTCGAACAAGACCTCGTACAAAAGAGACAACATGGTCTGCAGAAAGGTTGTCCTGGGATAACCATTCTCCGCCTTCAATCCACTCCATCAAAATCCCATGGAACTCACCCTCTTCGTCTCCGTCAACCTTATCGAGTCCCCATTGTGCTGGAGTCCGCACAGCAGTACCGTAAACCCGCGGTATCCAGTAATAGACTCCATGATGAGCGAGATATTCGTACGCTTCGGTTTCCAGTTCATATGGTAGCATTGCATTCCGTTTAAATATTTTTAGGCATAAGACGACTGTTTCGCCTGTCTCTTCATTTGGTAATTCGACTTTGTATATGTTGGCGTGTGTCCCACTGGTGATGTATTGAACATTCTGAAATTGCATTGATTCATCAAGCCTTGGTAACGGTTCGATGATTTGCTGAGGAGGAATAGGCAAGGACAATACTGGAGTCGATGCTTCTTCTTCTTGCTCGATCTTAGTATAGGTGAACGACATAAACTTACTTCTAAAGCGAGTTCCAGCTCTGAGATCGACAATTTTGTCTGTTCAACGTTAGCAGCGTTCTGGTGCGATGGTCAATACTAACTGGGAGAAATACTCAATCGCTTCCCTCCACTCCCTAGACAGCGCCCTTTCAGACGCACCTATAGTGCATGAAGACAGGTCTATCCAATAGGCAAGATAGGTTGCATCTTTCTTGACCAAGAGGACGTTCTCTTCCGACACGTTACCTTGGATAATTTTCAGCGTATGTAAGCAGCGGAGGGCTAGCATGGCGGCTTTTACGGCAAGTTTCTGTTGTGCTATTGTCGGTTGCCTTGTGATCGTCTGGGTTTCATCGATATACGAAAGCATAATAACGTGAACCGAGGTCTCGTTGCGACCGAGAACACTCGGTAATTTGACCCGGATCAATTGGTTGTAGTAGGTTTCGGTCCATATGCCGGACCACAACAAGCGAGGAAGGGGCACTATCTCCAAATCTGCATCTCTGACAACGGAATAGGCGGCCTCCTCATTTTTCCAGGCAGCGCGCCGCTTGGGAGAAAAGAACTTTAAAATACATTGCGAAGGATTTCCGGTTGCTGGGTTTGAGTCGTAAGTGCAGAGTATCACCTGTTGCTTAGACTGGTGACTAATTAACTTCGGATCATAGAATTGGAACAGTTCTTCGACCCCCTCCTCATTTGTAGGACCTGCCATCCAGGAGCGTAGAGTTGTTTGGGCCTGAAAGCTGATATCAGGTTGTGAGGCAAACCGTTCCCTTTCAAAGCCGTCAGCTGGCCAATCAAAGTGCTGGATCGGGTTTTGTCAGTGCCCCTGACAATCCCTGAAAATTCAACGCTCGTTCCCCTGGCCACTAAACCTTATGAGCATCAAAGAAACCGACAAAGCCGGAGGCATCTTTCTCTCAGCCGTTCACTATGTTCGGTTTCAGTATCCAAATAACTCCTACGTGCGCCTTTGTTTCAGGGTCTCGATACCCTGATGATAACTGTTAACTCGACTTCTGACTTCCAAAGAAAGAAAGGTTTCACACAAGGTCCAATGCTCTAAAAATGCTCTAAAACAAATCTCAAGAGACTTAAGGTTCAGCGTTTAAGTGAGAACAATGGCTGCCCAAAAAGGTTGCTTCATGTCCTCATACAAATACAACGCCGGAAGAAGCATGTCGCATCCACATCTTCAACAGGCTAGCTTCCTTGGGACCGCAAATACTGAGTGGTAGCTTCTCATGGCTGCAAGACATACTTATCTCTTTAGCACGCGAACAAAATGGGTGCATTCGCGTCCGATCGGACTCGAGGGAAGAAAGCGCCAAAGGACAAGCTTCATACTTCCCAACGCTCAAAACGAACACTTTTGATAGCGCTCCAAATGAAAGAAGGTCCATTTAAGGGTCTTCAGATCCCTGAATGTGGGGGCAATAACTCCGACCCGAATGTTCCTTACGTTAACCTAAAGGACTGTCAAGAATGGGCCGACTTTGACTCTGAGATGGCCGAGAATATACGCAACTTGTTTGGCGATCCGGAGGTGGCTCGAGTATTGGACCGTGACTTCAAAAAAGCAGAAGAGGACTCCTTCCAGTGGACAGTAAACACAAATGCTACGCTGCGCTCTGAACAATGTATCGAAAGACTGTGGTGCAAAATCAGTACCAAATTGAACGTTATTCAGGAGATTGTAGCCAATGAGCTTGACAAACTCCCCGACGGAAGATATATACACATTGACGACGGTAGTCATGCCAAAAGACAAGCTCGAGAACACGCATCTACTACTACAAAACCAGACTTGGCGGGGTATCTTCTTATTCCGGAAACAAAGCGAGATCCTCAGGAGCCGGAATTCATTGACAATCGAGTTCCAGGAGATGTTAAATGTGAATGGAAGATCCGGCGGGAAATGCTGCCTCCGTATCCTAAATCGCTGACTCCGAAACTACTTGGAATTTGGAGCAAAGAAGCGGAAAAAGTACTTTCACAGATTCACTATTATATGGACAAACATGAAGCACGTTATGGCTACATCGTGACCAACAAAACTTGCATCTTTTTTCGCAGGCGCGGAACTGGCTGGGGACACATCGATATAAGTCCAGCCATACCACATGACCGAGAAGGTAACGGGGAACAAGGAATCTTCAATAGTAAGATGGTCTTATTTTATCTGCACCGTGTTGTAGCGAATGACGAAAAGCATTGGAAGTTGGAGTCCGGGTGGTCCACAATACGAAAGAGAAGCTCACCCCGATTAAACACCCAGTCAAAGTCGCGGTCTCTTGCAGTCGCACCCAAGGCGATCACTACAACTACCGTCCGTGTAGATGTGTCGGTCCAGTCAAAATCGGGGTCCAATGGCTTGGACAAGATCCAAGAGATCGATGTACGCGTGAAAGCGAGCAACCGGAAATAAATTCTGACGTGGTTCCGAAAGGAAGTCAATTGAAAAGACGGCTGGATATAACTTGGAATGGAGATATTCGTTATGCTACTTGGAGTATGGTTAATCTTTTCTTACTGTCACTGTCTGGAGTTCTATAAATATCTTGTTCTGGATTCGTAGAGAATTGTATTTCATTTCAGATATCTGATCGCTGACTTCGGTCCGCCCTCGTCCGTACTTGCATGCACGTGAGGACTTTTCCCTTTCCGCTTCCCATGGTTGACTTCACATTGCGACAGTAGGTGTTGAATTAAAGGGAGTAGCTATTTTGGGGTGGGGTTCCTCCTGATGTTCCCTTTGTTCGGTGAGATGGGGTTCATAAAGTGATTATCAGGGGCATATATTCACAGTCTCGGTGATTGGTCAAGGGCCATCAAAAAGCAAAGGCCAGGTCACACTTTGTCCACTCCCCTAATTGTCCACCCACATTCCTTGCGAGAATCTGTCGTGAAAATTTATTCGGTCGTGAACCAGGCTTTCGCAACCCTTAGCATATTCTTTGTCACCGTTCAGCCCGCTGGTTATTCCACCTCAGGGCCGATACAACCCCTGTAAATGCAGAAGAGATTGAGATGCACTCGATAATCAAGAGCATGGAAGCAAAAAATCTCCGTACCGAAATCGCACGAGGTCAACCCAGCTCTCGGTCAGAATTATATCACGGCACATAATGTGAGACGTCATAATCGACACACTTATATCATCTGGCTCCGGTTGAAACCCATCTGACGGTTTCCACCCCAATCTGAAGTCTGATGCTGTGGCACTCATACCAGGGAAAGTCTCTGGCTCCCGGATTAAAGTCACTACATGATATTTGTCATAGCAAGAAAGGTATCCAAAGGGAGCTATCACGACATCCCAAGGAAACCTGCGGATCATCAACAAACGTGGCACAGTAATTCCATTGATTTTGGACTCGTCGACATTCCCAACGACTTTCATAATGTCGACCGGAGAAATACCTGCACAGCCTTGACCGATTCTTTATGGTACTTCATAAATCTTGTCGACCGCAACTAAAGCAGACCCGTGCTAGTACTAGCTTCAGGGGAGTTGTTTTCAGTGGAAAGGAGACAATCAACCACAACAAGTCTAGCAACAAGCGAACAATTCATTCGTGGATCTTATTGCCGTGTATTGTACTTTTGTCTCAATGAAAGTGGTAAAATATGTTGATGAATTCAACATTGGTTTGTCCAGGCGACGAGATTGCGCTGCGTCGCCGCGGTTTGGGCGTTAGATGATCGATTGCCATCAATTTCCAATCTGATGAATTCAATCTGACCCGCCTTATTCCGCATGGCAATGCATTTCGAAATAAAGAGTCAAGCCTCAAAATTACCGGGATGAGGTTTCTTTGGACTTTATGAGTAAATGATGTCCCGAACAACAATGTCATTTATTCAGGATTCTGACATCTTCACAAAATTCTTCTTCCGCCATTCCCTTGGTCAAAATAGAATGAGTTGGCCGAGATGGGATTCGAGTGCGTTCTCAATGCCAAACGATGAAGCTACTGAAAAAGAAGAGTTCATATTGCCGACGAATGGGCTCATTTCTGATATATGGATGTCAAAGAAGAGAAAATCCAGTTATCTGACTATGAACGGCTAAATCTTTCCATTTGCGACAGAGCTAGACTACTTTCAGGTACGTCATTCATAATTGTGGACATTGATTGGGCAGATTATCATGCCGAAGTCACAAACACGGCCATTGTCAAACGCTTGTGCAAGTCCCAATATTCAGAGCGGGTTCGAGTCATTGAGCCATTGAGCCATTGTCCGCCGACGGTCTACAAAGTCATTCAACCTCATTTCACGTAGTTGGAACACAATTATCCCAAGGAAGAGAGCAAACTTCACAGATTCGGGGTCGTGCTCATGTGTGATTGTTACTGGAAGAAAAGGTGGAGTCAAAGTCAATAATCTCACCTCACTCGCATCGTCAAGGATTGGAGACAATTCTCGAGAATAGACGGTTCCATGGTCGGGCAAGGCAAATTATCGTACTATCTTTTCAGGAATGTAACTCGAGTCCATAAGAACCTGGAGATTTATTCACGATAGTTGACACAATGTTAATTGTAATCCGGTAGATGGCAGAGTCAGAGGAGTCGATTCGCGCGAGCGGGACATTGAAAGAATCACACATCTGACCTCACCTTCATTTTCTCAATCTCTAATCTTACTCACCTCCTCATCCTCCCCTCCTACCCTCTACTTAGGAACACAAGTCGACACACCACCAGTAACATTAACCCTCCCACACCCAGCGGGACAAGGCTTATAATCCTGATACTGCCACTCATACAACGGATTCGTAAACTCCGTCCCCACACTCCCAATGACTTTAACGCCCGTTCCATAAAGCCACGATTGGGCTTGGACTTCTTGACTTGAGATGAGGATTTGCGACCATCCGCTTTTGACGAGATGGTCTATTGAGGTACCGTAGATATATTCTTTGAATCCTGCGTAGCGGATTGCAGAGGCACACATTGGACATGGTTCTGCGTTCTACACATGTAAGCACATACAAAGCAGTTTATGAGAGAGGGAGGGGAGATACAGTGTAGAGTGAGAGTTGACGGAATGAGGCGCGGATTTCAGTTGCGTTGAGACCTCGTTCGGCGAGAACTCTAACGCAGCGTTGAATTGCATTTACTTCACCATGTTGCGTTGGATCTACCACGTCAATTCAAACTCAAGTAATGGTGCTAATACCTCCAGTATTAGTAAAGTTATTTGCACCAACACAGACAAGTTCATCTCCCGAAGCAGTATGATTCACAATCACCGTTCCGAAAGGCCATTGCGGACTACCTATCAGCCCCAAGCACAAATGCACAAAGATGAAGAGGGAATACCAAGGTCCAGAATAATTGTATAAAGCATGCATAGCCTGCTGCATCCAATAAATTCTATTTTCAGGGGGAATCTGATGAATTGTCCATCCACTCGAATTCAAAAAAGGAACTTGTATTTCCTTTGCCACCACAAATCCGAGTAACGGAACCACCAATGCCAACAATGCAATCTTCATTTTGAACCAATTGGACTGTGTAGGTGTTTCTGAGCTTGGTACGGGTGTTTTGTTTTCGGAGGTCGGGGATTGTTGGTTCTTGGAGGATTTAGGGGGCATTCGTCGGAAAAGAGAGGGAAGTCGGGGTGTCATCCGAGAGTGTCGTATCGATAACGGTGAATTGAGGAGAGTTGATTGGTGCGGGAAATTTTGATAAGTTTGGCAGCGAGCCGCGGTTTTTCCGATTCTCCTTATCACAGCGTCACCAGAAACAAAAGCCCTGAACAATCCTTCTCAACTTTCTGGAGACGAACGGGATCATTCAATTGCGTCGAAAAAATGGCAAATCCGCTATTTCCACATCGCCAAAACCCCATCAGTGAGGAGAAACAAATCTCCCTGCTCCGTCGAACAATTTACATCGCGCGTCGCGCACTACAAAACGGTCGCCATCCATTCGGCTGTATCCTTGTTTCCGAAGAAGGTCAAATCCTCTTTGAACAAGGCAACATCGACACCCTAAACCATGCCGAAAGCACATTATGCAGAACCGCATGGTCCAATTTATCGCCGTCGGAACTGTGGAAATGTACGTTGTATACGAATTTCGAGCCATGTGCGATGTGTGCGGGGAGTATTTATTGGGCTAATATTGGGACTGTGGTGTATGGATGTACGGAGGAAAGGTTGCTGGCGTTGACGGGTGATGATGCGGAGAATATGACGTTGAGTTTGGAGTGTAGGGAGTTGTTTAAGAGGGGACAGAAGGATGTTAGAGTTTTTGGACCGTTTCCTGAGATTGAGGATGAGGTATGCTGTTTTGATGTAGGAGGTTGCTGATGCATAGATACTGGCGGATCATATTGCTTTTTGGAAGGGGGCGACGAAGCCGATTGAGGAAGTTGCGAGAGAACAGCAGATTCGGGAGATTTAGAACGGATATTCGTGCGAGGAAGAACGATGTGTTCAATCCAATTGACAACGGAATCGCTGTGGACAATCTCTGGAGATGTCTTCAACTGTAGAACTAGAACATACACAACAATTGTCCCTTGAGATTCTACAAAGCTTCCCACAACCTCAACGGCCCCCCATTCCACCTCGTAAATGTAAATATCTAAATGCAGTGAATGGGCGTAATTAATTTCCTTCAGGGGCACGGCACGGACTTCTAAATTTGGTTTCAAACGATAACTCAAAATGAAGAATACCACCAATAACCCACTCACTCACAAATGTAGTAGTCGTAATCCCTGCAGGCCAAGCTCAGACTCTCGTAGCGGCACATCTTCTTCACACTCCTCACTTTTCTCACAATGTCAAAAATCTGGACCTATCTCTTCCGAAAGAAGAAGAAAACAGGTACTCCTCTAAATCAGAACGAAACTTATCCAAGGACGAGGCTATGACAATCTCTCTCCCAACGACGACACTCAGCTTTTCCGCATTGCGACACCGGACTTGGAACGCACAAGACTCAAAAAGTCGGATCGCGATGGTCTCACTCGTCTTCAACGTAACAAGCGAATTCGAAAGGAAGATCTTATTGGCGTTATAAGTGGTCCTACAAATTTGATGGAAGATGAAGTTGTCCCTGGAAAAGCGATTGTATTGAAAATGCCCGAAAGAAGTATAAAATCATATTTCATACCTCTTCCCGTGGATTTGGATGTACCATCCCCTCTCTAGCCCTCTTACCTCCCGAATTTGAGATGGAAGCTGACAAGATAGGGGTTGAAGCGACGGGCAACGGAATTATTCGGTTTATCGGACGAAGTAGATCTTTTCTCACGTCTGGAATTCGAACTATTTGCATATGGAATAGTTCCCTCTTCAGCAAGTCTGCCACTCCTCAAAGACAGAGAAGTAGTCTATGTCAATCTCCTCCCTCCACGACCACCTACTCCCTTCTCGTTGACTCTGGCACCAGCTAGAGCAGAAAATAGTCTTGTTGCAGAAGTACGCAGACCAGGGACTGGATTACCGTACGAAGTTGTATATACAGCAGTGCCAACGGCTGGGGAGTATCAGGGACAACATCCATTGGCGGATGGTGAGGAAGGGATAAGTGACAATGTGGAGGAAGTGGAATTGGGAACAAGGTCAACGAAAAGGAAGGGAAAGAAGGGGAGTAGGTTTAAGGAGCATATGAGTATGAGTAGTCGACGGACTGGAAGTCTGATTAGTGGAGAGCTGGATAAAGGGGAGACTAAGGAGAGGGGAAGTAGTCCTAATAAGGTTTGGTATAAGGAAGATGGTGCGGAGACCAATGGTGAGGGTACTTCAGGACAAGAAGATCCTTTTCGTGAGTGATCTGAGCACCTTGGCCGACAATTCGGATGCCAGGAGAATACCAGATAATGGGATAGGAGAAGTGGATGAGATTGCATGTGATGAAGTATGAGATAGATGGACGAGATCGAAGCTGGATGAAAACAAGACAGCAAAATATTCATTACAATGCAAATGGAGTATCTATCTGTATGTCTTCCAACAAAGTTACAATCCGTCTCCCTTTTCATTCTCACAATCAAACTTTTGCAAATATTTTCCATTTACTCACACACATTCTCGCAAACACCGAGAACACCGACCCAACCAAGATAGAGCCAGCACTATACCCAACAACCGCATCGAAACTGCCATGATCCGCATTAATCAACGCACCAGCAATCGGCGTCCCTATCAACGCACTACAATCAACATCCACTCGAACAAACAATTCCAAAGTAAGAGGATACATACGCAATGGAGCAACAAGCACTACTCATTCCCATCATAGTCCCAATCTCTCTTAAATCCTTACAAATACTCGCATTGCTCGCAGCCTGCAAACTAATCATAGCACCCTGCGTAAACCCATACAACGCCGCAAAAATATATATCCCCACCGGTGTCGTAATAACATACCACATCCACAACAACAACGAAGTGACAAAAGCACACGGAATCATCACATTAAAACTACCCATATAATCTGCAAAAAACCCCGGTAGCACACGACCTGGCAACGAAGCTCCATTGATAATGGCAAGTAACCAAACAGCATCTGCTTTGGAAACACCTAGTTGCACGGCAAAAGTTTGGATGTACCATAGTGGTGTGAAAACTCCTAGGAGGATGAAGAAGAAACCTGCGCAGAAGAAACTAAATGCGG
>Ga0335072_10007398_pt1 | contig 15987 bp, 16 predicted proteins | sample Lox_Sample_21_FD_206725 | JGI IMG/M metagenome (GOLD analysis project Ga0335072, IMG submission 206725) | Soil microbial communities from Loxahatchee National Wildlife Refuge, Florida, United States - Lox_Sample_2.1 | ecosystem: Environmental > Terrestrial > Soil > Wetlands | place: USA...
AAAGCCGACCACAACTTCTCCACTCAGATGCATTTGCCTCCGTGCTACACTGCGCCACATGCCCGCCAACTCTGAGTCAGCGCCTCCCGGATACGGCACAGTTCAATTCGCACTCAAGGTGCAGAACGCCAACATCGAGGTGCGTGCGCAACTCCCGGAGGGTCCAGTCAGCCCAACCGTGCTTTTACCGGTTTTGCAGAGCCTGTCGAACTCGCTGTGCGACTTGACGGTGCAGACGGCGAGTGGGCTAGGCGAGCAGCTGAGCTGCCGCGAGGGCTGCGGCGCATGCTGCCGGCAGGCCGTTCCCATTTCGCCTGTCGAAGCGCGCGCCATCGCCGAATGGCTCGACAACCAGCCGGAAGAGCGGCAAGCAATACTGCGCGAGCGCTTCCGCAACGCGGTTGCACAGCTCGACGATTCCGGAATCGTACAGGAGATTCGTGATCGGAAAGATCTTACCGATCGCAGTGCGATGCACGAGTTGGGGCTGCGATATTTTGCCCTCGGCATCGCCTGTCCGTTCCTTGAAGACGAGCGTTGCACGATCCATGAGATGCGGCCGTTGCGCTGCCGCGAATATCTGGTGGTATCACCCGCGGAGCAGTGCGCGCATCCGTCGACCAAACAGATCGTAGGCATCAAGCCACCGGTCCTGCTTTCGCAGATCCTGGCCAAATGGGATGCCAACGGCGACGCACAACCAGGTGAGCTGATTCTGCTCACCATGCTCGAAGAGTGGGTGACGCGACATCCCGAAGAGCAGGACCGTCCGCACCGCACATCGCCTGAACTGTTGCAGGAGTTTCTGCGCGCCTTTGCCAAAGATGCTGCCACCGCGCCGAGTGATCCGCGCGGTACTCCTGGCTGAAGCATAGAATCGCTGAACCAATGAAAGGAGGCATCGATGGACAGCGTTGAAACCGGCGTGCGCTTTGACTGCATCGGTCAGATCGCGATTACTGTAACCGATCTGCCGCGAGCGAAGAGCTTTTACCAGAACGTATTGGGAATGAAGTTTCTCTTCGACGCGGCCAACATGGCCTTCTTCCAGTGCGGTGAGATTCGCCTGATGATCGGCTTTTCAGAGAAGCCTGTGCAGCCCGGTGGAACGATCCTTTACTTTCGCGTCGCGGAGATTCACCAGGCTTATGAGGCGCTTCTCGCGCGACAGGTCATCTTTCTTCAGAAGCCGCAGCTCGTGGCCAAAATGCCGGATCACGAGTTGTGGATGGCTTTCCTGAAGGATCCGGATGGAAATGTGCTGGGGATGATGTGCGAAGTTGCGAGCGCCGCACGAGCCGAGGGTCCGGCATAAAAAGTGCGTACGGCGCGCAGAGGCTTTATGCAGCCGGACGCGTGCCCGAGTTGATGGCGCCGTTCTTGGCCCGGTACGCCAGCCAGAATTTGTATTCTTCCTTGACGCTGCGTCCCGGCTTGCTGAAAGGGCGCTCATTCTGCCGCAGGTAGAGGATGAAGTCCTCGTAGTCTTGCCCCGTTCCATCCATAGGGTCAGAGGTGTCAACCGCCGCTTTCACTTTCTTGCCTTTACCGGCGAACAGCCACGCTGCCTCAAAGGAGGCGATGCCGGGTGTGAAGAAACGGATGATTGAGAAATAAGGAATGTAGGCCCGCGCTTCCGCGAAGATGACCAGAAGGGCAAGGCAGGAAACGTGCGTGAGAATCATAGGCACAGGAGACAGGGAAAAGCCCTTATCCTGCACAGTCGTTACAACCAGGAACAAAAGGAACAAGTGGTACGCAATCATCATGGGTGCGTAAACAGCCAACGCGCCATCGGGGAGGAATTGTGCCAGAAGGTAGCCGACCAGCCCGCATAGTATAGCTACGATTCCCTTCATGATTTATAGGCTCCGGTTCTATCGCGAGTGGAGGACTTTAAGCTTCTTAAACTCGCAACGTTTTCTAATCCGACTGAATCGTAGCAACTCCATTCGCATCTGGACATTGCACAATGGAGGTAAGCGAAAGACGACAGATTGGCGCTTAGGTAACGGTACGAGCGGGACTGATTTTTGGGTGACCGCTGGCAACGTCTTAGAGGTATCCGGCACGGCACTTCTTTTCGCGGCGCGCTGCTGCGCGTTGGCTGTATTCTCAAAGAATGGTTCGCTTCACGGTGCTGGCATCGGGATCCAAGGGTAACAGCACCGTTGTCTCCGCCGGGCACACGCGGATCCTGGTCGACGCCGGCCTGAGCTGCCGCGAGCTCTTCCGCCGCATGAAACTTGCCGGTGAAGATCCGGCCACTCTCGACGCGATTGTGGTGACCCACGAGCACCAGGACCACGTAAACGGTCTTGCCGTAACCGCACGCAAGCTGGGCATCCCGGTGTACTTTACCGAGGCGACCCACCGCGCGTGGATGCGCTGGCTGGCGCCCCGGCGCCGAATGACCTATGCCCAGTGGCTCGAGCAGTGCCGGCGGCAGGCAGCCGAGCGCCGCGCAGAGGCCGAGACCCCCGCGGAAGATGCCGAATGTGAGGATGTGGTTTGCGAGAGCCAGACGGCTTGTGCAGACGGAGGGGACGGCCCGGCTTCGCCCAAAGAGGACCCGACCTGGCTGCCCGCTGTGGAATATTTTGAGGCCGGGCGGCCGTTTGCCATCGATGATATTGCCGTGAGCCCGTTCACCATTCCTCACGACGCCGCCGATCCTGTGGGGTTTGTCTTTGCCGCCGAAGGCGTCCGGATGGCCTTTGCCACCGACTTGGGCTACATGGCGCCCAACGTCAAGGCACAGCTCAAAGGCGTCGACCTGTTGCTGCTGGAGGCAAATCACGACCTCGAAATGTTGCGCGACGGGCCTTATCCATGGTCAGTAAAGCAGCGGGTACTCTCGCGCGTCGGCCATCTCTCCAACGACGCCACAGCCGAGTTCCTGGAATCGGGCTACGATGGCCAGGCGACCTACGTAATTTTGGCGCATCTCTCTGAAAATAATAATCTTCCTGAGCTGGCCAGGGTGGCAGCCGAGCGTGCACTTGCGGGCCGCGCCAGCCTGCTGGCCAACCGGCTGCTGCTGGCTACCCAGCACGAACCTCTTTTGCCAATCTCTTTTTAGTGAACAGTATTACAATAGTTGAAAGGGCATCTAATCGGGCAGGAGGATGCGGGGCAAAGGAGAAAGCTTTCTTGCCTGCGCGGGCAAAAAAGGCCTGAATCCTTCGCGGTGAATAGAGCATCCCCTAAGCATCGGCCGTTTTTGGACTTAGATCTGGGCTGGCCGCAGCAAACCGCGGTGGACAAATCCTTTGCAAAGTGAGCAAATTTTATGGCTGTGGCAAGAACCCGATGCAATGACCGAGTGGTGGGCGCAATTCTGAAGAGTTGGCGCTATGACATTTCTGGCATCTCGCCCGAAATGCGCCGCGATTACGAACATCACTTCGCTGACTGCGTCTACTGCAGCGGGCGGCAGAAATTTCATCGTACCCTTGATGCGACTCTGGCGGTTCTCACCTCGCTGGCGGCGATCTTCTTTCTCTTTGCCCTCGCGGTTCTCAAGCACATCAAGCCGCTCGAGCACGTGGCCTTCAACATCCTGGGTCTCGACATCTTGGATATGTACCACATGCTGCTCTCGGCGGGCGTCGCCGGACTTTGTTTCTCGGTGATCGCGCTGGCTCTGGTTCTGATGGCCACACCGGCCCCTTCGTACCTCGGCGGTATTGCCGCGGAACGCGCCAAGCTGATCGAAGAGCGGCTGCCCGCGGCCATTAAGTCGTTGCGGCCGCGATAGAAAAACCTCCTAAGACAGAAAGCCTCTCGTTACGAGAGGCTTTCCTGCGTCTGTGAGCGCGAAAACCGCTCACGCAGCTCCCGCAGCAAGCAAGAGCCGTCGGAATCATGATCCGCATCGACAAGATTGAACTGCCTCTTCCAGGGTGGGAAGAACTCCGTAAGGAAGCGCGAGCTGAGGGTTACAACTTCATTGAGACCCTCGCTGTGGAATGGAGCACGGCCGCGAATCGATTTGACGCGGCGGGTGAAACGCTTCTAGGAGTGATCGATCAAGGCATACTTGCGGCTGTTGGTGGATTGAATTGCGATCCGTTTGTCGCTGACCCGAAAATCGGCCGACTTCGCCGCATTTATGTGCGACCCAATTGGCGCGGACGAAAACTGGGAGAAGCGCTCGTCACTGCACTGGTAGACCGGGCCCGCGCACACTTCGATACTGTGCGCTTGCGGGCTGAGAACGCCGGTGCTGCACGCCTCTACGAGCGGCTGGGCTTCGCCCCCATTGAGAACCCGGACGCAACGCACATCCTGCATCTTTTCAAATCCCGCCTGCGTGCGTAAATCTCTGCGCGTTCAGGCTCCCTTTACTTTGCAATGGGCACGCGCAGATCGCCGCCGGTCATCTCCTTGGGAAGCCCGAGATTCAAAAGGTTCAAAAGAGTGGGTGAGATGTCGCGCAGCGAGCCATCATTCCGCAAGCGATATTGACTGGCCTCTTCGCCCACATAGATGAAGGGCACTGGATTGGTGGTGTGCGCCGTGTGCGGCCCGCCGGTCACCGGGTCCACCATCAGCTCCGCATTGCCGTGGTCTGCAGTGATCAGCCAGTTGCCGTTCCGCTCCTTCACGGCCTTGTAGATGCGCCCGAGCTGCGCGTCGACGGCCTCGCAGGCTTTGACCGTCGGCTCCAGCTTGCCCGAGTGGCCCACCATGTCCGCATTCGCAAAGTTGGCGACAATCAGATCGAAGGCCGTATCGTTGACGGCCTTCACAATCGTATCGCCGATGCCTTCAGCCCGCATCTCCGGCGCAAGATCGTAGGTTGCCACCTTGAGTGAAGGAATCAGCGTGCGCTCCTCGCCCGGGAACGGCTGCTCGATGCCGCCGTTGAAGAAGTACGTGACGTGGGCGAACTTCTCCGTCTCTGCCACCCGAAGGTTGCGCAGGTGATGGGACGAAAGGATGTTGGCCAGGATGTTATCCATCGACTCGGGCAGGATGACCAGCGGCAGCTCGTAGAGCTTGTCGTACTGCGTCATGCATACATAGTGCAATCCCTTCGGAATCTCGCGGCGCGGGATGACTTCATCGAGCGACTCCCATGAGTCGAGATTGCGGCCGCCCTGCGCATTGAGGCCGCTTTCGCGGGCCAGCACGCGGGTGATTTGGCGCGCCCGGTCGGCGCGGAAGTTGAAGTTGATGCACACATCCTCATCGCGGATCTGCCCGGTGGGCTTGCCCGCCGCGTCGGTCACAACAAACGGGACGAGAAACTCGTCCGTCGTGCCGCCGTTGTAGCTCTCCTTGATGCGTGCGGCGGCATTGACATGTGCGCCGCCCTCGGCTTTTCCGTTAACCATGGCCTCGAAGGCCTTGCGCTCGCGCTCCCAACGGCGGTCGCGGTCCATGGCATAGTAGCGGCCGCTCACGCTGGCCAGCTTGCCCGCGCCGTACTCGCGCATCTTCTGCTCGAGCTGCGCAATGTAGCCAGCGCCGGAGGTTGGCAGCGTGTCACGCCCATCCATGAAAGCGTGCACAAAGACGCGCTCCACGCCGTACTCGCGCGCCGTGCGCAGCAGCGCGTACAGATGCTCCTGGTGCGAGTGAACGCCGCCGTCGGAGACCAATCCGAAGAGATGCAGTTGCCGTCCACCCTCGCGCGCACGCTGCATGGCCTTCATAATCGCCGGATTCTTACCAAATTCGCCGGAGGCGATCAGCGCATCGATGCGCGTAATGTCCATCTGCACAATGCGGCCCGCGCCGATGTTCAGGTGGCCCACTTCGCTGTTGCCCATCTGACCGTCCGGCAAGCCGACGAAGTGCTCTGAGGCGCGGATGAGCGTATTGGGAAACTCGCGCAGCAGCTTGTCGTAGGAGGGCTTGCGGGCCAGGGCGATGGCATTGTTCGCGGTCTCAGCGCGATATCCCCATCCATCGAGGATGGTCAAAACAAGAGGACGCTTGGAACTGGGCACGAAGAGAATACCTCGGATAAGATCGGAGCTTCATCTTCAGAATAAACCGCCGGCGCGGGCAAGGCGGTCCACTCCGGAGCACATTCGGAAACCCGAACGCTGCCAACTTTCCGTGATGTCTGCTGTGTCGGCTATCACATCGTTCTGCAAAAAGAATGGCTATCGTGCATGAATCGACTATTGTGCGGGAAGTATTTCGCGTTATTTAGTGACCTTCCTATTGATCCTCAATACTGCGAGGCTGGCGAAGGAAGTTTTATCACTGCTGCAATTGCATTCGGCGAGGGGTAGGCCGTGCGCAAGTACTATCGGTTTATCGTGGGCTATGGAAGTTTTCACGTTCGCGGATGGAGCCGGGAGACGCGATTGCACTATCGCACTCCGTTTTGCGAAAGCGGATGGCGAGACGCGAAGACAATTTTCTCGAACTCGCAGATCGCGGCATCTTCAATTACCCGCGAAGCCCTTATTTACCGCTACTTTCTGCCAAGAAAATCAAGTTCGATGATGTGAGGTCCTGGATTCGGCGGGATGGACTGGAGGCCTGCCTCCGGATCCTGGAGCAGGAGGGCGTCTATTTCACAGTTGACGAGTTCAAGGGAAAGACGCCGGTGCGGCGGGGCAGCGTCACATTCCTCTGTGATGAAAAGATGTTCGACAACCCGTATCTCTCCAACTGCTACGAGGTACGGAGCGGTGCAACTCGAAGCGCTGGCACGCGCATCCGCATTGATTTCAATTATCTTCATCAACGCTGCCTCTATGACGCGTTTCTGCTCAGCCTTCACGGATGTCTGACCGCGCCGGTAGCCAACTGGTTTCCTGTCTTTCCTGGAGCGCCGGGAATCAACTCCAGCCTTCGATTTGCGCACATTGGGAATCCCGTGCGGCGATGGTTTTCGCAGGTTACTGGCGATCAGGTTCGAGTCAACTGGGAAAAGAAGCTGGGGACGGCAACGATCTTCGCGGTTCACCGGCTGGCGGGGAATCACCTTGCCGAGCCGGAATACGCGAGCTTAAACGATGCGATGAAGATTGCGCGTTGGGCATCTGAAGCAGTCGCGGAATACGGGAAGTGCGTAATCTACACATTCGCGGCTTCTGCCGTGAGGGTCTGCATGGCCGCAACGGACGCAAATCTCAATTTGAACGGCGTCAGATTTCTCGTTACGGGAGAACCGCTCACTCCACAAAAGAAACGAGAGATAGAATCCGCTGGCGGGTTCGCGATTCCTGTTTACGGCATTTCGGAAGCGGGTGTGATTGCAGCCGGATGCGATCGATTCCATTCGCAAAGCGATCACTGTCACAGTTATGCGGATACGACCGCGATCATTACACATCGGCAGATCGTTCCGAACTTCGACCTGCGTCTGGATTCCTATCTGTTTACAACTCTTCTCTACGAATCCCCAAAATTGCTTTTGAATGTCGGCATGGGCGACTACGGCGATCTCACGCAAGGGGACTGTTCCTGCGGCTTCGGAGAGTTGGGATTTCATACTGTGTTGAGCAATATACGAAGCTACGAAAAGCTCACCGGCGAGGGCGTCACCTTCGTTGACACAGATTTTGTTCGCATTCTCGAGAAGGATTTGCCGAAGACCTTCGGCGGAAGAAGCACGGATTACCAACTGGTGGAAGAGGAGGACGCAGATGGAATCACTCGTCTGCACCTTCTTGTGAGCCCGCACGTGGGAGAGATAGACGAGCCCGGACTGATAGAGATGTTTATGGCCTTGCTCCAACGGAACGGCGCCAGCCCGGAATCATGGGCACAATCTGGAGTCGAAATGTGGCGCCAATCGGGTGCTGTACGAATACGACGGATGGATCCGATGTGTACCGCGAGCGGCAAGATTTTGCCGTTCCACTTAAATAAATCAACTAAGAATGCTGTTTTAGCTGAGCATTCACGAGAGGTTACATTATGAGCTATCCAATTCAGCGCCCAAGGCGTCTTCGTCAGGGGAAAGCCATTCGTGCCCTGGTTCGCGAAAATGATTTGTCTCCGCACCGGTTTGTCTTACCCCTCTTTGTGGTCCCGGGTAGAAAGGTCAGACGCGAGATCGGATCGCTTCCGGAGCAGTATCAGCTTTCAATTGATTGCCTCATCGACGAAGCAATCGCCGCCAGAGACGCCGGCGTTCCGGCGATTCTCCTTTTTGGCGTGCCGGAGAGCAAAGATGAGCAGGGATCGGGCAGCTATGATCCCGACGGCATCGTGCAGAGGGCAGTGAGAGCGCTGAAGCAAAACGTCCCAGACCTGGTTGTGATTACCGATGTTTGCCCGTGCGAGTACACGTCGAGCGGACACTGCGGAATTTTGAAGAATGGTTATCTGGATAATGACGCTTCATTGGAGCTGATCGAGAAGATCACACTCTCGCACGCCGAAGCCGGAAGCGACATGGTCGCGCCGGCCGCGATGCTCGACGGCCAGATTCAAACGATGAGGAGCGCGCTGGACTCGCAGGGATTCAGCAATCTTCCGATCATGGCCTATTCGGCAAAGTATGCTTCAAAACTGTACGAGCCATTCTTCAAGGAAGGGACGAATTCCGGGCCCTCCTTTGGGGATAAGAAAAGCCATCAGTTGGATCCCGCAAACTCTGACGAAGCAATGCGCGAGATCGCCATGGATATTGAAGAGGGGGCAGACATTGTGATGGTCAAGCCCGCGCTCTTCTATCTGGATGTGGTCTATCGGGCCAAGGAGCAGTTCCACATGCCGCTCGCCGTCTATAACGTCAGTGGCGAGTACGCGATGATTGATGCTGCCGGTCTACTGGGCCGGCTGGATCGAGACGCCATTATGTTTGAGTCTCTGCTTTGTATGAAGCGCGCGGGCGCAGACATCATCATCACCTACTTCGCAAAACACGCAGCAGCACTAATGCACCAGGAGAGCACGTTCGCCAGATCGCGAATTTGCGAACAAAATCTAGTTTCAAAATAGCGGAATCTGCGCGAATGCGAGACGGACCGAACTCATCGATAAGCGTGGTTCTGGACTCCCAGCCGAGAATCCAAAGAGAGTGGGGTCTTCGCGGCTTTATCGAGATGCTCGACACGGAAGGCGTCCTTGTCCGTGTTAGGGAACGAGTCCATTGGAAGCTGGATATCGGGAGGATCACGCGAGAGTGTGGCCTTCCGCTCCTCTTCGAAGTGATCGAAGATTATCCCGAATCGTACGTGTTTACGAACGGCCTTTACGATGCGGGAGCGATCGCACTCTCTCTCGGGCTGGGTTTCAACACGACTCTGAGTGCTTTGGTGAATGAAGCCAGGGCGAGGCTTCGCGCTCCGGTTCCACCCGAGATCATCGAGACGCGGACTCTGCCCACCTCCTATGTTGATCCAGGAACGGTGAACCTATTGAGCCTTCCTGTGCCCCTGTGGGACAAATCAGAAAAAGGAAGGTACCTCGGCACCTGGCATATCAATGTAAGCCGGGATCCGGAAACAGGAGAGCGCAACCTGGGTGTGTACCGGATGCAGGTGATGGATGCCCTCCACGCGACGGTTAACGTCTCCAAGGGAAGCCATCTCTTTGAACACATTGCTAAAGCGGAGCGCGAGGGGCGGCCGCTGCCCATGGCGGTCGCGATCGGCGTTCCCGAGGCGGTGATGATCGCAGCGGGCGCCGCATATCCACGCGGAGGGGACGAATATGAGTTAGCCGGCGCTTTGTTGCAGCGTCCGGTGGAATTGATCCGATGTGGAACGGTGGACCTCGAGGTTCCCAGCGAGTCGGAGATCATTATCGAAGGTCTCATTCAGCCGCATGTTCGGGTTGTGGACGGCCCTTTTTTTGATTACAGCGGAAAACCGGATCAAAATCCGGACGCATTTCTGTTCGAGGCGACCCGTCTGGTACACCGAAGAAACCCGATCTTTCGCGGCGCAGCGGTAGGACGACCCGGCGCCGAAGACCATCAGCTCTTTGCATTTCTTGCCCAGATCGGACTCTTGGACTTTCACGGATCGCGTGCGCGGCACACAGTGCAGAATTTCTTCGTGCGGCAGCGGTGCTTTCGGGCCTTTCAGTGGACGGGTCGCGCGAGAAGCCTGCTGACGATGCCTGGCAAAAAGAGGAAATAGAGCCGCTGTTCAGATGCGGTCGAAAAAGGTTGATCTGTTCCGCGCAAATCTGCGATAAGCAAATGCATGGAGGGCGCGACGACCATCTTCGTCTACGGCACGCTGAAACGCGGCTGCCGCAATCATCATGTGCTGCAGTCGGCAACGTTTCTCGGCGAGGCACGGACCGAACCGCTCTATCTCATGGTGAACTGCGGCTCGTATCCAGGGCTGGTGCACGCGAATGGCGTGCGCGAAGGGCAGGCGATCTGCGGCGAATTGTATCGCATGGACTCGGCGCTGCTGGCCGCGCTCGACGCCTTCGAAGATGCCCCGCATGAGTTTGTCCGTGCTTCAATTGCGCTGCAGAATGGCTCCAATGCAGAGGGGTACTTTTATAGTGGCGAAGCGGCGCATCTGCCGCTCTGCGGAGCCGTCTGGCTGGAGGAGTAGGTCGGGCCCAGAGACAACGGCGTTCGGGGTATCAAAGTTCCCTGCGGATATCTCAATTCAAAGTTGGGTCTTGATGCCCTCGATTCCATTTGCGGAGTTCGGCGTGCCTGTCGCCAGTGCGAGGTGCGCACAGCAACAAGGGAGTTCATAAGACGACAGAGTTGGAAGAACGAACGAGCTCCTCATAGACGGGAGGTATGGTCGTCTCGTCGGTAATGGCTGCCTCGATTTGACGCTTGATTGCATTCTTCACGCCGGAAAGATCGGTTTGCAGCAGGGTGGCGCCATTCAGCTTCGCACCCAGGATATTGGCCCCGTCCAAAAGGGAGCTGCGCAATATCGCCTGACGGAGGTCCGCGCCCGTCAAATCAGATTCCCGGAGGTCCGCATCGCGCAAATTTGCGTCTTCAAGAATGACGCCGCGGAGAGTACCGCCCCGCAGAAAAGCGCCGGTGAGGGTTGCGCGCGAAAGATTCGTCCCGTCCAAGCGTATCCGCTCCAATTGGGCGCGGTGGAGGTTGACTCCGGGAATGTAGGCCTCGCTCAAATCAATTTCGTCTTCGTCAGACTCATGCTCAATTGCTCGACCCGCAATCATGGTCAGTATCGCCTGCACCTCAGCGGAAACGGGTTCAGCCGGCGCCCGTTTCGTCATTTCGCGGACGTAGGAACAGAAGACGCGCATCACCGAAGAGTAGTCTTTCGGCGAATCTCGCGCGATGCGCGCAAGTGCGTAAATGCCGCCGAGCCTGACTTCAGCCTTATCACTGCCAAGATGCTCGATGGCATCGTTGAACCTTTGCGTAATCTGGCCCTCCTGAGCGAGCTGGAGGTTACGCCATGTGAAATAGACGCCGAGCAAAAAAAGCGTGCCACCGAGAATCTGGATAACGTTTTTGAGTATCTCATTCTCGAGAGTGATGCGATCCCTGGCATCTCGGATCAACTCAATGGCAGTCTGCCATTGTGGGATTTTGATTGCGATCAGTACGATTGCGCCCAGTACAGCAAGGCTTAGGACCAGTGAAAGCAAATGGATGAAGACTCGACGCGAATTCGAGATGAACCGCCGCGCAGAGCGGCCCTTCATCCAGCGCCGAAATCTAGCGGGCACGAACAACCTCAATCTTGTAACGACTCTTATCGACCACCAGCCCGAAGCGGCCCAGCGCGGCATCGACAGTCTCATACAGGGGCATCGCATCCTGGATGCCCGCCGCGGTGATGGCCGGCAGCAGCCGCTGTTCAACACCGGCGAGCACGAGTTCGCCGCCGCGCGCACAAACCTCGCGACCAGCCTGTAGGAGGCAATCCCCGCCGGCCCGGTCGATGTCCAATACCTGCGGGCATAGGAGAATCACTGACTCTATCCCCGCGTTCAAAGCCTTCGTCACGGAGGCAGGCACTTGCGAGGCGCCGAATTTCTCGGTGAGAGCGCCTTCGATCCCGATCACCGCGACATGAAGGTGGCGATTGGTTGTGACCTTGATCTCGGGATTCCGAGTTGAATCGAAATGGGCCAGCGCCGCTTCACGTGAATCGTATACGGAGAATACTGTGTAAAGCTTCGTGATCTGGAGCAGATCGTGGATTCGCTTGGTCAAATCGAACAGGACCAGTTCACCACCTGAGTTGGCGACCAACGTATATGCAGCCACGATTTCGCCATTTCCAGATGAGTCCTGATACGAAATATCTCCATAATCGAGAGCAAACTTCCGGTGTCCGTTCCAGACTGCATTCCGCACTGCACTGCGGAAAGCGACGGACCCCTCCCCGAGAGTCACACGTCCGATGAGTTCGACGACTGTGACGTCCAGATTGCGGACGATGTTCAACCTGAGAGACATTTGGCGGAATTATAAGGGAGCCAAAAGCTCTTATTACCGGAACGGCTCCTTCAATTCTTAACTATTTCCGCGCACGTGGGTTCCACGCGACTGACGACCATGACGGCCGGAAGGTCTCGACGGTCTTCCAGAATGTCAGGCGGTGACGAAGCAAGTGGGAATCGCTCGCGTGGGCGTCCGATTACATCAATCTTCTCCGCACCAGATCCAGAGCCTGCTGCGTCGCCCATTCCCGCACGCGCTGGCGATCGCCGCGGAAGGTGCGCTCCAGCGTATCAGTCTTGTGCGCGTCCGAAACGGCGATGTGCACCAGACCGACCGGCTTGGTCTCCGTCGCACCGCCGGGACCGGCGATGCCGGTAACGCCGAGGCCAATCGTCGCGCCTGTCCGCAACCGGATGCCGATAGCGAGCGCCTTGGCCACTTCTTCGCTCACCGCGCCGTGTTGCGCGATCAGGTCTGCTGAAACGCCGGCAAATGCGTACTTCAGCGGGTCCGAATAGACGACGGCTCCGCCCACGAACGAGCGCGAGCTGCCCGGCACGGATGTGATTCGCTGGGCGATCATGCCGCCGGTGCAGCTTTCGGCCACGGCGAGCGTAGCCTGGCGCAGGCCGAGATAGTAGAGGACAATCTGCTCCAGCGACTCGCCCTCCGATGAGTAGAGCCACTCTTCGAGTGCCTCTTCCATCTTGCCGGCGAGCTCGTCCACGCGCTCCTGCGCTGCTTCGAGCGTCGGCTTGGCGCACTGCAGCGTAAGCTGAATGTCCCCGGTGTGCGCAAGGATGGTGGTATCCACGTCATCATAGGCGGTATAGATGGGAGCGAGCAGCTTGTCGGCCTGCGATTCTGCGATCATGGCTGCCTTGAGGGTTCGCGTGGCAATAGCGCGCGGCGGCACTACCTCGCGCAGCCGTGGCAGGCATTCTGCATCGAAGAGCGGACAGCACTCGTGCGGGGGGCCGGGCAGCATAAACACGAGTTTGCGATAGCCGGAGAACGTAGTGTCGAGAAACTGCCCCGGCGCGCTGCCGTTGGGATTGGGCAGCAGGGTCGCGCCTTCGATCACGTCCGCCTGCTTCAGGTTGTTCGGCGGCATCGTAATACGCCAGGTAGCGGCGCGCGCGTGCAGCGCGGCCACTTGCGTGGCGTCGCGGCGCAAGTTGAGTGAGAGCGATTCCGCCGCGGCCTCGCGGGTCAGGTCGTCTTCCGTGGGGCCAAGCCCGCCCATGAGAAACAGAATGTCGACGCGGCCAAGCGCGGTGCGGATGGCGTTGACGATGTCTCTGCGGCGGTCGCCGACGATGGTCTTGAAGGCGACGGTGACGCCAATCTCGTTCAGCTTGAGAGTGAGATAGAGCGAGTTGGTGTCCTGGCGATGCGGGGTGAGCATCTCTGAGCCGACGGCGATGATTTCGGATTTCATAAGGCAGTAGTCAATCGACCGTGAACAGCAGACAGTTCACAGTTCTTCGTTCTGGATTGCCGGGCGGGGATCTCCGGAACCTGATTCCATTATTCCTTATTCATGCGGCAATTGCGCGTGACTGGATAGATGCACATTTTCGTTTGTGGAACGCCTTCTGCTTCTCGGCAAGCAGCTGGGCGGAAGTTCACTGAAATGCGAGTTGGAGACTCAGACCGGAACTGCGGGCGGAAGAGCTGAAAGCTGAAAGCGGGCGGCTGACAGCCGCCCTTAGTAAAGCTCCAGCCCTTCCACCCCGAGATCGACTTCGTAAACCGCTTCATGGGTGGCGAGGATGGTCGAGCCCAGCGGCGAAAAAGCAAGCCCGACCAGGTTGGGTCCGGAGAGGACGAGCGACGCGCGGCCGCTGGGCGTAATGCGCACCACGCCGCGTTGGCCGTGCAGACAGGCGATCACATAGAGATCACCATCGCTCGCAAAGGCAAGGCCCTGCGGCCGGCCCAGGCCGCGGTACCAGGCGCGCGTGTCGCCATTGGGCTCAATGGCCCAAACAGCCTCGTTGGACGAGAGCGTAGGACCGGTGACGAACAGCGTTCCGCCGGCATTGACCGCCAGATGATAGGCGGCAACGGACGGCTCCAGCGTCGCGTGCACAAAGATCTGCCGTTCCGGATTGATCTTGAAGACAGTGCCACTGCGGTCGCCCACAAACAGATTGCCCTGCGCGTCAAAAGCGGCTCCGGTTGCCACGCCCATGCCCTCGGCATAAACGGTGAACTCGCCCGCCGGATCGACCCGGTAGACATTGCCTTCGGCGCGCGAGGTCACAAAGAGGTCGCCCTCGGGCGAAAAGGCCAGGCCGGTGGCATTCAGAATGCCCGTCACGAAGGGCGTGCCGCGCCCGTCGGGGCTCACGCGCACGATGGAGACGGGCGTCTGCTTACCGCGGGGACCCGAGATGGTCGCGTAGATCATGCCCGAGCGGCTCACCGCGGGATTGCCGACCGGGTTGAGACCGTCATTGAGCTGATGCGCGATGCGGATCGGCACTGTGTTGCCTGCGCCGGCGGGGCTGCGAACTTCCACGATGCCGGTCGAAGCCTGCTCGGGGACGCGGAACGCCAGCCGGGTAGGCCGGCTCATGAGGATGTGTGCCGGTTCGCCGTCCACCAGAACCGCAGGCGGGCCAAAGGCATGGGGCCCGAGATTCGCGCCGCTGAGTTCAATTTCGCCCAGGGGCAGAGCCGCGGATGGGGTGACTTCATCGATGCGCGGCACAGGGAGGGCCGCAGGTTGAGCGGGGGTGCGAGCCATTTCAGGTCCTCAGTACCAGATGCGCCCAAGCGACGCTATACCCAAAGCATACAGCCCAGCGGCCACGTCGTCGAAGACGATGCCCCAACCAGCCGGAAGCCGCTCCAGCTGGCGGACCGGAAAGGGTTTGGTGATATCGAAGAGTCGGAAAAGGATGAGCGCGATCAGTGCGTGAGCCCAGTCCGGTGGGCAGAAGAGCAGAGCGATCCATTGCCCGGCTACCTCGTCGATCACCACAAAACCGGGGTCGTGCCGGCCGGATTCGCGCGCCGCGATGGTCGCCGCGGGAACGCCGAAGATCAGTGCCAGGGCAATTCCCACACACAGCGCCGCGAGAAGCGCCGGCGCCGAAAGTCGAACCGCCCAGGCGGCGACAGCCCAGAGCAGCACGGCAGCGACGGATCCCCACGTGCCGGGGCCGGGTTTCAGGCGTCCGGCGCCGAAGAAGGTGGCCACCAGGAAGGCCCAGGTCGTTCGCTTCTGGCCAGGTTCAGGATGATGGTTTTGCTGGGACGATACGAGGGGGCCGTCAGTCTTCATGCGAGCCTTGGCCGCAGTTCTTGCCGGAGCCGCCCAAGTCCTCGAGAACTTCGGGGTCGAGAGCCGGAGAGCTGATCTTGTAGACGCCGGTCGCCCACTTGCCCAGATCGATCTTCCGGCAGCGGTCACTGCAGAAAGGGAAGTCTTCGTCCTCTGGGCGTACCAGCATGCTGCAGGTGGGGCAGTGAAAAACCTTCGCGGATTTCTTCTTCGGGGGCATCGCGTGCGACCTGTTCCATCACCAGTTTATAGCGGGTGGCGGCTAGGCGCGAGACTACGACTTCCAGAACGGAGACGGACCGATCCACTGCATCTCGTACCGGTTGATGAACTCCGCCGTGAAGGCAAGCGATGGGTGCGC
>Ga0335072_10007399_pt1 | contig 15986 bp, 6 predicted proteins | sample Lox_Sample_21_FD_206725 | JGI IMG/M metagenome (GOLD analysis project Ga0335072, IMG submission 206725) | Soil microbial communities from Loxahatchee National Wildlife Refuge, Florida, United States - Lox_Sample_2.1 | ecosystem: Environmental > Terrestrial > Soil > Wetlands | place: USA: Florida...
GCTGGCCGGAACCCAGGCCGATGTCTATGCTCTCGGCGTCATACTCTACGAGCTTTTGGCCGGAAGGCTTCCTTACGATCTATCGGACCAGACTCCCGGCCAGGTGGAACACATTATCGAGCAGCGGGAGCCTGCGCCGCCCTCCGCTTTGGCCAGGCAGGCCTCGTCCCGGCTGCGCATCGGCAATGCAAACTGGGGCGAGCTGGACGTTCTGTGCCTCAAAGCGATTCACAAGGATGTCCGCAGACGATATGCCTCGGTTGAAGCGCTGATCCGCGACATCGATCACTACCTGAAGCGCGAACCGCTCGAAGCGCGGCCTGACAGCCTCGTCTACCGGACGCGCCGGTTTGTGACCCGCAATCGAACGGCACTGCTGCAAGCCGGCGTGGTGCTCGGAATCATTCTGGCGCTGAGTGCGTTTTTTACTGTGCGGCTGGCGCGGGCCAGAAGCCGCGTGCTGGCCTCGGCGGCAAGCACGCAGCGAATCCAGAACTTTATGCTTACCCTCTTTGACGGCGGCGACCGCGAGGTGGGACCGGCCAATTCCCTGAGCGCGGCCAGCCTCGTCGATCGCGGCGTTCAGGAGGCGCGCGCGTTCAATGGAGACCCGCAAACGCAGATCGAACTGTACCAGACGCTTGCAACGATCTATCAGAAACTCGGCAAGTTCGATCGCGCGGAACCGCTGCTTCGCTCCGCTCTGGCGATGCAGAAAAACGAACCGGGCAGCAGCTCTGCTGACTCGGCGCGCATCCTGGTTTCTCTCGGCCTGCTGCGGATAGACCAGGCGCACGTCAGTGAAGGTGAGCAGCTCATCCGGCAGGGGCTCGCCATCGACCGGCAAGAGCTTCCGCCAGGCGATCCGCAAACTGCGCGGGCCATGTCTGCGCTGGGCCGCGCGCTCGAAGAGCGAGGCGCCTATAACGACGCAGTGGCAACCTTGAACGAGACAGTGCAGATTCAATCCAGGCACGCTGCGGACGCCGCCGATTTGGCGGTCAGCTTGAACGAACTGGCTGAAGTCCAATACTATCTTGGCCATTACGATATCGCGGATTCGCTCAATCAGCGCACCCTGGCGATCGACAGACGGATCTATGGCACGACCCATCCGCGTATTGCAGACAGTCTCGTGAATCTTGGCGAGATTCAGCACGATCTGGGCCGCGACGCAGATGCGGAAAAGTATTATCGGGAAGCGCTGGCAATCAAGATGTCCTGGTATGGCGAAGTTCATCCGGACACTGCGACCTGCATGGCGGCGGTAGGCCAATCGCTCGTATATCAGAAAAAGTATGACGAGGCGGCTCCGTTCCTCGAGCGTGCTCTTGAAATTCAGGAACAGGTTTATGGAAAAATGCATCCGCAGGTAGCCATCGCCCTCAATCAGGTGGGCGTGCTCGAATTGCGGCGCAAACACATGGATGCAGCGCTGGCTGACTTCATGCGCATGGCCGACATCAATCGCGCAGCTTATGGAGACGGGCATTACCTCGTGGGCGTAGCTCTGATCAACGTGGGCGAAGTTTATTTCGAAGAGAATAAGTTTCCGGAGGCCGAGAAATACTTTCGGGCAACGCTGGATCGTTTCGTTCAGCAACTCCCCAAGGGCCACCCGAATATTGCGATTGCCCAGGTCAAACTTGGCAAAACGCTGGTTCTCGAACATCGATACCAGGTGGCGGAAAGCTATCTGGTGTCTGGGTACGATACTTTGACCCAGATGAACCCGCCTCCGGTTGATCGGATTGAGAGCACGCGAAAGGATCTGATTACCGTGTATGAGGCGCTCCACGAACGCGCGAAGGAAGATCAATATCGAGACAAGACTACCGCGGTGCCGGTCAGTACGCAGGCCAACTGACTGGAACGCAATTATGTTCGAACAAGCGGAAGTTTGCCGCGCTGCTCCAGCGATGGCGATACCTGGAAGACGAGCAGGATCAGCCCGCGCGAATTTCCGTTTCAATCTCTTCCAAAGTCTTCCCCTTTGTCTCCGGCAACAAGATCCAGAGAAACAGCATCCCAACCAGGCACACCGTTGCATAGGTCCAGAACGTGCCTGCCGCGCCCAGCGACGCGTTCAAAATGGGAAATGTGTAAGTGAGAAGAAAACACGCCGACCAGAGAGCGGAGACCGCAATCGACATCGCGCTGCTTCGAATGCGGTTGGGGAAAATCTCGGCAATCACCACCCAGGTTGCCGGCGCGAGCGACATTGCATAGCAGCCGATGGCCGCCAGCACCAGCACGAGCATCGGTTTTCCCTGAAAGTGGAACCGATAGAGCATCCCGAGAACCAAATAGAGAACGAAGAGCCCGCCGAATCCGCCAAGCAGTAAGAATCTGCGGCCGAAACGATCGATCGTGAAAAGAGCTACAAAGGTAAAGGCAACATTGACCACTCCGGTGACAACGATGTTGAAGAGAATGTCGGATATCTGGTACCCGGCTGCCGCAAAGATCTCCTGCGCATAATTGAAGATCACGTTGATGCCGCACCATTGCTGCAGGATCGTCAAGACGATGCCGACCACGAGAATCTTGCGTACTCCTCTCGCGCGCAACTCCTGCCAGATCGACCGTTCCGGCTGCGATCCGCTTGTCCTGGCAAAGTCGTTCAACACGTGGTCTGCGTAGACTGAGCCCCCAAGCCGCTTCAGCACGCGCTGCGCTTCTTCATACTTCCCCTTGGCAGCCATCCAACGCGGACTCTCGGGCAGGAATAAGGACGCAAGCAGAAAGATAGTGGAGGGAACAGCGGTAACGGCAAACATCCAGCGCCACCCGTACTGACCGTTCCAGGAGAGGAGAATGGCTTGCGCGGAAGAGCCCGGTGGAACCGGCCTGGCGATCATCCAGTTCACAACCTGCGCAAGCAGTATGCCAAACACGATAGCGACCTGGTTCAGTGAGACGAGCCTGCCGCGCAGGTGAGCTGGAGCAATCTCCGCAATGTACATGGGCGAGATTCCGGAGGCGGCGCCAATCGCGAAGCCGCCCAGCATTCTCCAAACAACGAAGAGGGAAAAATCGGACGCCAACCCCGTTCCCAAAGATGAAACTGCGAAGATGAGCGCCGCCAGAATGAGCATGGGCTTTCGGCCGAAGCGGTTGCTCAGGCCACCAGACGAGATTGCGCCAAACAGGCAACCAATCAGTGCGCAACTCATCGCCCAGCCTTCAATCGAAGGCGAATCCAGGTGGAAGTATAGTTCGTAAAATGGCTTGGCTCCGCCAATCACCACCCAGTCGTAGCCAAACAACAGGCCGCCGAGCGCACCAGACATTGCCGCAATCCACACAAGCAAAGAATGCGAAGAGCCGTAATCGCCATGCGCCACTTCTGGAAGATCGACCGCGCCGATCATGACAAAGGCTGCACTCCAGCAGCCGCGCGTACCGCAGTCTCCTGGCGGGTGAGCCAGTAAAGAGTTTCGCTTGCTAGCAGGTGATTTGGATCGTCGGCGAGAACATCCTGCAACAAGCCGATCGCTGCCGCGCGCTCGCCAAGACCTTCCTTGGCCAGGGCAATGAGCACGTTCGCCTCGATACGATTACGCTTCTGCAGATCGTCGTCAAAAAGCAGCAGATTCGGCAGAGATGTCGCAAAATAGTCGATCTTCGCCTCGGTACTAAGCATCTCTGCGGCGTAATGTTCGAGTTCTTTGAGAACGGCATGGCCTGCTTCACGCTGGTTGAGCGAGAGCAATGCGAGCGCCCGAAAGTAGGAATGGATTCCGGGACCAGGCAACGGAACCGCTCCTGCTTTCCAGAAGCGTTGAGCGGTATCCGTATCGCCAAGCCCCTGTGCTGCCAATCCGGAAAAGTAATCAAGACCTCGCTCGAATGTGAGCAGGTGTTTGCCTTCGCCAAGATTCTCAGGATAATGTCGTGCCGCTTCGAAGTGGTCCAGCGCATCCTGAAACGCGCCTTTCTCCAGTGCCATTCTGCCCAGCGCGCGGTGCGCGTGAACGTACTGCGCGGAAACCAGTCCTTCTCCTCCCTCCCATGGGGAAAATCTTCTGCGGCTTATCTGAGCCAGGGCCTCGTTATATTGCCCCGCCTGATTGAGCAGCGTGATCAACTCGACGGTCAGATCGTCGCGTTCTGCCACCAGCGCTCTATGGCGTTGCAGAGAGCGCAAGCGTTCATCCGGTGAAGCGAGCCCGGCCCGCTTCTTAAGCTGATCCCACTCATACAGCACTCTCGCATCCTTAGGATTTGCGCGGGATGCGGCTTCATACATCCGGCTCGCGGTCTCCGCATCGCCAAGCACATTGAATTCGGCAATCCCGAGGTTGCGCAGTGGAATCGAGAAGGTCTCATCCAGATCGATGGAGTTTCTCCACGCACGAATCGCATCCTCATAGCGGCGCTTGTCGTAATAGAGATTTCCCAGATAGCAGTGCGCCTTCGCCGCGGAAGGATCTCGCTCGAGCGCATCCTGCAGCACAATCATCTCTTCCAGCCGCGCCGGAAAGCAGTACCGTGGAGATGCGGCTTCCGCATTTGCCAGCAGCTCTGATGCCTCGCGCTCTCTGTGCAATCTCTGCTCCAACCAGGACAGGGTGTACCACAGCATAGGTGAATCCCATCCCGCCTCCGCAATGCAGCCGCTCAACACGAAGTATGCATCGTCTAACGAGCCTTCCCACGCAAGATCGAAGATCACATCGAGAAGGCTCTGCCAGTCCTGATCGAGAGCGCGGATGAGTGAGACAAGGTTTTCATTGCTGCGGCACAACAGGAAGCTCTCAACCATGGCGCGGAAGTCGAGCGGGTCGATCTTCAGCGTTTCTTCAGCAATTGCCTGCGCTTCGGATACGCGGCCCAGCCTGCGCAGCATCGAAGCTTTTAGTCCGCGTGCATTCAAACTCTGCGTATTGGTCAGCAGGCTCTGCTCCACCTGCTCTAAGGCCAGGGTCCATTCTCCGCGCCGGGCGCTGATGGACGCGAGAGCGTAATTGCCCGCGCTCTGCCATGCATAATTCCAGATGCACTTGTGGAAGGCCTCATAGGCTTCCGCTTCTTTTCCCTGATAGAGCCTGGCGAGCCCGAGGTTATAGAAGGGTTCTCCATCCTGCGGGTTCGGATTCCTTCTGGTGAGACGGCGGGTTGCACGCAAAAAGTGTTCTTCGGCCGTGGCAAATTCGCCCCGACGCAGATGCACCAGGCCCATGGCGTTGTTGAGCCGGGCATCTTCCTGGTCGCGCCTCATTCCCTCAAGCCAATACGCTTCCGGCGAGCGCGTTGCGTGGCGATACTGCTCAAGATGCAGCCCGGTCAGGTAGAGCTCTTCGATGCTCTCCATTTCTGCAGGGTTTGCCGGCTCAGTTGCCGGATGCGGCAGCTCCCGATTGGCGTGAGCTGGCGGCTGATAGGAGAGAATCTCGTTTCCGTTTGTATCTTCCACTCGCAGAATATATTTTTCGGCCGCCATGCCTTGCGTTTCGACCGTTTGGAGGAGCGGCTTGTCGGGCGCAATCGCGGTCACTTCATCGAGTACGGTCTCACCGTCGCATGTAAGCACCACTCGAATGGAACGGCTCGAAGTGGAAGCGACGCCCACCTGCGCTGCGCCGGCTTGGAATTCAAGATTCAGCGCCAGTTCCCGGTTTGCATTTTTAGCCGGACCGATCTTTTGAATCGGATACCAGTATTGGCTGACGGTCTTGGTCTCATAGGGCTGCAGCCACGAGAAGTCTGGTTGATTGTCTGTGAATGCGCCGGCCATGAGTTCGACATACGGCCCGTCTTCATCGGTAAGGTTTCGATCCCAGGCGTAGCCAAACTCCGCATTGCCCCACGTCCAGAGCTTTTTCCCGGGAGCAACTCGATGATTGGACGTATGCACCAGCCCAGCCTGCCGCGCTTGATCATAGCCACCGAAGAAGTCGAACTTTGACTCGGTCACCATGTACGAAGTGGGAACCGGGATGTTTTTGTACCAGGAAATATCCGTTCCCGGCCGGTAATCCACTCCGTAATACGAGTTGCGGGCAATGGGAAACGATGAGATGGCGCGCTTGGCGTGGTCGGCAACGAAGGTAACATCCGGAGGAAAAAATGCCTGATACTGATCATGCACCCGCACCGCAACATTGGCCCACCAGAGAAATGTCTGCGCCAGCGGCGTGCGGTTATAAAGACGGACCTTGGCCTGAACCAGCGATTTGCCCGGCGAAAGACAGATGCCTACCATGCCCTTCATGCGCAGCATCGGGTCGTGCTCACTCAGCCATACGGTACAACTGCCGTCGTCATGCTTTTCAGTCGTTGCATGAACCGGCATGAATGTGGAGGGCCGGTGATGTTGCGGCCAGTTGAACTCGACGCCGCCGGAGATCCAGGGACCGAGCAAGCCAACGAGCGCGGGCTTGATGACGTTTTGCCGGTAAAAGAAATCGTATTGGTTCGTCTTGTCCCGGCCCGCGTGGATTCTTCCGCCAATCTCCGGAAGAATCATCAGGTGAAGGTATTCGTTCTCGAGAAAAATCGCCCGATAGGTTCGGTCCTCTTTTTCGAGCGAAACCTTGTCTGTAAATGGATTGGGATAAACCTTGCCGCTGCTTCCCTGATATACCCTTTTCTCCAGAAACATCGGATTCGGATCTGGATCGAGAGCCGGATAGGTTGGAATGACGACCTGCTCTTCCCAGCATCGAACGGTATCCAATTGATTCACATCATCCATCGGGCTCGATCCTCAATCGTCCGGCATCGAATCAATAGCCGTAAGCTCATTGTTTAGATAGAAGGGAGTGCGGTTTCCACCCTTACGTTAACGTACACGCCGATGCTTCGAGTGTCAATAGTTTCGCCCGCACGCAGCGTCCATCCTCTCGCGCGCTCACGCTCAAACACTCGCCCGGAAAGCTCATGGAAAGCGGTAGCCAGTTTATCTTGGCGTCAGCTTCACCAGCAAGACGTCGTGAGCGCCTACCTGCCCCTTAAAGCTATTGGCAAATGAACCGATATCTTTCTGCCGCCATACATCGCGGACCCGTTGACGTCCGCTTGCGCCTACTTCGGCGTAGTCAAAGGAAAGAGTGCGCGGCTGTTGCGTCAGATTAAAGAGCCCCACAGCCACCGAACCATCCTCGAGCGGCTTGGCGAGAATAAACTCCTGATCGGTCTTCCTCACGATCTTTGCCTGCTTGCCCAAAGAGTCCTGATCGATATCAATGACCTCGGCATTGCAGAGAATATTGAGGGTGAAGGGATCAAGCTTGGACATGTCGCCGGAGAAAAACAAGGGCGAGGCCATGAGCGACCACATGGACATATAGCTATATTGTTCGCCTGCGGTCAGCGCTGTTGGCTTGGCCGGTCTGGCGCTGTTCAGTGCATCGCCCACGGTGCCAATTAGGATATAGTCGGGATCGTTCCAGCCCCCGGGCCCGGCAAATGCACTGTGCTCAGCGTTGGCAAACGCCACCGCGTAGAAGCCCGGCAGCGCGCCGCCCCTCACCGCGCCAAGATCGCCGGTGGTTCGCCACGAATTTCCGCCTACTTCGCGCCCCCACTTCCACACGTCTCCCATTCCGTATTGGCACATATTAAGGACGATGTCCCGATCCTGCTCTCTGAGAAAGCCGCTCATCTTCCGATACGGCAGTTCGAGATCGGCTAGATCGTTGCTTTTGGCAATGGTTCGATAACTGCACCAGTCATACTTCAACAGATCAAAACCCCACGCGGCTATCTGGTGAGCATCTGCGCTCTCGTGCTGGTAAGAGGCTTCGAACCTGGCGCAGGTCAACGGGCCCGGGCCGGAGTAAATGCCGGCCTTCAGACCGAGGGAGTGAATGTAGGCCGTGAGACTCGACATGTCCGGGAAGTGCGCGTTGGGCAGGATGTTGCCGTTGGCATCGCGCGGCGGTCCACCCAGTTGCGGGTCCGTTGAGCCCGGCTTGCGCTCCCACGCGTCGTCCATGTCCACGTACTGATAGCCAAAGTCCGCCATGCCCGAGGCAACCATGGCGTCCGCGGCCCCGCGAACAAGGCTATCGGAGGGATGCGCATAAAAGGTATACCAGTCGTTCCACCCCATCTGTGGAGTTAAGCCGATCGTGTCTCCCACGACGATCTTGAAGGGACGAGATGTTTTCCCCTTTGCGTTCTTCGCCCTGAGCGTGAGCATGAATTGGCCCGGAGCGGCCGGCGCGGTTCCGGTGATGATGCCGGAAGCTGAATCAAGGTGGAGCGACGATGGAAGACCCGCCACGGAAAAACGGATCGGGCGATCTCCCGTGCACGGGATGCGATAGAGAAATGGATGGCCGGGCCGCGCGCCATAGATCTTTGGGCCGTTGATACGCGGAGACTCGGGCGGCCTGGGGGTGCGTATCTCGGCAGGAGTCTGGCCGGCGCTCACAGTACTCGCAACCCAGGGCAAGACGGCAAACGATGAGACCAGCAACGCGAGTCTTGCTTTTGACAACATGATTTTTCTCCTCTTGAACTCGTTTGTTCTGAAACTTGATGACGAAACTTCAGCGGCTGCTACTCGGAATGGGTGTTCCCGCTCCTTCCTTTAACTCCACAATCCTGTCGATGCCCTCGATTGCGAACCTTTCCTTCAGGCCGCTCGGCCATAGCACGTCCAGGGAGTCCACCTTCCGCGCCTTGCCAAGCCCGAAGTGTGGCCGCATGTCGCTCTGCGATAGAAAGCAGCATCCGCTCCTCACTTCAGCGGTCTGCGCCAGCGAGCCTGCCGTGAGCGTGACTCGCGCGCCGATGCCATCACGATTGCTCTTTGTGCCAATCAGCTTTACAGCCAGCCAGTGCCCCTTCGGACCGCGATTCACAAGCAGATTCGGCTGCGAATCGAGGTTGTTGATGACAATTTCAAGCGATCCATTGTTCGCAAGGTCTCCGTAGGCTATGCCGCGGGCCACACTTGGCACCTTGGTCGCCGGGCCGGAGCTATCGGTAATATCGGCAAAGGTTCCATTGCCGAGGTTGTAGTAGAGGGTCTTTTCTTCCCTGTACCGGCTCTCTCGGTGCAAGCTGTCGACATTTGGGTATACGTGCCCATTGGCCATGAAAATGTCGGGCCAGCCATGGTTATCCAGATCAAGAAAGGCAACGCCCCAGCCGACCTGATGCGTGCGAAACCCCAGCCCGGCCTGAAGGTAGACGTCGTTGAATAAGTTGTTGCCTTCATTCTCAAACAGCGCCGGCACATCATCATCGAAGGTTGTGGTGATCACGCTAAGCCGGCCGGTATGGTTGTAGTCCGCAGCGTCAGCTCCCATCGACGCCTGTTCTTCTCCATCGTCGTTGAAGGCCGTTCCACTGGGGATCGCTATATCGGTGAAGGTTCCATCGTGATTGTTGTGCTCCAGGATGTTCGGAGTCGAATCGCACGCGATAAAAACATCGGGCCAGCCGTCTCCGTCAAAGTCACCGGTAATGACCGAGAACCCATAATGTCCTGAAGGCTGATCGAAGTGCGAGCTCGCAGAAACATCCTTAAACTTTCCGTTCCCCATGTTGTGGTAGAGGATGTTCGTGCCGCCCATCAGCCCGCGTGGTCCGCACACCACCGGCAGGCCCTTGAACTGGCAGATTGGGTTACTGCCCGGCAGAGGTGTCGTACGAAAATCGAAGTTCACATAGTTGGCAACCGCGAGGTCCAGCTTTCCATCCCGGTCATAATCAAAAAAGGAGCATCCTGTTCCCCATCGGGTTCCTGTTGTGGGCAAGCCGGCGCGCGCCGTCACATCGGTAAAGTGTCCGTTGCCATCGTTGTGATAGAGGATGTTGTGCCCGTAGTAGGTGACGAACAGATCCTCGTGTCCATCGTTGTCGTAGTCGCCCACGCAGGCACCCTGGCCCCATCCGGTATGCGTCAGTCCAGCTTGTTTGGTTACATCTTCAAAGCGAAGGTTGCCAAGATTCTTGTAGAGCCTGCTGGTTGGCTCAGCTGCCCCTGTCGCGCTGTTCCAGCCTCGTCCATTTACCAGAAAGATGTCGTCCAGGCCATCCCCGTCATAATCGAAAATTGCAACACCGCTGCCGGTAGCCTCAAGAAGAAACTTCTTGTGAAGCGGATCGCCCGACACATGCACAAATTTCAAGCCTGCCTGGGCGGCGATGTCTTCAAGCGAAATCCCGGTCTGAGGAGCCGGAATCTTCTTGTAGCCCGGTGGCGGCTCGGAATGTGTGGTTCTGCCCATACCTTGAGAGAAGCAGAACCGGCCGCCGCAGAGCGCGAGTAACAGGAAGAGCATGGCGAGGTTGCAGTGTCTCCGCTCATCTGCGTATCCCGGGCGCCGCACCGCGTATGCGGTTGCCCATGCAATGAATCTCTCGTGACCCCTCTGCTCCACGCTATTCAGGTCTCGCTTCGGTTCTCAGCTTCATTGCCCTGTTTTCTTCCGCGGTAATCTCTTCTTCCTTCATCGTTCCAATTTTGCGAAACAGCTCTGCGGCTCTCTGCGGATCGCCATGCCTCTGCTGCAAGCGCGCCAATTCGTAATAACTCAGTTGGAAACTCGGGTCCTTCCTGATCGAAGTCTCGAGCATCTCGATTGCCGCAGGGTAGTCTCCCATCTGCTCATCGCATCGTCCTAAAAACATCCACGGTAACGGGTCCCGATCATAGCGCTCAATCGAAGCTTTGAACTGCGCTGCCGCGTCTTGATACCTGCCCAGCTTCATCAGCGTAAGGCCGTAGTCGTAGGTATAGGCGTTGTAGGCTCTATTCGTTGCCACATTTCCCAGTTCCACTGCGGTTGCCAGATACTGCGCCGCTTGTTCAAACTCATTCTGTGAGTAAGCAATATTCCCCAGAAAAAAAGATGCGGATGCCTTGAAGCCCGGTTGATCGACTACCGCTTTAAACTCTGCGCTCGCCTCAGGAAAACGGCCCGTGCGAAATAAACTGAAGCCGCGGCTGAAATGCCACTGGTCGGCCAATCCGGCGCCTGGATGCGCGACCTGCAAAACACGAAGCGCCTCCTGATCTTTGTTCTCCGTCTGCAGAATCTGCGCCAGGTCAAGACGAAACTCCGCATCCGATGGGCTAAGAGCAATAGCTTTCCTGAAGTGCTCAATCGCATCTGCCTGTTGCCCCATTCTTGAATCCACTTCAGCCAGGGCAGCTTGATAGTCGGCATCAGTGGGGTCCAGACTTACCGCTCTATCGAGCAATTGCTTTGCGTCATCGAGCCGGCCCTGGCCAAACGCGCTCCATCCTTCTGCGGCCAATTGAGCCGGTGAAGTTTGCTGCTGCGCGCCGGCGAATGCGGTCGCTATCAACCATGTGCTCGCCGCAAGTCCCGCCACAAGGTATGTGACCGCGCTACGCCTTGAAAACCGGCCCTCGGCTCTGTTCATGCCACCAACCTCGACGCGGATCATACCAGATTTTGTCCGGCCCAGATTTCGTCCGGCCCGAATTTCATCCGGTATGATCCCTGGCCTCGCGACCATGAGCCAAAGGCAGCTTTGTGCTCGTCTTTCCCTCGTTCAATTTCTGCGTGTTAAAAGGTGAGCCGCAGACCGAACTCGACCACACGCGGATTGCTGGTGCTCACGATCTGGTCAAAGTCAGGAGATGTAAGCGTGCCGACCGGGCCATTCAGATTCGAATGGTTGAAGGCGTTGTAGAGAGAGCTCCTGAACTCCAGCCCACATCGCTCGCCGAAGGTAAAGTCCTTCTGGAGATTGATATCGAAATTGATATAGCCGGGATTCACGAGAGAGTTTGGCCGGAGCATCCCAAAAGTTCCGATCGGATTCTGAACGAATGCGGCGGCATTGTAATAATGCGCCATCTGCTGGCTCTTCGATTGATGACCGAGCTTGTAACCGCTCACAACGTTCGGCGTGTCCGCTCCGATTCCGGTCAGGGAGTTGTCCACTCCTGAAGTAAACGTAAGAGGCGTGCCGCTTTGGAGCGTGGCAATGCCGCCAATCTGCCATCCACCAACTGTTTCCCTTATCAGCGGCCGCAATGTGCGATACGCGAGCGGCTTCCAGATGACCGATGTCACCCAGTTCTGCGGCACGCTCAACGAGAGCGGGCCATAGTCGAGCCGCCAGTTGAAGGGATCGCGCGGCCCATTGCTTCCAGCGCCTTCGCTTGCATTCACACCAAGGTTCTTTGACCACGTATAGGCGCTCTTGACCAGAAATCCTTTTTGCAGTTTCTGGTTATAGACAACCTGCATCGCGTTGTAGTTGGAGCTGAGCAGGTCCGCATCCAATTCAACCGGGCCGATCTCAGGATAGAGCCGGCGCGACTGCAGATTGCTTTCCGTCGACTCCCCTGGAATGTAGACCCCGGGATTCGCCTGGCTCGAAGTGAACATGTGAGACGAAGAGGAGCCGACATAGTCGATCTCGAGCACCGCACTCTTCCACAGCGACTGTTGAACAGAAAGACTCCATTCATAGCTTGTCTGGGTCTTCCAGTTCGTGGGCAACGACGTCTCGCTGGCAGTGGGCACGAAGGGCAACGTTTTAAGTCCTGAGGCGCTCGTCGGCCGTGGATACGGATCAACCCCGTTGTAAGGCGCTTCTCCCCAGATATCTTCTGCATTGCCTCCGTTGATGGAAACTTCGAGGGTAAACGGCTGGATCAGCGTTTGCCGGTTGAGCGAAATGCCTTCTGTCATCGGCACGTAGTAGACGCCGAATCCCGATCGCACCGAGGTCTGGCCATTTCCGAAGACGTCCCAGGCAAATCCCAGGCGAGGCGCAATGTCATTCCAGCGGGTCCCGATTACGTCTGTGGGAACGCCCTTGTCTCCGGGAAACAGGAGGCCGGTGGTGGCCAGCGGAAACACCGTTGACTGCTTGCCCGGCTGCAGGGTCATGAACTGGTTATCTTCGGATGTGTAGCCGGTAACGATGTCCCAGCGCACTCCCGCATTCACGGTGAAGCGCTTGGTGAGCTTCACATCGTCCTGAACATAAGCCGATGGAAGCGTCTGGTGCAGTCGCGAGCTCAGTCCACTGATCTGTGTATAGCTGGCGAAATCTCCCAGAAGAAAATCGGCCGCGCCTACGCCCGTAAACTGGCCACTGAAGTCGAGGGATCCGCCGGTAAAGAAGTTCTGCGTTTCATTCACGCGATTCTTGTAAATCTGAATGCCGGCATTGATGCTCTGCCGTCCCTTGATCCACGAAACATTGTCATTGATATCGTAGGTCGGCATGATGTCGCGGGTCGGCGCACCAGAGTAAGCGCCGAATGTTCCTCCGACGCTCAGAGAAGAATCCGGAGTGAGCCCGTATTTGCTGAACGCGTTGCCGGTGTTGATGTTGTAGCCGATTCCGCTAAGCGAAAACGGCAGGTCAGTGTACTCGCCAAACGTATTTCTCACGTAGGTAATATGGAAATCGTTGAGAAGGTTCGGGGAAAAGGTATGCACGGAACCGATAGTCGTTGATTGGTAACGGTAGGGAAGCTTGGACAACCAGGTGGTATCAAGCGCCGAGCCTGAACCGGAACCATATCCAACCTGCGGAAGATCGTCCAGGAAGTAACGGACGAACACGAGGTCTTTCTGCGTGATCTGATAATCAACCTTGCCAATCGCCTGATGCTCGGCGAGGGTTCCCACATTCGGAAAAACATACGTGCTGTCGCCCTGGTTGGGGGCGGGAAGGAAAGTATTGAAAAACGTGGTTGCCTGTGACGTGATGCGGTAAGAAGGAATCATGTTTTGCGGAAATGGCTGCCCCGTGGTTGGATCAATCACCGGTGTGCTCAGAGCTGAAAAGTCTCCCGTCCTTTCCGGCATGGGGACGGTGGAGTACACCTGCTCTCCCGGGCTTCCTGATTGCTGCGTCCCCTGATAGCTGCCGAAGAAGAAGATTTTGTCTTTGCGGATGGGACCGCCCACCGACCCGCCGAACTGGTTGCGATGAAATGCAGGCGGCTGCGCTGAGAAGTAGGGCGTCGCATCCAGGTCTGTGGTTCTCAAAAATTCGAACAACGATCCATGAAAGTCATTGGTCCCGGAGCGCGTCACGGCTGAAACGTCCGTAGAACCGCGGCCAAATCGCGCGCTGTAATTCCGGCTGGAGACTGAAAACTCCTGGAGCGCATCGGGATTCGGATAGTTGCTGGCGATGGCGTAAAACGGGTCCACGTTGATGCCGCCATCGAGCGTGTAGTTTGTATCGATATCGCGCCCACCCGAAGACGCGAACGTCACCTGCGTGGCGCCAAATTGCCCTGATGTGCCGGTCGATACTACACCCGGTTCAAGCGACTCCAACTGCAGCGCATTTCTGCCGTTCAATGGCAGCTGCTCGATCTGCGCCGACTCCACCACTCCGGAAAGAGTGCTGTTGTCGGTTGTAAGAAACGTGGGCTCGGTAGTAACTACAACCTGCTCGCTCGCTGAACCTACCTGCAGAAGCGGATAGAGCGTAATGTGCTGCGCGACAGCCAGAGTCACAGAGGATTGCCGCCACTGCTTGAAGCCGCTCTTATCCACGACCACGACGTATTCGCCCGGCGGCAGATCAGGAAACTCAAAGTAGCCTTGGTCAGAACTGGTTATGGCGCGGGTCTGGCCCGTGGATGCGTTCGTTAACGTGACCTGGCTCTGCGCAACCGCGGACTGGGTCGAGTCAACCACTGTTCCGCTGATTGAAGCCGTGCCCTGAGCTGCAGAAAAGCTGCCGGCGAAAGTGAAGCATGCGCCCACCAGCCAGATTGCTGTCCGCCGAAGTCCGTATCTGCTCTTCACTGTTGCCCTCCAAATGGTCGTACTGAATGCTGTGCACAAATCGAAAATACTGTTACCGGGTTCGTTACCGCTGCAACCTTATGCCGAGTAAATTGCGCTTGTCAAGGAAAAAATAGAGTGATCATGACACATAATTGGCAACCGAAGATTCCAACGAAATACCATCTATATATCTATAAATAAATAATTTAGGTGAAGACACCAATAAACGAAACTCGGCCTAAAGGCCGCTAGCGACGCAACCGTTCACCGGGCCGGGCGCAGCAGGCCACTGTGTGCGGTCATGCAATATTCCGTTTTCGAACACGCTGCGAAGGCGCGTTTTGTACTTCTGAGCGCGGGTGCGGCCTTAACGACCGATCGCGCCGATCTTGCATCAGCCAGGCGCGAAATTCCTGCCCCGTCTCATCAAGACATTAGGAATACAAACATACAGTTGTCAACAAAATTCGTAATGACATTACGATATTTTTGCAGACTGTACACTGGGTCAACTCCTTCATTTCGGTAAATACATTATGATGCTATGATTAAACCGGATTGCGATTACCTGAGGAAAAGGGACCATGACACCTATTGTTCGCACCGTTCTCGGCGATGTAGAAGCATCGAGCCTCGGCGTTACCAATGCGCACGAGCATCTGGCGATCACGGGGGGTCTGATCGTCATGCAGCATCCTGACTACAGGCTCAGCGACACAGAAAAGGCAATCGAGGAAGTCCTGGACTTTTCAAGCGCGGGTGGAAAAACAATTATTGAGGCGACCCCATGCGGCATCGGCCGGGATCCCAACGCGCTGGTGGAGATCTCGCAGAAGACCGGGGTGCACGTCGTCGCGGCGACCGGAGTGCATCGGGAGAGCTATTACCTGGATACCCATTGGCGCTTTCACTATGAGGTCGATGAGATCGTTGACCTGTGGCAGGCCGAAATCGAGCAGGGCATGGAGCTTTCCGGCTATGAAGGCCCACTGGTGAGACGCTCATCGGCGCGCGCGGGCATCATCAAGATCGGCACGGACTACCAGAACATTGCCAGCGCAACCCGGAAAGCAGCGCAAGCGGCAGCCGCAGTTCATCATCTCACCGGAGCGCCGATTCTGACGCATTCAGAGCTGGGAACGATGATGCTCGAGCAGGTGGAGATGTTCCATGCCTTTGGAGTTCGTCCGGAACACATCATCATCTCTCATGCCGATCGCAATCCCGATTGGTTCGTGCACCGCGATGTCGCCCAGACCGGAGCTTACATGCAGTACGACT
>Ga0335072_10007400_pt1 | contig 15985 bp, 14 predicted proteins | sample Lox_Sample_21_FD_206725 | JGI IMG/M metagenome (GOLD analysis project Ga0335072, IMG submission 206725) | Soil microbial communities from Loxahatchee National Wildlife Refuge, Florida, United States - Lox_Sample_2.1 | ecosystem: Environmental > Terrestrial > Soil > Wetlands | place: USA...
GCCGACGTGGTGGAATTGGTAGACACACTAGCTTGAGGGGCTAGCGCCGCAAGGTGTGGGAGTTCGAATCTCCCCGTCGGCACCATGTTGGATGCGCTGGATCCGGGCGTCGTGCCCGGCCCAGCGCGCCTCGAGCAAAAAGCGCGGTTTTTGCCCGAGGCTCCGCCAGATTGTTGTCGGCGCTGGATCCGGGCTCCTGCCCGGCCCAGCGCGCCTCGAGCAAAAAGCGTGGTTTTTGCCCGAGGCTCCGCCACCTGCGGCGGCGGGGCACGTCCATGTGCCTGTGTGCGTGGTTCGCTGCTAGAATGCGCGGCTCAGCGGGAGCACGAGGCGACAAGATTCGCGCGTGCTCGCTGTGGCAGGCTTTCCATCGGGCGACTGGCATGCTGACCAATTATCTGCCGATACTCATTTTCCTCGTCATCGCGACCGGCCTCGCGCTGGTGCTGCTGACGCTCGGAACAGGCATCGGACGGTTCTTCTCCCGTAATCCCCGCGACCGCGACAAGCTCTCACCTTACGAGTGCGGCTTCGATGCCTTCGAGGACAGCCGCATGAAGTTCGACGTGCGCTACTACCTCGTCGCCATCCTCTTCATCGTCTTCGACCTGGAGATCGCCTTCCTCTTCCCGTGGGCGGTGGCGCTCGGGAAGATCGGCTTCGCGGGCCTGATCGCCATGGCTGTGTTTCTCGGCATCCTCGTCGTCGGATTCATCTACGAGTGGAAGAAAGGGGCGCTGGAGTGGGACTAGATCCGGAAGGCGCAGAAGGCTTCGCGCAGCGCGGTTTTCTCACCACGCAGGTAGACAATCTCCTCAACTGGGCGCGCACCGGCTCGCTCTGGCCGATGACTTTCGGTCTGGCGTGCTGCGCCGTGGAAATGATGCACGCCGGCGCGTCACGCTACGACCTCGACCGCTTCGGCGTGGTGTTTCGTCCGAGTCCGCGCCAGTCGGACGTGATGATCGTCGCCGGAACGCTGGTCAATAAGATGGCCCCGGCCCTGCGCAAGGTTTACGACCAGATGGCGGAGCCGCGTTGGGTGATCTCCATGGGCTCGTGCGCCAACGGCGGCGGCTACTATCACTATTCCTACTCGGTGGTGCGCGGTTGCGACCGGATCGTGCCGGTGGACGTCTATGTACCGGGCTGCCCGCCGACCGCCGAGGCGCTGGTATACGGCATCATCCAGCTGCAGAAGAAGATCGCGCGCACCAGCACGATCGCCAGGTAAACACATGGCAGAACCGACTCCCCCGCCTGGCGAGAATGCAGCGGACGGCGCCACCCCGGTTGCGTCCGGGCTCGCGAGCGCCATCGAAGCGAAGCTGTCGGACGCGGTGCAGCGGCTCCCGTCGCTGCCGAGCGACCTTGCGTATGAAGTGAAGCCGGAGGCGCTCCTCACCGTCTGCCGCGCCCTGCGGGATGCCCCGGACCTGAAGTTCGAGATGCTGATGGATGTCGCGGGTGTCGACTATCTGCATTACGGACGTGACGAGTGGCAGACCGAGAGCGCGACGCGCTCGGGTTTCAGCCGCGGCAGGGTGGCGCGCACCACGGCCCCTGACCCCGCCATGCCCGGACGCTTCGCCGTCGTCTACCAGCTGCTTTCGATCACACACAACACCCGGCTGCGGCTGCGGGTGAAATGCCCCGATACGCAGGAGCCGACGGTCGACTCCGTGAACGACATCTGGCCGAGCGCCAACTGGTTCGAGCGCGAGGCGTTCGATCTCTTCGGCATCCTCTTCCGCGGCCATCCCGACCTGCGCCGCCTGCTCACCGACTACGGCTTCATCGGACATCCGTTCCGCAAGGATTTCCCGCTCATCGGCAATGTCGAGGCCCAGTACGACCCGGAGAAGAAGCGGGTCGTCTATCAGCCCGTGAGCATCGTGCCGCGCGTCCTCGTGCCGAAGGTGATCCGCCACGATCACCGTTACGAGGCGGCGCTCAGAGACCCGGAGGCACCCCGCTGATGGCCGCCAATCCGTTGAGCGAGATCCGCAACTACACGATGAACTTCGGGCCGCAGCACCCGGCGGCGCATGGTGTGCTGCGCCTGGTGCTGGAGATGGACGGCGAGGTCATCCAGAAGGCCGATCCGCACATCGGGTTGCTGCACCGGGCGACCGAGAAGCTCGCCGAGTCGAAGCCTTTCAACCAGTCGATCGGCTACATGGACCGGCTGGACTACGTATCCATGATGTGCAACGAGCACGCCTACGTGCTCGCCATCGAAAAACTGCTCGGCATCACGCCTCCGGAGCGCGCCCAGTACATCCGCGTGCTGTTCGATGAGATCACGCGCATCCTCAATCACCTGATGTGGCTCGGCGCGCACGCGCTCGACATCGGTGCCATGACCGTCTTCCTCCTCTGCTTCAAGGAGCGGGAGGAGTTGATGGACCTTTACGAGGCAGTCTCCGGCACCCGCATGCACGCCACGTATTACCGGCCCGGGGGCGTGTATCGCGACCTGCCGGACGTGATGCCGAAGTACCAGGCGTCGAAGTGGCGCTCGCAGAAGGATGTCGACCGTCTCAACGAGGCGCGCTCGGGCAGCATGCTCGATTTCATCGACGCCTTCGCCCAGCGGTTCCCCGCTTCCATCGACGACTACGAGACCCTGCTCACCGACAATCGCATCTGGAAGCAACGCACTGTGAACATCGGTGTGGTGACGCCGGAGCGGGCGATGCAGCTCGGCTTCTCAGGCCCCATGCTGCGCGGCTCCGGCATCGTGTGGGATCTGCGCAAGAAGCAGCCGTACGAGGTCTACGAGCGGATGGACTTCGACATCCCCGTGGGCGTCAACGGCGACTGCTACGACCGCTACCTCGTGCGTGTCGAGGAATTGCGCCAGTCGAACCGGATCGTCCGCCAGTGCGTCGAGTGGCTGCGCAAGAACCCGGGTCCGGCGATGATCGACGACCGCAAGGTTCGCCCGCCGCGCCGCGAGCGCATGAAGGACGACATGGAATCCCTGATCCACCACTTCAAGTTCTTCACCGAGGGCTACGACGTGCCCGAGGGCGAAACCTACGCCGCGGTGGAGGCGCCAAAAGGAGAGTTCGGCATCTATCTGGTCTCCGACGGCGCCAACAAGCCGTACCGGTTGAAGTGCCGCGCGCCGGGCTTCCCGCACCTGGCCGCGCTGGAAGAGATGGTTTGCGGCCACATGCTGGCCGATGTGGTCGCGGTGATCGGCACACAGGACATCGTCTTCGGGGAAATCGACCGTTGAGCAACGAGACGCAGACTCAGGACGCCGGCTCGCGCGCCGACGCCACGACGCTCCTCAGCGAGCACACCCGGCATGAGATCGATCACTGGGTGGCCAAGTTTCCGCCCGGCAGACAACGCTCGGCGTGCATCTCGGCGCTGCGCGCCGCCCAGGAGCAGAACGACGGTCACCTTACCAGGGAGCTCATGGATGCGGTGGCGGCGTATCTGAGCCTGCCGCCGATCCAGGTCTACGAAGTGGCGGGCTTCTACTCGATGTTCGAGATCCATCCCTGCGGCCGCCATCACGTGAGCATCTGCACCAACATCTCGTGCATGCTGAATGGCGGCGAGGATCTGGTGGCCCATGCCGAGCGCAAGCTCGGTATCAAGCTCAACGAGAGCACGCCCGACGGGCGCATCTTCCTGAAGCGCGAAGAGGAGTGCCTCGCCGCCTGCACCGGCGCGCCGATGCTGATGGTGGATCACGTGTTTCACGAGCATCTCACTCCGGAGAAGCTCGACAAGATTCTGGATGAGCTGAAGTAGCGCCATGCCGATCGATCCCGACAAGATGAATCTGGTGGTGTTCGAGCCGTTGCGGCTGGAGCGCTCCTGGGAGCTTGCGACCTACCGCCAGATCGGCGGCTACGAGGTGTGGGAGAAGATCCTCGCCGAGAAGCCGCCGCGCGAGCAGATCATCGATGCCGTGAAGGCATCGGGCCTGCGCGGCCGCGGCGGCGCCGCCTTCCCGACCGGTACCAAGTGGAGCTTCATGCCGCGCAACTCGCCGGTGCAGAAGTACCTGGTCTGCAACTCCGACGAGAGCGAGCCGGGTACCTGCCACGACCGCGACATCCTGCGCTACAACCCGCACGCGCTCATCGAGGGTCTCGCGATCGGGGCCTACGCCACGAATTCCACTGTCGCCTACAACTATATCCGCGGCGAATTCCTCGGCGAGCCGGTACCGCGCTTCGAGGCGGCGCTGCAGGAAGCCTACGACGCCGGGCTGCTCGGCAGGAATATTCGCGGCACCGGGATCGATTTCGACCTCCATACGTTCGTCGGCGCCGGGGCCTACATCTGCGGCGAGGAGACTGGGCTGCTCGAGTCGCTCGAGGGCAAGCCGGGCAAACCGCGCTTCAAGCCGCCGTTCCCGGCCAATTTCGGCCTCTACGGCCAACCGACCACCATCAACAACACGCTGAGCTTCGCCTCGGTGCCGACGATCCTGCGCAAGGGCCCGCAGTGGTTCGCGGCTTTGGGACCGGCCAATTCGGCGGGTACGGTGATCTACTCGATTTCCGGCCATGTCGAGAAGCCGGGGAACTTCGAGCTGCCTCTCGGCGTCCCCTTCAAGGATCTGCTCGAGCTCGCCGGCGGGGTTCGGGGCGGCCGGCGCCTGAAGGCGGTGATCCCCGGCGGCTCGTCCGTGCCCGTGGTGCCGGGCGATGTGATGCTCAAGACGAACTTCGACTACGACTCGCTGAAGGCCATCGGCTCGGCGGTCGGCACCGGGGCCATCATCGTCATGGACGAGACCACCTGCATGGTACGCGTGCTGGAGCGCATCTCGCGCTTCTACATGTCGGAGTCCTGCGGCCAGTGCACGCCCTGCCGCGAGGGCACGGGCTGGATGAACCGGCTGCTGAAGCGTGTGCTCGCCGGACAGGCGCGTCGCGAGGAGCTTTCACTGCTGCTCGATGTCGCCAACCACATCGAGGGCCATACCATCTGCGCGCTGGGTGATGCGGCGGCGTGGCCGGTGCAGAGCTTTCTCAAGCACTACCGGCACGAGTTCGAGTACATGGTCGATCACGGCGGCCGCAGCCTCGTCGAGGAGCAACTTGGAGCGCGGGCGGCATAACATGGCTGAAGAATTCGTCAACGTCGAGATCAACGGCAAGCCCTTCAAGGCCCGCAAGGGCGAGATGATCATCCGCGCCACCGACGCGCACGGCGCGTATGTGCCGCGCTTCTGCTGGCACGAGAAGCTCGCCGTTGCCGCCAACTGCCGCATGTGCCTGGTGGAAGTGGCGAAGGCGCCAAAGCCCATGCCGGCGTGCGCCACCCCGGTGGCCGAGGGCATGAAGATCTTCACCGATTCGCCCCGGGCCATCGCCGCGCAACGCGCGACCATGGAGTTCCTGCTCATCAACCACCCGCTCGACTGTCCGATCTGCGATCAGGGCGGGGAGTGCGAGCTGCAGGACCTGGCGGTCGGCTTCGGCCGCGACATCTCGCGCTTCGTCGAGCGCAAGCGCTCGGTGCAGGACGAGAACCTGGGCCCTCTCATCGCCACCGATATGACGCGCTGCATCCACTGCACGCGCTGCATCCGCTTCACGGAGGAGATCGCCGGCATCCAGGAGCTCGGCATGATCGGCCGCGGCGAGCACATGAAGGTGCGCACCTACATCGAGAGCACCGTCCATCACGAGCTCTCCGGCAACGTGATAGATCTCTGTCCGGTCGGCGCGCTGGTCTCCAAGCCCTACCGCTTCACCGCCCGCGCCTGGGAGATGATGTCGGTGCCGCTCGTCTCGCCGCATGACGGCACCGGCAGCAATCTTTTCGGGCACGTGCTGCGCGGGCGGCTCATGCGGGTGGTGCCACGCGAGAACGAGGCGATCAACGAGATCTGGATCGCCGACCGCGACCGCTTCAGCTACGAGGGCGTCTACAGCGATGAGCGGCTGGAGCGTCCGATGGTCCGCCGGGACGGCGAGTGGGTTGAGACGGACTGGGAAACCGCCCTGGCCAAGGCCGCGGAAGGCCTGCGCGGCCGCGGCTCGCAGCTCGGCGTGCTGGCGAACCCTTCGGGAACGCTCGAGGAGCTCTACCTCGCCGGACGCATCGCCCGCGGCCTCGGCAGCGGCAACGTCGATTCGCGGCTGCGGCAACGCGACTTTCGCGATCAGGCCGCGGACCCTCTCTATCCCAATCTCGGCATGCGCATCGCCGATGTCGACGCCCTGCAGGGACTGCTGATCGTCGGCTCGAACCTGCGCCGCGAGGCACCGATCCTGGCGCACCGTGTGCGCAAGGCGGCGCGCCGCGGCGCCAAAGTGGCGCTGTTGAATCCGGCGGTGTTCAACTACTACTTTCCGGTGGCGGCCTACGTGGAGTCCGCACCGGCGGCCCAGGTGGCCGATCTCGCCGCCATCCTGCGCGCTGCTGCGGAGGCTGCCGGCGCGTCGGTCCCGTCGCACCTGTCGCAGGTCGTCAGCGGCGCGCAGGTCAATGATCAACATCGCGCCGCGGCCGCGGGGCTCGCTGCGGGCGAGAAGCGCGCCGTATGGCTGGGTGCGCTGGCGCTCAGGCACCCGCGCTATGCCGACCTGAGGGCGCTCGCTGCCGCTCTGGCGCAGGTGACGGGCGCCTCCCTCGGCGTGCTCGCCGAAGGTGCGAACGCGGCCGGCGCTCATCTCGCCGGCGCCGTGCCGCACCGGGATGCCGGCGGGAAGCCCGTGAGCTCCCCCGGTCTATCGGCTGCGGACATGTTGGCGCGGCCGCTCAAATCCTATGTCCTGGTCGGCGGTGTCGAGCCGTGGATCGACTCGCCCGGCAGCGACGCCGCGCGCACGCTCGGACAGGCGGAGCTGGTCGTTGCCATCACGCCGTTCGCGACCGAGGCATTGCGCAAAGTCGCCCATGTCCTCCTTCCGGCGGGCACCTTCGCGGAGACTTCCGGCACCTACGTCAATCTCGAAGGAGTGTGGCAAAGCCAGACCGGCGCGGCCGCTCCCGTCGGGGAGTCCCGTCCCGGCTGGAAGATCCTGCGTGTGCTCGGGAATCTCCTCAATCTCGCCGGTTTCGAATACCAGTCGTCCGAAGACGTCCGCGAGGAGTTGGCGAAGCACGTAGGGGAGTCCACAGCCTATTCGGCCCCGGCCTACTCGGGCGGCCATGCAGTTGGACAGCCTGGCGCGCAGGCAGCGCAGAATGTCGTTGACATCCCGATGTACCAGATCGACGCCGTGGTGCGCCGGGCTCCATCCCTGCAGAGAACCCGCGAAGGGCGCGCATCCGCGGTGACCTACTGACCATGCTCCAAACACTTGTCACGACCTGGGACTCGCTTCCAGGCATCGTCCGGACGACGGTGTGGATCCTGATCATCACGGTCGTGCTGATCCTCTGCGTCGCGTTCCTGACGCTCTGGGAGCGCAAGGTCATCGGCTGGATGCAGCTGCGCCGCGGACCGAACCGCGTGCGCCTGCTCGGCCTCTTTCCGGGTCTCGGCCAGCCCTTCGCGGACGTCTTCAAGCTGCTGACCAAGGAAGTGATCTTTCCAACCAACGCCAACAAGTTTCTCTTCGGCCTGGCGCCGATGATCGCCCTCATTCCGGCGTTCGCGGCCTGGGCGGTGATTCCGCTCTCGCCCGAGCTGGTCGTCTCCCAGGCCAACGCCGGGTTGCTCTACCTGCTGGCGCTGTCCTCCATGGGCGTGTACGGCGTAATCATCGCGGGCTGGTCGGCCAATTCCAAGTATGCGTTTCTCGGCGCGCTGCGCTCGGCGGCGCAGATGGTGGCCTATGAGATCGCCATGGGCTTCGCGCTGGTCGGCGTGCTCATGGCCTCGGGCAGCATGAACCTCGGCGCGATCGTGCGCGCCCAGGAAGGCGGAATTCTCTCGCAGAACTGGTTCTGGCTGTTTCCGCTCCTCATCGTCTATTTCATCTCGGGAGTCGCCGAGACCAACCGGGCGCCGTTCGACGTCGCGGAGGGCGAGTCGGAGATCGTCGCAGGCTTCCACGTCGAGTACTCGGGCATCGCCTTCGCGCTCTTCTTCCTCGCCGAATACGCCAACATGATCCTGATTTCGGCGCTGACGGCGGTGTTCTTCTTCGGCGGCTGGCTGTCGCCGGTGCAGGGATGGCCGGTCATCGGGCAGACGATCATCGGCCAGTCGAGCTTCTTCTGGCTGGGACTGAAGATCTTCGTCATCCTGTTCCTTTTCCTGTGGATGCGCGCGACTTTCCCGCGCTACCGCTACGATCAGATCATGCGGCTCGGTTGGAAAGCGCTCATTCCGGTGACGCTGGTGTGGATCGGGGTGGAGATGGTGCTCGCGGCCTACCACATCGGGCCCTGGTCGCGGCCCTGGTTCCACTGAAGGAGGCGACGCAATGGCCAATCTGCTGAAGACATTCCTCATGCCGGAGCTCATCAAGGGACTCTCGGTCACGTGGCGCACTTTCCTCACGACCAAGTACACGCTGAACTACCCGGAGGAGAAGACTCCGCAATCGCCGCGCTTCCGCGGGCTGCATGCGCTGCGCCGCTACGCCAACGGCCAGGAGCGCTGCATCGCCTGCAAGCTCTGCGAGGCAGTCTGCCCGGCCGTGTGCATCACGATCGACTCCGAGGTGTCGCAGGACGGTACGCGGCGCACCAGCCGTTACGACATCGATCTCTTCAAATGCATCTACTGCGGTTTCTGCGAGGAGGCGTGCCCGGTGGATGCCATCGTGCTCACCCGCATCCACGAGTACCACATGGAGCATCGCGGCGAGAACATCATGAGCAAGGACAAGCTGCTCGCGGTCGGGGAGCGCTACGAGTCCATGATCGCTGCCGACAAGGGGGCGGACGCGCCGTACCGGTGACGGCGCGCGAGGCGTAAACCATGCTAGTCCAGATCCTCTTCTACATCTTCGGCACGCTGCTCGTCGCCTCCGCGCTCGGGCTCATCGTCGCGCGCAACCCGGTATACGCCGCGCTCTTCCTCGTGCTCTGCTTCCTCAACTCGGCGGTGATCTGGCTGCTCACCGGCGCGGAGTTCCTGGCGCTGGTGCTCGTGCTGGTCTATGTCGGCGCGGTGATGGTGCTGTTCCTTTTCGTCGTCATGATGCTCGACATCGACCTCGCGGAGCTGCGCCGCGGCTTCACCCGTTTCGCCTGGCTCGGCTGGCTGACCGCCGCCGCGGTGATCGCCGAGATCGCCTGGGTCGTGTGGTCGCACCACGTGAATGGCCTGCAGGTCGCGAAGGACACCCTGCCGGAGGCCGTCGACTTCAGCAATACGCGGGTGCTGGGAGAGGTGCTCTACACGCGCTTCGCCTATCCGTTCGAGCTGGCCGCGATGGTGCTGCTGGTGGCGATCGTGGCGGCCATCGCGCTCACCATGCGCCATCGGCCGGGCTTCAAGGCGCAGGACATCTCGCGCCAGGTATCGGTGCGCGCCGCCGACCGCGTACGCATCGTGAAGGTCGAGGCGGAGAAGCGGACATGATCGCGCACGGCATCCCCCTGGCGGACCTCCTCACCCTCTCCGGGGTGCTGTTCGCGCTCTCCGTGGCTGGCATTTTCCTCAACCGCAAGAACGTCATCCTGCTGCTCATGTGCATCGAGCTGCTGCTGCTGGCCGCCAATTTCAACTTCATCGCGTTCTCGCGGGTCCTGGGCGACATCAACGGCCAGGTGTTCGTGTTCTTCGTGCTCACCGTGGCGGCGGCGGAGTCGGCGATCGGACTCGCAATCGTCGTCGTGCTGTTCCGCGAGCGGCGCAGCATCAACGTCGAAGACATCAATACGCTGCGAGGCTAGCGCGAATGAATCCGCATCTGCTGATCCTCATCCCACTGCTGCCGCTGATCGCTGCTGCGATTGCGGGCATCGGCGGGCGCGTCGTCGGACGTGTGGGGGCGCACACCATCACGATACTCGCCGTCGCCGTCTCGTGCGGCCTGTCGATGTACGTGCTCAAGCAGCTCTACGCGGATGGGGTGCCCACGTTCAATGGCCCCGTCTACTCATGGTTGGTGAGCGACGGAACGCACATCGACGTCGGATTCATGATCGACCGCTTGAGTGCGCTCATGATGACGGTGGTGACGTTCGTCTCGCTCTGCGTGCACGTCTACACCATCGGATACATGGAGGACGACCCCGGCTACACCCGCTTCTTCAGCTACATCTCGCTGTTCACCTTCTCGATGCTCATGCTCGTGATGTCGAACAACTTCATGCAGCTCTTCTTCGGCTGGGAAGCGGTCGGCATGGTGTCGTACCTGCTGATCGGGTTCTGGTACACCCGGCCGAGCGCCATCTTCGCCGGACTGAAGGCATTCATCGCCAACCGGGTGGGAGACTTCGGCTTCGTGATCGGCATCGCGGCCGTGTTTTCCTTCACCCATTCGGTGTCCTATGAGGCGGCGTTCGCCGCCGCACCCGCCCTCGCGCATCAGATCATTCCGATCACCTCGAGCAGCGGCGCCAATGCGCTCACGCTGATCTGCATCTTCCTGTTCGTCGGCGCCATGGGCAAATCGGCGCAGGTGCCGCTGCACGTGTGGCTGCCGGACTCGATGGAAGGCCCGACCCCGATCTCCGCGCTCATCCATGCCGCGACCATGGTGACCGCCGGCATCTTCATGGTGGCGCGCATGTCGCCGCTCTTCGAGTACTCGGAGACGGCGCTCTCGTTCGTGCTCGTCATCGGCGCCACCACGGCCTTCTTCATGGGACTGATCGGCATCGTCCAGAACGACATCAAGCGCGTGGTCGCGTACTCGACGATCTCCCAGCTCGGCTACATGACGGTCGCGCTCGGCGTATCGGCGTACAGCGCGGCGATCTTCCACCTGATGACGCATGCCTTCTTCAAGGCGCTGCTCTTCCTGGCGGCCGGCTCCGTGATCATCGGCATGCACCACGAGCAGGACATGCGCAAGATGGGCGGTCTCGGCAAGTACATGCCGATCACGGCCGTCACCTGCTGGATCGGCGGCCTCGCGCTGGTGGCGACGCCGTTCTTTTCCGGCTACTACTCGAAGGATTCGATCATCGAGGCGGTAGGCGCCTCCCATCGTTGGGGTGCGACGTACGCGTATTGGTGCGTGCTGCTCGGCGCGTACGTCACCTCGCTGTATACGTTCCGGCTGCTCTTCATGACGTTCCATGGCGAGGAGCGCTTCCGTCACGTCGAGGCGGCCCATCATGACGAGCATGACGACGGGCACGGCCATGACGCGCATGGCCATCATGCCGCGGAGCCGCACGAGAGCCCGTGGGTGGTTACCGTGCCGCTGATCGCGCTGGCCATACCTTCGGTGCTGGTCGGATTTTTCACCGTGGGGCCGGTGCTCTTCGGCAGCTATTTCGGCAACTCGATCTTCGTGCTGCCCGCCAACAACGTGATCGGCGAGATGGCCCGCGACTTTCACGGCCCGGCGGCGTTCGGCCTGCGCGGCTTCATCGGCGCGCCTTTCTGGCTGACGGTCGCAGGATTTCTCACGGCCTGGGCCTGCTTCCGCCGTCCGGTGCTCGCGGACCAGGCTGCCCGCACCCTGGGCTGGCTGCGCAACCTTCTGCTGCAGAAATACTACTTCGACTGGCTGTATGAGAATGTCGTGGCGGCGTTCACGCGGGGCCTCGGCTTCGGCCTGTGGAAGGCCGGCGACCAGGGTCTCATCGACGGCGCGCTGGTCAACGGCTCGGCGGAGACGATCGGCTGGTTCGGCGGCGTCCTGCGCCGGGTGCAGAGCGGCTACCTCTACTCGTACGCCTTCTGGATCATGATCGGTCTGGCGGCGCTGCTCGGCTGGTTCCTCCACCGCGGCTGAAGCGCGAAAGCACAAGAATGCACGCACATCTGATATCCGTCCTGATCTGGCTGCCCATCGCGGCCGGTGTCGTGGTGCTTCTGCTCGGCGACCGCAACATCGTCGCGGGACGCTGGCTGGCGCTCGCCGCTTCGGTCGCGACGCTCGCCGTGTCGTTGCCGATGCTCGCGCACTTCGATACCGGCACGGCTGCCTATCAGTTCGTGGAGAGGGCGGCGTGGATTCCGCGTTTCAACGCCTTCTACGCCCTCGGGCTCGACGGCATCTCGCTGCCGCTGGTGGTGCTCACGGCGCTGATGACCATTCCGGTGATCATCGCCGGTTGGACGGTGATCAAGAGCCGCCCCGCGCAGTATTTCGCCGCCTTCCTCATCATGGAAGGACTGATGATCGGGGTATTCTCCGCCACCGATGCGCTGCTCTTCTACTTCTTCTGGGAAGCGATGCTGATTCCGATGTTTCTCATCATCGGCATCTGGGGCGGTCCGCGGCGCGTCTACGCCACCATCAAGTTCTTTCTCTACACGTTCCTCGGCTCCGTGTTCATGCTGGTGGCCCTCATCTACATGTATGTGAAGGCCGGCAATTACGCGATCGCCAGCTTCCAGGCGCTGCCGCTCACGCTGGTCGAGCAGCGCTGGATTTTCTTCGCCTTCCTGCTCGCTTTCGCCGTGAAGGTACCCATGTGGCCGGTGCACACGTGGTTGCCTGACGCGCACGTCGAAGCGCCGACGGGAGGCTCGGTGATCCTGGCGGCCATCATGCTGAAGATGGGCGGGTACGGCTTCCTGCGTTTCAGCCTGCCCATCACCCCCGACGCCTGCCGCGAGCTCAACCTGCTCATCGTCACGCTGTCGCTGATCGCCGTGATCTACATCGGCCTGGTTGCGATCGTCCAGGCGGACATGAAGAAGCTGATTGCCTACTCCTCGATCGCGCACATGGGCTTCGTGACGCTGGGTGCGTTCGTGGTCTACGCGATCGTTCGCGCGACCGGACAGACTCAGGGCGCGGGGCTGGGCATGGACGGGGCGATGGTACAGATGGTGTCCCACGGTCTCGTCTCCGGAGCGCTCTTCCTCTGTGTCGGTGTTCTCTACGACCGGGTACACAGCCGCGAGATCTCCGCCTACGGCGGTGTGGTCAACACCATGCCGATCTTCGCTTCCTTCATGGTGATGTTCGCCCTCGCCAACGCGGGGTTACCCGGCACCTCGGGCTTCGTGGGGGAGTTCCTGGTCATCCTGGCGAGCTTCAAGGCGAGCTTCTGGTACTCGACGCTGGCGGCGGTGACCCTGATCCTCGGCGCTTCCTACACGCTCTGGATGGTCAAGCGCGTGGTGTTCGGCCCGGTGGCCAACGACCACGTGGCGAAGCTGACCGACGTCAACGGCCGCGAATTCTTCATCCTCGGCGCGCTGGCCGTGCTGGTGCTGGCGGTCGGCATCTGGCCGGCGCCGCTGCTGAAGATCGTGGAGCCTTCGATCCATCACCTGGTCACCCAGGCTGTTGCCACCAAGATCCCGCTGTGATCCGCCCCTGGTAGCCCATGAACGAACGTTCATCCCGAATCACGAAGCGGCCCGAACGAGTGGCAGGCACAGGGAGGTGCCCCGCCGCCGCAGGTGGCGGAGCCGCGGGCAAAAACCACGCTTTTTGGCCGCGGCGCGCTGGGCGGGACAGGATGTCCCGATCCAGCGCTTCATACTAGGACAAGCAAATGACGTACTGGCACAGCATCAGCCCCGCGATCCCGGAGATGTATCTCGCCTTCGCGATCTGCCTGGTGTTGCTCTTCGAGGTTTTCGTGGGCGTCACGCGTCGCGGCGCGACTTCGACGCTCACGCTCGTCCTCCTCGTGGTCGGGGCGGCACTCACGGCGCGCTATGGCAATGTGGACCACCACGCGGTGCTGTTCGACGGTAACTACGTCGTCGATCCGCTCGCTTTCGTGTTGAAGCTCGCCGGGTTCCTGTTCGCCGCCATGGCCCTCATCTACTCGCGGATGTATCTCGACAACCGCAACATCCTGCGTGGTGAGTACGACGCGCTCGCACTCACTGCATTGCTCGGCGTCTTCGTGCTCATCTCCGCCAACAGCCTCATCACCGTGTACATCGGTGTGGAGCTGCTGGCGCTCTCGCTGTACGCCATGGTGGCCTTCGACCGGGAGTCGGGCATCGCGGCCGAGGCGGCCATGAAGTACTTCGTGCTGAGCGCGCTCGCATCCGGCACGCTGCTTTACGGCATGTCGATCGTGTACGGACTCACCGGAACGCTCGATCTCGAGGCGATCGCGGTCCAGCTGCACTCGCCCACCAGCCTGGGAGTGATCCTCGGGCTGGCGTTCATCGTGGTGGCCGTGGGCTTCAAGCTCGGCACGGTGCCTTTCCACATGTGGCTGCCGGATGTCTACGAGGGTGCGCCGACCAGCGTCACCATGTTCGTCGGCACCGTGCCCAAGATCGCCTATTTCGCGCTGGCGCTGCGCCTCCTGGCCCACGGGCTTGCCGGTACCGCCGTCGACTGGACGCTGATGCTGACTCCGCTCGCGGTGCTGACCCTCATCGTCGGCAACGTGCTGGCCATCGTGCAGTCGAACATCAAGCGGCTGCTCGCATACTCGACCATCGGCAACGTGGGTTTCATCGTGCTCGGCTTCATCGCCGGCACGCCGAACGGCTACACGGCGGCGCTGTATTACACGCTCGTGTACGTGCTGATGGTCGGCGGCTCATTCGGCGTGGTGCTGCTCATGAGCCGCAAGGGCTTCGAAGCCGACAGGCTCGATCACTTCAGGGGCCTGTGGCAGCGCGATCCGCTGCTCGCGCTCGTGATGCTGTTCCTCATGTTCTCGACGGCCGGGGTGCCGCCCTTCGTCGGATTCTGGGCGAAGCTCAGGATCTTCCAGGTGCTGTGGGAGACGAATCACCTCGGGTTGGTGGTGGTCGCCGCGGCCATGTCGGTCGTGGGTGCGTTCTACTACCTGCGCGTGGTCAAGCTGATGTACTTCGATGCCCCGCCGGACAATCTGCCGGCCACCCTGCGGCCGCATGGCGCGCGGCTGGCGCTCGGGCTCAATGCCGCGGCTGTGTTCGCGCTAGGCATCCTGCCCAGCCCGCTGCTCGATCTTTGCGGGCGGCTGATCCGGTAGTAGTCTCTATGGATGAAGCCCGCCGACGACGCCGCAGCGCGGTCGGACAGTGATCGCCTGATCGAAGAGCTGGCGAGCCGCCTCGGCTCGTTGGGCGTCGAAGTCGCCGACATCGCCGGCCATCTCGAGGACCTCGCGACGCGTGTCTCGGGACAGGCGGCGCAGTTCGAGGAGTTGCATCAGGCGACGGAGACCATGGTCGCGGGCAACCGTGTCATCGACGGCGCCGCGCGCGAGGCTCAGGGCGCCGCCTCCACGGCCGGCGGCGAGATCTCCGAGTCGCGTACCCTCATCGGCAGCTCGGTCGAGCACATCGGACGGCTGACGGCTTCCGTCGGCCGTATCCAGGAGCGGCTGGGCTCCTTCGCTCCCGTGCTGCAGCAGATCACGTCGGTGGCCACCGCCATCGAGGGCATTGCCAAGCAGACACGGCTGCTTTCGCTCAATGCGGGTATCGAGGCGGCGCGCGCCGGCGAGGCCGGGCGCGGATTCGCGGTCGTTGCCGCAGAGGTCAAGACGCTCGCGGAGGAGACACGCACGGCCACGGAGCGGATCGCGATCACCGTGCGCTCGCTTGCGGCGCAGATCGATGGTCTGATGACCGAGGGCAGCGCCGCCGACAGACACGCGGCAGAGGCGGGTCGGGGAGCGCAGCAGGTCGCGGGGGTGATCGAGCGTGCCCATGGCGCCTTCGGCACCGTCAGCCGCGAGATCGATTCCATCGCGCGCTCGGCGGCGGGCAATCTCGAGGCCTGCAACACCACTCTCGCCGAGCTCGGCGGCCTGGCCGAGGGAGTACAGCTATCCTCCACCAGCCTGACGCAGGCCGACAAGCGGGTGGAGGGGCTCCTCGGCCTCAGCGAGGGACTGATGGAGCTGATCGCCGTGAGCGGCATCGAGACCGCCGACACGCCCATCATCCGCGCCGGGATCGAAGCCGCGAAGCGGATCGCGGCGGTGTTCGAGTCGGCGATCGCGCGCGGGGAGATCACCGAGGGACAGCTCTTCGATGAGCGCTACCGCGAGATCCCGG
>Ga0335072_10007401_pt1 | contig 15984 bp, 14 predicted proteins | sample Lox_Sample_21_FD_206725 | JGI IMG/M metagenome (GOLD analysis project Ga0335072, IMG submission 206725) | Soil microbial communities from Loxahatchee National Wildlife Refuge, Florida, United States - Lox_Sample_2.1 | ecosystem: Environmental > Terrestrial > Soil > Wetlands | place: USA...
CTATGCCAGATTGCAGGAGGATAAGACGCCGCTCGGCCAGGCTCGCGCCCGCTATTTCTGGCTGAATAAAGGTCCGTGGTCGGACCTCGACGGCCATACCGCCTTCATCCCCGGCGTGCCTGAGCGCAAACCGCTGGGCGCGAACTTCTACCCCGAAGACATGACCCGCGACGAGTTCGAAGCCTGGGTCAAGACGTTGCCGCCGGCCGACCGCCAGCAAGCCGAAGGCTTCTTCACCGTAATCCGCCGCGATGCCTCGCACAAACTCACGTTCGTCCCCTACAGCAAAGCCTACGCCGCCGATTTACAGAAGGCCGCCGGCTTACTGCGCAACGCCGCGGCCCTCACCGATAACGCGTCGCTCAAGAAGTACCTCACCCTCCGCGCCGATGCATTCCTCTCCAACGACTACTACGCCAGTGACGTCGCCTGGATGGACCTCGATTCGCCGCTCGACATCACCATCGGCCCGTACGAGACCTACAACGACGAATTGTTCGGCTACAAAGCGGGATTCGAGGCCTACATCACCGTCCGCGATGACAAGGAGACGGGCCACCTGAAGGAATTCGCCGGCCGATTGCAGGAAGTCGAGAACAATCTTCCCATCGATCCGGGCTACCGCAATCCCAAACTCGGCGCCGCTGCCCCGATTCGGGTGGTGAACGAAGTTCTGGCCGCCGGCGATGGCGCGCACGGCGTCCGCACGGCGGCCTTCAATCTACCCAACGACGAGCGCGTGGTGCAGGAAAAAGGCAGCAAACGGGTCATGCTGAAGAACATTCAGGAAGCGAAGTTCGACAGCATCCTGGTGCCCATCGCGGCCCGCGTCCTCCCGCCGAACGAAAAAGAGGATCTCAGCTTTGATTACTTCTTCATGCACATTCTGGCGCACGAACTCAGCCACGGCATCGGCCCGCACCAGATCCGCGTCGCCGGCCGCGATACCTCGCCGCGCCAGGAGTTGAAGGAGCTTTACAGCGCGATTGAAGAAGCCAAAGCCGACGTGACCGGCCTGTTCATGATGCAGTATTTCTTTGACCACGGCATGGCTCACGGCCCGGCTGCCGAACGGCAACTCTACACCACGTTCCTGGCGTCCGCGTTCCGCTCCGTCCGGTTCGGGCTCACGGAGGCGCATGGGAAAGGGATGGCAATGCAGTTCAACTACCTCGCGGATAAAGGCGCATTTGTCGCCGATTCGCAAGGCACTTTTTCCGTCGACATGGCCAAAGTCAAAGGCGCCGTCCGCGATCTCTGCCACGACCTGTTGACCATCGAAGCTCAGGGCGATTACGCCGCCGCGAAGAAAATGCTGGACACCCTTGGCGTAATCCGCCCCGGCATGCAGCGCGCCCTCGACGGCCTGAAAACGCTCGCGACCGACATCAATCCGGTCAATGAATAGTTCGCCCGGCGGCCAGCGGTTCGCGCACAGCTTCCTCGAAACCGCGCGCCATTTGCATCGCCAGCCGGTCGAAGAAGCGGCCTAAGCGCCGCTCCAACTCTTCTTCGGCGTAAAGCTCGATGCTGCTGTTGGAAATCATGTGTTCCTGGGCAACATCCAGCATCTTTTCCCGCAGCAGCGACATACCCCGGAGCGCCTCGTGAAGCGGCACTCCCTGCTCGAAACAGATCTTGCCGAGCTGCTCATACCGCCGGGACAGATCGCTGCCGTTGCCGGCGCTCAGCCAATCGCCCAAGTGCTGCAACAGATCCTGACCCAATGCCCGCAACTCACAATCCTGTATGGCTTTACCGTGACTGATCTCAGGTTCGCGACGGAGCTGGGCCGCCACGCGATCGATGATCTGATCCCCATTTAGTTCGATCAAGTGGACAAGCCTGGTAGATAGCATTTCCTCTCCCCTTTACTTATATGGTAACGCCGCTGGCCGGCAGAACCATATATGGCTGTAAGCTACTGAATTAAATGGCTTTATCTGATGTTCCCCGCGGGCCGGCCTGGCCAATGCCGCAGAGTTTTGGCCGGCAGGAATTTCTGCCCGAATCGTAGGGCGGGCAATCCTGCGGGGCAGGCCTGGGCGCCCTGCAATGGCGGGGGCGGCGATTTTTGTTTGACGAACCACGGCATATTGCGAAATGATCGCCGTGTGAGCCCGCGGAGCTATTTCTGGCCCTCACTGCTGCTCGCGGCATGTATCGCGCGACTTTGGGTGATGCCGCTCCCGTCCAGTTTCTGGGCGGACGAAATGGTGACCGCTTTTGTCGTCCGCCATGGCGCTGCCGAACCCACATTGCACATCGCGCCGCGATTGGGCGCGTCGGTCTATTACGCCCTTCCGCACACTTCCGCGCGCCTCTTCGGATTTTCGGAATGGGCTTACCGGCTCCCGTCGCTCCTGGCCCTCGCATTGGCGCTCTGGATTGTCGCCCGCATCGCTACCCGCCTGCTCCACAGTGAGGCCGGTTGGTTCGCGGTCTTCTGTTGCCTGGCCTTTCCGGCCTTCGATCAGCAGGCCGCCGATGCGCGGCCGTATGCGCTCGGCACATGCGTGGTGTGCGCCGCCGTTTGGTTCCTGGTTCGCTGGCTCGAGGGCGGACGCTGGCGCGATGCGATCCTGTTCGCGCTCGCGGCGGCGCTTGTCATCCAGGTTCACCTGGTCTTCTGGCCGATGTACCTCGTCTTCGCACTCATTGCCGCCTTCCGGCGTCCGGCTTCCGTTGCTCAGACGCTGGTCGTATGCGGCGCGATCACAACATCTCTTGCCATCGCCGTGCCGCCGGCGCTAAGCCTGATTCGCGAAGCCGGGGCGCACGTCGTGATGGACCAGCCGGCGCCAAAAGATCTGCTTTCGTTCCTGCAACTCGCGCCCGTGGCCATCTTCGCCATAGCGAGTGGCGCTTTCGCGAAATTGCGCGGCTGGAAAATCGCCCGGCCCGCCTCCACGGCGCTGGTTGTGATTGCCGCCTGGTGGCTGGTGGACCCGCTCAGCTTATTCGCGTTCTCCCGTCTCACCGGCAACAGCGTTTTCGTGCCGCGTTACATGGACGTCGCGCTTCCAGGCACGGCGCTGGCGCTGGCGGCTTTCCTCGCGCTATTCCTGCCCGTCAGGATGTGGCGCCCGCTGTCGCTTGCCCTGGGAACAGGCGTACTCATCTTCATGGGGAACTGGAGCCGTCTCTGGCCCGACCATGAAAACTCCGACTGGCGTGCCGCGGCGCAAGTGCTCCGCCAATCGGCATTGCCCGTGCTCTGCCCGAGCCCGTTCGTCGAAGCGCGCCCTCCCATCTGGCGCCCCGATTACCCCATCGAGAGCTTCCTTTATTCCAACCTGCTGGTCTATCCCGTTCCCGGAAAGCTCTATCCATTCCCGTACGATTTCTCGCCGGAAGCGGAGCGCGCCGCGCGGCGGTTGTGGAGCGACACGCTCTCCCGCGGTCGAGGCTTTGCCATTTTCGGCATCGACCGGCAGGTGATGCCGTGGCGCGAATGGTTCCGCGCCCTTCCCGATACCACCGGGTGGCGCGATCGCAAACTTGGCGGGTTCGGCAACGTCTCGGTAGTGGTGTTCGAACCTCCTACTTCGCCGCTACCCAGCCATGAATCCGCAGCCAGTCCGCCAACCGCGCCGGCCACGACGAAAGCACCGGATCGTTAACCGCCAGGCCCACGCCGTGCGGCCCACGCTCATAAATGTGCATTTCCGCCGGCACCCCAGCCTTGCGTAGCGCCGAATAGAACATGATGCTGTTCTCCACCGGCACAGTGGCATCGGTGGTGGTATGGAACAGGAATGTGGGAGGCGTGTCCCTGGTCACCTGCAATTCGTTCGAGAGCAGTTCCACCAATTTGGGGTCGGGATTGTCGCCGAGCAGTTTCTGCTTCGATCCCTGGTGCACGAACGCGGTGAACGAGATCACCGGGTAGCACAGCACCATGAAGTCGGGCCGGCTGCCGGCGCGGTCGATCGGGTCGGGGGCATCCGGGTTGCCGCTGTCGAAATGGGTTCCGGCGGTCGAGGCCAGATGTCCGCCGGCGGAGAATCCCATGATGCCGATGCGGTCGGGTTGCACGCCGTATTCCGCGGCGTGGGTCCGCACCGTGCGGATGGCCCGCTGCGCATCGCCCAATTCGATGGGATGGTGATAGCGCGGGCCCAGGCGGTACTTCAGCACAAACGCGGAAACGCCCAGGGTGTTGAGCCATTTGGCCACGGCATATCCTTCCTTATCGATGGCCAGATTCTGATACCCTCCACCGGGACAAACCACGACCGCCGTCCCGGAGCCGGTGCCGTTCGGTACGACAAATGGCGTCAGCGAAGGCTGATCGGCCGGACCGGTTCCGAGCGCGCCCGGCGCTCCCGAAGGCCAAAGCAATTGGGCTTGCGGCTGCTGGGCGCAAAGAGCGCCCGCGAGCAACGTGGAGGCCAATAAAATCCGCGAGAGGATCATGGTCTTAGCTTACCCCGCTATACTGGGCTCACGGAGGGAAACATGAAGCGCTGCCATCATCTGGACCAGAGCCCGCGCGCGGAACCGCGCGCCAAAGGCTGCGAAGAGTGTCTCAAATCGGGTGACACGTGGGTTCACCTGCGCGTGTGTCTCGAATGCGGCCATGTGGGCTGCTGCGATTCCTCCAGGAACAAGCACGCCACGAAGCATTTTCATGCCACCAAACACCCGGTGATGCAATCCATCGAACCCGGAGAGGATTGGATCTGGTGCTATGTGGACAACCTGATGATCGAGTAACTGCGTCAGCTTTTCCGCGCGTAGTATCCCTGGCGCGCGTAAACATTCAGATCCTTGTGACCCTTGACGCGGATTTGCACGCGGTGGAACCTGCCATCGTTCACCAGGGGCTCCGGGCGGTAGGTGATATTGTACTGGTGGCGCACTTCCTCGGCGATGGTTTGGAACGATTGCGCCAGGTCCTCCAGCTTGAACGGAAAATACGATTTTCCGCCCGTCTCCGAGGTGAAATATTTCAGCACCTTGTCGCCTTCGGTATCGCCCGAGCTCAGATTGTTGGTCGAAATCGCGTAAATGAAGGCGTCGGCCTGCTGCGCGGCATAGAGGGCATCGTCCCTCGTGGCGTGGCTTTGATTGTCCTCGCCGTCGCTGACAATCACGATCAGCCGGCGGAATTGATAGCTCGGCTGCTCCTGCCCGAGCCGGTCGGAAGCGAACTTCAGCGCATCGTAGAACGCCGTTCCGCCGCCGGGACGCAGATCCTGGATGGCGCTGCCAAGCTTGTCGGTGTTCGACGTCAGGTCGCAGGCTGTTTGCACGTTGGTATCGAAGCTGACCACCATGGCCTTGTCCTGCGTCGTGCGTAGAATCTGATCCAGGAAGGAAGTAGCGGCTTCTTGTTCAAACTTGAAGCGTTCGCGAATGCTGTTGCTGGTATCGATGAGGACGGCGACGCGCAGCGGCAGCGTCGGCTCGGCGGTGAATTCCGCGATCTCCTGCGGTTTTCCGTTCTCGAACACTTCGAAATCGTCTTTATCGAAGCCGGTGACGAACCGGCCCTTGTGATCCGTCACGGAAAACGCCATGCTCACGCGAGTCACTTCCACCGAAATGTGCGTGGTTTCGTCCTGCGCCGCGGGCGCCGCCGGCTGGGGCGGAGTTTGCTGCCCGGCGGCCACAAACGCGAGCAACCAGGGACTCACGCCCACGCGAACAAGCCAGGATTGCATATATTGCCGATTATAACGCCCGATGGTGGGGGACCAATTTACGCAGCGTCTCTGACCTCAAGCGCGAGTTGGCTGCCGAGCGCGGCGAAGTCAGCTTCCAGCTGGTCGTGCCGGGTGTGGTTGCGGAAGTCGAAGAGACGGTCCGCGTTGGATTTGGGGATGCCGAGTCGCTGCCCGAGCGCCGTCTTGGTCAGCGGGGATTGCTGAAATGCCATATAGAGTTCCGTTTTTGCGCTGGCGAGTGCAGTCAGCTCGATCATGCAGTATTTTCGACCCTTGGGATGGCTGGCAGCCGCGCCTGGCTCGCCATGCCGGATTAAGTGGGAAAGGATGGGCAAGAGGGCATCGCGCGCCATCTCTCGCGCGTCTTGCTCATCGTCCCCTTGCGAAAGACCCCAATCAAAGTCGGGAAAGATGATGACGAAGCCACCTTCCTCCGCGGCTCATTAGCCGTCAATTCCACATGGTGATCAAATTTTGATAATCGCGTCAAACTATCTAATCCCCGCCATCCACTCCTCCAGTTCGCGAGGCAAAGGCGACACCACCGTTGCCTCCTCGCCCGTGGAAGGCAATCGGAAGCGAATCCGGTGCGCGTGCAGAAAGTACCGCCCCAAAGCCGGCATGCCCTCCACTCGCGCCGGCGCGCCGTACAAGGTATCGCCCACCACGGGGTGTCCCATCCCCGATAAATGCACGCGAATCTGGTGCGTGCGTCCCGTCCCGATGCGCACTTCGAGCAGCGTGAACTTCTCAAACCGCTTCACCACGCGATATTCCGACCATGCCGCCCGTCCTTCGCCCAACCGCGCCGTCATCCGCGTGCGGTGCGCCGGATCGCGCGCGATCGGCCGCTCGATACGGCCCGTCTCCGCTTTCACGCGGTTGTGCACCAACGCAATATAAGTCTTCTCCACCTGCCGCCCCGCGAATTGCTCCGCGAGCGCATGGTGCGCGGCATCGTTCTTCGCCACCAGCAGCACGCCGCTGGTAAACCGATCCAGCCGGTGCACGATTCCCGGACGGAGCCCGCCGCCCACTCCCGAAAGCGAGCTGAATCGATGGAGCAACGCGTTCACCAGCGTCCCCGAATGGATGCCCGCGCCGGCGTGCACCACCATACCGGCGGCCTTATCGATCGCCACCACATCGGAATCTTCGTACAGAACGCGCAGCGGGATGTCCTCGGCGGAGGCGTGAAGCGGCGCCGCCTCGGCGGGTTCGACCACAATCGATTCACCCGCCCGCACGGCGCGCGACGGACGCCCGGCATTTTCGTTCACGCGCACCCGGCCATCGCGGATCCACTGCTGGATGCGGGCGCGGCTGAACTCTGCCAGCCGTTCGTGAATCAATTGATCGAGGCGTTTGCCGGCGTCCTCCGGCTCTACGCGCAGGCGAATGGATCCGGGCAAGCGGCTCTACTCAAGCCTCGGGGCCATCGCTGTGCTGAGCCGCGGGCTCGGCCTCCGGTGCGACTTCCGGGGCAGTTTCCGCTTCCATCCCCGATTCGTCCGCCGAGATTTCCCCTTGCGTCCTCCTCCGGTCCCAGAACTGGATCCGGCAGTAGCGGCAGTGGAACAGCTTTCCGCCCGCCATCTTCTCGAGCATGTTCAGCAGGCCCGTCTGCATGGGATCGATACGATCGGGTTCCTTGAGGCGGGTGATGCGGAACGTTCCGCATTTGGGACAGCGCGCCGCTTTCCCGCGATGCAGTTGGTGGGCACGCGGAAGATTGTCCTCGGAGTGGCAGTGTTTGCAGGAATAGATGGCCAGATAGTTGACCCGCTCCAGCAAAGTCCGATGGACGCGCCGCATGCGATTTCCGCAGTTGGGACACTTTCGCATCAAGTCTAGTTTATGCTCGGTTTGCACATCCCGACAAGCCGCGGCACAATAAAGAGACACCTTTCCATCTGTTAAGTTACCCCGATATGCTGGAACGGATTACCGTGCATGGCGCGCGCCAGCACAATCTCAAGAACATCGACGTCGAGATCCCTCGCAATTCCCTCACGGTGATCACCGGACTGAGCGGATCGGGCAAGTCATCCCTTGCATTTGACACGATTTATGCCGAGGGGCAGCGCCGCTACGTGGAGACGCTTTCGACCTACGCGCGCCAGTTTCTGGACCAGATGGAGCGGCCCGACGTCGACTCCATCGACGGCCTCAGTCCGGCTATTTCCATCGAACAAAAAACCACCAGCCGCAGCCCCCGCTCGACTGTGGGAACCATCACAGAGATCTACGATTACCTGCGGCTTTTGTACTCCTCCATCGGTATTCCGCACTGCCCGATCTGCGGCAACGAGATTTCCCGCCAGACCACCGAGCAAATTCTCCAACACGTCCTGGCGCTCAAACCCGAAGATCGCATTATGGTGATGGCGCCGGTCGTTCGCGGCCGCAAAGGCGAGTACAAGAAGGACCTGGAAAAACTTCTGCGCCAGGGGTTCGAGCGCGCCCGCATCGATGGCGTCCTTCGCTCGCTCAATGAAGAGATTCAGCTCGATAAGCGCAAGAACCATACGATCGAAGTCGTGGTCGACCGCCTGCTGGTGAAGCCCGGCATCGAAAAGCGCCTGGAAGCTTCCATCGATACCGCTACGCGCCTCGCCAACGGGCTGGTGCTGATCGCCGTGGTCAACGGCGAGGAGCGGCTGTATTCGCAGAAACTCGCCTGCACCGAGTGCGGCGCGAGTATCCCGCAACTGGAACCGCGATCGTTCTCCTTCAACAGCCCGTACGGCGCCTGCGAAGAGTGCCACGGGCTCGGCAGCACGTGGAATTTCGACCCGGCGAAGGTAATTGTCGACGCCTCCAAGCCGCTGCTCGACGGCGGTCTCGGCCCCGGCGCGGGTTCGTGGGGCATGCAGCAGCGCCTCGAGGACTTCGCCAAAAAAGCGCGCATTAATCTCAAGAAACCATTCGAGGAACTGCCGCGCAAAACCCGCGATCTGCTGCTCGATGGCGGCAACGGATTTCCCGGTATTCTCGCGATCCTCGACGAGGTGTATCGCGAGTCATCCGAAGGTTATCGCGAGTGGCTCACGGATTACATGTCGCCGCGCCTGTGCCCGGCGTGCAAAGGTACGCGCTTGCGGCCATCGAGCCTGGCGGTACGCGTGAAGAATTTTTCCGTCGCCGAGTTCACTTCCATGCCGGTTTCGCGTGCGTTGGTGACGGTGCGCAACTGGACGCTGAGCGATCGCGAAGAGCAGATCGCCGGCCGCGTGCTGGACGAAGTCCGCCGCCGGCTGGAGTTTTTGTCCGCTGTCGGCCTCGATTATTTGAGCCTCGACCGCTCGGCCGCCACGCTCTCTGGAGGCGAAGCGCAGCGCATCCGCCTCGCGACCCAGATCGGCTCGAAACTGCGCGGCGTTCTCTATGTTCTCGACGAGCCCTCCATCGGCCTGCATCCGCGGGACAACGAGCGCCTCCTCGAGACTCTCGCGCAACTGCGCGACATGGGCAATACCGTCCTGGTAGTGGAGCACGATGCCGAGACCATCGAGCGCGCCGACTACGTGATCGATCTCGGCCCCGGCGCCGGCCGGCTCGGGGGAGCCTTGGTGGCCTCCGGCGTTCCCGACGACATTCGCCACAATCCGGCTTCGCTCACGGGCCGCTACTTGAACGCCGACCTCACCATCCCGGTTCCCGCGGAGCGCCGTCCGGCCAGCGGAAAGAAGCTGACCATTCGCGGCGCCACCGAGCACAACCTCAAAGACGTCGACGTCGAGATTCCGCTCGGCCTCTTTACCGTAGTGACCGGAGTTTCCGGTAGCGGCAAATCGACGCTGGTGAACGAGATTCTCTACCGCAGCCTGGCCAGGGAAATTTACGGCTCGCATGAAGAACCGGGCGCGCACCGGGCCATCGAGGGCATCGATCTCATCGACAAGGTGATTCGCATCGACCAGGACCCCATCGGCCGAACGCCGCGCTCCAACCCCGCCACCTATACCGGCCTCTTCACGCTGATTCGCGATCTTTACGCCATGCTGCCGGAATCGCGCGAGCGGGGCTACAAGCCGGGACGTTTCAGCTTCAACGTCAAGGGCGGGCGCTGCGAAGCCTGCCAGGGCGATGGCTTGAAGCGCATCGAAATGAATTTCCTGCCCGACGTGTATGTCACCTGCGACGTGTGCCGGGGCCGCCGCTACAATCGCGAAACCCTGCAAGTGAAATTCAAGGGACTGTCGATCGCCGACATGCTCGATAGCACGGTGGAAGAGGCTCTGCCGCTGATGGAGAATTTCCCGCAGATTCGCGGCAAGCTGCAAACGCTGCTGGATGTCGGCCTGGGGTACGTGCATTTAGGACAATCGTCCACCACGCTTTCCGGCGGCGAGGCGCAGCGTATCAAGCTCGCCAAGGAACTCAGCAAACGCCAGACCGGCCGCACGTTTTACCTGCTCGACGAACCCACCACCGGCCTTCACTTCGACGACGTCCGCAAATTGCTCGACGTGCTCCAGCGCCTCGTCGTGCTGGGGAATACCGTAGTGGTGATCGAGCACAACCTGGATGTAATCAAGACGGCCGATTGGATCATCGACCTCGGTCCCGACGGCGGGGAGTACGGCGGCAAGATCGTGGCCGCCGGAACTCCCGAGCAGATTTGCCGGTCGAAGAAAAGCTATACCGCCGAAGCGCTGCGCAAAGTGCTCGGCAACGGAGCGGCTGCGGCATGAGCATCTATTCGAAGGAGCCTCTCGATTTATCGGGCCTGCGCACCGTTGGTCTCGAGGAGCGTGGCGGCAAGGTGAAGGTCGCCGATTTCGCGGCCGTCTACAAAAAAGGTTCGGGCCTCGCCGGCTGGCTGGATTCGCTGCCGCACATTCTGGCGGGCGACTCGTTCCGCGCCGTGGTTGATGCCATCGTGGCGGCGCGCGCTGCCAAGCGGGCCATTATTTGGGGGCTCGGCGGCCACGTTATCAAATGCGGTCTCGCGCCCGTGCTCGTGGAAATGATGCAACGCGGATTCGCCACGGCATTCGCCATGAACGGATCGGCCTCCATCCACGATTTTGAAATCGCGCTCGCCGGCCACACCAGCGAAGATGTCGAAGCTGTGCTCCCCGACGGCCGTTTCGGCGCCGCCGAAGAAACCGGCTCCTTCATGAACCAGGCCATCACCGAGGGCGCATCCCGCGAAATCGGCATGGGCGAGGCACTGGGAGCGTGGTTGAACCAGCGATCTCATACCAACTGCCTGCTGGCGCAGGCCTATCTTCACCAGACGCCGCTGACGGTGCACGTGGCCATCGGCACCGATACGCCGCACACCCATCCGGCGGCCGACGCCGCCGCGATCGGCGCCACCACGCATCGCGATTTCCGCCTGTTTGCATCCTGCGCGACCGGTTTACACGATGGCGGCGTCTATCTGAATGTGGGATCGGCGGTGGTGATGCCGGAAGTGTTTCTGAAAGCTGTTTCCGCCATTCGCAATCTAGGCCATCCGCTGGCGAACTTCACCACCGTGAATTGCGATTTCCTCCAGCACTACCGCCCGCGCGTGAACGTGGTCGAGAGGCCACACGCCGGCGGCGCCGGCGGACGAGGATATGCCCTTACCGGACACCACGAGCTGATGATTCCGCTACTCGCCGCCGTCCTGGTCGAGAAAGACTCATGAGCGAGGAACAGCCAATCTTCCTCGCTGCGGCTCCGCCGCCGAAGCGCGAGCCATTCTGGGGATACGGCGACGTCATCCTGATCGCCGGGCTGGCGCTGCCGTGCATGTTCCTGGGCGTGGGTGTGATTTGGCTGTTGAAGACGCTGTTGCATCTCCACATGCGCGCGGGCGTAGCGGCGGTTTCCGAGATGCTCATCGGGTACGCGCTGCTGTTCGGCATTCTGATGCTGATTTTCCGCATTCAGTATGACCGGCCGTTCTGGCGTTCGCTGGGCTGGACCTGGTCTGGCGTTCCAATCATGGAATGCGTGCTCTTTGGTTTCGGCACCACCATCGGGGTGGGAATCGTGGCATGGCTGATCCACTCGCCACCCTCCTCCGGCCCGCTGATGGACATGATGAAAGATCGTTCCACGCTGATCCTGCTGGCGATTTTCGGCACCACTGTGGCTCCCCTGGCGGAGGAACTGGCGTTTCGAGGCTTCCTTCAGCCGCTGCTGGTGCGCAATCTCGGGGCAATAGCGGGAGTGGCGTTGGCCGCCGCTCTTTTCGGCGGCTTGCACTTCAGCGAATACGGCGATTCCTGGCGTTCGGCGCTGCTGGTAGCTCTGGCCGGCGCGGCGTTCGGGACGGTGCGTCAATGGACGGGCTCGACTGCCGCAGCCGCAGTCATGCACGCTTCCTTCAACGGGCTGCAATTCGTGGCGCTCCTCACCGCGAGCAAAACCGGATTGCACTGAAGCGCGAGGGCCAAGTAGGGCAGCCAATAGGCTGCCGGATTGCCCGGCCTACGATTTGCGCAGAAATCCCCGCCGTCCAAAACTATGCGGCATTGGCCAATCGTGGCTCCAGCCGCCTCTCGGGCTGGAAAGCCGGCTATGTCCCTTGACCGCCCACAATGCTCAGTTTTACTCTGCTTACCTGTGCGGCTCGGAATCCGCCGGCGCCGATTTCTCCCCGGCGTTCATGGCGCGCTCGATCCGGGCAACGTAATTGATGGTTTCCCGGTAGGGAGGAACCGAGTGGTATTTGTCCACCGCACCTGGCCCGGCATTATATGCCGCCAGCGCATGCCAAAGCGCCCCGTCGTACCTGGTCAGCAGATCGCGCAGATACCGAACCCCGGCGTCGACATTCTGCGCCGGATCGTAGGGATCGGCCCCCAAAAGCTGCGCCGTCTCCGGCATTAGTTGCATCAGCCCGATGGCGCCTTTGGGCGACAGCGCGTTCATCTGGAATCCTGACTCGGCTGCCATCACGTCGCGCACCAGTTCACGGGGCAACCCGTATTTGTCGGCGGCGGCGTCGGCCATACCGGAGGGATTTACCACGGGGACGGGGGCAGACTCCTTGACAGCGGGCGCCGGTTGGGGTGGAGCGACCGGCGGATCTTCGGCCTCGAAACGGCTCACCAAGGCTGCCGGCATTTCTATGTAACCAGTTTCATTATATAGCTTTACGGTGGTTCCTTCGACTTCGTGGCGGTCGACGTGCATGCGCGCCCCGTTGGCCAACAAGGCATACTCGCCCGCCGAAGCGGCTCCGGCGGTCAGGAGCAGGAGTGCCAAAAATCGCATTCGAATCTACTATTGTGACGCATTTGGGCCGGGAAGCGTGGACCAAAGCTTTTCCCACTGCCAGAGCCCCCAAGCCGCCGGACCGGGCAGGGGATAACCGAGCTGGTGCGCCAGCAGGCAAGCCTGTCCGCGATGGTGAGCTTCGTGCGAGATCATATACGCTACCATGGCGGCGCCGGCTGCCCAAGGCTTCGCCAAGGCATCGCGCCGGAACTCGGGAATGCGGCCACCGGGTTCGGCCAGAGCTTCCGTAAGCATGTCGCAACAGCGCGCGCCGCTCTCGGCCAGCGCGGCCCGCGCCTGCTCTTGCGTCAGGCGGCTGCGCTCGAGCTGGGCCGGGAGCGTCAGATGCGGGGCAGAAAGCCTGAGCCACTTGCGGCGGATGTTATGGACGTGCGAGAACATCGCGGCGATGGTGCGCGTCCGTATCCCGGGAAGTTGCCGGCGCCACGCCCGTGGATCGAGGTGCTCGAGCAGGAGCTGGTTCATCCGCTCGTTCACGGCGAAGCTTTCCACCAGCGCCGGAACGAGCTCGGAGGCATGTTTCTTCACTGGAACAGTTGCGGCGTGAACTCGATCAGGTAATTCCGCCAGTTGAACCAGCTATGCGCGCCCGGGCTCTCGAGGAACACCGGGGAGAAGCCGTGCTTCTTGAGGATTTCCACCGTGGCTTTGGTCGCGGCGATCAAGCCGTCGTCTTTGCCGGTGCTCAGCCAGATGAGTTTCGTGCCCTTCTTCAAGCTGGCGTTATCGAGGTCCGCCGCGTGAGTGGCTTCCCAATCGGGACGCGGAGGTGGAGGCGCGGCCGGCGCGGCGGCATTCTCCCCGCGCCCTCGTCCGCGCCCGCCTCCCAGCACGGCGCCGGAGCTGAACACTCCGATATCGGAAAACATCGCCAGGTGCGTGAAGGCGATATCGAGCGTCTGCGCGCCTCCCATCGAGAGCCCGGCGATGGCACGATGCTGCCGGTCGTTGATGGTGCGGTAGTGCTTCTCCACGTAGGGCAGCATGTCGGTGATGAACTCGTTCGTAAAAGGATTCACCGTTGGCGTGGGGCCGCTGGGCGGCGCCCCGAACGGGATGCCAGGCTGATGTCCCGCCGGCATCACCACGATCATCGGCTTCATTTTCCTCTCGGCCAGCAGGTTGTCGAAAATGAATCCGGCACGCCCCACCGAGGTCCACGCGTCGTCCGTGTCGCCGGCGCCGTGCAGGAGGTAGAAGACCGGAAATTTCGCGTTGCCCATTTCATATCCCGGGGGCGTATAGATGTGCATGCGCCGGAACGTCTTGAGCACCGTGGAGTAGTAAGTGATCTCGGCCACCGCGCCATGCGGCACCTCATTGGTATCCATAAGCGAAGCGCCGGAAACCGTGAACAGGCTCCAGTCGTTGGTGAGCGACTCAGCCGTGCGGGTATTTACGGGATCGAGCGTGCGCACGCCATCCACTTGGAACACATAGCGGTAAGCGCCGGGAGGTATCGGACCGATCGTGGCTTCCCAGATACCCGAGTCGTTCTTGGTAAACTCAGGCCAGCCCTGCGGGTGAGGCTGGGGCGGCATCTCGGTAGCGATCTTGGTTCCGGCGATCTCGCCGGCGCCGCCACCCGTGAATAACACCGTGATGTCGCTGGCATTCAATGTCACTTTCTCGGCTTTCGGAGCGAGAATCCGGAATGTCACGCGCCCATCGGGCGTCACTTCCGGAGACACCACTGCCGGACCACGGCCGCGGCCTCCCATCGGCGGTTGCGCCGGTTGCGCGAAAGCTAATAGTCCCGCCGCAAACGTGGCTGCGATCGTACGCACCATCCTGGATGCCCTCCGGGGCTGAGTATAACACCCGTCCGTCTGGTAGGATGAAGCCGGAATCATGCTTCTCTCCACAGTGGCCGCGACCATCCGCAGCCACCAGATGTTCGGCCGGGGCCAGCGTGTCGGAGTCGCGGTTTCGGGAGGCGCCGATTCGGTCTGCCTTTTGCACGTCCTGCTGGAGCTAGCGCCCGAATGGGACCTGCGGCTGGCCGTCCTTCATCTGAATCACGGTCTGCGCGGCGAAGAATCGTGCCAGGACGAACGGTTCGTGCGCGACCTTGCCGGTCGCCTCGGTGTGCCGGTCATCGTGCGGTCGGTGAATGTCGCGGCGTCCCGCGATAATTTGGAGCAGGCAGGCCGCCGCGCACGCCTGGCATTTTTCCACGAACAGATCGCCGCCGGGGACGTCGCTCGCGTCGCCACCGGCCACACCTTGAACGATCAGGCAGAGACTACGCTCTTCCGATTCCTGCGCGGCGCAGGCGGCGCCGGATTGGCCGGTATCCGCGTGGCGACTTCCGAGGGGCTGGTGCGGCCCTTGCTCGAAGTCACGCGCGCCGAGGTGGAAGAGTACCTGCGCGAGCGCGGAATCGCCTGGCGGGAAGATTCCTCCAACGCCGATCGGCGATTCGCGCGCAATCGCATCCGCCACCAGTTGCTGCCCCAACTGGCCGCCGAATGGAACCCCGCCATCGTCGAAACCCTCGGCCGCGCGGCAGACTGGGCTGCGGCGGAAGAACAGTACTGGGAGGAAGAGATCGGGCGCCTGGCGGCACAATTCCGGTTGGAAGGCGACGGCTCGGTACTGGTTCGGACAGAGGTCTTGCGGCAATTGCCGCTGGCGGCTGCGCGCCGGCTGGTGCGCCACGCGCTCGAAACAGCCAAGGGCGACCTGCTCGGCATAGGCTTTGAGCATATCGCTGAAATTCTTAGAATAGCCCTGTCCGAATTGGGCCACGGACGGGTGCAGGTGCCCGGTGCCGAGGTCGAACGCTCGCTCGATTGGGTTCGTTTCGTCAATTCTCTGAGGGCGCGAAGGCCATTTAACAACTATCAGTTACAAGTCACCGTGCCGGATGTGGTGCCGATTCCTGGTACCGCTAGGGCGATCGCCCTGGAACTGTTCGAAAAGACGGAAACAATTCCCCTCGGGGAATCCGTATATAATAGTGAGACGGGTTGGGTAGACTGGCGCGTGGTGTCCGGTTCGCTGGAGATCCGGAACTGGCGGCCGGGGGACCAGTATCAGCCTGCGGGCAGCGCCGGTGAGGAAA
>Ga0335072_10007402_pt1 | contig 15983 bp, 14 predicted proteins | sample Lox_Sample_21_FD_206725 | JGI IMG/M metagenome (GOLD analysis project Ga0335072, IMG submission 206725) | Soil microbial communities from Loxahatchee National Wildlife Refuge, Florida, United States - Lox_Sample_2.1 | ecosystem: Environmental > Terrestrial > Soil > Wetlands | place: USA...
CTGTCAGCGCTGCGCGGCCTGGCCGCGCGGGCCGCCGCGGGGCGGACAAGCCCGGCGGGAACGGACGTCGATGACGCCGGCAGATCCCAGCGCGAGTCCGTGATCCGGCTAATCGCCGCCACGTTCCTTGGCATCGGCGTGGTGGTGGGGATCGCGGGGCTGTTCCCCGCGTACTTCACCGGCCAGTCCCTCGCCTCGACCAGCGACCAGCTGGTCCCGCACCTGCTGTACCTCGCCACCTGGGCGGCCGCCACGGTGCTTGTCCTGAGCGGCAAGGCCAGGACCCGGATCGGCGCGCTGCTGGGGACGGGGCTGAGCGCGGTGACGTTCGGCCTGCTGGTCTCCGACCTGGCCACGGGGACGTCGGAGCACGCGGGTGTCGGCGCCGGCATGGTGATCAGCCTGATCGGCTGGCTCGCCTGCACCGTCGGGTCTGTCCTGGCGCTGCGGCTCCGGGCCCGGGCCGGCACGGCGGGCAGCCCGGCGGCCGCTGGGGTCGCTAGCCCGGTCGCCGGGCAGGACACCAGCCTGGTGACCGCTGGGGACGCCAGCCCGGCCGACAGCCCGGCCGGATACGGCTCCGCCGCTTCCGTCTACGGCACCCCGGTGCCCCCCCTGCCCCCGTACGGCAACGGCGCCTACGGCACCCCCGTGCCTGCCGCGGCGCGCGCGGGGATGATCAGGCCCCGCCGGTCCGATGCCGGGCCCATCGCCCTGCTGGCGCTGTGCGCTATCGGGGCGGCGGCCTCCTTCGTCCCGTCCTGGGACAGCTACACGATCGTGCAGTCCTCCACCGGGTCGTCCGCGACGCAGACGGCGGGCAACGCGTTCCAGAACGCGGGCACGGTGATCTTCGGCGACATCGCGTGCGTGGTCGCGATCATCGCGGTTGCCGTCCTCGCGGGCCTGTGGCGGCCCGCGCGGCATGGCGCCGCGCTGCTCGGCGGCGTGATTGTCGCCATGGCGGGACAGGCGATCTCGGCCCTCATCCAGGTGAGCCAGCCGGCCTCACCGGAGGTGTTTGGCATTTCCGCCGCGCAGGCCCAGGCGAACGGGCTATCGGTCAGTTCGGGCGTGACGTCAATATTCTGGGTCTTCTGCCTGTTCGTGGTGGCCATGGGGCTTGCCTGCGCATGGCTGGTGACCACCCCTTCGGCCGCGGCGGCTTCCCCGGGGATGGCGGCCAATCCGCTTCAGCCGAATCCCGACCAGGGCTATCCGGCTCCCGGCAATCAGGCGATGGCGCAGTCGCCGGACGCCGAGGAATCCGATGACGACGAGCCGCTCGCCGAAGAGCCGGTGCGCAGCGATGCCGGCGGTCACACCGATGACCCCGACAGCACGAGTAGCGAAGTAAGCACCCTCTAGCGCTAACTCAACCCGAAAGCGCCCCCTGGCATCTGATGCCTGGGGGCGCTTTCGCGGGTCCGGGTTGTTGTTGCCCGGTTGTCTTACTTGCCGGTCGCGGCCTGGTACTTGGCAACGACATCGGCCGGGACGCGGCCCCGGTCCTTGATGTCATATCCGTTCTCCCGCGCCCAGTTGCGGATCTCGGTCGTGTTCAGCGCGCTGCCAGCGGGGCGACCGGGCCGACCGGGGATGCGGCCGGCGCGACGGCCGACGCTGACCTTGCGGGCGTGCGAGACGTACTTGTTAAGTGCGGTGCGAAGTTCGTCAGAGTGCTTGCTGCTGAGGTCGATCTCGTATTCCGCACCGTCCAGCGCAAACCGCACCGTGCCAGCGGCCTCGCCGCCGTCGATGTCGTCAATGAAGAGTGTCTGGATCTTCTGAGCCACGATAGCTGCCTTTCCTTGATTCGATAGCCATCATACGATGACCCCGGCCTTGCTGGCGCAGCCACTCCCCGAAGTCACGCGCCGCTGGCATTTGCCAGTGTCCCGTCCAACCCACCGATACTCTTGTACCGCGCTAAGCCGAGTGTAATCGAATGCGACACGCGGCAAAGGCCTAACGACCGATGTGATCTACATAACATGAAGTCGGCCTTTTAGCCAAGTACTTCGCTCACGGCTGATTTCGGCTCAGACTGGCCAGGATTCCTGCCGGTACGCGCTGTCCCAGAACATCCACTCATAGCGACTCGTGGTCCGGTAGTGGCGGGCGACCGCGGATCGCTCCGGCCCGGAAATAGCGGTTCCTATCCTGTCCGCCTCAGCTATCACGTCCCGCACCACCTCGGCGAACTCATCACCGCTATAGGTGCTGATCCAGCGCTGGTACCTGGGATCGGGAGAGCCGTTACTCAGTAGGTGCTTACCTACTTCCCAATAGAGCCAGTAGCAGGGGAGCACCACGCCAACGCCCTCGGCGTAACTCCCGCCGCCCGCGGTCGCCAGCAGGTAGCTGGTGTAGGCGAGGTTAACCGGGCTGGGTTCGGCCGCCCCCGCGGCCGCCGGGGAAATGCCGAGCTCGGGCAGGAGCGAGGCATGCAGTTCCAGTTCGGCGGCAACCGCGTCGGCCGCGTGCCGGGCGAACATCCGCATGGCCGCCGTATCCGGGGCATGGCTGGCGACCACGGCGAGGGCCCGGGCGTAGTCGCGCAAGTAGATGGCGTCCTGGACGAGGAAATGCGCGAACGCGGCTTCAGGAAGCGTGCCATCGGTCAGTCCCGTGATGAACGGGTGAGTCAAGATCGCCTGGAAAATATCGGCATTACCGGCCCATAGGTCCTCGGTGAAGGTCATGGGACCACATTATGGAGGGCATGCACGGGCCCGTCGCCACCGCCAAGGCCGGCCAGTCCGTGCGCGACCGCGTCGCTGGCCACCCGGGCCGCCTGCCGGGCCGCCGCGGCCAGCGGAAGGCCGGCGGCCAGTCCCGCCGCCAGGGCGGCCGAGTGGGTGCACCCGGCCCCGTGCGTGGACTTCACCGCGTGCCGCTCAACCGGGATCGGCAGGTGCGCGGCCCCGTCGAACAGGTGGTCGACCGGCTCAGCTCCGTGCCCGCCGGTCACCAGCGCCGCGCCGGCCCCCATCGTCACCAGCCGCTCGGCGAGGACCATCCGGTCCTCGGTGGCCAGCCCGGTCAGCGCCTGGGCCTCAGGCAGGTTGGGGGTGACGACCGTGGCCAGCGGGAAGATGAGCGCGACGAGCGCGGCCACGGCGTCGGGTCGCAGCAGGCGGCTGCCCGAGCTCGCGACCATCACCGGGTCGACGACCAGCGGCAGCCCGCGGCCAGCCAGCGCCGCGGCGACCGCCTCGATGACCGGCGTGGAAAACAGCATTCCTGTCTTCGCCGCGTCGGCCCCGATATCGTCAAGGACTGTCCTTATCTGGGCCATAACGAACCCGGGGCCGGTCTCGACGATGCCCGTCACTCCCAGCGTGCTCTGGGCCGTGAGGGCGGTGATCGCCGTCATCCCGTGCCCACCGCAGCGGGCTATCGCCTTCAGGTCAGCCTGGATGCCGGCACCGCCGCCGGAATCTGAGCCGGCGATGGTGAGGACCCGGGGAATCATGAGGTGATCCGGCCCTCGGCCGGGCTGGACGCGAGCGCCGCGTGCCAGCGGCGCTCGATGCGGCCGGCCTCGCGGGCCGCCCGGCCCGCCTCCACGGCCAGCCGCATCGCGGTCGCCATCGCCTCGGGGTCGGCGGCGCGGGTGATGGCGGAGGCGACGAGCACGCCATCGCAGCCAAGCTCCATCGCCAGGGCGGCGTCGCTGGCGGTGCCGATCCCGGCGTCGAGGATGACCGGCACGGTGGCCTGCTCGCAGATCATCGCGATGTTGTGCGGATTGCGGATGCCGAGTCCTGAGCCGATCGGCGCGCCAAGCGGCATCACGGCGGCGCATCCGGCCCGCTCCAGGTGCTGCGCGAGCACCGGGTCGTCGTTGGTGTACGGCAGGACGGTAAACCCGTCCGCGACCAGCGTGCGCGCGGCCTCAAGCAGTTCCACCGGGTCCGGCAGGAGCGTGATGTCGTCCGCGACGACCTCCAGCTTGACCCAGTCAGTCGCCAGGGCCTCGCGGGCCAGCCGCGCGGTCAGCAGCGCCTCCGCGGCGGTGTGGCAGCCGGCCGTGTTCGGCAGCACCTCGGCGCCCGCTGCCCTGATGATGTCGAGCAGCGAGCCACCGCCCAGGGCGTAGCCCCCCACCCGTCGCATGGCGACGGTGGTGACCTGCGAGCCCGAGGACTTTAGTACCTTGCTCATGACATCGAGGGAAGTCGCTCCCCCGGTGCCGGTGATCAGCCGCGAGCTGATCTGGCGACCGCCCAGTTCCCAGGTGCTCACGAGCTAGCCTCCCTGCACGGCGGTGACGACGTCCACCTGGTCACGGTCGGCCAGCGGGTGGGCGGACCAGGCGCGCTGGGGCAGCACCTCGCCGTTGAGCGCGGCGGCGATGCCCTTGTCCTGGGTGGTGACCTGCCGGATGAGCTGCTCGACGGTGGTGCCCGCGGGGACTTCACGCGGCTCGCCGTTGATGGTGACGTTCATGATGAGGATCCTTGATAGGTCGCCGGCTCGGTGGCGTGCAGCCGCTGCGGGGTGAAGGGCTTCCATTCGGCGGCGGGCTGGTCACCGGTCAGGAGGCTGGTGACCGCGTCGGCCGTCGCGGCCGACAGCATGATGCCGTTGCGGAAGTGGCCGGCGGCGACGAGGAGGCCGGACGCGGGCCGGCCCGGGTCGGGCCGGTCGCCGCGCTCCGCCCAGCCCACGACCGGGCCGTTGTCGCAGCTGCCGGGGCGCAGGCCCGCCCGCGCCTCGGCGAAGGTCAGCTCGCTGACCGCGGGCAGGATGCTCATCGCGTCATGCAGCAGGTCGTGCACGGCCCCGGCGGTGACGTCCAGGTCGTCGCGCTCGTCTTGGGTAGCGCCGACGACGACCTCGCCGTCGGCGCGGGGCACCAGGTAGACATCGGCTCCCCTGACGATGGCCCGGATGGTGTGGGTCAAGATCGGGGGCAGGCCCGCTGGATGCCGCAGCCGGAGGATCTGGCCCTTGACCGGCCGGAACGCCGTCGCGAGGTGACCGGGGATGCCGGCGATCTGCCCGGTCCGCCAGCCCGCCGCGAGAACGACCGCCCGGCCACCGATGAGCTCGCCCTGCTCGCCCGCGCGGCCGGCCAGGCGCACGCCGCAGTGCCCGCCGGCGCCGCTCGTGACGCCGGTCACCCGGCCCTGGAGGAAGCGGACGCCAGCCCCGGCCGCGGCGGCGCGCAGGGCCGCCGCGTAGCGGCGGTTATCGACGGACAGGTCGCCGATGGCCAGCACTCCCCCGTGGACTGTCGGGGCCAGGAACGGCTCCGCTTCCCGGCAGGCCCGGGCGTCCAGCTCCTGGGCCTGCAGGCCGGCCTCGCGACGGAAGGCCGTCAGCCGCTTCAGCCGGTCGTGGTCGGCCCGGTCGAAGGCGACCGCCAGCGTGCCCTCGGTACGCAGCCCGACGCTGCGGCCGGCTGCCTGCTCGACCTCGGCGGCGAAGCCGGGAAACCGGCCGACGGCCAGCAGGTTGAGCGCGAGCAGGTCCCGCTCGCCAAAGACGGACTCTGACAGGGGCGCGAGCATGCCCGCCGCGACATCGGTGGCGGCGTCACCCCAGCCGGGGTCGGCGACGGCCACGGACAGCCCGCGCCGTGCCGCCCGCCACCCGATGGCCATCCCGATGACTCCCGCGCCGACGATGACGACGTCGGCTTCCTGGCCTGGCTCGTGGCTTGCCACTGACATCCTCCTCCCTTCGCCGGCATGACCCGGATCAGGTTCGACGGTCGGAGGCGCGACTGCCTCCCTCTCAGCCCCGGCCGGGGCTCCCGTGAGTTCTTTGTCCAAGTTTACCCGCAGTTCACGCGAGCCAGCAGGCGGGTCTTCAGTGCGGCTGTCGCGGCGGCCGGGTCGTCGGCGTCGGTGATGGCCCGGACGACGACGACGCGGGTGGCCCCGGCGGCCAGGACGTCGTCCACGTTGCCGAGGGTGATGCCGCCGATCGCGAACCAGGGCCGGGCCGGGTGGGTCGCGGCGACATGCGAGATCAGGGCCAGCCCGGTGCCCGGCCGGCCCGGCTTGGTGGGCGTGGCCCAGACCGGGCCGGCGCAGAAGTAGTCGATTCCCCGCTCGGCCGCGGCGGTGTCGGCCTGGGCGGGGCTGTGGCTTGACCGTCCGATGACGGGCCCGGGGCCGAGGATCTGGCGGGCGACCCCGACGGGCAGGTCGTCCTGGCCCAGGTGCAAGACATCCGCGCCCGCGGCCAGGGCCACGTCGGCGCGGTCGTTGACCGCGAGCAGGCGGCCGTGCCTGCGGCAGGCGTCAGCGAAGACGTCAAGCAGCGCGAGCTCCTCGCGCGCCTCCAGGCCCTTTTCCCGGAGCTGGACGATGTCAACGCCGGCCGCGAGCACGGCGTCGAGGAATGGGGCCAGGTCACCTGTGCGCCGGCGTCCGTCGGTGCACAGGTACAGGCGCGCGGCGGCCAGCTGGTCCGCCAGCCCCGCTCGCCCTGGGAGGGTTGCCACTGGGTCAGTCACGTGCTCTATGCAACCACCCGGCGGCATCGCACCGGGGAGCGGGGCGGGTGCCCTGGCCAGCGCCCGCCCGCGGGCACGCCTGGGTCACCGCGGGGTTACCGGGCCATGAGGGCTGCGGTCACCCTGGTGACGGCCTCCGCTTCCCAGCCGGGCGCCATGATGTGCACGCCGGCGACGCCAGGGACCTTGCGGACTTGCTCGATGACGTGCGCGGCGACCTCGACGCCCGCGGCCTTCGCGTCCTCGCCCGACAGGCCCGCCAGCTTCGCGAACGTGGCCTCGTCGACCTCGACGCCGGGGATGTGGGCGTGCATGTGCTGCAGGGCGGCGCTGCTGCGCGGTGGCATGACCCCGACCAGGACCGGGGCGTCGCCCAGGACGCCGGATTCCGCGTGGGAAGTGAACCAGTCGGCAAACCGGGCGACGTCGTAGACCACGTTGGTCTGGAAGAAGCGAGCGCCCGCCCCGACCTTGGCGGCGATCCTCGGCGCCGCGTCCACCAGCGGGTTCAGTGCCGCTCCGACCAGGAAGCCGGTCGGGGTCGCGAGGGTCTCGCCCGCCGCCAGGTACCCCGCGTTCAGCGTGGTCACCAGCTTGATCAGGGCGTTGGAATCGACGTCGCCGACGAATTTCGCCAGCTGCGCGTACTTCCCGACCTCGAGCGGGTCACCGGACAGGGCCAGCAGGCTGCGGACGCCGACGGCCCACGCGCCGAGCAGGTCGGACTGGAGCGCGAGCAGGTTCCTGTCGCGGGTCGTGAGCTGCATGATCGGCTCGACGCCCGCGTCGATCAGCCATGAGGACGTGACCACCGGGGAGACCTTCGGGGTGGCGGCGGGGTTGTCGGTGACGTTGACCGCGTCAACCAGGCCCGCGATGGCGGCGGCGGCATGACGCACTGGCTCGGAGGCGGGGCTGGCCGGCGGCGACAGCTCGGCCGTCACCGTGAACCGTCCGCTGGCCAGGGCGTCACGCAGTGTCATGATGAGGCCATACCCTTCCTCGCCCGGCTACTTATGCCGCGCCTGCCTCATATGATCTCCGCCGGGACGATCCGGCAAAACGGACGAAACCACAAGTGACTGGGGTCACTCCTTGGCGACCACGCCGAGGATCTGGCCGCAGGCGCTGCCCAGGGCGGAAAGCTCCTGCGGCGACAGGGCGTCCACGACGAGCCGCCGCACCGACTCGACATGGCCGGGTGCCGTCGCGACGACCTTGTCCCAGCCCGCCTCGGTCAGCACGGCGTTGACGAAGCGGCCGTCGCCCGGGCAGGACTCGCGGCGCACCCAGCCACGCTTTTCCAGGCGGCTGACGACGTGCGACAGCCGCGACAGCGAGCCGGCGGCCATGACGGCCAGGTCGCTCATCCGCAGGGTCCGGTTCTCGGCCTCCGACAGCCCCGACAACACCATGTACTCGAAGCTGCTGATTCCCGCGTCGCGCTGCAGCTCGGCGTCCAGGGCGCCGGGCAGCCGGAACAGCACCTGCACCAGCTGCCGCCAGGCGGCCTGCTCGTCGGCAGTGAGCCAGCGCGGCGCGGCGCGGCCTTGAAGATCCCCGGCGTTCAGATCCATATCCCTCAGCTTATGCGAACAGATTGACGGTTCAATGACAACGCAATCCCACGGTTGCCGCGTGGCGGGCGAGCCGCACTTGCTATGCCTGCGCCTGAGATGATTCGCTAAGCGTCGTATATCGCCGGGTAGCAGGGGGTCGGTTGGCAGGGGATCGGGTGCTAGGGGACGGCGGGCCGCGGCGCCCGGGCCGCCAGTCGGTGGCCGCGCGGGTCACCTACCTGCTGGAGCCGAAGAACTGGATCATCCTCACCGTCCTGGCCGTCGGCTGGCGCTACGGGGGAGCACGCGGCCTGGCCTGGGGAGCGGTGGCCGCCCTGTTCGCCGCGGTGGTGCCGACGCTCTTCATCGCCCGTGGCATCCGCCGCGGGCAGTGGACCGACCGGAACGTGGGCGCCCGGGGACCACGGCTGGTGGTCCTCGGCTTCATCCTGGCCTCGGTCGCGGCGGGCCTTGTCGTGCTGGCCGCTGGCGGCGCGCCCAGGCAGCTCACCTGGTACTTCGGCTGCATGCTCGGGTCTGTCTTCCTGCTCGCCCTGGTGACGACGGCATGGAAGATCTCCATCCACTGCGCGGTCGCGTCGGGGGCCGTGACGATCCTGGCCCTGCTCTACGGGCCATGGCTGGCACCGGGCTACCTGCTCGTCGCGCTGACGGCGTGGTCGCGGGTCGAGCTCAGCGACCACACCCGCGCGCAGGTCATCGCCGGAGCGGCGGCGGGCGCGCTCGCGGCGGTCGCGAGCTACGCGCTGATCAGGTGAGTGGCCTGGTCAGTGCCGGCGCGGCCCGGGCCAGCCGCTGCAGGCCAGCACGCAGGTCCGCCTCGCTGCCCGCGGCGGAGAATGTCAGCCGCAGGTGGGGTGCGGGCGGCTCAGCGGGAAAGAACGGCTGGCCGGGCAGGACGATGACGCCGGCCTGACGGGCCGCCCTGGCGATCTCGGTGTCGTCGGCGCCCGCGGGGAGCCGGGCCCACAGGTGCATGCCGCCGGACGGGGCGACGAAGCCGACAGCGGGCAGCAGTGCGGGCAGGTCCCTGGCAACGGCCAGGGCGCGGCGGCGCAGCTGCTCTCCGAGGTCGCGCAGGTGCCGTTCCCAGGCCGGGCGGGTCACCAGGTCGAGGGCAGCCTCCTGCAGCGGCCGGGCGACGAACAGGTCGTCGATCACCCGGATGGCACGCAGCCGGGCGGCGACGGGGCCGCGCGCGATGATGGCCCCGACGCGCAGGCTGGGCGAGGCCGCCTTGGTCAGCGAGGTCAGGTAGATGACCCGCCCGTCCGGGTCATCGGCCAGCAGCGGGCGGGCCGGGCGGCCGTCGTGCGACAGCCAGCGGCAGGCGTCGTCCTCGATGATGAACGCCTGCGCGGCCGCGGCCACCGCGAGCACCTGCGCCCGGCGCTCGGCGGCCAGGACGGTGCCCGTGGGGTTGTGGTAGGCGGGCTGGCAGTAGAAGGCGCGGGCCCCGGTGCGGGCGAATGCCTCGGCGAGCAGGCCGGGAACCACGCCGCGGTGGTCAACCGGTACGGGAAGGACGCGGATGCCCGCGAGCCGCGCGGCCGCCAGCGCGCCGGGGTAGGTCGGCGACTCGGCCAGCAGCGACTCTCCCGGGGGCACGACGGCGCGCAGGGACGCGGAGATGGCCGCCTGCCCGCCTGGGGTGATGATCACGTCGCCTGGGTCGCCCGCTCCCGGGCCGGCGGCCTGCGCGAACCAGGCACGCAGCCCGGCCAGCCCGCTGGCGGGAGGCCGGTCCCAGGCCTGCGGCGAGCGCGCCGCGTCGTTCAGCGCCCGGCGCAGCGCCTGCAGTGGCATCAAGGCGGCGTGGGGGTACCCCGAGGCGAGCAAGATGACGTCGTCGGCGCCGGGCGGGTCGGCCAGGGTGGATATGCCATCTGCGCTGACCGGCCGCTCGCCCAGGGCAACCGCCTGCCAGGACATGTCGGCCGCGTCGCCGCCGGGCGCCCGCTCGCAGACGAAGGCGCCCGCGCCGGGACGGGTGACGATGAGCCCCTCGCCAGCCAGCACCGCCAGGGCATGCGACACGGTGACCGGACTGACCTTGTGCGCGTCCACCAGCGACCGGGTGGAAGGCAGGCGGTCTCCCGGGGCCAGGCGGCGGACCTCGTCTCGCAGCCAGGCGGCAACGCGGGCAGTACTGCTATCCTGATTTATGAGGACATACAGTAGCGCTACTGCTCCTGGCGCGATAGCGGAATCCAGGTGACCGAGGTCTCCCGCGCGGCGCTGCTGGTGGCGGCGGGGACACTGGCAGGCACCGTGGGAGCGGCGGGCGGCATCACCTCGCTGATCTCCTACCCGGCGCTGCTATGGGCGGGCGTTCCCGCGCTGCAGGCGAATGTCGCCAATATCGTCGCGCTGGTGGCGTGCTGGCCTGGATCAGCGGCCGCTTCCCGGCCGGAGCTGGCGGGGACGGGACGGTGGCTGCGCCGCTGGATCGCGGTGTCGGCGGCGGGCAGCATGGCCGGGTCGGTGCTGCTGCTGAGCACGCCCGCCGCGGTGTTCGCCACCGTCGTGCCCTTCCTGGTGGCGGCCGGATCGCTCAGCCTGCTCACGCCGGGGCTCACCACCGGCCCGCGGGCAGCCGCCCGGGGCGGCGCTCGGCTGCTCCTGCCATCCGGGGTGCTGGCCCTGTCGGCTTACAACGGGTACTTCGGTGCCGGGTCGGGCGTCATGCTGCTCGCCCTCCTGCTCGGGACCACCGATCCCGCCTTGCCCCGGGCCAACGCCCTGAAGAACATGCTACTGGGTGCCGCGTCGATCACCTCGGCGGTGATATTCGCCGTGGCGGCCGGGGTCGACTGGGCGGTGGTTGCCCCGCTGGCGGCGGGAATGCTGGCCGGGAGCGCCATCGGCCCACCGATCGCGCGCCGCCTGCCGCCCGGCCTGCTGCGCTGGGTCGTCGCGCTGCTCGGGCTCGGCCTGGCGGCGTGGCTGGCGATCGGTGGCGGCTAGCCGCTGGCCGCTTACCCGCGGTCGCGCTCGTCCAGCGCGCGCAGGGCCTCGGCGAACGGCCGCTCCAGCCAGGCCAGGTGGTCATCCTGGCCGTGATGATGGGTGGTGAGCTGGTCCGCCCGGCGGACCGCCGTGTGCCGTACGTACTCGCGGGTGCCCTCGATGAGCGTCCGCAGGTAGCGCAGGCCCTCAGGGTCGGCCATCGTCCACGGGCCGCCGCAGGCGATGTAGACCGGTGAGGTGTGCGCGAACACCCGCCGCCCCCATTCATCGAGGTGGTAATCGGCGCCGAAGGCCCGGCAGGCGATCCACGAGCTCCCGTCGACCGGCAGTTCCTGCGCGATCTGCGCGGACCGTCCGCCGCCCGCGTCGGCCCGCGCGACGACCTCGCCGTTGCACACCACCTCGAGCGACTCGAGCGGGAAGACGCCGCCCGCGGTGGCGTGGACGCTGACCGTTCCCGGGCCGGAAAGCCCGATGGTGTCGCCCGGCTCGCCGCCGTCGACCGACAGGGTCACGAGCGGGCCGCCGGACAGGAAGGTGCGGCCGGCCCGCACCGCCCGGCACCAGGCCTCGTAGCTGAATTCCTCGTCCAGCCGCGCGTAGGTGCGGTAGAGGCCGACCGGCACGGCACTGGACATCTTGTCGGTGCCACCCACCAGCGGCAGCCGGTAGCCGCTGTTGAGGTACCGGTAGTACTCGAGCATCGCGTCGCCCGAGTGCGCCAGCATCTCCACGGCGTCGGCCCGGCCGGTCGCCACGAGGACAGCCGGCTCGCCGTTGGGATTGGGGAAGTGCGCGGCGACGACGGTCCCGCCCTGGGCGTGCGCCCGGTCGGCCCAGTCGCTCAGCGTCGCGTCAAGCGCGCCGCCCAGCTCGGCCTCGTCGGGCCCGTCGCTGCACCACGGCATGACCGGCTCCGTCAGGCCCCACAAGAGGGCGTGCCCGAGCATGTGCTGCCGGTTCTCCTGGCCGACATACGTCACGTAGCCGCCACCGTCGATGATGCTGGGCCGCCCGGAGAAGTCCTCCGTGTTGGTGAACAGCGCGCCCCACTGCGTCTGCAGCAGGTTGACGACCCGCAGGTCCTCGCCCCGCTGCTCCAGCTGGGCGCCCGGGGTGGACAGGAAGTGCACATGCGAGTCGCCCGACCACCATCCCCGCGCGGCCATGTCGGCGACCCGGCTGATCCGCAGGGTCAGCTCCCGCTGGCCGGGCTCGATCCGCACGGCCTGGCGCAGCGGCTCGTACTCAAAGCCGCGGGCGACGTCCACGATGACGTCGCCTCGCGGCAGCCAGCCCTGGCAGGTGCCGTCGATGTAGGCGTAGCTGCGCTGGCTGAGGCGGACGTCACCGCCGACGTCGTAATGCCAGCTGCCGAGATTCTGGGTGACCTGATGGTGGTGCCCGTGCGGCTGGTAGGCAATCCCCTGAGCAGAACGGAAGTGGACCCGGCAGGGCACCGGCCGCCCGGTCGCGTCGTCCACCACCGTGACGTGCACCCAGTTCCTGCCGTCTTCCACCAGCTCGAGCGAGACCCGGCCCGCGTCGGCCCGCCCGGCCCGCTCCAGGTCGCCCCAGCGCACCCGGCCGAGCTCGGCTCCGCCGCGCCGGACCGCGACGGTGGCCGACGGCAGCGCGGCGATCGACGTGTACGCGGACGTCCCCTCGATCGCTCCCCAGCCGGGCCGGTCTTCCTCGCCGGGCAGGGGCTGCGGGTAGCTGGCGACACCCCGGTCCACCGAGACGTCCAGGACGCCCTGGCCGCCGTCCTTCGGCACCAGCCGCACCGGGCGGGCCGGCGTGCGGACGAACGGGTGCTCGTCGCCGTCGCTGGTCGTGATGGCCGCGATGATGACCCGGGGGCCGTGCGGCCGGACCTCGATCCGCTCGACCTGGTGGCCTGGACGCGGGTTGCGCCAGCACCACAGGTAGTACCCGGCGGGCTGGGCGGCGGCGTGCTCGCACAGGCGGACCCCGGCATCGCCCCAGCTTCCCTCGAAGCGCGGCAGGTTGTACTCGCTGGTGTCGGGGACGGCGAGGAAGGGCTGACGCCCCCAGGCCGGCGGCACCACCTGGATCTCGAACCGCTCCCTGATCGGCGCGGTGATGGCCGCACCGCCGGCCAGGTGAAAGACGTAGTCGGCGACGGCCTGGCCGGCGGCGTGGCCGGCGGGCGCGCCTGGCTCGATCAGCCGGTGCGCGACGATCACGTGCCGGGCCAGCCGGCCGATCCCCACCTGCACCGAGGTGGCGGGGGCCAGGAAGCATCGCTCGGCCGCCGGCGGCTGCGACCCGATCAGGAACGGAAGGCCGCGCAGGCTGACCCGGCCGAGCGCGGCATCGCCCGGGTCAGCGCCGAGCACGTCCACGCCCGCGTTGCAGGCGGCCGACAGGTCCACGGGCTCATAGGTGACCATGCCTTCGATCGTAGGCTCGGCGCCGGGCAGGCCCTACTGAATTTCCGGCCGGGTCAGCTCGGCTCCTCATCGGCGGCCCGGTCCGGCCAGACGCCAATGTGGTCGGGCTCCTCCCGCAACTCGACCCGGTTCCTGATGGCGAGGCGCCTGATCATCACGCGCGGAAGCTGCACCCGGCCCGCCCGGTCCAGCGTCGCGTACTCGCGCGCGTGCACCGTGGTGGTGCCCTGCGCGTCGGTGGCCGCGTGCCGGATCGTCTCGCTGCTCGTCTTGCCGTCCCTGATCGCGATCGTCCGCCGGACCTGCGACGACACGGCCGGGTCGTGGGTGACGATGAGCACGGTGGCCCCGAGCTCGGTGTTGGCCGTCTGCAGGGCGGAGAACACGTCCTGGGCGGTCGAGGAGTCCAGCTCGCCGGTGGGCTCGTCGGCCAGCAGCACCTTCGGCTGGTTGGCGAGCGCGGTGGCGATGGCGGCGCGCTGCTGCTCACCGCCGGACATCCGATCGGGCGTCCGGTCGGCCGTGTGCGCGATGCCGAGGGCCTCAAGCAGGAGGCCAGCGCGCCGCAGCCGGTCCTTGCGGCCAAGCGAGCTCAGCCGCATCGGCAGCAGCACGTTCTGCCGGGCGGTCATGTACGGCAGCAGGTTCCGCGACGTCTGCTGCCAGATGAAGCCGGCGACGCCGCGGCGGTAGGCCAGGCGCTGCTGGCTTGTCATCGCCCCCAGGTTGTGGCCGGCTACCCACACTCCCCCCGCCGTCGGGGTGTCCAGCCCGGCCAGGATGTTCATCAGCGTGGACTTGCCGCTGCCCGCCGCGCCGATGAGCGCGATCAGCTCTCCCTCCGCGACCAGCAGGTCAAGTCCTTGCAGCGCCTGGACCTCGATGCCCTCGCCGGAGTAGATCCGGACCAGCCGGTCACAGACGATCATGCCGTCCGCGCCGGTGGGGGGCTGGTCCGGCGGGGCGGGTGGGGTGGGCTCTGGCATCGGCGCGGGCCTCCTTCAGTCGGCGATCCGCAGCGCCCTGGCGCTGCCACGCTGGTAGGTGATGACGGCCTGAGCGGCCAAGACGAGCAGCGCGGCCAGCACGAGGCCGACCGCGGAGGCGATCAGCGGGAGCGCGGCGGGGGTCACCGCGATGGCTGACCCGGTCCCGCTGTAGGCGGCCAGGTTCAGCGTCGGCCCGATCAGCGGGGCCAGCAGCCAGGCGCACGCGATGCCGCCGACGGCGGCGGCCACCACCGGGGGAAGGGTCTCGATCGCCAGCAGCAGCTGAGCCTGCCAGCGCCGCAGGCCCATCGTCGCCAGGTAGGCCAGCGTCGTGTCGCGGGTACGGGCGGTGAGCAGGAGAGATAGCAGCAAGATCAGCGCGCCGAGCCCGGCCGCGGCGGCCATCGCCTGCGTGAGGGCCGCCTGCGCCGCCACCAGGACCGGTGCCGTCGTCATCGCGGCCAGCGCGGTGGAGCGGAGCGTCACCGCCGCGCCGGGCAGCTGGCGGCGGACGACCGCGGTCAGCCGGGCCGCGTCCAGCCCTGGCCCGCCGACCAGCAGGAGGTTGGGCTCAAAGCCGATGGCCGTCAGAGCCGAGGCGGGCAGCAGCAAGGTGGCACCGCCGGGCACGCCAGGGACGCCGCCGATCGACCCGGCCAGCTGGATCGTGATGGCGCTTGTCCCCACGCTGAGGCTGGTCGGCGCCGTGCCGACAAGCGGGGCGGCGGCCGCGGTGGCGAGCGCGGGAACGGCCGCCGCCCCGGCGTTCCCCGCGAGCGCGGCGGCGGGGAATCGCGTTCCTGGCGCCTGGTCGACGACGGCCGCATACTGGCCGGGGTCGACGAAAACGACCGGCAGTTCCGCCCCGGAGGGGAGCGTGTCGGCGTCGACCTCGGCGGCCGCGGTGGACTCGACGCCTGGCACTGCCGCGATCTGGCGCTGCAAGGCCGGGGAGATCTCCCCCATGCGCGGGGCCGTGATGATCGCGTCGGCCCCGACCTGCTGCCAGGACGCGGCCACCTGACTGCGGGCCACCGAGGTGGCGATCATGTCGGGGAACGCCATCATGGCCAGCACCAGCACCAGGGCGAACGAGGGCACGATCGTGCCTGCCGGGGTGCGGGTGGCCCGGGCCAGGCCAACGAAGGCGACGATGCCCCGCGACAGGCCGGCGATCCGGGCGAGCTGGCGGGCCAGCGGAGGGTAGCAGCGCAGCATGACGACGGCCACGGGGATGGCGATGAGCACCGGCGCCGCGCTGGTGTACAGGCCGTTGCTTCCCGTGCTCAGGCCCTCGTTCCTCAGCACGGCAAGCCCGCCGATGGCCAGGGCGACCAGCGCCGTCTCGACGACGACCCGCCGGGCCGCCAGTCCGCGGCCCCCGGCCCGGCGCCGGCCGGGCCGGCCCCGCGCTGCCGGCCGCCCGCCGGGCCGGCCGGCGACAGGCGCTGCCACCCGCTGCGGGACCACGCTGATCAGCAGCGGGCCGGCCAGCGTCACGGCGAGCGTGACGCCGGCCAGCCACCAGGCCACCGCGTCGCCGTCGCCGGGG
>Ga0335072_10007403_pt1 | contig 15978 bp, 17 predicted proteins | sample Lox_Sample_21_FD_206725 | JGI IMG/M metagenome (GOLD analysis project Ga0335072, IMG submission 206725) | Soil microbial communities from Loxahatchee National Wildlife Refuge, Florida, United States - Lox_Sample_2.1 | ecosystem: Environmental > Terrestrial > Soil > Wetlands | place: USA...
GAGGATACAAATCGGGGTGGTCCGCCGGTATCTTTCTGTAAGTGGCTGAGTCTATGGTGCGCCCGGAGAGATTCGAACTCCCGACCTACTGATTCGTAGTGAGGTTGCATCATTGAAAACAAAATGGTTAGCACAACTGTGTCAGTGAAAAGTGATAGCATACTGACACAGAGGGGTCGAATGACATGGCAGAGGAACCGCTTCCGCGCGGAGTGTTTCTTCGCGGAAATATCTACTGGATCAGGTACGCCGATCTCACCGGGAAGATCAGGCGTGAGCCTGGCGGAGGCACACTCAAACAGGCTGAGGCGAAGCTAGGTCACCGCCGGTATGAGCTGCGCAAGGGAATTCAACCGAAGTTAAAAGACACACGCAACAGCGCTACCGTCGCACCGGGTGTGATCACCTTTGGATCATGGATAGATGCTGCTGTTGATCATCACGATAAGCACAGCAGCGCGAAGCACGCTTACGATTTCGGGCGCAAATGCATTCATCTCCGGGTGGAGTTTGGCGACACTCCCGTCGCGGATATGAATCGCAAGACCATCCTTGACTGGATGGAGGAAGCCGCCCAAGGTGGCGTCACCGGTTCAGAAGAATGGGGTGCGGCAAACTGGAATCGGTGGCACTCCTGCTGGTCGTCAATCTTCTCACTGGCCATTGAGCGTGCCATCGCGAACAACGCAATGGAGCACCCCTCCAACCCGATGCAATGGATTGCAAGGAAGAGTGAGAACCACAAAGAGCGCTACTGGTCCGCTGAAGAAGACTCCGCGATCATCGCGGCTGCGAAGAAGCTGTTCCCCGGCGCTGGATACGAAGACATCTTCGTGGTTGCAGAGGAAATCGGATACAGGAAGTCGGAGCAATTGCGGTCGGTCGTTGGCGACTACAACCCCGCCACACACAAGATCGTTGTGCATCAACGTAAAAATAGAAGTGCTGGACCTGTCAGGTATGTGCCTCTCTCAGATCGTGGGCTTGCAGCTTACGAACGGCTGGCAAAGGGTAAGCACCCAGGCGATCCACTTCTCACCCGGAAGATCAAAGGCAAGGCACGACCGATGATGGACATCAGGTACTGGTTCGACGATGTGTTGGTCGCTGCGAAAATTAAGGATGCGGCTGCATCATGGCACGTGTGCAGGCACACGTTTTGTAGCCGAGCGGTTGCTGCAGGTGTACCGATCACCGACGTCAAGGAGTATGCCGGACACTCAGACATCCGCACGACCATGCGGTATACACATGGAATCGAAGGTGTTTCGGATGTGAGGAATAGGGAAGCGATGAATGGGGTTATTAAGCAGCAACCTCAGCCGGACGTAGCTGCACTGCAACAGCAGATCGCGGCCCTGACTGCACTGGTGCAGCGGTTGACTGACGGAATGGGGAACCGTGGTTAGTCTTCGCAAACCGCTCTAACTCCGAGCGGTGATAAAGCACTTTTCCGCCGACGTAGCGGGGGTGAATATCCCCTACCTTGGCGAACTCATCGAGCGTTCGAACACTGATGCCCAATTGGAACGAGGCTTCGCGGCGCGGATATAAGATGCGCCCCTCTGGTAGTGGGCTGTGTAGTCTCTCCATGTTGGGAGATACCCACGGGGGCGGTGACTTCCTCCCTTAAGGGCAAAAAATCCCGGCGCGGTGATGGCCAGGCACGCCGGGTCTGATTACAGAGAAAAACGGAAATCTAAATCTCAACCGGCGGACCGATCGGCTGCGCGACGGGCGGAGGTACCGCAAACGTGCAACAGCGATTGGCCTCTTTTCCAATTGAATCTTTCCTTTTTGGCGGTGTCATTCGTCGTTAGGGGGCCCGGACCCGGCCACGCTGGGCGCGGTTGCTGTAATGGAGCATCACGCTGCTGCTCGATGCAAGCATCCGAACAGTCTTCGGAGGCAGGACAAGCAGACCTTTCTTCGACGGCTGTGCTTCAGTTCAACGACAGTAGAAGCATTGATCTTGGCTTCCAATTGTTTGTACTCTGCGACGTGGTTTCCGGTGACGCTGCCGCGTCGGTAGATTCCACGCGCACCGCACTTCACGCAGTTGTACATCAAGGCGCACCTCTCAATTCAAATTGTTGATTTGGTCAGGCCGCTTTGTTGGAGAAGACAGTGAACGGCGAGTCCCGCTATCTATTTGTGCTCTAACTTTCGTGCTCTAACTAAGAACTTCACTCTGCGGACTGCCAACTTCACGAGGCGACCGCTGAACTGATTATGCTCTCGGGTTCCGTGTGAGTCCACCTTAAAAACATCCCCGGCTTACACTGGGTACGCAGGGGATCACCGTGGTTTGAGGCTATGTTGCACTACAATGCACGACATGCACGGGAGAGACCATGAAGACGTTGATCGCGGCAATAATCATCTTTGGTTTGGCTGGCGCAGTCGATGCGCAGGTGCCTGGACAGCAGCCTGCGGCAGCACCAGCAACGCACACAGGGGTGTTCGTTTACCAACGAGTGCTGGCGAAGGACGCACCAAATAACCTCTACCACGTCGGCGACGATGTGTGCACAGAAGGCTCAGAACACTATGCCCCTGATTGTGCGCGTAACCCAACCACACCAGACGCGTACGACATTGCGACCCTCACGCTGGATGACGGGAGGGTGCTCCATGTCCATGGAAGCCTCGCGGTGGCCGCTCGTGCAGAGGCAATTACACATGGCGATAAAGGGACTTGGAACGTGTCTTACGTGTTCGAGGAGACGCGCCAGAACCCGTTCACCGGGCACACCCTCCAGTATGTGAGTGTGGTGTTCCCGGCGACGATCAATGGAAAGGGCCATCTGGTAACCAAGCAAATCATGTTCGATCAACAGGATAAGTTCCTCAATGCATCAACGATCGAGGAGAGCAACGGCAGCAAGTAGTCAGATTTTCCGAATCACCTGAAAAGAAGCGTGTGACCGGAGCCTTCGCCGATTCGGCGAAAAATCGCTTCCGCCTCGCATTCGGGCCACTTTTTGCTGAGTTGTGCAAGGGTCAAATTCGACGTCGCCACAACCTGGCCATTTTGCGAATAAATTTCGTCAATGAGCTGGCCGAAAAAATCGCCCCACCGAAACGATCCGGCGCTCAGTTTGTCGATTTCATCGATGTAAAGTTTTGGCCTGAAATCATGCTGTGCGGCCAGGCGGATTTTCTTGACGGTGACCGCTGGGGGCATTACCTCACCGGGTTCGCGCGTATTCCAGGCAATCAGGTCGTCCATTAGCGTCGTCGCACGGACGCGCCACAGGCCACTCATGGCCTCTCCCCGGTGCCAGACTTCGCGGCAGCGATCTACTGCAGCGTTCAGATACAGGCTGGTTAGCAGGTGCGTTTTGCCAGCACCTGGTGCGCCGATCATCAACCAACTGTCATCCGGAGCGTCCTGGATCGCGCGGATGTAGGCAGCCTGCTGTTTCACGGGCAAATTAGATTCGGCACTCGGTGTAAGGGTAGGGAGCCATGCACTGCGGAAACGTTCCGGCACATTTTCCGGATCAGACCACAGATGGTGGAACTGTTTGTACCAACGGCATACGCAGTCGGTCGGGGAGTTAACATAGGCTCCGGTCGTTTCACCACGAAAGGGAGACCAAACAGACTGAGAGTCGTGGCACAGGGGGCAGGCCTTTTCTCCTGAGCCGATCGCAAGGATTTCTTCAGGGGCTGGGTCAGGCGGCCACACTCCGGCCATTATCCACTGATCTTCTACGCGGAGAAGCTCGATCGTTTCGGGAGCAAGCTGCGTTTTGAGGGAGTGGGAATTAGCCCAGCGGGCATGGTTGTGGAGATCGCATTCATCTACACAGGGATACTCGACTTCAGGGCTAGCATTGCTCACTGAATTGCTCACTGAAGCGCTCATTGAATTGCTCCTTTTGCTGCTTTCGCAGGATCGTTTTCGTGGACGTTCCGGCCCTTCCACTCCTCAGTGTGCAGGCCGCCAATCATTTGCTGCTCCATGCGACGCATCATTGGTGTCATGCCGCGCCACTCGGCGTCGGAATCGGTAGTGGGCTCATCGGTTGATGACGTGCGGGCAGCGGCCTTGCGGGCGGCAGCCCTAGCAAAGCGGTCGACATCGTCAGCGATCTTGTCCATGTTGCAGAGGACGTACTCCAACGTGTCGCCGGACAGCCTCGGCAACTGAGGCTCATGCTCAGCATCACCCTCGCCGTAGTAAGGCAGTTTCAAGGCGGCGGTGACGGTAGAGAGCAGGTCGGCACCACCGTCGCGCTCGACGATCGGCTGCAGGCGGCCCACCCAAGCGGTTTGCGCTGCATGGCGCTCACGGCGGGGTGATCCCAGGGTTGCCCAGAGTTTCTCTGCGACCCGGCTAGCAGGAGAGTCAGGGAAGTTGACTGGGGTTGGCGTAGAGGAAACCTTCGGGACAGGGGGCGGGGCAGAGGTTGGAGCGCCGCCGAAGGTGACACGGGTGGGTGCAGGTGGGATAGCTCCTGTTGTAACCTGACTAGCTTCGACCCGGCTGGCCTGCTGCGTAGTTGGATGTACGTCTTCCTTCACTTCTTCCTGTACTTCTTCCTGTACATATTCAGGTGCACGCGGTGCACTATTATGGTGCACGCCATGCACCATCTGAGGTGCACCCGGTGCACTATTATTGTGCACGCCATGCACTAATGCACGCGGTGCACTAGTGCACGCGGTGCACCTTACCCATGTGCGACCACCCACCTCGGGCTGGATGCAATACTGATTCGCGTTCTTTCCTGAGCGCTTTTTCATCCAGATCACTCCGCTCTCAACCAAGTTGCGCAGCGCGTAGACGACCCGCCTCTTTGAAAGGCCAGTCTCTGCGGCGATCGAGCCTTGGGATGGGTAACTCTCCCCGGTATTCTCGCGATAGTCGGTGTGCGCTGCTAGCGCCATCAACACTTGGTGCTCGTGGCGGCTCATGCCTAGTTCGCGCAGGCGCGGTCCTTGCTCCCACGCCCAGGCGAGCCCGAGCAAGCAAGAATAGTCCAGCTCCTGGCCAAGCCATTGGAGCTTTTCGCTCTGCTTTTGCTCACTCACAATGCACCCCCGGTGAGGTCGACTGTGACTGCAGCCGGGGTGGGCTAAAAACGACCCTGCCGGAATTCAACGAGCCATCCTGGATCAGACGATTAATCATCTCCAGGGCGTAACCCTCTGTGGTGCTCGTTAGCTCGGCCAGTTCAGGCACGGTCCACGGGACCACCGTGCCATCAGGAAATTCCTGGCGGCGCAGGGAGTGGAGCCCGCATCCACGCAGCGTGCTTTGACTGAGGGATTTCATTTCGTACCGTCAGCCAGCAGCGCTTCGTGGCGTTTTGCGTCGTCGAATTCACACTCAATAATCCAGGTGATCAGCTCGTAGCCCCGGGCAGTTGTGTGGTATATCTTGCGCCGCGGCCTGCCATTAACGCGCGGGAAATGACTCTCCAGGTAGCCACGGCGCTGCAGGCTGGCCACCATTGTTTTGGTCGATACGTAAGTTATGGCGCACGTGTCGGCGATTGCCTGCAGCGTTTGGCCAGCGCATGCCCAGCACCTTGTCAACGTCCTGATTTCCGACTCATTCAACTGCTTTTTCATTTCTCTCTCCAGGTGAGGCAGGTTTGTTGCTGCCTACACTATGGGTAAGGTAGTCAAAGTCTCGCTTTAACTTTAAATTTTGGCTATGTTGTGCTCACCGACTCAGGAGCCCCGATATTTTGTGTTCTTTGCCTGAATCAGGCACGACCGTGCGCGATTGCCAAGACGATGACCAACCCTGTTCCGCTGAGTATCAATCACAACTTCTGCTTCAGGAGTTCACCGAGTTTTGCCAAGACTTTAATACTTGGAAACAGAAAGCGAGCGAACGAGTCACTACGATAGAGACCGTTGTAGAGAGCAGCGTCGTCGGCAATGGGTAACCGGGCCGATTAGCTCGTGTGGGCGCCCCCGCCCCCAAGTCCGGAGGGCAAAACTGGGTCTTGGCCGGCTCCGATTGAGTCTGAGCGCGATCCGCGCGGAATGTCCCTTGTTGCACACGGCGCATCGATTGGGGGTGAATCGAATCGGGATTTGGCCGGGTGGCTACAGTTCTATCTAGGCAAGAGGGTGATCTGTGAACAGGGTACTTCTGATGGCCAGTCAGTTTCTCCGTCATGGTTCTGCTTGGCGCGGGAAAGCTGGCTATTGTGACGACTCATGCGCATTATCTGGCTATTCCTGAGCTGGTTAAGGAAGTGCATGCCGAAGCGGCGAAGTATGCCGATGGCATCCTGCTTACCAACCGGCTGGGCAAGGTCTGCAGTCGACATGAAGGCCGTCCTGGCCGGGCAGAATGCCGCCGCCGCAACCATGGGCAAGGGCATCGACAACACCGACGATCTTTAAGGTTCGTTCATCAGTGAACAGCCGGAGCAGCAAGACTCGCTCCGGCTTTCTTTTTGTCTTAAGGGAGGAAACCACCGTCCCCGTGGGTATTTCCCGGTGAGGGAGTAGACCCATTGCGAGCAGCCAAAACCAGGACATCCTCCCGCAGTGGTGAGTGGATTCGATCGAGTTTAGATAACCGGCTACACCAAGGACTTTGATGGCTTACGATGGCGTAGATTCACGACCGATCCTTGAGATCATCCACGCAATGCTCCGTCACGACGATGAGGAAGCAGCGATGGAACAGCTTCCCGATGTGATGGACTGGGTAGCCTCCCGGCAGCCCCGCCTGAAGAAGGTGACCAGCTCCGCCGAGTGGGAGATCATCGCCGAGATTTACCGCTACTTCGACGATCACAAGACCACGCCCAGCCGAGCGGCCATGGACAGCCTTATCCATGCCCATGAGAGATGCAAATCGATGCTGGACGTGCTCGCCGACTACGACAAACAGGCCGGTGATTTTGATGTCCTGCGGGTTGGCGATCTCGATGTCCCCCTTGAGCAGCGCGTGTCAGATCATGAGAAGTTCAGGCTGACGCGCGTTCTTGAGGTTGCCAACACGATCACGCTGGGCTCTGTGCCGAACGACAAGGATAAGGACAAGAAAAAGCCCACTCTTGCCGGACCCAGGGACGCGATCAATTTCGTCATCAGCAATTTTCAGAAAGGCATCCTGGTAAACGACAAGCCGGTCGAGGGGGGCTATCTCTCCGAGACGGTCGACAACGTGCTCGCTCGCTACGATGCTGCAAAGGCGGACCGTGATGCGAAGCGGCTCTACATCCCGACCGGCATCCCCCTGTTCGATAACAACGTCGGGGGTCTGCGTTACAAGGAGATGACCGGCATCCTGGGTTATACCTCGCAGAGGAAGACCTGGATCGCAAGGACGATCGCCTATAACGCGGCCCTGAGTGGGTTCAACGTTCTCCACATCCCGCTCGAATCGGATCGCGACGAGGAAGAGAACTGTTATGCAGTGATCCACTCCAGCCGCTTCGGTGGCCATACCATTACCAAGAAAAAGCTCGAAGACGGGATGCTCACGAAAGAGGAAGAAGCCCTCCTGAAGGACGTTTTTCTTCCCGCCTACCATGATGCAATCGCGACCCGGATCAGGGTATTCGACGCCGGGGACACACGCTCATGGGCTGACATCAAGAGCATCATTGAACGCGAGAGTTTCAGCCAGCCCATCGACTTGGTGGTGATCGATTACCTCACCATGCTTTCGACGCCGGGTGCGAGGGACGATGTAACCGACAAGATGGGCATCGTCCAGGACGCCAAGCGCCTGGCCATGTCAATCAATGATGGCAGGGGCCTGGCATTCGTGACACCGGTCCAGGGAAACCGCAAGGGATACACCGCTGCCGGGGATAATGGAGGAGCCTGGGAGACTACTGGCATTGCCCTGTATTCGGAGATCGACAAGAGTCTGGATAACTGCATGTACGTGTGGTTCGACGACGCTCTGGTCTACAACGACCAGATCATGATGGGGAGCTGCAAGTGGCGGCGTGCCGAGAGAGGCATTCCTTGCTCACCGGTGGACATCGATCCCCAGTCCGGCCTCGTCGGCGCGAAGCGCAGCGATTTTGCGAACATGTCGGCAGGTCACGTCACGCCGCCTCGGCAGCGGGAGAAAATCTTGATGAGGCAGGTATGAAAAAGGGATTCGATATGCGCGGCCTTGCCACCACGGTGCTCATGTTGCAGCGTGCGAATCCCGATGGAGAAGACCTTACCGGAGTTCCGGCGCTCCGATCGTGGCAGGCCCAATTTTCGCTTACAGGCCGAGACCAGGGGCCTGTCATGGAACGTGGATATCTACTCGGGCCGCTACTTCCGCGCCCGCGTAGGCACAGAAACCGGGGAGATCATCCGCACTATCCCGGCGCTGGTGGGCCACCTGAATCTTCACCTGGGCCTGGGTTAAACAGAAGGATGAAATGAGAGATCGAATGGACAACTTGCTGAGCATCACCACGATCGACGATCTGCGTTACGCCCTGCGGATGCAGACTTCCATGCAGCGCCAGGTCGCGCTGGAGCTGGATGACCTGATCAAAAATGTGATCACGCCGGAGAACAAGGGTGACGAGGCTTTCATTGCCGAGAACATGATTGCCAGGGAGATCGATATCCTCAGCCGCTATTCCACCAGGTATGCCGACCTCTTCGCAGCTACGCCGCCGCTCTCAGAGCATCAGACGCACGCGGTGAATGCGTTGTTACAGCTTAGCAGTGACGACTTCTGGATCAAGGAAGCCCATTTGAACCGCATCTATGGCTACGACGTCGCTATAAAACTCCAGGCCGAGGCAATGCGGGAGTACATGCCGCAGTCGTTGATTGATCCCAGTAAGGTCCCTACGGTAGCGGAGGGGGACATCAATATCCTAGGTATTCAGAGCCAGACTGACTAGCACCTCTCCTTTGTAGGCCGGAAGGCCCGGAGATGCATATGTTTAGTTCATTCGCCAGGCTACTCCATTTTCTCGCGTTTCCGTCGTAGCTCAGAAGTATGAAGAGAAACTCGGTAAGTTGCGGCTCGTCCAGTTCAATGAAGTCCATCCGCCTGGTTCTTCTCTCCGACACGCACGAGTTGCACCGCGAATTCTACGTTCCAGAGGGCGACATCCTCCTCCACGCTGGAGATTTCACGCTTTTCTCAAAGAGCAGCCGAGCCATTGCCGATTTCAATGATTGGCTCCGCGAACTCCCGCACCGACATAAGCTTCTCGTTCCTGGCAACCATGAGTTCTTTCTGGAGGAGGATGGAACCCGGCGGTCGATGCTCTCCAATGCGCGCGTATTGATCAACGAAAGCGTAGAAATCGAAGGCTTGCGCATCTGGGGTTCCCCGGTTACACCGCTTTATGGAGGAGCTTTTGGGATGAGTTCTGCTTCCGACCGCAAGCGTCTCTATGCGCAGATTCCCGATGATATCAATGTCTTGATCACCCACGGGCCGCCTTTCGGCATTCTCGACTCCGTGCCCGGCACAGACCAGCACTCGGGGTGCCCGGAATTGCTGGAGGCGGTGATGAGAATTCGCCCGAGGCTCCACGTCTTCGGCCACATCCATGGAGGCTATGGGGTGTTAGAGGCTGAGCACACGACGTTTGTCAACGCCGCGCTCTTTGGCCAGTTCGGTTCCCTGGACAAGGCGCCGATCACCCTGCGCATGACTCGAAGATGAAAAACTCTCCCTTCTACTCCATTTTCCCTTCTGGTCCGGCGTAGTACTGAAATAAGGGGAGGATGCAGATCATGTTGAAGGTTGAGTGGGTACGCGATGGAAAAAACCAAATCATAGGGAATACGACCAGCGGCTTTCCCAACGGCGACGTTGTCGCCAGGGATCGCGATGGCAAGATCATCGGCCACAGCAGCGCAATCTTCCACAATACCCGCGACGGGGAAGGAAAGCTTGTTAGCCGCAATATCGCGAACACGGGTCTTCTTTTTCGTCGCTAACCAGCCGCTTGCAATTATCGGCGGAGCCAATTCCGGGATTCTGAGGAACCGTTAGATATGAATTTCAAGGTCTCAAACTGCGCGCCCCGCCCCGCCTTGATCCGAAGGGCAATCGAACCACAGAGGCGGTGGATCGAAGCGCAAATCGGCATATCGCTTTCCGAAGCTGTCCTTGTCGAGTCGCGGCTGAACCTCGCCCAGATCGGCGTCGAAAAGGTTCTCGGTCACATGCAGGATCCTGCCAATACGTCGCGTGCAATCGGCAGGTTGCGGTCCTTTGTCGCGACCGCTCAAATGCCGTCCGGCATGCCACCTTTGATTGTTTTCCGTCGCGGGCAAGCAAGCAGGGATTTCCTTGGCGCCCTCATCGAGACTCCGACTTCGACCCGCGTGGAATGGCAGGACTGCCCGGTGGCCTTGACGCTGCACACAATCAAGAGCCCGGTGGTTGCCCTCAATGTCTACTATTTCTCAGGCCCCGCTGCAGATCATGAGTCGATGACCAGCGTCCTGATTGCGCGAAGGGAGTCGATCGACCAGGTGATGCGGCTGATCGAGGCGCTTGACGCGCGGGAGTCGCAGCCCAGACTCCATGTTCATCAAAGCCAATCACGACTTGTTCCCCACTGCGACTGGGACGATCTCGTCCTCGACCCTTCCATCGTTTCGCTGTTGAAGAACGATTACGAATCGTTCTGGGGACGCCAATCCTGGTTTCGCGAGCATCATCTGCCCTTCCGCCGTGGCTACCTTCTGCATGGCCCCCCAGGCAATGGCAAGTCGACGGCCATTCGCGCAATGATGTCGAGCCGCAGCCTGAGTGCGTTCACCATTCGCTTGTTTGATCCCCGCACGACGGATTACGATCTCGACGATACCTTCGAAGAGGCCCTTACCGAACGTCCGGCGATGGTTCTCCTTGAGGACTTGGACCGGGCCTTCCCCCGCAGCGGTGATTCGCGCAGCCAGGTGAGCCTGCAGAGTTTGCTGAACTCGCTTGATGGCGTCGCGTCCGGCGAAGGCATTGTGGTTGTAGCGACCGCCAATGAGCCCGCCGCCCTTGATCCAGCGATCCTTCGCCGTCCTGGCCGCTTTGACCGCGTGGTGCACTTCCCGAGTCCCGATCGCCTTTTGAGGCAAGAGTATCTCTCCAAACTCAATCCCCACCTCGACGTTCGAACCCTTGAGCCGATTGCCGATGAGGCAAGTGGTTTTTCGTTCGCGCAACTGCGCGAATCCGTGATCCTGGCCGCCCAGTTTGCGTTTGAAGGGAACGAAGAAGTAAGCGCGAAAGACTTGCTGAGCGGAGTGCAAACGCTAAGACGAACCATGATGCAGAGTTCGAACCATAGCACCTCGGCTGGCTTTGTGCCGCTTGCCCAACCTGGCGGTGGCGCATGAAACGCGCGGCTCTGTATATGCGGGTCTCGACGATCGACCAGCACCCTGAGACTCAGGCGATCGAACTCCGGGAGTTTGCCGCGTTGCGCGGATTCCTGGTGGTCGAAGAGTATGTCGACCACGGCATCAGTGGAACCAAAGCCCGGCGGCCTGGTCTCGACAAACTCCTCTATGACGCTCATCGCCGCCCGTTTGACGCCGTCATAGTGTGGTCATGTGACCGCATGGCGAGGAGCACCAAGCATTTCCTGCAGATCCTCGATGAATTGAATCATCTCGGTATTCAGTTCATCTCGCAGCGCGAATCGATGGACACGGACGGCCCCCTCGGACGTGCCATGGTCACCATCATTTCCGCCATTGCAGAGCTTGAGAGGAGCCTGATCGTTGAACGGGTTCGCGCAGGAATGCGTCGAGCGCGGCTCGAAGGCCGTCGCATCGGTAGAGTCCCTCTTGATGTCGATCGTTCCGCTATTGTCCGCGACCGCAAGTCCGGTTTGAGCTTAACAAAGGTTGCGAGAAGGCACGGTGTTTCGCGTGCAACCGTCTGCCGCTTCGTGAACGAAAGTAACCGAATCAGCAGTTAGATTCGGCATACAATGCCGATGGAAAGAGATCGTAAATGGCAAGTTCGATAAGTGCTCAAATTGGAGAAGTCCCATCCAAAAAGCCTCCCGTAACAGTAACCGCACCGACTCTGATCGAAGCTGCCTCCGTCGTTCTTACCCTTGCGGTTGACGATCCGGAGATGATCGTCGAGTTGAAGAGGCGTCAAGAAGGAAGCGCCCGGAATGCATTCGCGGTCTCAGCGATGCGAATCGGCATCCTGGCATTAAGGCAAGCTCAAGGCAACGTGGATGCGGAAATCGTCCGCAACGAAGGCCAGCGCCTGATCGGCGAACTAAACCGGGAACTCACTCTTCGCTTGGGCGAGATGAACAGCACGCTCGCCACTAGCCTGAAGCGGTACTTTGATCCGGAAAGCGGACACTTCACCGAGCGTGTCGAACGCTTGATACGCAAAGACGGCGACCTTGAAAGAGTTCTTCGCGGGCAGGTCGGCGACGCAGAAAACTCGGAACTTGCTCGCGCGTTGGCAAAGCGTATTGGCGAGAGCAGCCCGCTGATGCGTCGCCTTGATCCGGAAGATGCCGGGAGCGTCACGAAATCCATCGAACAGACCGCCAAAGATGTTCTAGAAACAGAGAGAATCCGCATGCTGACCGAGTTCTCACTCGACAACCCCACTGGGGCACTGGCTCGGATCGTTGCTCAAATTCGAGCCACCAACGAGGAGTTTACGGGCGGTCTTGAGGGACAGGTTAGGCGGGCAGTTGCAGAGTTTTCACTTGACGACGAGAATTCGGCGCTTAGCCGCCTCGTCAAAAAAGTCGAAGAGGCCAAAAATCAGATCGCGGCGCAATTCTCCGTTGACAACGACGATTCCGTCATCAATCGGCTGACTTCTGTCCTTTCCGAGACCCGACAGTCCATTAATGACAACCTGACCCTCGACAATGAGCAGTCTGCACTGGCGCGCCTCAAGAGGCAGTTAACCGACGTGCTCGACGAAATCCGTCGGAAAAACCAGGAATTCCAGGAAGACGTGAGTGCCAAGCTCGCAAGCCTCATCACCAGGCATAAAGAAGAAATGCGATCGACGACTCACGGGCTGAACTTTGAAGAGGCATTCTGCGCGTTTCTTCGTGCAGAAGCTCAGAAGGCGGGGGACGTGTTTACGGCAACCGGGCCGACATCTGGGGCCATCCCCCGCTGCAAGGTTGGCGACGCCGTGATCGAGCTTGGACCCGAAGCTACCGCGGCTGGTGAGCGCATCGTCTTCGAGGCAAAGGGCAACAAGAGCTACACCCTCGTGTCGGCCCGTACTGAAATCGAAGAGGCCAGGAAGAATCGTCAGGCAAGCGTCGGCGTGTTTGTCTTTTCCAAAGAGAGTGCCCCGGAGGGAATCCTGCCCTTCATGCGCATCGACTGCGATCTGTTTGTGATCTGGGACGCCTCAGACGCCGCCACCGACATCTACCTGTCAGCTGCCGTGAGCGTTGCCAAGGCCCTGCTGTTTCGGCAGAAACTCGAAGCGAGCAAGAGCCAGGGCGATGCTCAAGACATAGAGCGCGCGATCAATGTACTGGAGAAGCAGTTGGCGGGCCTCGATGAAATGGAAACCTGGACGAACACAATCCAATTGAGCGGAAACAAAATTGCCAAGAAGATCGTGTCCATCCGGGATGGTGCAGCAGAGCAGATTGATCGATTGAGAGCTTCCCTCGCTGCTCTCAAAGGCGGGGAATAGTAATCCCGCCAGGCTCAGGGCCAACGGCACATTATCCCTAGGCCCCGTCAATATCATCGATTTGAGGAGCCCGCGATCCACCTGTCAAAGGCACCGGATTGCCCACAATTCTCCCGCAACCCTGTCAATGGGCTTTGAGACCTGTTGGCAAATTTGCGTGAGAGTCTCGCAAACCGTTCCAAGGAGCACGCTCAGTGACTTACGGGCATTTCAAAGGGGTGCTCCAACAATTCGCGGGCCTGATTGATCGCTCCATCGGTGTTATCGCCTGTCTGAATTGCTAACTGGTATTGCGCGACGGCTCGTTCGCGCTGTCCAGTAACGTCGAAGATCTTCCCGATTTGGATGTGGCTCCAGACTTTGGTCCAGACAGGATTCCCATCTCCGGCCAGCGAGTCGCGATAGGCGTTCACACTTGCCTGGTAGTTGTGCTTTTCGAGAAGGAACTCCGCAATGCAATACCTCGCCAGCGAGCCCCGCGGTGTCGATTTGCTTACCGCCTGCACCGTTCCCCGACCTGCCAGCTCTTCCACACGGTCCACCCAGCCGCGATTTGCGGGGTCGTTGGCGTAGTCGGACGCCGCCTTCGTCTGGTCGCAATCCGAGATATATCCATTTGCGCTGATCTGAGCAAACGACGGTGCCCCTATCGCCAGCATCATGATCGCCACTTCAACAAAACAACGAATCTGATTGGACAGTGTCATAACCTTCCTTTCAGTGATGTGATCACGTGGGAGCTCTCGCGTAGCAAACTCGATGGCTCACGCCCTTGAATTTGGCAAGTAAAACGTCGACTTTGCTGGATGGACGATCTCCCGATCGGAACGATAGCAAGTGCTGATCTCGCGAGTCCAATTGCTGCCCGTCTATTCAAATTTAGCGCAAGCGAAGTGGGACAATAGATCATGTCAGGTGGAGGCAGTGCTCGATGACGCTGATTGTCCGAGCGGGCTGGAGCAGGAAACTCGTCTTCGTTGTCGCCTTGACGATCGGCGTCGCGTCATTGGCAACTGCCCAGCAGAGCACAAGTGGGACCGAACAGCGCTCTATTATTCCTTTGCACCCGATGGCGACGGACGCCCATCCATCATTTGAAGTCGCTACGATCAAGCCCTCCCGCGCTGATGAATTGAAAGGGAATTTCGAGGTCGGTGGGCATCGACTTTACATTGAAAACCAGACCACAAATAGTCTGATTTCGTTTGCATATGCCATCCATCAAAAGCAGATCGTTGACGGCCCAGCTTGGCTTGAAACTCAAAGATACGACATCGTTGGGCAAGCAGACGTGGACGGGTATCCGAACCTCGGGCAAATTCGGGAGATGTTGCAAAAGCTCCTGAATAGTCGATTCAATTTGAGGTTTCATCGGGAAAACCGCGAACTCTCAATCTACGCGATTACGATAGCCAAGGGCGGTCCGAAACTCACAAAGAACATGGGCCACTCAAACGGCTTGCCCACGCAGACCGGCAGTGGCAGCGGCGGTCAAGAGGTACGGAGATTCAAAAACAACTCGATGTCTGACTTTGCCCTTGGAATGCAGGATTTTCTTGATAGGCCTGTCGTCGACGAAACAGGGCTTGCCGACAGGTACGATTTCGTCCTGACGTGGACACGAGACGATGCAACCGCAAACACCCCAAACGCCTCGCCGGGCATTTTCACGGCAATTCGGGAACAACTCGGTCTAAAGATCGAATTGACCAAGGGTCCGGTCGATGTTCTCGTGATCGATCACGTGGAAAGGCCGTCGCCAAATTAGCCGAGCCGTTTCTCATAACTATCGGGTTACCGCGAACTCTTCCCCTACAATCCAAGTTGCGAGACAGGCGGCTTAGGGGAAGGGGAACAGATGCCAAAGGGACGAGTGGGCCACAACCCAACCAATCTCGATGTGACAGCGAGAACGATAGAACGATAGAATTGCTGGCCGCGGAGGTCCTGTTGTCCTATGAGATGCCTTCCGACAGCGCCCGTCTTCCTCGTCCTTCTCTCCGCTCCTTTGGCGGCACCGCCGCAAAATGCGCCATATGTGCCCACCCTCAAATTCGATGTGACTTCGGTCAGGGAGTGCGCGCCGGGGCAGTGCGGTAATCGCTTCAATAGTCCACCGCATAACGGGCGACTTATTGCGACGGGGTTTTGGGCGGCGCAGCTAATCGGATTTGCGTACGGCATTGACTACCGCGTGCGGGTTGTGGGCGGTCCGGCCTGGGTGAAAATGGCGCGATCCAACGACGTGCGATTCGACGTGCAGGCCACTTCGGATAGCGCAACCGACGATAAGCTGGCAAAGTTGAGCGACGATCAAGCGAAGTTGGAAAAGGAGCACATGCTCCAGGCACTGTTAGCGGACC
>Ga0335072_10007404_pt1 | contig 15978 bp, 14 predicted proteins | sample Lox_Sample_21_FD_206725 | JGI IMG/M metagenome (GOLD analysis project Ga0335072, IMG submission 206725) | Soil microbial communities from Loxahatchee National Wildlife Refuge, Florida, United States - Lox_Sample_2.1 | ecosystem: Environmental > Terrestrial > Soil > Wetlands | place: USA...
GGGTGGCGGACGACGACGGAGTGTCTGATGGAGTGCCCGACGATGGAGTGGCAGACGACGGGGCGGCCGACGACGGGGCGGCCGGCGACGGGGCGGCCGAGGCAGTCGGCGTCGACGAGCCAGAAACTGGCGCCGCGTCCGCTGGCAGAATGACCGCGACTGTCGAAATCCTGGCTGCCAGGCCGGGGCGGACGCTGGCAGGTACCGCGCCAGGACGGGCGGTCAGGACCGTAGCGGCAGCGGATCCCGTCCCTGGCGAGCATGTCAGGGCCGCTGCGGCGCACGCGCTGATGGCGCCCACAACGGTAAGCGCTCTGCAGCCCGCGTCCCCGAACCGGACGTGACCGACCCTGCGCGGTCCGGGCGCGCGGCTTCGGAAGCCGGCCGATCGCTCCGGAGTCGCTGGCTGTGCCAGCGACTCCTCCCGGCCTGCGCCAACGTGGCGCGCGCCAACCGACATCCGTCCTCCATGCCTTTGCTACCCAGACATTCAATGCGAGCAGGGCACAAACCGACATATAGTATTCGGACAGTGTAGTTCTGGCAACATTCCGTGCACCGACGGGCCAGGGTCAGGGCCCAGGTGGCTCGATCCGGCCGGCTTTCGGCCACAGCGAGCTCCCGCGCATCAGCCGCGACTACTGCGCTGGAGCAGACCTGGCAGAGTTGGCTCCGCGGCTGGGCGACGGTGCCTTACTGCTCAGCTTGCCCGCTGTCCATCTCGGCGCCTCGAGGTCGTCGTGATGGTACCGGGGGCATCGCTTCCCCTGGACACGAACGACGGCCCGCCGCTCGGCCATCGAGGCGGCAGACGATGGGAGAACTCCGGTGAAGTACCTGCTGATTCATTACATCGACGAGTCGGTTCTTTACTCGGACTCCGCCGGTCAGGATGGCTGGGGTCCTGCGGAGGACCGGGCGCTGGAAGCCTGGGATGCTGAAATGATCGCCCGCCAAATCCTGGTCGGCGGTAACGCGCTCCGGCCAGCCAGCCAGGCCACGACGCTGCGAGTACGCGGCGGTGAGGTGCTCGTCACTGACGGCCCCTTCGCCGAGACGAAAGAGCAGGTCGCTGGCTACAGCATTCTGGAGTGCGCCGATCTGAGAGAGGCGATTGAAGTTTCGGCGACGCACCCGGCCGCCAAGCTCGGCACCTTCGAGCTGAGGCTGATCGAGGAGTAGGCCGCCTGGCTAGCTCAGCGGGAGCGGAACTTCACTGACAGCGGCAACAGGCCCGGCAGCCGGCGGCCTCTCCTGCTCTGGCAGGATCAGCCCGAGCTGGGCTAGATCGGTAGAGCTCGCCCAGTAGCGCCAGTGAGCTGGCTTCTTCGTGATCGCCGCGCTGACCTCGGCGGCACACCGCGCGAACGCTGCGGGTATCTCTCCTCCGGCCGGGACCGGTGCGGAGATCTCCAGCACCTGATGGCAGTAGTCGGCCGACCGGTACAGGAACGCAGTGAGGACCGGCGCGCCGGTCAGCTGGGCGAGGGTCACGATTCCTGGCAAAAGCCTGGCCTGGCGCCCGAGGAAGGGAACCTCCACGGCGCGGGCCCCGTCGCAGTCAAGCGGCGGGGCGTCGATAGCGATTGTCAGCACTTCATTGGCGCGCAGAACGGTCGCAGCCCGGGCCGCGACATCGAACCTGCCAGCCCATGGCTCGATATTCGGCCGCTTCCGGTGGCGCCGTAGCGGTTTGGCATACACCAGGTCCCAGAACCGTCGCTCCGCTCGCGACAGGCGAGCCGTGTAGTTGTGCTGCCAGCGCCCGACGGTAGTAACGGGGAAGCCGCAGGCGCCGAGCATCGAGAACGCGCTGTCGAAGGAGCCGAAGTGTGCTGAGCACACGATTACGCCGTTGCCGGCTGCGAGCGCTGATTCCAGGTGCTCAAGTCCGCGAATGTCAACCAGCCGGCGCAACGGCCGGGCACTGTGCCGCAGCCTGCTTACGTCAACCGCCTCGCAGGAATTAAGCCGGAACCATTCCCTGGTCACATAGTGAACCGCCGCGGGGCTCAGCTCGATGCCGAGAACTTGCCTTAGGTTACGCGCCAGCTCGGTGCGCTCGGCAGCGTGGCACCGGAAGAGCCAGTCGCCCCGTCGGCGTGCCATGCGATAGCCGAGTGCCGCCGGCAGCCGTGCCAGGGCCGGCGCGGCTACGGCCCAGTACGCCGCGCCCTCCGCGGTACGAAACAGTCTCTTCGCGCGGCTCTCACCCATGCGCGGCCTGCTTCTCGGGTTCCCTGGCCCGCAGATAGGCGCAGATGGTGTCCACGCTGGCGAAGTTCTCCGGCAGTAGATCCGCGTCGCCCACAGTGATTCCGAAGCGCTCCTCAAGGAAGACCACGAGCTGCAGGAGGCTGAGTGAATCGAGGATCCCGCTGTCCAGCAGTGACGTGTCGTCTGCGAGCGGAAGGAGCTCCGGGTCGCGGATGAGCTCGGAGCTGATGTAGTCATTGATGACGGTCTTCACGTGGGCACCTTTCTTCTGTGTTCGCCGACGGACGTTTGTTCCCGTTGGCCCGTGCTACTCGCTGGCGAGGCCGACCCGGTCGACCTTGCCGGTCGAAGTTCTCGGCAGGGCCTCGCGGAACTCGAGTACGTCCGGCACCATGTAGCTCGGTAGCCACTGCCGGCAGTGATCCAGCACACTCTGGCGGACGAGCTTGCCCGAGTCGTCGGCGATGACGACCGCGCGGAGCCGACTGCCGAGCAGGTCATCCGGCACCGGCAGCACCGCGGCCTCCCGGATGGCCGGATGCCGGTACAGCGCGGCTTCTACCTCACCCAACTCGACCCGGTAGCCGCGAATCTTCACCATGCTGTCCCGGCGGCCGACGTAGTGATAATTTCCGGCGGGGTCCAGGCTCACCAGGTCACCGGTCCGGTACACGATCTCGTCATACTCGGACTCGAACGGGCTCTGGACGAGAACCTCACGGGTCTTGGCCGGTTGCCCCCAGTACCCGCGCATCAGCGAGGGACCGCGCACGTACAGTTCACCGGTCTCACCGGGCTGCGTGACCCGGCGGCCTTCGCTGGTGACCGCGAACACCTCGGTGTTGGCGCACGCCGTGCCGATGGGAGCCGGACCGGCATCCGCCCAGCCCGGCGGGACCTCAAAGGCCGTGCACACGTTGGTCTCAGTCGGCCCGTACCAGTTCAGATAGCGGGGGTGCGGCAGTTGCTCCATCAGCCGGGCAAGGTGCTTAGGCGGGAACACCTCTCCGGCGAAGATCACCGTCCGCAGCTGCGACAGGTCAAACTGCTGCAGGCCGCCATAGCAGGCGAGCAGCGTCAGGACCGACGGCACGGAGTACCACGTCGAGATGCGCTCCTGCTCCAGCCACCGCGCAATCGAAATCGGGAAGGTGGCGGCTCCCTCGGGGAGGACGGCGAGGCAGGCGGCAGCCCGGCAGGTGGCGAAGACGTCGAAGACCGACAGGTCGAAGTGGAGCGGGGCCGGGCTGCAGACGCGATCTTCCTCGTTCAGGCCGGCGGCGGCTGCCGCCCACTCAGCAAAGGTCAGCGAGTTCCGGTGGGAGATCATCACCCCCTTCGGCGTGCCGGTCGACCCCGAGGTGTACAGGATGTATGCAAGATCCGTCTCAATCGCCCGTTCCTCGGTGAGCGGCTCTGCTCGTTCACTGGCCACCGCGGTTCCCGGCAGAATGACGGCGCCCCCGGCTATGGAGATATCGATTTGCCCGCTTCCTTCGCTGCGGGCAGAACTCGGGGCCACCACCACGCCGCGCGGCTCGGGAGCGGTGCCGACCAGGGCCACCGCCCGCGATGTGCTCGCCTCATCCGTTACGATCACGTTGGCACTGCTGTCCTGCAGGACATAGCTGAGCCGCTGATCCGGCGCCTTGGGGTCGAGCGGCACGTAGCACGCTCCGGTCTTCAGTACTCCGTACATCCCCGCAACGGCCGGGACTGACTTGGGGGCCAGTACGCCAATCCGGTCGCCGGGTGCCACGCCCTGGCGAAGCAGCGCGCGGGCCACCTTGTTGCTCAGCTGATCCAGCTCCTGGTAGGTGAGCAGCGAGCCGTTAGACGCTATGGCCGGCCGCTGCGGATGCCTCGCCGCTGCCTCAGTGAGCAGGCGCTGAAGCAGGTATGTCATCGCGCTTCCCTTTCTGCAGCCTGGTGAGGATGCCGCACCTGCCCCTGGCGGCTCATAGGCCGAGCATCCGGGCGAGAATCACCCGCTGGATCTCCGAGGTTCCTGAGTAGATGGTGCCGGCCAGCGCGTCGCGGAGATCGCGTTCAATTCCCGCTTCCTTCAGGTAGCCGAAGGCACCGTGAGTCTGGATGGCGTCCCGGCTGGACTGCACCCATGCTTCGCTGGTGAAGAGCTTCGCCGCGGCGGCCTCCGCCGGTGCGGACCTGCCTTGCTGCTTGAGCCAGGCAACCCGGTAGACAAGCAGCCTGGCCGCCTCGAGCCTGACGTACATGTCGGCCAGCTTGCCGGCCACGCCCTGGAACTTCCCGATGGGCTGGCCGAACTGCTCGCGCGAGGTCGCGTAATCCACGCACGAGTCGAGTTGCCGCCGCATCGCGCCGACGGCGCTGGCGAAAAGGCAGCTCCGCTCCCACTCCATGGAGGAGTTGAAGATGGCCATTCCCGCGCCTTCCGGCCCGAGCCGGTTCTCCGCCGGGATACGGCAGTCGGTCAGCGCTATCTCGCCCATGGGCGAGGTACGCAGGCCCATCTTCTCGAAGCCGCTGCTGATCACGAGGCCGGGCGTTCCGGCCTCGACCAGGAAGGCGGACAGGCCGGCCAGCCCGGGCCGGTCTGCAGCTGCGGCGTAGACGAGCAGGACATCGGCGACAGGCGCGTTGGTGATGTACTGCTTGGCACCGTTCAGGAGGTAGTGCCCGTCTCGTCGCTGCGCCCGGGCGTGCATGTGCAACGCGTCGGACCCGGACTCAGGCTCGGTCATCGCGTGCCCGCCGATGAGTTCTCCGGACACTAGCCCTGGCAGATACGCCTGTTGCTGCGCCGTGGATCCGAAGATGACCAGCGGGAGCTCGACGCTCCACATCTGGGCGTTGAGCGAGAAGAGAAGACCGTTGTCTCGGCAGCCGTACCCTAGGCCCTCCATGACCAGGGTCGTCGTGAGCACGTCGCTGCCGGCGCCGCCCAGTTCGGCAGGGACAGGAAGGCCCTGGATCCCGAACTTGGCACACGCCTGCCACGCCTCGCGCGGGAACTCGCCCGTGTCGTCGCGTTTCGCCAGGTCCTGATTGAGTTCCCGCCGGGCGAATGTGGTCGCCGCCTCCATCAGCTCGCGCTGCTCCGTGCTCAGGGAGAAGTCCACCCTGCCACCTTTTCTGTCGTCGCAGCCGGACCGCCGGCCGTGACTGGCATTCGCGCGGGCCGCCCGATGCGGGACGCCGCTGCCGATGCCGCAGCTCGCCACCTCGCGGCCGGGCGCCGGGCAAGCCGCATTGCCGCGGCGTGCGCCTGCTCCTCCGCCTGGTCAGTCAGCCGGGGAAGCGGGCCGAAATCCTGGTACCGATGCGCGAGGCCCCTGCAGAGCAGGTGATCGGCCAGCGCCGGGTTCTTTGGCAGGACTGGCCCGTGCAGGTAGGTGGCATACACCTCGCGGTAACGGGCACCTTCGGTGCCGTCCGCACCGTTGTTGCCAGCCCCGCCCAGTACATGACCGAGCGGCCTGGCGTCACGGCCCAGGTAGGTCCGCCCGCTGTGATTCTCAAACCCGGCAATCTGAAGCCGGGAGCCGGGCCCGAGATCGCACTGCACCGCGACATGCCCGATGAACCGTGTGGCGCCAGCTTGTGTCACCACATCCAGCACGCCGAGTCCCTGTATCGGCGGCCCGTCCAACGGGGCGTAGTACCGCCCTAGGAGCTGGTAACCCGCACAGACGGCGAGGACGACGGCGTCAGCCTCGATCGCGTCCCGCAGCGGACTCGCCTTGGCCGTGAGGTCCTGTGCCGCCGCTGTCATCTCCCGATCCTGGCCGCCGTGCAGCAGGATCACGTCGGCTTGGGCGAAGTCAGGGACTTCTCCGACATCGGCCTCGGTCACGCTGCAGCGAATACCCCGCCACGCGCAGCGCTGCAGCAGTGCGAACAGGTTGCCCCTATCGCCGGCCACGCTGAGCAGCCTCGGGTAGAGATAGCAGATGCGGACCGTCGGGACCGCTGTCATTTCGTCACTCCTCCCAGAACGGCGGTACCCAGGCGCGGCGCTGCATGATGGTGCGGAGCTCGCGCATAGGGGTGTAGCCGGCGAAGATGTACAACGACTCGCCTGGCGGCGTCGCGGTCAGTGCCCGCTGCAGCGCGGCGGCACGATCAGGCATGACACGCGTTCGCGCGGGGTCAGCGCCGGCGTACTTGAATCGGAGCATGACCTCCTCTGCCCTGGTTCCGCTGACGGTCAGGCTCGCGAGCTGCGGCACGAGCTGCTCGAGGTCTACGTCCCAAAGCCAGGCGAAGTCTTCTCCATCGACCACGGTGTTGCTGTGCGCTGCCAGAACGTGCTTTTTGCCGGGCCGCTGCAGTACCTCCCGCAGGGTGGCGTTGTAGGACGTGGGGTTCTTGACGAAGGCGAGCAGCACACGCCGGTCGCCAGCCTGGATCTCCTCAAGCCGGCCGAACGCGGGGCGCACGCTCGCAAGGGCCTGCCGCGCCTTAGCAGGTTCGAGCGGCCGCGGAAGGGACAGCGCCGTTGCACAAGCGAGCGCGGCCGCCGCGTTGTAGACGTTGTGCAGGCCAGGCATTGGCACCTGCAGCCCGAAGGTTCCCGCAGGGGTCTCGACGGTGATCTCAGATCCTGCTTCCGGCGAGTGCCCGATCGCGCTAACCGCGACGTCCAGGACCGGCCGGGCGTTATGACACTCGTCGCACTGGTAGTCCCCGAGGTGGGAGAGGTAAACCCGGCGGTAGCTCAGCGGGTGCTGGCAGCGCACGCAGCGAATGGTGTCGGCGGCGTGCTCGGGCACCTGCGCGCCGACACTGTCGGCCTGAATGCCGAAGTACAGACGGCGGGCACGTGCCGCGGGCGCAAGGCTGGCTACTAGCGGATCATCGGCGTTGAGCAGCACGGTCGCGGAAGCGGGAAGCGCCTCGATGACAGCCTCGAGGCCCTTCGCCATCGAGTACAACTCCCCGAAGCGGTCGAGCTGGTCACGGAAGATGTTGGTGACTAGGAACGCGTCTGGCCGCAGGTCCCGGCTGACGAGGCGTACTGCCCCCTCATCGACCTCCAGCAAGAACAGCTGGGCATCCATCCGCCCGCGCAAGTCCGTCCCCCGCACCGCTGCCGAGATCACTCCCTGCAACAGGTTGGAGCCCGTCCGGTTCTGGGTCACTACGAGGCCGCTGGCATGCGCGAGTGCGGCGAGCATGCGGCAGGTGGTCGTCTTCCCGTTGCTCCCGGTGATAACTACCTTCCCGGCATCGCTCGCCGCTGCGACCTTCCGCAGGACATGGGGATCGATCCGGCGGGCAACGCTGCCAGGAAAGCTCGTCCCGCCGCCGAACCGGAGCGCCTTGGAGGCGGTCCCTGCGGCCTTACCTGCCGCCAGGGCCAGTGCCAGACGTCCTTCGCCAGCGGCCCCGGGGCGGGGCACCCGCGCCGTCACAGGATCCCCGCCGGGCTGTGCTCGGCCGCGGCTGAGGCGCGGCGGTGTCCGGCAACTCTGACGGCGTCCACGATGGCTTGCACGTGCCCTTCGTCAAGCGCGTAGTGAAGGGCACAGGACCGCAAGGCGAAGCGGCCACGGATGTCGGTGCCAGCAAGGAACGCCCGGCCCCCGACCTGAAGATCCGCCATGATCGCCTGGTTCAGTTGATTCAGGCTCTGGTCGTCGTCGAGACCTGGCGGGACGTAACGGAAACACACCGCGGTCAGCGGCCCGGCTGCTAGCAACTGCAGGTCTCCGCTGGCCTCGATGATCTTCTCCAGGTGGCGTGCCAGGTCGATGTGGCGCCGGACGTGATCCTCCAGTCCGGCCCGCCCGGCCTGCTGCATGTTCCAGAAGGTCTTGAGCGCCCGGCCGGAGTCCCTGGTCTGCTCTGCGCTGCGATGGGAGTACCAGACATCCCCGGCGAACCCCTGGCCTGGCGGGAGGCTGAGATACGACGGGATGAGCTTGTAGGTGTCTTGCAGCAGCGAGCCCTCCCGCACCAGCGCGCAACTGCAGCCGATGGCCACGGCCAGCCACTTGTGCGGGTCGAGCGCGAGTGAGTCGGCGAGTTCCAGTCCTGAGTACCAGTCCGTAAGGCGAGGGTCGAGTACTCCGAAGCCGCCGTAAGCGCCATCTACGTGCAGCCAGAGGTCCTCCCGGCGACAGAACTCGGCGAGATCGTCGAGGGGGTCGATGGCACCGGTCTTTACGCTTCCAGCATTCGCTGCGACTAGAATCGGCCGGTGGCCTGCCCGCCGGTCAGCCGCGACTGACTCCCTCAGGTGCACTAGGTCCATGCGGAAGTCCTTGCCGACCGCTACCTTCCGCGGCGCGCCGAGCCCGAGGGTGAAGGCGGCCTTCTCCAGGCAGGAATGACCCTCTTCGGACATGTACATGGTGAGGCGCGGCCGTCCGTGCAGGCCTTCCTCCCGGATGTCCCAGCCGTTGACACGGGCACCCCAGTACCGTGCGACTTCCAGGCAATGGCGGTTCGCGTCGGAGCCTCCGCCGAGGAGGACTCCGTCACTGGAGGCCTCGGGAAAGCCGACGAGTTCGGCAAGCCAGCGAATTACTGCTTGCTCCATGTAGATTGCCGAGTAATTGCCGCCTGCGCCGCTCGTGTTGGTCACCGCCGCCGCAAATGCCGCGAGCATACTCAGTTTGGATGCGGCCGGATCAACAAAAGCAGCGAAACATGGATGATTCTGACCGCGACCGTATGGCAGGACCAGCCGGACAAAGTCTTCGATGACTTCCTCGGGAGCTACCCCTTCGGAAGGCATTTTCATTGTCTCCAGCTCCTGGCGCACGCTTGCCGGCAGGGGCTCGTACACCGGCTCTTGCGGAAGCTTGTCCAGGTAGGCGGAGAGCGTGTCTACCAGCCGATGGCCCAGCGCCCGGAAGGTCATGCCGTCCATCGAGAACGGCGAGGGGACGGTGCTGTAGCCGCCGGCCGGTCCGGTCTCGACAACTGGGATTGTCAGTCCCATGGATGGGAACTCCCCTCTCGCCAGGAATGCAAATCTCAGCGACAATGTTTTGGCGCAGGGGCCATTCCCGCAGCTAGGACCAGTAAACAGAGTGGCTCTTAATGACTTAAGAAAATACCTGTAATGAGTCGTCCAACCCTGGGCCCGCAGGCATAGCGATGTGGTTTCATACCTTGTCGGAGTGAGTATGTTTCCCAGGCTCGGGACAAGGCCGGCGGGGAGGAATGTTCCGGTGAAACTGCAGATCGATGTCGGTCTGTGCCAGGGACACGGGCGCTGTTACGACCTCGCTCCCGGCTTGTTCGGGGATGACGAGGAAGGCTACGGAAAGGTGCTGGGCGACGGCGTCGTGCCGCCAGAGAAGGAGGACGACGCCCGGCGCGCGGAACTCAACTGCCCGGAACACGCGATCGGCCTGATCGAAGGGATGTGACTTGGCTGTTGATAACCGCTTCGCGCAGCAGCACTGGGAGAAGCGCAACGGCGAGTCCGCGGGAATCCGCAGCGAGATCGTGACCGGACCGGTCGCAGACTGGGCCACGGACTTCTCGCACGCGGAGCCGGAGTGGGCGGCTGACCCCTATTCGATCCAGGACGATCTCCGCCAGCGGTGCCCGATTGCGCACACCAACCGGTTCGGCGGTGGCTGGCTAGCGACACGCTATGACGATGTAGCGGCGATCGCTCACGACACCGAGCGTTTCTCGTCCCGGTCGATCATCATGGGCAACTTCCGGCCGCCACGCGAATTGGCGCCAGTTGGCGGCTCGCCGCCGATCACCTCTGATCCGCCGTTCCACCATGATGCCCGCACGCTCCTGCTCCCGGCATTCACTAAGACGGCGGTAGGGAAGCAAGAGCCGGCGACCAGGGAGCTATGCCACTCGCTCATCGACGCGCTCGACGGGCAGGACGTTGTGGATGCCGCTGCGGACTATGCCCAGCACATCCCCATCCGCGTTATCGCGGACATGCTCGGCTTCCCTGCGCAAGACGGGCCGCAGTTCCGCGAGTTTGCCAGGAACACGCTCGAGGGCATCAACCTGCCGCCGCAGGAGCGTGTGACGCGCAAGTCAGCGCTGTTCTACTACCTCCTCGCGCAGGTTCACGACCACCTGGAGAACCCGCGGGACGACCTGACGACGTTCCTGATCAACGCTGAACTAAACGGGCGCAAGCTGGACGTGTCGCATGTGGTCGGCACGATGACGCTGTTGCTGATAGCCGGCATCGACACCACCTGGAGCGCGATCGGCGCCTCGCTGTGGCACTTGGCCAAGTACTCCCGCGATCGTGAGCGACTGGTCGCCCAGCCGGAATTGCTGCCGACAGCGATGGAGGAGTTCCTGCGTGCCTACGCGCCGGTGACCATGGCCCGGCTGGTGAAGGAGGACCTGCACTTCAGGGGCGTGGACATGAAAGCCGACGACTGGGTCCTGCTGTCATTCCCCGCGGCGAACCGTGACCCCGCCCAGTTCGACCGCGCGGGCGAGGTTGTCATCGACCGCGAGGTTAACCGGCACGCCGCTTTCGGCCTCGGCATCCATCGCTGCCTCGGCTCGCATCTTGCGCGCATGGAACTGCAAGTGGCCCTCGAGATCTGGCTGCAGCGGATCCCCAGCTTCACCTTGGCAGATCCGCTAGCCGTGAGCTGGTCCGCCGGCCAGGTGCGCGGGCCGCGCGCGCTTGCACTCCGGATCGGCGGCTAAGACCTGACGGCTGGCCAGGATCGTCCCGGCAGGGTTCCACGTGTCAGCTGATGACGGGATGCTTCGGTAGTCGGCGAACCAGGACGGTTCCCTGGTCAGCTTGGAGACTACCGCGTCGGAGTTCGCAACATCACGGCGTCGGCTGGCTCGATCGCCGGCTGTGATTGCAAGAGGTCCTCGATCATCTCCTTCGGGACAGTGACGTCGTCGAACCATCGGCCGCCGAACGGCCGGCGGACCGGGATGATCTGGTCGCTGGAGTAGGCAAGGATCTTGCGGTTGTACGAACGGATCTCGGTCCTGAGCCCGGCTGGCAGCGTCCCGTCGAGATCGAGGGCTCTCTCCATTTCCCTCAGCAGCTGCCGTGTCTCGTCAATGGTCTTGAGTATGGCCAGGCAGAACCGCGGAGGCAGCACCCCGAACTCGCCCTTGATCTCGACCAAGCGGGCAATCGCCTCGTAGGAGACGTCCTGCAGCTGGCGCCTGTCCAGCCAGCGAGTCTCATAGTTGAGCCGCCGGTACCACAGCGGTTCCACCATGGCGCGCCGGTGTTCCTCCAGCGTGTGGTGGAAGATCTGGTATCCGTGCTGCTCCGGCTCCTCGAAGAACCGGCAGCCGGGGTCGAGGAACGGCACCATCGGGCAGATCAGCGGCAAGGCGTCCCAGCCGCCGAATTTGCGTATCAGCCGCTCGGAGTACGCGACGGTGTCAAGGACTGACTGCCGGTCCTGGTACGGCATGCCGATGAAGAACCAGACCATAATGCCCTGCACTCCGGCGTCCAGAGCCCGGGGAATCCAGGCCTCCATCTCCTCCATGGTGTAGGTGCCGCGCCCGGCGGCGGCGCTTATCTTCGGGTCATGAGATTCGGGCGAGAGCATGATATATGCGCTCGTCGACTCGCCCATCTTCTTAAGCGTATCGGGCGGCGTCAGATTGAACTGCTCGAAAAAGACGCTGTTGTAACCCATCTCCTTGACAACGTCAAGATACCGGTGCATCCGCACCTTGTTTTCCGAGTAGCACTGAAGTGCGTATATCGAGGTGCGTTTCGCTGCCTCGCGCATGGTGCGTAGCTCTTCGATAATAAGGTCGTTGTCTTTCTGGATCAGGGTCTTGTGTACGCCCATGATGTTGCGGTAAGCGAACCGTGACCCGCCGCACCAGCCGCAGTCATGTGCGCACCCGGTGTTCGGCAGGGTCATGATCAGCTTCGATACCGACGGCTCTGCGCTCGCCGTTTCCTGGTAGAACGACCAGTCGTTAGGCACGTCGTTGTACCGGGACGCTGGCTTGTGGGTGAACCCGGTGGCCGTTACCTCGCCGTCCGGCTTGTAGAGCAGGTTCGGGATGGACTCGAAGTCGTAGCGGCCCTTACGTACCTGCTTGACCAGTTCGGCAAGCGGCTCGAGGGTGTCGTAACCCTGAACGACGACATCGACGCTCGGGTAGCGGATCAGCTCGCTGGCATAATACGTCGACGAGATTCCGCCGAAGATGGTCAGCGCTTCTGGATGCACCTCTTTCAGGAGCGCGGCGAGCTCAATGGCGCCGTGACATTGCGTCATCCAGTGCAGGTCGAACCCGAAGATCGGCGCTTCCAGGCGGCCGAGCAGTTTTTTGACATCCAAGTCAGGGTGCATCAGCATCAGCGAGGCGACGTTCACGATTTTCGTGTCGAATCCGTGGTCGGCCAGGTGCTGCTTGATCGAGAACCAGCCGATCGGATACATCTCGTAGATCGAGGTGACATTAACGCTGTCGCTGTCGCTCAGGTAAGCGAACAGCATGTCGTCACGCTCGCGAAAGTCATAGACGCTTGGAGCGTGCAGCAGGAAGAGGTCGGCCTCGAGACGAGACGCTATTTCCGGATTCATCGGGCGAATATCCCTTATCTCATAGATCGAGCGGCCGCCAGCAGGGAGGCGTCCGCCCGCGCGATTCCATTGAAGCGAGCTTATCTTAGGCCACGAATGCTATTCTGACGAGGATTGTCTAGATATCGTTTTACCGCGATATAGCAAACGCAAAAAAGGCCGTTTGTTTGCGCCTAATCCGAGGCCGTAACGGGCTGCGTGGCTACGCTCCGTCTTGACGGGGAGCAGTCAGCAGAGACACTGAGAAGACCAGTTGACAGCCCGCCCGAAGGAGGCGGAAGTGCGAATCGCCGTCGCGGGCGCGGGGCTCGCCGGCCTGGCTGCCGCCGCTGGCTTCACCCGGCGAGGTCACGACGTCGTCGTGTATGAGCAGGCGAGCAGCCTGCGGGCTAACGGCCTGGCATTCAATCTGTCCCCCAACGCCACCTCGTTACTGCCGGGCCTCGGTGTACCGGCGGACCGGCTTCCCGGTGAGCCATACTCGCGACTGGTGCTGCGCGGCGGGGGCCGCGAGGTGGCGACTATACGACTGCCGGCGTGGGGCCAGCCGCACATCACTGCCGAGCGGGCGGACGTGCTCACCGCGTTAGCGGACACGCTGCCGCCCGGCACGATCCAGTACGGCCGCCGGTGCACCGACGCGCAAGTGCTGGCGTCCGGCCATGATCTGGTCGTCGTGGCGGACGGTACGAACTCGTCCCTGCGGCAGGCGGTCACGCTTCAGCCGCGCCGCCGCTGGACCTGGACGGTCTGGCAGGCCTGCATGCCCGCGGAAATCCCGCTGCTGCCGCCGGACGCCGGCGTGTGCGTCGTCCGCCCTGGCTTCTTCAGCGGGATCTTCCGGCTGCCGGGCGGGCGGGTTACCTGGTTCGCGGAGCAGCCCGGGCGTGCTTCCGGTACTGGCCGCGACTTCCTCACCGAGCTGGCGGCCGACGCCGACCCAGTGCTCCGTGCCGCCGCACGAGCGACGACGCCGCAGCAGTGGACCGAATGGTCGGCGGCTGACATGTGGCCGCCGGCGGTGCTGCATCGCGGCAATATCGTGCTCGCCGGCGACGCGGCGCACGCCATGCTGCCCACCATCGGCCAAGGTGCCTGCCAGGCCGTCGAAGATGGCGTGGCGCTGGCTACCGTTCTGGCTGAGCCGGGCGACCTGGACCGGGCACTGCGCCAGTACGAGCAGGCCCGGGTCCGGCGGGTCCGCCTGATGACCGCTCTGGCCAGGGCCAGCGCGGTCGCCAGGCAGCCTGGCGCGGCGGGCCGGATGCTTTCCGCCGCGGGTACCGCGCGGCTTCTCGCCCTCACCGGCGGGCCGTTACTGCGCCGGGTGGCCCGGCCGGATGCCAGCCGGTGGCGGACCTAGTGGCCTTCCGGCGGATCCCAGTCCGCCAAGGTGGCTGGGTGCCAGTCCGCGCCCACCGTCGGTGAACCCGCGCGCCACGACCCGAGTTCGGGCTGGGCGAATTTGGCGTGCCTGCGCTTCAGCCAGATGCCGTAGGAGTTGCCTTCGCGCAGGTGCGTGATGAGGACCTTTCTGGCGTACTCATCTTCTCGTCCGGCAGGAATCTCAAAGTGGATCTTAAGGAAGGCGTTGGTGTAGCGGTCGAAGACTGCGGGGATTCCGTCCTCGTACATCAGGTGGATGTCCTCAAGCCAGTTGATGTCCGCTCCCGGCGTCTCGGCTACCAGGTCCACGTCCTCGACCAGGGACCTGTCGAACTGGTAGGGAAACGTCCGCCCGGTCAGCTCCTCGGTGTCGATGCCTGTCTTCGTCGACAACCGGGGCGCCGCCGCGCCGGCACCGAACTCCTCAGCCATTGCGGCTCCCTGGGCCGATGTCGTTCAGTATCTGCTTCTCCAGCAGCGCCTTGATCTCGGTGAGCGCCGCCTCCTCCGTCTGACCAGGGATATAGCTGGTGCCGGCCAGCGGGACCCTGGCCATGGCCGACGCTTCCATGGTCAGGGCGCACAGGTCCTCGGGCTCCAGACTGTGCACGTCGGTCTTGCCGCAGGCGCGGGCGAACATTTGTGCCTCGAGCGTGAGAGTGTGCAGGAAGTTGTAGACCCGCTCGGCGGCCTCGTCGACATCCAGGCGCTTGCGCAACTCGGGATCCTGCGTGGTGATACCCACCGGACAGCGCCCGGTATGGCAGTGATAACACCGGCCGGCCGGGACGCCGACAGTTCCCTCGTAGTCGGTGACGCCGGGGATCTCCTTGTTGCAATTGAGCGCCATCAGCGCCGAGTGCCCGATCGCCACCGCCTTCGCGCCTAGCGCCAGGCACTTCGCCACGTCGGCACCGTTGCGGATGCCGCCCGCAACCACCAGGTCGATCTCGTCGACCAGCCCGACATCCTCAAGCGCCCTGCGCGCCTCCGGAATCGCCGCCATCAGCGGAATCCCGGTCTCCTCGGCCGCGATGTGCGGGCCGGCCCCGGTGCCGCCCTCGGCGCCGTCCAGGTAGATGGTGTCGGGCCCGCACTTGGCGGCCATCCGGACATCGTCGTAGACGCGGGCGGCGCCTAGCTTGAGCTGGATCGGAACCTGGTAGTCGGTGGCCTCGCGAATCTCCTGGATCTTCAGTGACAAGTCGTCCGGGCCAAGCCAGTCTGGGTGGCGCGCGGGGCTGCGCTGGTCGATGCCTGCGGGCAGCGATCGCATCTCGGCCACCTGCTCGGTCACCTTCTGGCCCATCAGATGGCCGCCCAGCCCGACCTTGCAGCCCTGGCCGATGAAGAACTCCACGCCGTCGGCCAGCATCAGATGGTGCGGATTGAACCCGTACCGGCTCTGGATGACCTGGTAGAACCACTTGGTCGACAGGTCGCGCTCGGGCGGGATCATCCCGCCCTCACCGGAGCACGTGGCGGTGCCCGCCATCGACGCGCCCTTAGCCAGTGCCATCTTCGCCTCTAGCGACAGGGCGCCGAAGCTCATGCCGGTGATGTAGACGGGGATGTCGAGCTCGAGCGGGCGCCTGGCGAACCGCGCGCCAAGCACGGTCTTGGTATCGCACTTCTCCCGGTAGCCCTCGATCACGAACCGGGTCAGCGTACCGGGGAGGAACATCAGTTCGTCCCAGTGCGGGATCCGCTTGAACATCGAGAATCCGCGCATCCGGTACCGGCCGAGTTCAGCCTTGACGTGGATGTCGTTGATCACGTCGGGCGTGAAGATGCTGCTGTGCCCCAGGACTGACCTGGCTCCGTCTTCGCTAGCGGTCACGTCGTTCGCCATTCA
>Ga0335072_10007405_pt1 | contig 15978 bp, 13 predicted proteins | sample Lox_Sample_21_FD_206725 | JGI IMG/M metagenome (GOLD analysis project Ga0335072, IMG submission 206725) | Soil microbial communities from Loxahatchee National Wildlife Refuge, Florida, United States - Lox_Sample_2.1 | ecosystem: Environmental > Terrestrial > Soil > Wetlands | place: USA...
CGCGCTGACTGCGACGCGGCCGGCGCCGAGCATTCGCCGATACCTGAATGAGTGCCGGCCTGGTGCGCCGCTAACGCGGCACCCGTGAAGATCATTCCGGCTTGGCGTCGGCCTCGGGCGCACCAGGCTCGGTCTCGGGGACGTCACGGCCGGGACCGCTTCCGGCGCTGGCGCCTGTGTTGGCCTCGGTGTTGTCGGTAGGCATGCCGTTTCCGGCGCTGGCGCCTGTGTTGGCCTCGGTGTTGTCGGTAGGCATGCCGTTTCCGGCGCTGGTGCCTGTGTTGGCCTCGGTGTTGTCGGTAGGCATGCCGTTTCCGGCGCTGGCGCCCGTGGCGGCCTCGGCCTCGGCGAGGCCGCGCTCGGCGTCCCTGATCCGCTCCGGCAGCAGGCCAGCCTCGCGCGCCGTAGCGACCGCGCGCGTGAGCAGCTCGATCGCCCGGTCACGGCCGCCGGCCTCGAGTTCGGCCTCTGCCAGCGCGACCAGGCCGCTCGGGATGCGCCGCTGATCGCCCAGCTCCTCGCGCAGGTCAAGCGAGATCTGCAGATGCCGCACGGCTTCCGCGGGCTGGCTGGCCTCGACCAGGAAGTAGAAGCCCACGTGCCGGTGGACCTCAGAGCGCAGGTACAGCCCGGTTGCCTCATCAGCGGTAATAAGGCCAAGCGCCTGCCAGTAGTACGGCATCGCCGTCGTCCAGTCACTGTGCAGTACCTGGTACACGAGCCCGAGTCCGAACAGGGACTGCGCGCTCTCCGCCGGCTCGCCCAGTTGCTGCCAGCCCACGAGGGCCTGACGGAACAGCCGCTCCTCGGCATCGATGTCCTCTGGACTGATCGTCGACCCACTCATGAGCTTGGTGATGTTCTCATAGTGAGCCAGCATGCCGAGCGCATCCAGGGCGCTCGCCTGCGCACTCACGTCGGCGCTCCGCACCGCCTCGGCATGCGCGGCTTCCATCAGTTCTCGTGCCTTGCCGAAGTCCCCGGTACAAAACGCGGCATCGGCCAGCGCATCGTCGCCCGCCACGAGGAGAGCCCGGACGTCCTGCTCGGTCGCCATGGCCCGATCGTAGTGGCCATCGGCCCAGCTCGCCGCTTTGCCGTCGCGATCAAGCCGGGGGAAACTCGCATTCGGGCGCTTTCCCGCTATCGCACGCCCCAGATGGTTTGCCAGGATAGTTCTGTGGCTGGGCTGACTCATGGCATGTCCGCAGTGGTGTTCGACTTTTACGGCACGCTGACCCCGATCAGTCCGAGCGAAGCCTGGGCGAGCAACGCCGCCCGGCTCGCCGCGGTACTCGGAGTAGGTGTCGGATCGCTCGTTCGGGTGCTGGATGACAGCTTCCCGGAACGGATCAGTGGCGCGCTTGGTGACGTGCGGCAGACTATGCGGACGCTCGCGGACCGGCTTGACGTCCGGCTGACGGAGGAACAGCTCGACGAGGCCAGCGCCATTCGCCGCAGCGTGCAGGAATCGATGTTCACGCTGCGGCCCGAGGCGCTCGGCGTTATCGAACGGCTCCGGGCGGCGGGCCTGAAGACGGGCCTGGTATCGGACTGCACTTCGGAGTTGCCCGATGCCTGGGCGCGGCTGCCGCTGGCCGCGGTGATCGACGCAGCGGTTTTCTCCTGCGTGGAGGGAACGCGCAAACCCGACCCCCGGCTATTCCGCAAGGTCGCGGCCGCCCTCCGGACTGAGCCGGCCCGGTGTGTCTACGTCGGCGACGGTGGCGGCCAGGAGCTGACCGGGTCAAGCGCCACCGGAATGCGCGCGGTACTGCTGGCCGGCCCGGACTGGCATGCGCACAGTGATCACCGGCGCGAGCCCGGCTGGACCGGGCCCCGCATGGGCTCGCTCACCGAACTGTGCCTGTGACCTGGCACTTCTCGCAGAACCGCCAGTTCTGGCTGACAATGGAATGATGGATGATCTCGATCGGGTCGGTGCCGCGTACCTAAGCCATCTCACCGAGGCTGATCTGCTCGCGCTGGTGCACGCGGACGAGGTCCCGGCAGCGACGGCGGAAACCCGGCTGGCTGCCCTCCGCAGGGCACCCGCGCTGCTGCTGGACGTCCTGGACCGGCCGGCCGTCTCGGCAGGCCTGCTCAACCTTGCATCAGCCGACGCGGGGGAGCGCTTCACGCTGGTCTCGCCGTTCCTTGTCTTCGCTGCCGCAATCCACCGGATAGCTGCCGACCTGCGGACCAGCGCTTATGCCCCGGAGCGAACCGCGCCCAGGCTGCGGGTCCCGGTATTCGACGGGCCGCAACTGGCCGCCTACCTGGCCAGCCCGGTCCACCGCTTGTTCCTCGCCGAGTTGCTGGCATCGTTCGCACGGTCGTCTGGCGGCGTCGTTATTACCCGGACGCCGCAGGGGATTCGCCGACGTCGCTGGAACGATCTCGACCTCGGCAGGCTAGCCGTCCTGCTCGACTCGCTACCCGAGCCGGACCGTCCGGTCGTCTGGCGCCGTCTCGGTGACCTGGCGCTGTTCCTTAGCGGAGTGTTTCCGGCTGCACTAGAGCGTGCGCTCAGCGGCAGGCTCGATCCGGCCCGCCTGGCCAGGACAACGGGCCTGGCCGCCCCGCCGACGGCGGACCTCGGGCCAGCCGAGCTGTTCGAGTGGCTCGGAGCGGGCTGGTACCGGCTCGCGGCCAGCCACGTTAGCCGGGCCCCGGTGCCGCATGCACCCGTCAGGCCGGCTCCTGTCCACGGGGCACCCGCTGCACCAGCATCGGTCCACGGGGCACCCGCCGCACCGGCAGCCGGGCCGGCGCCCGTCGTCACGACCATAACTTCAGTCTCGGCCACCGCGCTGCGGGACAACGCCGAGCACTTCCACCAGGCGCGTCGCGTGCTGAACGCCGCGGCCGACCGGTACCTGTTCCCGGTGGGCGTCGACTGGCTTACCCCGCCGGCCTGAGCGGTGCGATGTCCCTCAGCTAACGCCTGGCATTTTCCGCGAATAGCGCGGAAAATGCCAGGCGCCAGCCGAAGGGCCCTGTCGGCTAGCTGGTTGCGGCTGGCTCGTAGGCCAGGTTCGGCCGCAGCCAGGACTCGGCATCGGAGACAGTGACGCCCTTGCGGGCGGCATAGTCCTCGACCTGATCCCTGCCGATCCGCCCGACCGCGAAGTACCGCGCGGACGGATGCGCGAGCAGCAGCCCGCTCACGCTTGCGGCCGGGGTCATCGCGAACGACTCGGTCAGCGCGACGCCGATCCGGCCGGCGTCGAGCAGGTCGACAAGCTTCTGCTTCTCCGAGTGATCCGGGCAGGCCGGGTAGCCGAAAGCCGGCCTGATCCCGCGGAATCGCTCAGCGTGCAGTTCCTCGATCGACGGGGCCGAGTCCGGCTCGTACCAGGAACGGCGTGCTTCCAGGTGCGCGTACTCCGCACATGCCTCGGCGAGCCGGTCGGCCAGTGCCTTCACCATGATGCCGCGGTAGTCGTCCTGCTGCCGCTCGTACTGTCTGGCGAGTTCGTCCGCGCCGGTCACGCACACCGCGAACGCGCCGACGTGATCTGCCTCCGGCGCAACATAGTCGGCCAAGCACCGGTTCGGCCTGGTGTCGGTGCGGGTCATTTGCTGGCGCAGCATCGGGAACCGCACGCCGGGCCGGTGAGGCTCGCCGTCCGCCACGATGTCGTCGCCCTCGGCGTGCGCCGGCCAGAACCCGTAGACGCCCCGAGCCTGCAGCAGGTTGCCGTTGATGACCTCGTCTAGCAGCGCTTTCGCGTCGTCGAACAGTTCGCGTGCGGCCGGCTGGTCAAGGATCGCCGGGTACTTGCCCTTGAGCTCCCAGGCCAGGAAGAAGAACTGCCAGTCGATCAGTTCACGCAGCCTGCGCAAATCAGGCTCGATGATCCTGGTACCGGTGAAAGACGGCGTGGCCAGATCGGCAAAGGTGACCCTCTCCCGGTTGGCCTGAGCCTGCCAGAGCGGCAGCAGCGGGCGCCGCTGCTTCTGCGCGTGCTCGGCACGCAGGCGTTCCTGCTCGGCACGGTTCGCCTCGTCGAGCTGAGCTGAGCGCACCGGGTCCAGCAGGTCGGAAACGACGCCGACGACGCGGGAAGCGTCCAGCACGTGCACGGTCGGCTGGTCGTAGGCCGGCGCGATCCGGACGGCGGTGTGCTGACGCGAGGTGGTCGCGCCGCCGATGAGCAGCGGCAGTCGCAGGCCGCGGCGCTGCATCTCCTCCGCGACGCTCACCATCTGATCGAGCGAGGGCGTGATCAGGCCGGACAGCCCGACGGCGCTGGCGCCCTCGGCGACCGCGGTGTCCAGGATCTTCGCGGCGGGCACCATCACGCCCAGGTCGATGACGTCGTAGTTGTTGCAGCCGAGCACCACGCCGACGATGTTCTTGCCGATGTCATGCACGTCGCCCTTGACGGTGGCCAGTACGATCCTGGTCTGCGACCGGCCGGACGGACTGGCCCCGGACTGCACGTTCCCGCTGGAAAGATCGGCTGGCTGGGCAGCTGCCAGCTGTTCCTTCTCCGCTTCCATGAACGGTTCGAGGTAGGCGACCGACCGCTTCATCGCGCGGGCGCTCTTCACCACCTGGGGCAGGAACATCTTGCCGGAGCCGAACAGGTCGCCGACGATCTTCATGCCGTCCATCAGCGGGCCCTCGATCACGTCGAGCGGCCGGTCAGCGAGCTGGCGTGCCTCCTCGGTGTCGGCCTCGATGAAGTCGACGATGCCGTGCACGAGAGCGTGCGCCAGGCGCTTCTCGACCGGCGCGTCGCGCCACGACAGGTCCACCTCGCGCTTGGTGCCCGAGCCCTTGACCGTCTCGGCGAAGGTCACCAGCCGGTCGGTGGCGTCCGGCCGCCGGTCGAAGATCACATCCTCGACGAGCTCCAGCAGATCGGCCTGGATGTCCTGGTAGACGGCGAGCTGGCCGGCGTTGACGATGCCCATGTCGAGGCCGGCCTTGATCGCGTGGAACAGGAACGCTGAGTGCATCGCCTCGCGGACGACATCGTTGCCGCGGAAGGAGAACGACAGGTTCGAGATGCCGCCGCTTGTCCGCGCGCCCGGGCAGCGCTGCTTGATCAGCGGCAGGGCCTCGATGAAGGCCTTCGCGTAACCGTTGTGCTCCTCGATGCCGGTGGCGACGGCTAGCACGTTCGGGTCGAAGACGATGTCTTCCGGCGCGAATCCCGCTTGCTGGGTCAGCAGGTCGAAGGCGCGGGCGCAGATCGACACCTTCCGCTCGACGGTGTCGGCCTGGCCCTGCTCGTCGAAGGCCATCACCACCACGCCGGCGCCGTAACTGCGGATGTGCCGGGCGTGATGCAGGAACTCCTCCTCGCCCTCCTTGAGGCTGATCGAGTTCACTACGCCCTTGCCTTGCACGCACTTGAGCCCGGCCTCGAGCACGTCCCACCGCGAGCTGTCGATCATCACCGGGATCCGGGCGACCTCGGGCTCGGTGGCGATGTAGTTGAGGAACGAGGTCATTGCCTGCACGCCGTCGAGCAGGTCCGCATCCATGTTCACGTCGAGCAGGTTCGCCCCGCCGCGTACCTGCTCGAGCGCCACGTTGACGGCTGCGGCGTTGTCGCCCGCCTCGATCAGCCGGCGGAACCGCGCCGACCCGGCGACGTTCGTCCGCTCGCCGATCATTACGAAGCCGGTGTCCGGGCCGATCTCGAACGGCTCCAGGCCGCTGAACCTTGTCACTGTGGTGGCCGCCGGAACGGGGCTGGCTGCCGGCAGGGGGCTGGCTGCCCGAAGGGGGCTGGCTGCCGGAACGGGGCGGGCCGGCGGAACGGGGCGGGCCGGCGGAACGGTGCTGGCCGTCGGAAGGGGGCGCCGAGGCAGGCCGGCGACCTCGGCCGCGAGCCGCTCGATGTGCGCGGGCGTGGTACCGCAGCAGCCACCGACGAGGTTCACGCTGCCTGCCTCGGCGTAACCGCGCAGCAGTGCCGCGGTCTCGTGCGGCTGCTGGTCGTATCCGCCGAAGGCGTTCGGCAGCCCGGCGTTGGGGTGGCTGCTGACGTAGGTGCCGGCCAGCCGGGCGAGTTCGTCGACGTAGGGGCGCATCTCCGCGGCGCCGAGCGAGCAGTTGAGGCCGACGATCAACGGCTGCGCATGCTCGACCGACGTCCAGAAGGCTTCAACGGTCTGCCCGGACAGCGTGCGGCCGGACAGGTCGACGATGGTGCCGGAGATCCAGAGCGGAACGTCCGGTGCGACATCGCGGGCCGCGGCGATCGCGGCCTTGGCATTGAGCGTGTCGAAGATTGTCTCGACCAGCAGCAGATCGACGCCGCCCTCGGCGAGCGCGCTGATCTGCTCGGCGTAGGCATCATAGACATGCCCGAAGCCCACGGTGCGGAACGACGGGTCATCCACTCGCGGGGACAGCGACAGCGTCACGTTGAGCGGGCCGACCGATCCGGCTACCAGCTTGCCGCCCGCCTCGTCCGCGGCGTGCCGGGCTAGCCGGGCGCCCGCCAGGTTCATGTCACGCACCGAGTCCTGGAGGCCGTAGTCAGCCTGGCCGATGCTGGTCGCGGTGAATGTGTTAGTTGTGGTGATATCGGCGCCCGCGGCCAGGTACTGCCGGTGAATGTCCAGGATCAGGTCAGGGCGGGTCAGGTTGAGGACGTCCGGGTCGCCGGCCACGTCGTGGCTATGCTCGCCGAAGATCTCACCCCGGTAGTCCCGTGGCGCCAGCCCGGCGGTTTGCAGCATCGTGCCCCAGGCGCCGTCCAGGATTAGGATCCGCTCGTCTAGCCTGCGCCTGATCTCGTCGGCGTCTGCCACAGGTCCCCGCCCTCCCCAGCTTGCCTGCGGAGACGCGGTGGTGGCCGCGGACTCTTTAGGCGTTTTTGACCTGGTCGCCAAGCTGTCTGTCAAATCTGTCCAGGTGATTACACGGTACTGCATTCCGCCGTCATGCGGCCAGCGAGTACCCCGGCAAGCAAACCAAGCACCGGCTAGGAAACCAGACCGGGAACGAGTGGTACGGGCTGGCAGCTAGCCGGCCAGCTCGGTGCCGGGCAGACAGCTAGCCGGCCAGCTCAGCTCTCAGCCCTCAGCCCTCAGCAGCTCAGCGGCCTGCGCAAGCGCGGTCAGCTTGCCGTCCGCTGCCTCGCGCGGCAGGTATTTCATCCCGCAGTCGGGAGCCAGTACGATCCGCTCCGCTGGCGCGAACGGCAGCGCGCGCCGCGCCCGAGCCGCGATTTGCTCCGGCGTCTCCACATCCGCGGTGCTCAGATCCAGGACGCCGAGGATGATCGTCTTGCCCGCCAGGTCGGCGAGTACGCCGCAGTCCAGGCCGGACTGTGCCGTCTCGATGGAGATCTGGTCGGCCGAGCTGGCGGCCAGCTCGGGCAGGAACGAATAGCCCGATGGCCGGTCGTGGATGATGGCGGCGTAGCCGAAGCACAGGTGGACGGCGGTGGTGCCGGTGATGCCCGCAAGCGCGGCGTTCAGCACGGCAACCCCGTACTCCTTCGCCGTGTCGGCCCTGGCCTGCAGGTACGGCTCGTCCAGCTGCACGATGTCAGCGCCGGCCGCGAACAGGTCCGCGACCTCAGCGTTCACTGCCGCCGCGTAGCCGAAGGCGGCCTCCTCCTTGGTCGGGTAATAGTCGTTCTGCGCCTGCTCGGACATCGTGAACGGACCGGGCACAGTGACCTTGATCTGCTGGCCGGTGTGCGCCCTGAGGAACTTCACTGCGTCGACGTTCACCGCATGGTGGCGGCTGATCGGCCCGGTGATCCGCGGCACCGGGTTAGGGTGACCACTCCGGTCCAGCGCGGTGCCCGGGTTGTCGATATCGATGCCGTCGAGCGCCGTCGCGAACGCGTTGGAATAGCTCTCCCGCCGGATCTCACCATCGGTGATGATGTCGAGACCTGCGTCCTCTTGCGCCCGGATCGCGAGCAGCGTGGCATCGAGCTGGGCCTGATCGAGGAACTCCGGTTGGACTCGCCACAGCTCGGTTGCCCGCACCCTGGGCGGGAACCGTCCGGTCAGCTTCTCGCGGTCGATCAGCCAGTCCGGCTGCGGATAGCTGCCCACTAGCGAGGTCGGGAAGAGCACGACTGCCTCCAGAGGTAAGTGCCGACCAGCATCCGCCCGTTGCCGGATGGCGCTGTAGGCAGGCTAACGGGTACGGGTACCGGATAAGGTCGTGAGGTGATCAGCGCGGCCGCGGCAGGCACCTGGCCGCTCGGCGACCTTGTCATCAACCGGATGGGCTTCGGCTCGATGCGCCTGACGCAGGACGGGCCGGCCTTCGCCGGGGACGCTGCGCCAAGCGATCGCGACCGGGCCATCACGACACTGCGCCGCGCTGTCGAGCTCGGGGTCAACCACATCGATACCGCCGCCTTCTACTTCTCCGCGCTGCGCTCGGCCAACGAGCTGATCAACACCGCGCTCGCGCCCTACCCGGACGATCTGGTCATCGTCACAAAGGTCGGGCCGGGGCGCGATACCTGGGGCAACTGGACCAATGCTGCCCGGCCGGACCAGCTCCGCGGTCAGGTCGAGGAGAACCTGCGCCAGCTCGGTCGCGACCACCTGGATGTAGTGAACTACCGTCGGCAAGCGAGCGTGCAGTCAATATCCGAGCACTTCGGCGCGCTGGCTGAACTGCGCGACGCCGGGCTGATCCGCCACCTCGGAATATCCGGCGTAGAGCCAGCCCACCTGGCCGAAGCCCGGGCCATTGCGCCGGTGGTCTGCGTGCAGAATGCCTACAGCGTCAGTGACCGGCGGCCGGAGTCGAGCGCACTGCTGCAGGCCTGTGGCGAGCAGGGCATCGCATTCGTTCCGTTCTTCGCGATCGCCGGTACTCGCCGGCCTGGCGTCGCTGGAGGTGACGGCGACGCCGGCAGCGGGGGCGCTGCCGGGCCCCGGCTCGGCGACATCGCCCGCGTGCACGACGCAACGGTCGCCCAGATTCGGCTGGCCTGGACCTTGCACCAGGGCCGGCACGTGCTCGCTATCCCGGGTACCGGCAATCCGGACCACGTGCTTGAGAACGTTGCCGCTGGCGCGATCGAGCTCAGCGATGATGAACTGGCCAGCCTGGCGGTGATCAGCCGCTGACTTCCGCGATACGCCTGGCGAGGTAGCGCCGTTCGGGTTCGGTCGGGGCCAGGTTCAGCGCCGCGCGGTAGCTGGCGACCGCTTCCGGCCCTCGGTTGAGCCGCCGCAGCAGGTCCGCCCGGGTGGCCGGCAGCAAGTAGTAGGCGGCGAGCTCGCCGTTCGCCGCAAGGTTGTCGACCAGCGCGAGGCCAGCCTCGGGGCCTTCTGCCATCGCGACCGCGACCGCGCGGTTGAGATCGATAACCGGCGACGGCACGAACCTGCGCAGCTCTCCGTATAGCAGGGCGATCTGTGCCCAGTCGGTTTCGTCAGCCGTCAGAGCCTCGGCGTGACACGCAGCGATCGCTGCCTGTACCTGGTAGGGGCCAGCTCGCTGGCGCCGAAGCGCCGCCTCCAGCAGCGCTATGCCCTCGGCGATCTTTGCCCTGTCCCACCTGGTGCGGTCCTGGTCCTCGAGGCTGACGAGTTCGCCGCGGCGGTCCAGCCGGGCCGCGCTCCGGGCATCCTGGAGCAGCATCAGTGCGAGCAGCCCGGTCGCCTCCGGTTCGTCCGGCATCAGGTCGGCGAGCAGGCGGCAGAGCCGGATCGCCTCACCGGTGAGATCGGGGCGCATCAGGTCGCCGCCGGCTGAGGCTGAATAACCCTCGTTGAACAACAGGTAGAGCACGGCAAGCACGCCGGTGGTGCGCTCGGGCAGCAGATGTGCCGGCGGAACGCGGTACGGGATGCCGGCGTCGCGGATCTTGTGCTTGGCTCTGGTCAGCCGCTTGGCCATGGTGCCTTCCGGCACCAGGAAAGCCCTGCCGATCTCGGCCGTCGTCAGCCCGGCCAGCGTGCGCAACGTCAGCGCCACCCTCGCTTCGAGCGTCAGGGCAGGGTGGCAGCAGGTGAACATGAGCCGCAGCCGGTCGTCAGGAACGCCGCTGTCACCCCAGGCAGCCGGCTCTTCCGGCACCGACAACACGGCTACCTCCTGCAGTTTCGCTGCTTCTGTCTTGCTCCTGCGCAGCCGGTCCAGCGCCCGGTTGCGCGCGGTAGTGGTCAGCCATGCGCCCGGCCGGTCCGGCACGCCGTCGGATGCCCACTTGGTCAGCGCCGTGGCGAACGCGTCCTGCGTGCACTCCTCGGCCAGGTCCCAGTTGCCGGTCATCCGGATCAGGCCGGCGACGATCTTGCCCCATTCCTGCCTGAATGCCTCGGCGACAGCCGACTCGGCCGCGCTGGTCCCCGCTGGGGGCGTCATACGCTCGCCAGGACCGGCCGCACTTCGACGACGCCCCCGGCCAGGGCTACCGGATGCCGGGACGCCGCGTAGATGGCCTCATCCAGGTCGGCGCACTCGATCACGTCATAGCCGAGAATCTGCTCCTTGGTCTCGGCGAACGGGCCGTCGGCGACCAGCACCTCGTCGTTGCTGTTCCGGACCGTAGTGGCCGTGCTGGTGGGCTGCAGTTGCGACCCCTCCACGAGCAAGACGCCGCGTGCTTGCATTTCCCGCGCCCACGGCATCCAGCACGGTTCCGCGTCGTCGCCTTGGGGCACCGGATGCGGCGCAACTTGCGGGGCTGTCTCCTCACCACACATCAGCAGCATGTACCGCATCGCCTCTCCTTTCGTTGGTCATGTCTGTCCTTGCGACGAACGAGGGCCCCGGTAACGGACACCTGTCGAATCGGAAGTGTGGCGCCGGGACTCGGCGGGACCCGCAACCTGGCCGGACCGCGAATCTGGTCACGCAGCTGTCCTTCTGAGGCTATGCCGTTCGTCGGCCGGGCAGGAGAGGATCCGTTCCGAGCTATCGGCGGAGCTGACTCAACAAGAGCCGGATCGACAACAGCCGAGCCAACAGGAGGATGTTGTGAGCTTGCCGAACATCACCAGCCGGGAGCAGTGGCTAGTCGCGCGGAAGGAACTGCTCGTCCGGGAAAAGGAGCTAACCCGCCAGCGTGACGCGCTGAACGCCGACCGGCGCCATCTGCCAATGGTGGAGATCGACAAGGACTACGTGTTCGAGGGGCCAGAGGGCGCGATACGACTCAGCGATCTGTTCGCCGGGCGCAGCCAACTGATCATTCAGCACGTCATGTTCGACCCGTCGTGGCAGGCCCCGTGCCCAGGCTGCTCCGCCGGGCTCGACGAGATGGCCCCAGGCGTGCTCCGGCACCTTGAATCGCGCGACACCTCGTTCGCCGGCGTCTCCCGCGCGCCGTACGCCAAGCTGGCCGCCGCCAAAGCGGACCGGGGCTGGCCGCTGGACTGGTATTCCAGCTACGGCAGCGACTTTAACTACGACTTCTGTGCCACGCTGGATCCCGCGGTGACCACGCCGCTCTACAACTTCGAACCGCCCCGCGACGCGGTGACTGAGTCGACGGAGATATCCGGTCTCAGCTGCTTCCTCCGCGACGGGCAGCGGACTTTCCACACGTACTCCACCACGGCGCGCGGGACTGATCAGGTCGGCAACGCTTACACGCTTCTCGACCTGACGGCGTTCGGCCGGTCAGAGAACTGGGAGGAGCCCAAGGGCCGGGTAGCCAAGACGCATGGCGCTGACCCGACCTTCACCGACTAACTACCGCGTCCGTACAGGCAGGCCAGCTTGCTCCAGAATCGCCGGGATGGCCGTCTCGGCGCCGATTGCCATGACATGCACGCCGGCTACGCCCGGCAACTCGGCGAGCTGGCCGATGATCTCGCTGCAGAGCTTCTCGCTCTCCGCCCGGATCCGGTCCGCGCTGGCAGCGGCTAGCCGGTCTGCGATTGCTTCGGGAATGACCACGCCGGGAAGAGTGGCCAGGTGCGCGAGCGCCCGGTGCGAGCGGATGGGGCCTACCCCGGCCAGGATGTAACAGCGCTCAGCCAGGCCCAGATCGCGAACGCGGGCCAGCCAAGCGGCAAAGGCTGCAACGTCGAAGACGAACTGTGTCTGGACGAACTGCGCGCCTGCCTCGATCTTGGCAGCCAGGCGGTGGAGGGCCTTGGCGGTTGCCTCAGCTGCCTCCGGGCCGGACAGATCGAGGTCGCCCCGGGGCGGACCGGGCGGGTTCTCCACCGCCCCGAGGAACCAGGTCGGCGGCGGCTTCAGCTCAGCGCCTGACATCAGCCGGCCTTTATCGCGCATCGCGGTTGCCACCCTGAGCAGCGCTGCGCTGTCCAGGTCGAACACGGGCTTGGCGTCAGCGTGATCACCGTGCCGCGGATGATCGCCGCCCATAACGAGCACGTTCGGCACCCCGAGCGCAGCGGCTGACAGCAATTCCGACTGCAGCGCGATGCGGTTCCGGTCCCGGCAGGTGAGCTGCATGATCGGCTCGACCCCGGCACGAAGCGCGGCGATGCTGCCAGCCAGGCTGGACAGCCGGACGGCAGCACCCTGGTTATCGGTGATGTTAACGGCATCGACCCAGCCCCGCAGCAACGTGGCGGTCCTGGCGACCGGAGCGGTGTCGGCGCCTCGCGGCGGCCCGATCTCGGCGGTGACGGCAAACTCGCCCGCTGCGAGGCGCTGCTGGAAGCCGCTCTGCCTCGCTGAACGAGCAGGATCGAGCTCGCCGTCCGGTTTGTCCGCCATGCGACGAGCCTATCTCAGCGCACCGCTTTCTCCTATGTGCCAGCGGCGCCAACAAGTCGCCGACGTTATGCGGCAACGGCGAAGCGCTAGACCGGGACTGGCGTCTTCTCGGTATTCAGCCTCCGCCGGGCGACGCTCAGCCGGCCGAGGCCGGACAGCGCGCTGATGACCTGAGCCGCCAGGCCGGCCCGCGCGGACGTCGACTCGGCCAGGCCGATCGTGTCGACCGAAGCGAACATCGCCGGCTTGAGGTCGGCGACCTCGGCGATCACCTGGACGCGTGTTCCGGCGTCGCGTGCGTGACCGCAGACTTGCTTGGTATCGGCGGACTGCGGGTCACCGAGCACGAGCATCAGCTCGCTGCCGAGAGCGACAGAGTAGATCGTGCCGGCCCGGTCGGACGGCGCGTAACAGACCTCTGATGGCACAGCGCCGCGTACCGTCGGATACCGCGAGCGCAATGCGGTGACGATGGGTGCGCCGGCCTCTAGCGTGATGCCGGGCTGCATCAGGTACGAGATCTGCCGGGGATCACCAGCACGCACTGCGGCGGTCTTGGTGGCTGTGTCGACCACGGTCACGTGCCTGGGCGCCTGGCTGGTTATCGCCGCCGTCGACGCCTGGCCAGGCTGGCCGATGAGCGCGAGTTGCTGGCCGCGATCCGCGCTTCGGCTGGCCGCCGTCTGCGCTGCGGCCACTAGCGGGCACGTGCCGTCGACCACGGTAGCGCCGCGCCGGGTCGCTTCCGCGCGCATCTCGGCGGTGACTCCGTGCGCGGGGAACACAACCACGTCGCCCGGATCGACTTGTGCCAGCGAGTCGGTGATGACGGCACCGAGCTCGTCGAGGGCGCTGGCCGTTTCCGCCGGGATAGCCACAGGCGCCAGCACGAAAACTTTCCGGCCGGTACCGCGGTATTCCGATGCCGTCTGCCTTGCGGTGCCGGCGGCGTGCATCGCGCCGCTGCACCACGGACTGCTTGCGAGCAGCAACGTCCGGGTGCCGGAGACCGCAGCCCAGTCCTCGACGGCACCGCGCGCGGCTGCCGCGGACAGCGCGTCGCCTGGCGCCGCCGCCGCGGCGATCGCTGCGGTCGTGCCGTCCTGCTGCGAGCACGTGGCGAGGAACAGGTTGGCGTCGAAGTCGCCCGACGAGTCGTCGGAACGGGGCAGTTCGGCGAGCCGGGTGGTCCGGCCCTTGGCTCGCAGCGAACCGGCGACAAGCGGTGCGGCGCGGCAGGTAAGCATGCCGTGCACCGCGTCACCGATCTGAGTGGGCACCACCACCTCGTCGCGGTGCATCCTGATGCCGGAAACTGGAATTTCCCGTACCGCTGATCGGCTCATTGGCCCGCTGTCCCCCGGCGCTCGGTTCGCGCGTGGCGATGCGCTGACTGCACACCGCCAGTCCCGCGAGGACGGCGTTCCCAACATCGTGCCGCGTTTCTCTCAGGCGCTGGCCAAAACTCAGCATGGTGGAAGCCGGCCCAGTAATCCCGCGACCTCTCCGCTAGTTATTAACAGAGTTAAAATATAGGAATAATCGATATCGTCTTCTAGCCTTGGCCACGAGGCAGGCGTGGGTACTGAGTCTGTAGCCTGATGCGCCCGACGCGCGATACGGCTTGCCGAGAAAGGATCTGCCGTCATGTCCAAGACCGACGAGTACCTCGAGAACAACCGGCGCTACGCGGAGACCTTCGGTGGTCAGTTGCCGCTACCGCCGTCGGCAGGCGTGGCCGTCGTCGCATGCATGGACGCCCGGCTCAACGTCTACAGCATTCTCGGTCTCTGCGAAGGAGAGGCACATGTGATCCGCAACGCCGGAGGCGCGGTTACCGATGACGAGATCCGGTCCCTGGCGATCAGCCAGCGGCTGCTCGGCACGACGGAGATCATCCTGATCCACCACACCGACTGCGGAATGCTCACGTTTACTGACGATGCGTTCAAGGCGTCGATTGAGAAGGAGACCGGCATCAGGCCGCCCTGGGCTGCCGAGGCCTTCGCCGACCTGGATGAGGATGTCAGGCAGTCGATTGCCCGCATCAAGGCAAGCCCGTTTATCCCGCACACTGACTCGGTGCGCGGCTTCGTGTTCGATATAGCGACCGGCAGGCTCCGCGAGGTCGGCTAGCCGCTCGACTCAGGCAGCCGAGGCCGGCCATTGCATGCAGCAGGGCGAAGTCATGGCCGGTCTTCGGGCGGATCTCCGGAGATGTCGCCCCGCGGCTGGTTATCGCGGCCCTGCTGCTCAGCGAGGAATCGCTCGAACTGCGCGCCTAGCTCCTCCGCCGTGGGCACTTGCTCGTCGGTTGCCAGCAAGCTCTCACGGTCGGCGGTGAACGCGTCGTACTGCTGCTCCAGGGCCTGAACCACTTCGGCCACCTCGGTCGATCCCTCGACCTGACGGGCAATCTCCAGGTCCGTGCGCCGTGCGGCCTCTCGCAACGCGTCGGCAGGCAGCACCAGCCCAGTGGCGCGCTGCACAGATTCCAGCAGCGTCACTGCAGCCGCGGGATACGCGGCCTGGGCCAGGTAATGCGGCACATGCACCGCGAAGCCCATCGCCCCGCGGCCTGCGGCGCCGAGCCGGTACTCCAGGAGCGCCGCGGCACTGCCGGGTACCTGAAGGTTGTCGACCAGCGGCCGGTAGCCCTCGATCAGTTCGGGCTGGGTGGCGTGTGCGGTGACGCCGAGCTGCCTGGTGTGCGGCACCCCCATCGGGATCCCGTGGAAGCCCACCACGAGCCGGGCTCGAAGATCGGCCGAGAGCTGCATGACCGCGGCGGTGAACGCTTCCCACTCCCGGTCCGGCTCGAGCCCCGCCAGCAGCAAGAACGGCGTGCCTTCTGTGTCGTGTAGCAGCGATACCGCGAGCTCGGGAGCGTCGTAGTCGTCCCAGTGATCCTTGGAAAAGGTCATGACGGGACGTCTGGACCGGTAATCGAGCAGCGAGTCAATGTCGAAGCGGGCCACCTGCTCGTGCTCAAGGGTGGTCAGCAGGTGCGTGGTAAGCAGCCGTCCCGCGGCGCCGGCATCGATGAAGCCGTCCAGGTAGTACAGCATCACAAGATTGCCGTCAGCGTCCGGCGCAGCGGGGCCTGCCTCGTACAGGTCGGCCGGGTTACGCGCCACGAGTAGCAGCCCTCCAAGTTTTACTGTTGGTTACCAGTCTTACCAACGACAGGGCGCAGCTGGTAATCCTGGCAGGGTAAACCTACTGGCTTTGCCACGATTAGCCGGAATCGGCAGCCCCGGAATCGGCAGCCCGGGTGCGCGAGTCCCAGCGGGCGAGCAGGCCGGCCATCTCGGAGCTGATGAACT
>Ga0335072_10007406_pt1 | contig 15977 bp, 12 predicted proteins | sample Lox_Sample_21_FD_206725 | JGI IMG/M metagenome (GOLD analysis project Ga0335072, IMG submission 206725) | Soil microbial communities from Loxahatchee National Wildlife Refuge, Florida, United States - Lox_Sample_2.1 | ecosystem: Environmental > Terrestrial > Soil > Wetlands | place: USA...
GCGATCGGCGTTGTACTGCTTCCTTTCTGGATAGCGCTGATACACAACCCAGTGACACAGACACCAATTCCGCATCCCAGCCGGGCGAATTACATCCTGAGCCCGCAATGGGGCCTGAATTATTTCATCGTTCCCTATGGGCCGCTGATCCTCGCGCTGCCATTCATCTTTCTGCGCGGATCGGTTCAGGCCAGGCTGCGCCCTTTGCTGTTCGGGTTCTGGGTCGCCTTTCTGCTCGGCCTGGGAGGGACTACGCCGGTGGGCCATGTGCTGCTTGGGCGTGCCTTCGAAGTGCTGACCATGGAGCGATTCAGCTACTGGGCAACGCTGCTCGCGTTGCCTTTTGTGGGACAGCTGGCGGACGAATTGGTCGAGCGGTACAAGTCACGCGCGGCGGTCGCATTGGTTACCGCGGCCGTATTCGGGTGCGCGCTCTCAGTGGCGTGGACTACCTACCATCCTGCCGACGCGGAAGATTTCAGTGTGGATTCGACGGCCGCGTGGCTGAATCGAGACGGGCACGATCAATATCGCTACATTACTCTCGGCTTCGGCAACAAGATTTCCCGCCTGGCGGTGCTGACCGATGCCGGGAGCGTGGATGGCGAGTGGAATTCCGGCCGCATGCTACCAGAATTGACGCGCTTCGGCGGAGGTGCGCTAACAAGCTCGAAGTATTTTGGGAAGGAAGGACTCGATGCACTGCGCGCCATGCTCATGGATGCGCAACACTACGGGCTGAAGTGGGTCTTCGTGCGCGACCACTATTACGATCCCTTGCTGGCTTTCGCGGGCTGGCGGCCGGTGGACACGTTGGAGAATCAAACGATCACCGTTTGGAGCAAGGATGGAATTCCGCCGGCGACACCGGTCAATGCACCGCAGATGCCTCCCCACTGGCAGGGCCTGATGTGGGGAATTCTTCCTTTTGGCAGCAGCATTGTGGCCATGCTGGTTCTGCTGATTCCGGAACGGCGGCCGCAGGAACTTCGCAGCCCGCACCCCATCGCCAGCGACCAGCACCTGGTGGCAGGGAGGCTTTTCTCGTGAACAAGGGAATTCTGCTTGCCTCAACCCTCGCGCTTGCTACGGTGCTGTTGATCGCCGCAGGAACTCTGTGGCCGGTGCCATCGGCGCTGGCTTATGCCGGAGGGCGGCACCTCATCCACTCACCCGCGACTCCGGAGGCCGCTGCGGCAAACTTCGGCGACGAGATTCGCGGACAGGAGTGGGGCACGGCGTATGACAGCCTGGCCAACAAAGCCGAGTTTTCTGAAGCGGAGTTCCAGCATGACCTATTGGGCAGTTACCCCAACATTCGTACTTATGCGAAGTTAGATCGTTTCGAGATACTACCGCTCCATGCTTCTGCAAACGATGCACTGATCCGCCTTAAGCTGCATTGGGCCACCGTAGTTGGCGACTCGGTGAGCACCCGCGACGTGCGTCTGGTGCGCAACGGAGAAGAGTGGCGGCTGGAGTGGCCGCTAACCAAGGAACCTATGTTGCCGCCGCAGGTCATCCCTGTGAATTATCTCCGCTGGGACGTAATCTATCGCGGCGCCGGCGATGACTGGGGCGTCCAGGATGTGGAGGCACCGCATGTTCGCATCGTAGACATGCACCCAGTAGATCGCGCCGAAGGAGTGGTCATCCTGGGCGAGTTGCTGAACGAAGATGTCGTACCCGCCGATGTGTCGGTCAGTGCGACTCTTTTGTCCAAGAGCCAGATGCCAATTGCCACCCAGGGGAGCTTCGACAAGATCTCTCATCTTCTACTGCCGAAACAGGTGACGCCCTTTCTGATCGAGTTCCCCGGAGTGTCGCTGGCCGATGTCGGCAGTGTTCGCATGACACCCTTCTCTACGCTTGTGCCGGCCTCGGCTGATCCGGTGATCGAAATCGACGACCAAAAGCTGAATCCCGCACCGGATGCGTCGCTGACCGGCGAATTGAGCAATCAGAGCGGCCAGGTAGTCAACGTAGCGCATGTGTTGGGTACCTTCTACGACCGCACGGGGCAGATCGTGTGGGTCGCGGACCAATATATCGGTCGCGCTCTGCTGCCGCAGACACCGGTGGCCTTCAACATTCACATCCCTGAAGACCTTTCCCGACGAGTAAGCAGCGAGCGCGCCGTAGTTGCGACTTACAGCTTTGGAGGCGCGCAGTGAGCGATGGACTCGTCAAACTGCTGATTTGCGTCTCTCTCACCGCGATTCCGGCAACTGCGCAGGAACGCGGATTGAATGTTCCCGCGACCGTCGTGGCAGGGAGCGAATTTTCCATACGCACGGCGGGGAGCGGAAAGGCAATTCTCTACGTTGTCGGTCCCGGCCAGGCAGTCAAGCGCCTGACGCAACTAGGTGACACAGTGACAATTACGCAAGGAACGATCTGTAACGCAGGACGCTATGCGGTGGTCCTAACATCGCAGAACTGGACGCAGACCGATGCATTCGATGTCACTCCGGCTGCGCAGCCGGCGAGCCTGAGTTTTCTGGCCCGCCCTTCCCGTCTTCCCGTGAATCAGCATGATGGAATCACCGGCGCCGTATATGTGTACGACGCGTACCGCAATCTGATCACTGTTCCGACTGCAGTTTCCTTCGAATTGACCGATCCCACTGGTGCCGTGCAAACGCGAACGGCAATGACGCGTCAAGGCGCCGCGTGGATTGCCATTGATTCAACCGCACGGCAGGGCTCGGACAAGTTTGTTGCCCGTGCAGGCGGTGTTTCAAGTGCGCGGGTTGTACGCCAGGTGCCTGGGGACCCATGCTCTCTGGTCATGACCGCAGAAAGATCGGCACAGCATATCGAACTCGAGACGCAGCCTGTCCGCGACTGCAGCGGTAACGCGGTGCCCGATGGAACGATTGTGACGTTTACCGAAACGTACAAAGGCATGCAGTCAACCGTAGACGTCCCGCTGAAGCGCGGCGTGGCCAAGGTCGAGATGCCCGCCGAACTAGGAGCAACTATCTCGGTGGCGAGCGGGGTTGTAATGGGAAACCAGCTTCGGTGGGAAAGGTAGATATGCGGCCTTCGCTGATCGCCGTGTGTACGGCAATTGCGACAGCGGGTGTCGCTGCCGCTCAACCTTCCGTGCGCGTGGAGCCGTCTGCCGTGCAGGGACTGCGCGCGCTGGAAGAGCAGACCGCGAAAGCTGCGATTCGCGACTACCTGGAATCGTGGCAAAGCTTGAGCGAGGCTCTGGCGCAGAATCGTGCGGCGCTGCTTGACACGGACTTTGTCGGTGACGCGAGAGAGAAGCTTGGAGCGACGGTTCGCGAGCAGAGGGGGTTGGGCATTCACACTCGCTACCGGGACCGAGCACACGACTTGCAAATTGTCTGCTACTCGCCAGAGGGGCTATCCATTGAGCTGAAGGACACGGCCGAATATGACGTCCAGTTATTCGACCACGGCAAACCGGCTGCAACCAGGCGGGTGCGTGCGCACTACATCGCCGTGCTGACGCCCAGCGAAGTGCGTTGGCGGGTGCGCGTATTTCAAGCCGTTCCGGCAGATTAACGCCTTACCCGGCAACATGCACGGCTGCACGCTAACCAGCAAGTGAAGTGCAGCAAGGCAAGAGGAAGGAGGTTAGCTACGAAAAATGACACTTAGGAGAAGCTATGGTCTCTGTTGTCGTTCCTATCTTTAACGAGGCGGATCTTGTTGTCCGGTTTCATCAAGCTATTGCATGCGCGATGAAAGACGAGGCGGACGAATGGGAGGCGGTTTATGTGAACGACGGTTCGACGGACTCGTCTCTCGATTTGCTGAAAGAACTGCAAGTCGCCGACCCGCGCGTTGTGGTTGTCGAGCTCTCACGAAATTGGGGCCACATGGGGGCGATCTCGGCGGGCCTGCGGATCGCGCGCGGCCGCGCAGTCATCCTGATGGATGGCGACTTTCAAGATCCGCCGGAAGTGTTGCCCCAACTGATCGAGTCGTGGCGCGGCGGCGCGGAAGTGGTGGTAGCTGTGCGGCGCAGCCGGAAGGAGAGCCGCAAATTCCTCGCACTGCTCTTCCCTCTCTTCTATCGCGTCCTGGGGATGCTCTCCGACTATCCGATTCCGCTGAATGCCGGCATCTTCGGACTGCTCGATCGACGCGCTGTCGACTCGATCAACGGCATGGGCGAAAGGAGCCGTTATCTCCCCGGGCTGCGCGCGTGGATCGGCTATCGCAACTCGGTGGTGTTCTACGACCGCCAGGATCGCGCCGCAGGCGAAGGGAAACTCTCGTTCCTAAGCCGGATCAAGTACGCAATGGATGCCATCACCAGCTTCAGCTACAAACCCCTGCGCCTCAGTTTCGGGCTGTTTTGCTTTGCGAGTTGCGTAGCCGTAATTCTGGCGTTCTCCATGATGCTGTCGAAGAGCCTCGTCGAGTCCGCTGGATTCGGCGTAGCGTCGGCAGTTTTCCTCATGGGCGGGTTGGTCATGCTTTGCCTTGGCGTGTTGGGCGAATATCTTGGTCGAGTGTACGACGAAGTACGCGGACGCCCGCTTTCCATTATCAACGAAGTCCACCGGTCAACCGCGATGAACGCTGCGCACGTCGGCGTGCTTACTGTTCCTGCAAACGGCTACCAGAATAAGAAAGTGACGGAAGCCGCTTAGCGCGGTTCGCCAATTCCCGCATAGTGCATGTTTCCCGAGATGGTCCGCCGCCGCACGCCGGCGAGCGATCTCGGCAGGCATGTGCCAAGAGGAGTGCCGCCCAAATCTCTACGGTATCGGCGCGGACGGGGAGGACGGGCCATTGGAGCCATGCGAGCAGGTGGGAATGCCGCGTTCGATTGCAGAGCCTTCCTCATAATCATTCCAGGTTTCGATCATGAGGTATGGCGGAGGATCGTCGGGAGGCAATTCACGGCGCCAGAAGGAGAACGTATCGGCATAAGTCTGGCCGCAGCGAGCTGAGATGTGGCGGTTCAGCCCCCATCCGGCCTTGGAATCGTCGAAGACAGCCCAGGCTCCGCCTACGACGATTTTGTTGGGGTACTTCGTTAGCATCGTGCGATAAAAGTCAGACAGGTATTGCTCACCCCAGTTACTTCCGTCCGCGGCCCAGCCCTTGTTTCCCGGATTGATCCAGGCATAAAAGCCATCGAAGGCCGCGGCATCCGGACCCGGAAGGTTTTCATAGATCAACAGGGGGGCCGGCTTCCACTTATCCACTATTGCGCGGACTTTGATCCAGTCGGTATGCCGCCCCTTGGGAAAAATGAAGATGACAGGCCGTCCATCGTAAGTGAGATAAGCCTGATGTCCGGCGGCATTCGCGGCCAGATAGGTGTCGCGAAACATGGTGAAATCCGCAATTGCCTCGTCCGTAGCGCCGTCTTCCTCTTCGCTCTCATCGTACATCATCGCGATATGGAATTCATTCTGCTCCGCAGCCTTCTGCATCAATGCATAGCTGCGGTCGATATAAGGTTCTCGGTCGCCATACCAGTCGACAACGAACGCCGAGATACCCATGGACTTTGCTCTTCGAATCTGGCGGACAATGACTTCCGGATCTTGGGAGGAGTAGCCAACCGAAATATGCCTGGGATGACCGAACCAAGCCTCATAAAGCGCGATTACCTCGGGCGAGCTGCCACTGGCCCGGTGCGCCAGGTGCGGTGCGCCGGCTGAACCCGGTCCCAAGCACCCGTGCGACAGAAGCATGAGACAGAGAACACCAGATCCCGCACGATTCAACATGAGCTCCGCTTATTGAGAAGCGTTTGATTCAGTGAAGGTTGCCGGGGATTCTGCGCAAATCGATATGTCGTGGGCGGGCAGCCGCGCGCGGGTTTCCCGCATCCATCTATGGTGTTGCAAGCGGAAGTGTTGTCACCTACTCATATTTTCTATTCGGTTCCCTCACTGGAGCGCTAGACCTGTGGCAATGTCTCATATGTGCAGAACCAAAACGCTTCAGTCCCGAATCGTATCAGGGAGTGCGGTCCTCGTATCCGGCTCCGGCCTGACGACGGTAATCAATCTTGCCTACAACGTGGTTGTTGCCCGGTTCCTCGGCCCCCGGGGCTTCGGGCACGCAACGGTTGTCTACACCCTGCTGACGCTTCTTTCTGCAATTACGCTTTCGTTCCAGATCATGGCGGCCAAGGCTGTTGCGCAGCAAGAGACGGCGGACGCAAAGGCGGCCGTATACCGGGGTCTTCACCGGAACGCGTGGGCATGCGGGCTCCTGGTCGGGCTCATTCTCCTTTTGTCGCAAAGAGCGATTGCAAGCTATCTCAACTTGCCCGATCCGTCGCTTGTGGCGCTGCTCGCGATCGGCGCAGCGTTCTATGTTCCCCTTGGAACGCGTCGCGGATACATCCAGGGAACTTATAAGTTCCACCGCCTGGCTATCAATCTCATTCTTGAAGGCGCCGTGAGACTGGGCGGCTCACTCGTGCTGATCCTTTTGGGTTTTGGGGTAAGAGGAGTCATTGCCGCAAATGCAGCGGCAATCGCAGCGGCCTATCTCGGCCTGGCACCGAAATTGACGGAGCGACTTTCCAATCCTCTTCACTGGTCTTATGTGCTGCACGAGGCCGTTCAGGCGCTTGTATTCTTTTCCGGCCAGGTGCTTATCAATAACTGCGATATCGTTCTGGTAAAACATTTCTTCGCCGCGCGAGAGGCCGGCCTCTATGCCGCCGTGGCTATGGTGGGACGCGTCATCTTCGCGTTCTGCTCGGCCGTCGTCAACACCACCTTTCCGCTGGTTGCCGGAACGCGCGATGAAGCGCGACGGGATTTCCGCGTGATCGCGACATCGCTCCTGCTGGTCTTGGGAATCGGTTCAATTCTGGCATTTGCGCTATACGTCGCGCCCGCCCGTCTATGGACTTGGTCGTTTGGCGCCGGCTTCACCATCGGGGGGCGATTCGGCCTACCCTATCTTCTGGCGCTCTACGCTCTGACCACCGTGGTCTACTCGTTGAGCGTTGTGATCATCACCTTCGAGATGTCGTACAAGATCACTAATACCAGCTGGGTGCAATTGCTATTCAGCGGAATACTCATCGCCGCAATATGCCGCTTTCACAACTCCCTCTTGGAAGTTATTGTTGTGCAGCTGATTCTTATGGCTGTACTGTTCTTGTTCATCGCGTTGCCCTTCCTCATCGATTCACTGACCGACCCGCGCGCTCCGGTCGAAAGCGGAAACTACCGTCCAGTGAGGTTATTGCGGCGTATATCGGAAGCCGAGGCGATCGCCGAGTTCCTGAAAAGCGATTTTCACAACCCCGCATTTCGGCATTATCGGAAGACGTTGCGCGAGCTGATTTCGGATCCGGATCTGGACAGCGCAGAGCAGAATGCCAAGCGCCGGGCACTGCTCTTCCTGCGTCATCTGTCGCTGTGGAAGGAGCTTCCTTCCGGCACTGAATGGTTCGAGGTAGAGATTGACGAAGCGAACCTGGCACGAATCAACGCTTTTCCTCGCGCGCAGTGGCGCAGGCTCGCCCGCGGGAATTTCTCGATCACCGGCGTGGTGGAAGCAATTCGCGCCGGCCGTCGCGTGCTCGACACATCCTTCCTGGACAAGATCGCCGCAATCGGCGGGAGGCTTCGCTCAGATAACCCGGAATTCGGCGCAGTGATTCTCATCGGGCTGAACGAAGGGGAGCCGCTGACCGTCCTGGATGGAAATCATCGCCTGGTCGCTGCAGTGCTTGCTACGCCGTGCAGCATCAGGAAGTTGAAATTCATCTGCGGGCTTTCGCAGCGCATGACGGAATGCTGCTGGTATAACACAAACTTTCTCACTCTCTTCCGCTACGGCAAAAATGTGTTGGCCTATGCATTGCGTAACCCCGAAGAAGAGTTGGCACGTCTTCTCCACAGCCCCGGATGAGATGCCTTGGCGCTGAGCTGAAAAGAAAAACCCGAAAGCCGAAAGCGCGCCGCATGCACTACAGCAGAGCGCCATCGCATTGAAGAAAGAGTGATCGAGAGGGCAACGGTGAAAGCTCCGATGCGGAATGTGAAGGTTTTGAAGCTGCCGGATTCATTGGCCCATGATGGTGGTCAGACATTCCGGCGAGAGTTCGTCGAATGCCTGGACCACAACCGGCCGCGTATCGTGCTCGAATGTTCCGCGCTGCGGCACGTCGACCAGAAGACGCTCTACCTGCTCCTTTGCAGTCTCGAAGAGGCGATGAAGCGGAATGGCGATGTAAAGCTCGCGGCACTGCCGGCCGAGGCTAAGACTGCAATGGCGTCGGGGGGCCTGGACAGGGTGTTTCGGATCTTTGACACCACAGCCGAAGCGGTTGAAAGCTATCGACACTATTCCAGCCTTGATTCCCATGTTTCTCTCGAGTCTCCGCATGACAACTACGATGCTGTCACAGATGAGGCATAAGGTAAGAATTTCACGCAAGCCTTAGGGCAGGAGAAAGCCGATGAGAAAAACTCGTTCGTCCCTGAAACACTGCCTCGCCGTATTCCTTGCGATGTCAACGGTGTACAGCACGGCGCCGATGACTTTAGCACAGCAACAGCAGCCACAGCTTGGGCAACAGGCAAAACCGGTAATCGGTGAGGATACACAGAAGTCGGCTCAGGAAGAGCAGCAGCCGGCACCGAACGGGCAACAGCCTGCAGCACAGAAACCGCTGGGTACGGCTGCGGCGCCGTACGAAAAGCCGGAGGGGATAGCAGCATCGAGACCCGCTGGTGCGGCGATCGCTCCAGCAAAACAGCGCCGAGTGCGGACCATTCTGATTCGCGTGGGCGTCATTGTCGGAGCAGGAGTGGCCATCGGAACCGTGGCGGCACTCTCTCACGCGAGTCCAAGCACACCGCCGAAGTGAGCGCGTGAGCAGCGCGAGTGAGTGGGTCCAACATGAATATGGGGAAAAGAGCTCGACAGCGTGCCAGAGTGATCAGCTTCTCCGGGATTGACGGAGCTGGCAAGAGCACGCAAATTGCGGCACTGTGCCGAAATCTGAGGAGATTAGGCTTACGTGTGGATTGGCACGCCTTCTGGAATGATGTAGCCCGCCTGACCTGGATGCGGGAGACTGCTTCACATACTTTGTTCCATGGCGATAGGGGAGTGGGGACGCCTTCGGCGCCCATCGTACGCAGGGATAAGAACGTGCATTCGCGCACAATGACCTGCGTGCGGCTCGGCATCTACCTGCTGGATGCGATCTCGACTGGCCTCGCGGTGCGAAAAGCCCAGCGGTCGGGTGCGGATTATGTCGTCTTCGACCGCTATCTTTACGATGAGCTGGCGAATCTGCACTTGGAGAGCCGCCTTCAGCGGATCTATTGCAAGATGCTTCTCAAGCTTACTCCACGCCCCGATATCGTCTATGTCCTCGACGCCGACCCTGTCGCGGCACATGCAAGAAAGCCGGAATATCCACTCGAGTTTAACCAAATGAGCCGCCAGATTTATCTCGAACTTGGCAGGTTAATTGAAGGAGTCATAGTGATTTCTCCCATGACAGTGGACGAGGCGGAACGCGTGATTCTGCAACGAGTTTTGGAGCAACCTGGCCCGCTTTGCCGCGAGCAGATGAGGGACGAGTACAGCAAGGCCGAGGTTGAGGCAGAATTCGAGTCGCCGCGCGCAGAACCCTATGGCGCGACGGATGTCTTCGGGAGGTTCGGCTCATGACGCGGTTAAGTCTTGGTCGGAAATGTCGCGCGAAGCTGCTGCTGGCTTGTGTCTTTGGCATCGCGCCGGTAGTTCGTGCCGCCACGTGCACAACCGAATCGCAGATGACAGTTGCGCAGCGCGATGGGATGGCAAATGCGGCGCGCTCCATGGCGGCGCAGGTGCAGACGGGAGACGTGCTGGGGTTGAAGGCGAATACGCTGCCCGCGGTGGCCGCGGATTTCAGCGGAATAGAAGCTACGGCTGCCGATCTGAGACCCATGCTGCGACAGGCCACGATCACAGTCGATGAGGTTTACCTGCTGGATGCTTCGACGCAAGCGCCGGACGCGCAGCACACCGATTTCTTCTGCGGGTCGCCGGTCGTGGTGCTGAACTTTACCGGCCTTCCCGCGGGGACCTATGGCCTGGCGATTCTGCACGCAACCGGTGTGCCGCAACCGCAGCAGATTTCGCTCATCCTTTCGAAATCGGAGAATGGTCAGTGGCTGCTGGGCGGCTTCTACAGCAAGGCCATGACGGCGGCAGGGCACGACGGCGTGTGGTATTGGAGCGCGGCGCGCAAGTTCGCACAAACCAGGATGAACTGGGACGCGTGGTTCTTCTATCAACTGGCGAATACGCTGCTTGACCCGCTGGATTTTCTTTCCAGTCCCAATCTCGACAAACTGCATCATGAGAGCGACCAGGTGAAGCCGGATGAATTACCGGGCACTAAGCCGATGATATTGAGCGCCAACGGGGGTGCATTCGCTGTTACGGCGCTCGAATCGACCACAGCTTTGGGATCGCTCGACCTCGACTTGCACTATGCGCCCGACGCTTCGCAGGCGGCACAGCTCCGCGACCCCGCGGCAGCACGCGCGCAGGTTACCGGCATCACCACTGCCCTTCTGGCGTTGCATCCGGAGTTGCACGATGCCTTTCACGGCGTGTGGGTACACGCGGACCAGGGAAACAGGACGCTGTTCGCGTTAGAGCTGCCAATGAGCGGATTCGCTGCAAACGCACCGCAGGCAAATCGCGCGACCAATCGCTAAGTTGAATCGGACGCTGGAATCCGCTGGCGCACCGACCACATGTTCTTCCATGGATCTGTGGTAAGACGACGTTTCCAATGCGAGAAGTCCGCAACAAGGAAGCGCGGCGCCTCTCGCGCTCCGAGTTCCCGCCAACTAAGCGGAATGGCCACCGGCGCGCCCGCACGTGCACGCGGTGACCACGGCGCGACGGATGTCGCTCCGCGCTCGTTGCGGAGATAGTCGAGGTAGATTTTGCCCTTGCGGTCCGCTTTCGTCATTCGTGTGAGATAGAGCGAGGGGGTTTCCTTCTCCATGGCGAGCACAATGTTGTGGGCGAATTCTTTGACGGCAGGCCATTGCTGCTCGGGCTCAATGGGAGCGACCACATGGAGCCCTTTCCCGCCCGTGGATTTCAGGAAGCTATCGAGACTGTGCGATTTCAGGCGGCGGCGCACCTGCTTCGCGGCGTCAGCGAGCGTAGCCCAGTCGATCGCGGCATCAGGATCGAGGTCAAACACAATACGGTCGGGTTTTTCGAGTGAATTGTTCTTCGATCCCCACGGATGGAGTTCGAGAACATCGAGCTGCGCCAGCGCGGCAAGGCCGGCGGAGGTGGAAAGCGTGATGTAGGGTTCGGGCCTGCCGGTCTTCCTGTCGACGACGCCGATGCTGCCGATTTCCTTTGGGAGCGACGCGCTCGCGTGTTTTTGATAGAAGCATGACTTGCCGTTACCGTTGAGACAGCGGACGAGCGTAAGCGGGCGGCCGGCGACGTGGGGCAGCATGGCATCCGCAACAGCAACGAAGTAATGCGCAAGCGCGTCTTTGGTCAGTCCGGTCTGTTCGTCGAGCACCTTATCGGGATGGGTGAGGCGGATGGGCAGCGGGCCGGCGGACTCGGGCGTGCGCGTGCCGGACGAACGTGGCGAGCGGACAACGGGGGTCGCGCGACGCGGCGCAGCGGTGACTTTCGCTTGCCTGGGAGTCTGCTTCACTTCGATCATTCGCCGATTCTCCACTTCGCGGCGGACTTCCTTTGCCGGCTTGTCTTCACGCAGGCCTTTGAACGCCGCCTGACGAACCAGATCGTCTGTGGTCCAGGCGGTGAAGGCTACCTGCGCTACAAGCTCGGGCCGCACCCAGATCGCCTGGCGCGCGGCGTCGGAGGGCAGTGTGGCGAACGGCGGCTTTACCTGGCGCAGCGAGTCGAGACGCTCGCGCATCCTGCGATGCGTCTCTTGCGTAAAGCCGGTCCCGGTACGGCCTGCGTAAACCAGCTTGCCATCGCGATAGTAGCCGAGCAGCAGCGCGCCCACCCCGTGGATACCGTTGGATGGAAGAGTAAATCCCCCGATCACCAGCTCCTGTTCGCGATAGCACTTGAGCTTGACCCAGGCGCTTGTACGGCCGGAAGAATACTTCGACTGCGACAGCTTAGAGACAATGCCTTCGGCGCCGAGATTGCAGGCCCGGGCAAAGACCTCGCGACCGTCGCCGAAAGTGTGCTGGCTTAGATGGAACGGACTTCCGTTGTGCACATCTGCAAAGAGCTCAAAGAGTATTTCCTTTCGATGAATGAGTGGAAGACCACGCAAATTGCGACCGTCGAGGTGGAGAAGATCGAAGACAAAGTAGGAGAGCGGACGCTTTGCACCCAGCTGGAATGCCGCTTGGAGAGCAGCAAAACTGGTCGTTCCATCGGGAGCGAGGACGACGACTTCACCATCGAACAACGCGGTGCGTGCAGGCAGGGCTGCGACCGCGTCGGCGATCCCCGTCATGCGGAGAGTCCAGTTGAGACCGGTGCGCGTGAGGAGTTGGACGCTTGCCGTGCGGCCGGTGCGATTCAACCGCGCCTGGATGCGGTAGCCATCGAGCTTAAGCTCGTGCAGCCACGCCTCGCCGCGCGGCGCCGATTTCACCATCGATGCGAGCTGCGGCGGAATGAACCCGGGGAGCTTTTCTTTTCCTGCGCCGAAAAGGTTCTTTGCCGGAGATGGCGCGGGAGGTCCCTCCGGCGTGTCCTTTTTCGCGGCCCGGCTTCGGCGACGCGCGGGCTGCGCCGATGAGCCCTGCGACGATCCGCCGCCGTTGGAATTCCAGACGCGGTCGCGCGCGCTGGCGATGGCCTCCATGGTGCGACCGCTGAGAACGCTGTCGGTAGCCTCATCGGTGATGGACTTATCATCGGCGCCGCGCTCTTCGCCATCGTGTTCCTTGATGAGCAGCCAATTGGGCTTGGCCGCGTTCTCGAGGCGCCCATGCATGCGGATCAGCGCCCAATTGCCGTGCAACTTCTCGCCGTGCAATGCAAATTTGAGATTTCCCTTGCGAAAGCCTTCAGCGGCATCTCCGCGCGGCTCCCAGGTGCCGCGATCCCACAACATGACCGTACCGCCCCCGTATTGGCCTTTGGGAATGATGCCTTCGAAGTCTCCATATGCCAGCGGATGATCTTCCACCTCGACGGCCAGGCGCCTGTCGCCGGGAAAGTAGCTCGGACCCCTGGCGACGGCCCAGCTCTTCAGCACGCCGTCCCAGCCGAGGCGAAAGTCGTAGTGCAAGCGCGAAGCGGCATGTTTCTGTATGACGAAGGGCAGCGGCTCGCGCAGGGACTGGGAGCGCGATCGCGCACCCGCTCCACTCGGCTCAGGTGTTGCGGAAAAATCGCGTTTGGCGCGATAGTCAGCGAGTCTACGGCGCGCGCCAGCCGGCTTGGTCGAGCCTGATTGCTGTCTTCGCCGCATCGGTCTCACAGTCTAGGCTGATTTTCGCCGCCGATCACTGCCGCGCGCGTTTTTTTCGACCAGCCTGGGGCCGCGGCCGGCGGTCCGCTCCTGCACGTCGGCGCGGCGGACGCCTTTTTTGCCCGTTCCCGGCTCGTTCACGCTGCGACGCAGAGCATCCATGAGATTCATGACTTCGCCGCGCCTGATAGGCTTCTCTTCTTGGGGCAACTTGACATGCTTGAGCTTGGCCTCAATGAGCTCGCGGAGCGCCGTTTCATACTCGTCGGCGAACTTATCCGGAACAAACTTCGCGGTCCGGCGCTGGATGAGCTCCTTCGCGAGCGAGAGCTGCTCATGATCGACTGCCCCCAGCTCGAGACCGGAGAAATACTCGGCCGGGTTGCGCAACTCCGCGGCAAAGCGCAGCGTATAAGCCATCATCCCGGGGATGCCGTCGGGGGCGGCGATGGCGACGACTCGCTCCCGGCCGCCGAGTGCCAGCTTGCCCAGGCCGATCTTGCCCTCCTGCTGCAATGCCTTGCGCACAACGGCGAAGGCTTGGGGCTGCGACTTGCTTTCGGGCAAGACGAAGTAGGGCTTTTCGTAGTAAGTGGGATCGATTTCGCCAGCACCGACAAACTGGCGGATGTCTATGGTGTGGCGCGAAGCAATGCGTAACTCTTCAACTTCAGCGGGATCGAGGTGGATGAACTGACCTTTCGAATATTCGTAGCCTTTCACGATATCGCCCTTCTCCACCGGCTCGTCGCCTTCAGAAGAGACCTTCTGGTGTCGCACCCGCTCCCCTGTGCGGCGATCGATCTGATGGAAGCGAATTTCGCTCTTGGCTTCGGTGGCGGGGACGAGATCGATGCCGAAGGAGACGAGCGAAATCTGCAGCTGACCGGACCAGAATGGGCGCGCCACGGCAAGAACTCCTGCATGCGTGTGATTCGGCTGCGCTACTTGAAGTTGTCCAGCGGCAAGACAAAAGTGACGTGGCCCAGTCCAACAGCGAATCCGCACAACAGGCATGGCGATGGAAGCCGCCCTTGATGCCAACATCAAGCGTTAGCCGCTGCAGATGAGTCGAAGCGCACTGGATCAGTGCAATGATCTGCGATCGATTCCGTTTCGAACCCGGGAGCGAGCGCCAGCGACCAGGAGAACGTACTGCCGGCGCCAACCGCGCTTTCAACGTGAATGGAGGTGCCGTGGCGTTCGGCGATCCACGCCGCCAGCGCCAGGCCGAGCCCTGAGCCGTGGGCGTTTGCTTGTTGCACATTGCTGCCACGGCGAAATCGCTCGAATATGCGGCCGTGGTCGGAGTCGGGAATTCCGATTCCCGAGTCGCTGACCTCAAATCGTGCGGCACGGCCGGCGTGGACGAGCGCCAGACGCACTGAACCGCCAGCCGGCGTATATTTGCAAGCGTTCTCGAGAATGATGTTGAGCAGCCGCTGAAGATAGGATGGATCGGCCATGACAAGAACCTGGTCCGCGGGCAGATTGTCGATGAGTTCGACACTTGTGCGCTGCATGAGCGGGCGCCACTTCTCGTATGCCTGGCGGCACAGGCGCCGCGCGTCCACCGCCATGCGCTGCACTTGCTCGGCGCCGGCGTCCGCGCGCGCCAGGAATAGCAGGCCATCAAGGAGTGATGACATCCGCTGCGCTTCGCCGCCCATGATTTCAATGGCCTCGCGATACTCTTCCTTCGAGCGACGGAACTGAAGCGCCAGTTCGGCCTCAGTACGGATGAGCGCGACGGGGGTGCGCAGCTCATGAGAAGCGTAGGCGGTGAAATCGCGGACGCTGTGCACGCCGGACTCGATTCGTTCGAGCATCTCGTTCAAGGTGTCGGACAGATGCGCAAGTTCGTCGCGCGTGGCCAGCCTGGGCAGGCGGATCTGGAGATTGCCGTCGTGAATGCGCTGTGCCTCGCGCGCAATGGCAGCTACCGGATCGAGTGCGCGGCGGCTGAGCAGATGGCCGGCGAGCGCGGCAACCAGGAACATCGCCGGCGAGATGAACAGGAGGCTGTTGCGAAAGAGGATGAGGGTCTGATTCGTCTTGGTGAGCGTGGCGCCGCTCTCAACCACAAAGGTGTGGCCATTGAGCGCGAAGGAGCGCCGCAGAGCGCGCACGCTCTTGGGACCCGCACCGAATACGGCGATGCTTCCCTGCGCGGGCAGACCCGATGCGGGCGGCAAATCATGCGGTGCGATCATCATGCGCCGGGCGCGATAAATCCAGCGGCCCTGGTCATCTTGAATCTGCAGCCACTTACCGTCATCTTTCAATGAGAATTCGGCGGCCGTCTCGGCCTGCGCGCCCACAAAATCGCTGGCCAGATGATGCGCCGCAAAAAAATCGCGGACATCGTCGATATGCTCGTCGAGTTCGTGGTCGAGAGCAATATAGAGACTGCGCCGCGCCATGAGGTACGACGCGATACAGAGCAGAATTCCAGCGAGCGAGAATATGATGCAGTAACTGATCGAAAGCCGGATTCGGAGGGGGAGCCGCATTGGAGGCGAAGGAGGTCGCATGGGCATTTTAAGAGAGAGTT
>Ga0335072_10007407_pt1 | contig 15976 bp, 18 predicted proteins | sample Lox_Sample_21_FD_206725 | JGI IMG/M metagenome (GOLD analysis project Ga0335072, IMG submission 206725) | Soil microbial communities from Loxahatchee National Wildlife Refuge, Florida, United States - Lox_Sample_2.1 | ecosystem: Environmental > Terrestrial > Soil > Wetlands | place: USA...
CCCTGCATTTTGAGTGAATATTCACATTAAAGTGATTCAATTTCGGTCTGCCACTGCCAGCGCTTTATTGTCTTTGCTTTTTACCTCAGTCTCAAATAGAGAATCAACCACTCAGACTTGTGGAGTGACCATTCTGGAGGCTTTCGAGTGACCAGTCAAAGAAGGGCAAAGGGACGTGGATAGACTCGGGAACCAACCACCACAGCCATCCCACCTTAGACCAAACGCCATCAATCAATTAAACAACACGCACCACCACCTCATCCACAAACACTCCGCATACAACTACAACATACCTTAACTCGGATCCTCAGCTTCAACTCAAAGACTCACTGATTCACTCAAGACTCGCTCATTCTCTCCTTGCCACAAAACAACAACCACTAACTACAACTAACTAACTTGACACTCTCTATTTCAGTTTGTTTATGACATCTTCATCCAGAAAGATCTCTCCCACTTACATTACCACGTACACATCCCTACCCCTCATCGTCCTTGCTCCGCACTTCACTCCCTCATACTAACTTCCTTCCTACAGCACAGGAACCAGTAATATCAGACTATATCAAGCTAGAGCTACAGCACAAGTATACTCAACTGCAAGACACTTTCTACCCACTGGAATATCAAACTACATCCTTCCCGACCCAGAGCCACCATCCTCGCCTCCCGCCGCCGATGGCAACAATCAAGAACATTCTGCACCCTCCTCCGTCGATCAATCTCTCTGTGAGAGATTTGTTGCCTTCGATGTCTTAAGAGGGAAAGATGTCCTTTTAACAGCTAAAGACCGTGGTTTCACTATCTACACTGTATGCGATGATGAACTTGACCTTGATGAGCTGTGTGGATATAATTGCGATGCAGACATCGTTGCTCTTCAAGTGAATACCTTTGCAGCACTCGACCTTACTTGTAGATTATTCCCTGTGACGATGACGAGGCACTCCCCCGAGTCGCACTCCTCACTAAGACAGGCGATCTCGAACTTACTGTACCTTCCACTCACCCAATCTTCTGCACTGTACTCATTCTAGCTATCCATCGCAACATTATCAACCAACCTAACTGTCGACCACTCCATCGTCCTTCCCACAACCGTAATCGCAACGTCACTAATCGCATCTCAACATTACATAGCCCTCACAACTCCCAAAACAGTAGCTGTCTACTCCCCGGTCCTCACCATCCTGCATACAATCCCGCTCCCTTCGCCAGTAATAACAGGCTCGGCACGCTGGCTCGTTTATCCCATCTCCAGAACTCATCGCTCGACTCCTCGCTCCACCATCGAAAACCCACGTATCGAACCACCTCTCTACGAACGTGTTGCATCGCACTTAACCAGGGAAGTCCTCTCCATCGGCAGAGACGCAGGTGAAAAGATTGGAGGAGCAATATCTTCTTATATCCTTGGTCCATCTCCACAACTTCCAGAACGACAAGCTCCTCCAACAGCAGCCGCTATTCCATCTGACTCTCGTCATTTCACAACTCTTGTAATACACGATATCCCAACAGACGAAATAGTAACTTCATTTCAAGTTCCTTACAAGTTGGGCTATATGTCTCTTTCTCCGAACGGCACAATGTTATTCTGTTCTCCTCCAAAGGGGGATGAACTTTACGTCTATTCTTTAGACTACATTCCCGGACCTGTTCAACAAGTAGCTACATTTTCAAGGGGATACACATACTCTCGAGTACTCGACGTCATTTGGAGACGGGACAATGGTGCAATGGGAGTCATCTCAGCTCGCGGAACAGGACACATCTTCAGTCTCAAAAGACGAGGCAAAGATACCTCGCGCGCAATTTCCAAAATCAAAATCGAAGGCGGGGTGAAAGACTTCATATTCATCCCCAAGAAGCCAGATATTCCCTCGATGGGAAGACGACGACGACGATCAACTTCGCCTGCTACAAGAGAGGACTTTCCAGATGTGTTCACCCTGGCAAATACGAATGAAAAGATAATGGCTTGGAAACTTATAGCACCACAGAAATCGGCAATTGGATTGTTGACTTCTTATTTTAATCCGCCCTCTAATCAACAAGAATCACAAGCTGTCCCTCTCGCAAGACCAATTGCTGAATACACTTTACCTTCGACGCACAATGATTTCTCGTTCCCTTCCCTAGCCTCGTCACCGGTTTTCAAGGGAGCTTTTACGAATCAAAGGGAAACTATCATCGATTGTACAGCGAATGCGGAAGTCGAGAATTCGAGATCGAGAACATTGGGTGGAAAACGAGGAATTCGTTTATTTCAGTACAGTCTTTCAACTCCGTTTGAGGACTTCGGATCTTCCATTCCTTGGCTTGAGACGGAACTAGATCTAGGTATACCCAGAGGACAAGTCCACTACATTGGAGGCGGCAGTTCTGGCTCGAGTTCCAAAAGTCTTGAGACACCTCCGTCAAGCGAACAAGAATCTTCTCCAGACCTTCTTCCCGACGGTACTTCGAAAAAGAAACGCATTCGACGAAAAGATGCTCCGGCAACCGGTATCGAAAAGGCCATTTCAGCCACATTGGGGACCGAGTTGGATAAAGCTCAGATGATCACCGTGCCTCCTACGCCACCTGGAAGTTTTTCTACACCCAAGCTGCAGGCTGGTGAATGGGTCGGGGATATTCTTGATAAGGGGAAGGAAATTGTTAGGAATGTGAGGAGACGCAGTTCAGCTGCTCACGCGCGAGATGAGAATTTATCGTTCGAAGATGGGGTTGAGGTTTTGAGTTTGACCGATGCTCCCGCTATTGAAGAGTTGAGTTTGGAGAGCAGTGATAGTGCCGAGAGTGATGGAAGTGGAGGACGCAAAGTCAGCGGCGATGGAGACTTGGACCATTGGGATAATTAAGATCTCTCTACTCGATCTGAACAAATCTTGTAATAATCTATTTCTTAGTGGGATGGCGTTTGGTATATTTAATCTTTGATATAGGAGAGGGTTATTTTTCTTTGCATAACTCGGGTGCATGTGCGCATGTTTGGATGGAGTGTCGGAAAGGAAAGATAATATTATAGAACAATAGTATGGAATGTAACTGTCGAACGCTGATGGAATCGAGGAAGGTATTTAAATCAGATGAGACCCAAATGTTTAAACCCTCTTGTTTCCCATATATACCTATACGAAGCTCGAGATTCCTACCTTAGCATGCTGCAATACCTACCCGACCCAACCCCATAAATGCAAATTCCGAAATAAAACCAATTCGAAACTTTAGCTTTCTAAGATATACAAACCTCACATCGTTTCACAGCCTTCGGGTGGCTCCGTACCTTCACCTCTCGCCCTTCGTGCTCGCAGATTGAATGCCAGGGCTTCTAGCATATCCCTTGTTAGAAAAGCCCGCGTCATGCCGCTCTGTCGAATAGCTTCATTCCTCGAACGAATCCTATATTCATCCTTCAATACTTGGCGAGTAGTCAGATCCGGACCCAGACCCTCTGGAGAGAAAATTTTGACCGTGTGATCGATTCCAGATGCTGCCAGAAGAGGATGATAAGGGTGGCCTGTCATAACGTTGGTAACAGAATGGTCCGCATTTAGAAGCTGAACAATCCCGGTCTTTTTTTCATCCCCTAATCAATCAGCAGGCTCCAATAGCAATATTTACAGATGAACAGCACTCCGTCATCAGATCCAGACATGACATATTCATCATCCAAGCCATAGTAATTGACATCCTTGATCTACAAATCAGAATATGACAGGACGAAAAAATACCGTTTGAACGTTACAATGTCCGGAATATGCTCGACGATGACTGACAATCGGGACGTCTTTCGAGGCATTTCTCTCAGGATAACTCAAACCCGAGCGCCTGCTAGGAAAGTAGAACAACGGAATATTCTCTTCTTCTTCCTCTTCCTGGTCATCCTCCTCCTGATCTTCGAAGTCAATCCCGTCGTAGCTGAAGAGAGTATTTTCTCCCTCTTCATCCTCTTCCTCATCATCTTCCTCATCATTGTCGTCGTCTTCCACTTCGGCTAGTTCTGCGGCTTCAAGAGCTTCCAGAAGCGCTTCCGGATCTTCCTCATCTATATCAGCACAAAAGGCGCCCTCTATAAATGCAGAATTGAGGCCGTCGCCTAGCAACAGGATTAAAGCACGTAGGACAACGAGTCCCCAAAACCGTTTGTCTTCCATGGATTTCTCGGGAGACAAGACAAATGCTTCGAATTGAGAGGACATATCTGCGAGAGTATCGAACAAGACACTTTCGCCTCCGACAGCAACAAGCGGAACATCAGGCGCATCAGCTCTGCTCAGAGTCAATTCTCGGATGATGTTGTTTGGTGCAATAATATCGTCGAACCAACCTGTCACAAGGCGTATGAATTGAATAACCCAGCCATCCCACGTTCTGCGAATCCAATGATCCCAGTTCCTCCTAATCGGAGCCAAAAGTGCTTCTTCGACGGGAGTCGGCCAATCGAGTCGAAGTGCGATGACACGAGTTGCAACCCCAATTGCAGTGACAAACCGAATGGATTCCTCACGTTGAGGGGCTAACGAGGGTGCTCCAGAGTACATTGCTAATCTCATTTCACCGAGCAGATTGACAACTGATTCATGTGCCATGAGGAAAGTTTGCTGAGTACATTGCTCGGTAGGAGTAAAGAAAAGTCGCCGGATTACAGTCAATTGTCGTCCCAACGCATCTGGTGCTACGTTTGAGATCACTGATTCCGGAGCAACAGTAATGGATGACATAGCAGCCAGTGACTCGGTTGTAGTTTCGGCAGATACGCTCGATTCTCGTAATGGCGGAGGTTGTCTACCTACATCCAGAGACGAGCCCGTTGAAGCCCCTTCCCCTGGCCCTTCCTCATCCTCCTCTCCTCCTCTCTTGGATGTCGAACGTTTCCGTTTCCCACTCGAGCTAGACTCCGCCGGGTTGGCTTTCTGTGCCGATTTTGAACGAAGGTTACTCTCCCTTGGTGTCGCCGGAGAATCGTGGATGTTGAACATGTAAACTTTGTCCGCAGACCAGGATCCTACGAATTCATCGGGTCGAGCTTCTGAGAATTTGCAGGCGGTTATATGAATGCTTCGACGAGTGGTTGGCATTGCATTCGGTGCGAATCGACGAACGCACTCATTGTTAACACATTCTATTATGGTATACCTGTGTAGGTGCATCGGAACGGTAATTCAAAGTACCCCATTCCCTCTGCATGTCTCTTCCGATCATACGACGGTCATGAAGGAAAGCATGAGGATGTGAACCACCGACAATAAGATACATTGGATTCGCTCTTGTCATGGTGAGAGTAGTGAGTTCGATATGATAAGGCTGATAGGAAATGAGGGGAGGAGGACAATTTCTATTTGCAGTGGACGGACAGGGATGCGAAATTCGGAGATCGTGATGTCGGACGTCACCTATTCCGTTAGAACGTCAAAGCAAGAAGAGGCGACCATCCTCTGAGCAACTTAGAAAGGTATTTGGATTGCCCTCCGTCACAATCCTCTTGGTCATATCACTATGGCAATGCCAAGTTCTTTTAGTTGATCCAGGACATAAACGTCCAGGAGTATATTCCACTTCCGAGAGTTTGATGAGTCTGTCACCTGCACATGAAATGATTTTCGAGTTATTGGTATGAGGCATGAACTTGGCTGAGAATATGTTTCCCATATGTCCTGACCATCAGTTCACATCTATCCATGCTTTTACCAGTATCCAACACTTTCCGTATGGAGAAATTGTCGTTGGCCGACCATATATACAGCCTGTGGTCATCACTTCCCGATAACAACCACTCTCCTTCCTGACTCCATCTAAAATTATCGTGAGAAGGATTCATCGGGAAAGATGTACGATAACGTATTTACACATCCACGATGCCCCTTCAACTCATATGTCAAGTCCAATCTGTCTACCCATTCTTTACGACTGTACAAAGACTTGCCTATGGCATTGTGTGATCAGCTTGAGAGAATTCGGGACGGAAACGAAGGGCGCAAATTGAAGGAGACTTACGACTCGCTTTTCTTGATTGTCCATAGATATCCCTGTCCAGTAGTGCTTGAGACAGCATCTTGAAAGCGGAGAATGTCGTGTAGTTGGAGTGCCGGCGGAATCACTCAGCTTTGTCGGGATGTTATGACAAGTTTGAATCAGTCACTTGATTTGCGGAGAGACAGCCAAAAGCAATTTGCTAGACACACAAAATTCCTGGGTACCGTCGATCTCAACCTGTCAACAAAACAAGCACAAACCGCCTTCACATTATAATCATCAACTAGTTACTGATACATCCTAGAACCTAATGCGCTATTAAAATTACAAGAGCCGCATTTTGTGACCAACTTCGTACTCTGACACACTTCCTCTGCATATCCTTCTCTACTTGCGGTCACCATCGTGAAATTCCATCGCAGCAGAGCTCGATTGGGTCTCATCAGCTGGAGCAGTATTCCATGGCGACGGGCGAGGACTATTTAGTCCGCGTCGGTCCTCAGTTCTACCCAATTCTAAATCTTGTTCATCACTGTGGCGATATGAATCCTCGACTAGAGCGATACGTTGGTCCGCCTTGTCGACTCCAAACTCTGCAATGGAATAGGGTCTTCCCCCGTCTGCTGTTGCGACAGATGGGAAATATTGACGATATGCCATCCAAGCAAATAACATTCCCAGAACAGATCCGGAAATCACATCGAAGGGATGATGCCTGAGCCATTAGCCTAAAAGACAAACCAGTTTACCTATTGTCGATTAACCGCGATACTGCGATAAATGCAGCCAGTGTGAGTGGAATTAAGCAGAGCACAGTTTTCCAGACTTGTCCCCGTGTATCCAATACATTCAATCTTCCCGCCATGAACAATGCCAGAAAACCGAGTCCAGACCATGATGCTTTGATGAGTAAAAAGCTAGTCAGAGATATTTACTTGAGGAATGGCCACTGGGCCAGGAGCGATACCCATCTCGGAGATAGATGGTTTGAGTACACACCGACGAATTTGAAAGTGTAAAAACGGTAGGATTTGTCGCAGTAGGCAGGGGTTGACATCGATCAATAAAGTCTAAACAGTATTAGTAAATCATGCCAAAATGGCATACCTGGCCGCGGCCTTCCTACGAGATTCTTGAAAGTATTCGTCATTGTAATGGTAGCAGCAAGGGCTAAGCCAATACCAAGCAAACTCAAATTGACATCCCAAAGTTTTTCTTTCCATGTCATTTCGCCCTTCATCCATCTTCGACGATGATAACTTCCCAGCGGTGGAATAAACAGGGTCCAGACCATAATAATGGTAATGGGCGCTATTATGGCACAAACAGCGAGCAGCCAGCCTGGCACCGTCTCATGGACAGCCATAGTATACATAAGACTTTGATCCGTGAGTGAAAATTCTCGTTGATGTCCATCGATATTTCCGATAACAACAAAAGCGATAATAAATGCAATCACCAGGACCCAGTCAAAAATGTAGGTCTAGAGCGTCATTAGCGTCAAATGGATGTATTGGCCACGTCTCGGGAATTGCGAAGCGGGGGAGAGCGTACCCATATCTTCCGTGGCTTGCCTCTCAATGTATGTCTGTTATTCGTATCGAGCGTTCGCTGCGACGTTTGATCTCCCAAGGCCATGGCTGCCGATGAAAGTAGACTCTCTCTATCAAGACTGTGAGCTGCGCTGTGGTTGTCAAAGAATGTTAATCGACGTCCAAGAAGCCCGGTAGAAGTAGTCGTCGTTATATCTCTCTCCCCACTGTTTGACATACAACCGGCGTCGACAGTTTGAGGTATTTAAACTTGGCTATTCCTTTTTGAAAAGGAGGCCCGATTTCGGCTGAGTGGTAAACTTCTGAGGCACTGGTCCATGGAACATAGAAGGATCAGCCACCCGGTCATGGCGAGAATCCCGAGAAATTTTGATCAATCAGATCGTACGAGCGTTCCATCAATCACACCGGCTTTTCTTTGCCACTTACAGTGCCTGAATCCTGGTCGCGGCTTATTGCCCATGGAGAAGTAAAGTAGATTACACTTCAGCCAAGACCGTCGTATTAATAGATCCAATGTAATTATAGAACTAGGAAAGTGTATGTTTAAGTTTTCGCGGTCTAGGCGCTGCATGCAAATGGATTGCGTACAGATCTGACCCACCCAGTACGGGTACAATCTTCGCCAAACAGTCCATTTATTCAAGCATCAGAACCAGCCCACCCGATGTCCTGCTAGTCTCCTGCCTTGTATCGCAAATTTGAAATGGAAAGTGATTCCAATCTCGAAAATCACACGCGGCTAATACTTTTTGGTTGACCACCTAAATCACGAGAAAATCGCTTGACATGGCTTACTCCCCCTGTCTTGTCAAATGGCTACAAAAAGATGATGATGACATTTAGATGGATAATTTTCTTTTTCCTTTGATCCTATTCACCCGTTACCTTGTCTAATGTACAATGATTATGTAGTTTTTCAGCCTTGATATGCCACACGCTCTCCTCGTCCTCTATGCACATGCGCGGATTATCTAGTTCGGCAATAACGCCTGTCGCCTTCAAATCTAATCGTCATCTCGCTTTCTCTTCCTGTGGCCACCATGACGTTTCGCAAGTAAGGTAACATTCTTTCCAGGTGGGGCTTCGAAACCCAGCAGTGTCCTATCCCTCCTATACCCTTGCCACCATTTCCAGGCGTCGTTCTGATTTTGATTCATGTTCTCATTTTCAACAATCATCGCTGACGCTGTATCTTCCAGAGTACTAATGGGCGGGGACGGCGATGGTGGAGGAGTCAAGTCCTTTGGATGGCGTTCTTCCAACTCGTCGTCTTTGGATTCTAAGGATGACACGGTTTGCGGTTGATCGAGTTTGTTTGGATTTAACAATTGGTGAGCATTGCTCATAATTGTTGGAGTTGGGGAAGGTGTAGACATATTTGCGGTAGCAGGGAGCAACATCTTTAGTTTTGCTATTGAACACGGATTTTTTGAGTTATCCGTGGTAATAGCATGTGTTTCGGAGAAGGCTATGCCGGAGGGAGGATTTTTGGGTGATGGCGGTGGATGGTGTGAATGGAGATTGGAACTTGGAGGAGCGACAGACTAATTATTTATGTGGGTGGGTCCCGCTACCAGTCAAAGACCAACCAACCGGAACCACGGAATTGCGACTGAATTGATTGATTGATCAGATCAATTCGCAGATCTGAGTAAAAAGCCCGCGAATTGCGCAAATCACTCCCACTCTCAATCACAGATGACATGGATGACGACGATGAGTTGAAAATTCTAATCATTTGGTTCTTGCTATTGCTGTTGATTGTCTTTTTCTAAGGAAATGGATTCCGAAGATTCATTGAGTGTCGTTCTCACTTTAACTGCCGTTTAGTACTAATGTTCGCAGAATTACGAAATTCTTCGAAAACTTGGAAGTGGTGCCTTTGGCAATGTATACGAGGCTTCTCACAAACGTGCCTCGACCACTGCAAACAAACCTCAAAAAGTTGCCATCAAAATAGTATCCGCTTGTTTTGATGAAATATCTCTCACTGCCTTACCAGATCCCTCTTGCTACTCTCAATACCAATACTCGTCGAAAACGAATTTCACGGGAAGTCAGCCTTCATGAATCATTCCCTCCTCATCCTTCACTTCTGAAGCTATACTCTTACTTCAAAGATTCTAAAAGATTCTACATTGTCACAGAATTGTGTCCATATGGGAACCTTCATCAATATATGCGACGTCATCCAAACGGGTTGCCGGAAGATCAAGTTCGTGGCCTAATGCTTGACATTACAGAAGGAATACAACAATTACATTCTCAGGGAGTGATACACCGAGACTTGAAATTATCGAACATCTTGCTGGATCATGACATGCGAGCTAAGATCGCCGATTTTGGATTAGCTAGAATCATTAACGACGATTCGAGTGCCAAAGAACCGTTCACATTTTGTGGAACCCCGAATTACATATCTCCCGAAATACTTGCACAGGACTCGTATGGTCTTTCCAGTGATATATGGAGTCTCGGTTGCGTCTTTCTCACGCTCCTTACTGGAAAGCCTCCTTTTTCTGTACCTTTCCCTCTAATCCTTTCCACTTTTTATTGAATAATGGCCGATTCTAGGATAATGGGATTGACGAAGTCCTGGGAAGAGTGGTCACAGGGAATTATAAGCTACCCAGCATGATCTCAAGGGATGCAAAGTCACTGGCGTTGAGGATGTTGTGCAGGGTAACTTCGGCTTGGAAATCTGGTACTAATGCAAGGATCCTGTTGCACGGATTTCCGCCTCGGAGATTTTGAAACATAGATTTTTGTTGGGAGATATCGCCGAGCTCCGTCCTTGTGATCGCAGGGTTATCGAAAGCGAGAGTTCTCCCGGCACGGACTCTCGCGCCTCTGAGCAGCGTTATCCCACCCCTCATGAAAGTCAAAACCGAGAATCTGAGAAAAGGGACTCTGGAAGATATGAGAACCCAGATTCGGAGGAACCAGAAACTGACGACAGACACAGCCAGTTACGTGCACTTCTGCATGAGATTGCGTGGAGAAACAAGGGGCAACCAAAGTCCAGATCAAGCCGAAAACTTAAGAGCCAGGCCGTAGAATTGGAAACTTGCTTCAGATACAAACGGCCCGGCTCTGCAACCTCAATGGACCACAGGTGCTTCACACTTCCTAAGAACTTACCGAGTGGACACTCCAACAAGGGACGCCTGGAAGAGCAATCGAACAGTGGAACATCCTATCGGAAAAGGACAACTTTTGATCAAGATGAGATCAATCATGACAGCCAACATCAGCGACGAAGAGCAGAGGGTAAAGGACGGCCCGTTTTTGGTTCAGATGGGAGTCTGGTGGCTCCGTGGGGCAATCCTCGTTCTCACCTTCCTCGACATACTCAATCATCTTTTTATCAGGATCTTGTAGACCTTGACACCTTCAAACCCAAGGGATTTCCAACAATGGTGGAGGAACTCATTAGCACCGTTCGAAGAAAAAAGTCAGAACCAGCTTCAGAAAAGCATTGCGCAGGCATAGAGACGGACGCGAAAGGTGAATCAAAAACCAAAAGAATGAAGGAACTTCAAAATGGTCTATTGTCTCTTTTATCAGATCTTGGTAAGAACAAAACTGTTGGTTCGAACGCTGTGAGCGAGCGAATTTCAGCCTCGGTTTCATCCTCTCAGTCAAACCAGTACAGAGCTTCAGCTGCTGTACCTCTGTTTTGTGGCACGTCGACACTGCACGATGACGACCCCGGCCGTAGGCAATGTTCCCAGAGACATGTGTTTTCAACTCGTGGAATACCCCCGATGACGCAGAAGACGAAGCACGGATCCTTACAAGTACTTCCTACTGGAGATCTTCGTGTCCAGTTGCCTTCGATATCTCCTTACATATTCAATGTGTCTCCTCCGTCGGATGTAGTGATCGTTTCTGACACAGGGGCCACTATCTGGCAAGGAAATGCTAATGACCTTCCTTGGCGATGGACCAGAATATACAGGTACGCTTCTCGATTTGTTGAGATCTGTCGGTCCCGGATTCCGAGTGTGGCCATTGAAGTTGATGGCATGAGAGGTCGTATCATGTTAAATGGGGTTTTTGAGGGGATTCTTAGGAGAGGCAGCGCTGTTTTCAGAATCACCTACTTTCGAACACATGCCAAGGTCTTGTCTGTGGAGCATGGTAAAGAAACCCTCGAATGGGAAGGCCCTGCAGATGAGATGCCTCCGGAGTGGATCGATTTGTGGCAGTGCTCTATTGTACTATATCGACAATGTCTCTCGATATCTGAGTCATCTTCTTTCAACAACGAAACAGAAAGAACAATGAAGTACATTCCTGATCTTGGGTGGTACGACTGCCGCGATAATTACATTCAGATCTTCTGTGAAGACGGTGCGAAAATTCACTTCAATCTACGAGAACAGAAAGTTGTGTATAGCAATCCGGGTCGTAAAGATGAATTATGGGATGCAGATCTGGATGGATTACCTTCGTACATATGTGAGAAATTGGATAGATTGGTGAGATCAAACTGAATAGGATAGGAGGCGTGATATATCCAGTTAGACTTGTATACATTAGCCCAAATTGATATTTTCTGCCCTGTTAGTTGTATTCTCCACCGGGAGAGTTAGTTGGTCAAGGCGTTATGTTACATAGCTAGTAGCTACTGATCGGTGCAAACTTCTTCAATTGAGATACACATGCGTACTACGAGTACACATCACATAGTAGAATGCATAAAAACAGCTGTAGTTACTGCCGGTTGCATGTCTGATATGCGTAGAGCATATATGTTGTACATACATGTACAACTTAGTAGGACGCAGTTGTGAGTTGCACTAGTATCATGCAACCAAATTCAGGCACGGACTGTAGCTACCGCACTAATATAATAAATATATTTGCATGTATACCTAGAACAATGCATCCAGAGAAAATACTGTTTCCAAAACCAAAATTAATTTTGGGTAACTAGCTTTATGTGGAGTCAGCTAGATACTATATATTGCTTTCAGTGCATGCATAACCACTTTTTCTTATAGATAGTAGCTAGCAACAGATAGACGTATAAGATCGATCTGGACTATTGAAAGGAAGACGTTGTCAGCATACATCATCTGCAGCTGCTGGATAATGCATCTCCATAATTTGCATGCTGCATATGTAGTACTACCAGCTGTTCCAAACTGTGGATTTTACTGCATACTAGTATGATATGCATACCTGTCCAAGGAGAACTAGCAAGTGTGTGTAGCGACGTAGAACAGATACCTAGCATAGCGAGCTACTGACAAAGTGGCAATGTTCATTGCCATGCCCCGACATTCATCCACCAACCGGAACTTTGTGATTTCACAGCTCAGGTTGAGCACTACGCTGAATAGGTCTACATCCTGCTCCTGGGCTGCGACTTAGGCAAAATGACGTCCACTCTTTCGTGATCATCGAGAAAGTATTCCACGGTGTCTTCCTCTGGAATGCCATTTTCATTCTGTACAACAGCAAATTCGGCGGTCTGAAGCTGATTAGCAGAAGCACGATTGCCAAATTGTACCTCGTGGATCGCACACATAGGGGAATGCCATAAATTTTGTTCGTAGACGATGCCTTGATTGCCCATAGCCACGAAGGCGTACACACTGTTGAGGTCTGGTTTGCCATCTATTATTGCTCAGGCCACACACTTTCAGGAAAGTACCATTGTCCTCTGCTACCACGACAACGTATGATCGTTGCTCAGCCAGCCGCCCCATCGGAAAGAAAGCCTGGCGGGTGTATGGATGTCTCTCAAAAACTTTGATTTCCAGCCTAACCCGACCATCTCCCATAAGACTCAACTTGCGAGGGGCACATCTGAAATAGGCTATATTACACGAGGACGGCTGACCGCTGGGCGCAGATGAATACGCCGAAGGGAATGAAGTGAGTTTTCTTGCTACGATCGCAGTTCCTTGGTTTCCCTTTTGGACGGCATTTGGGGAAACGGGAGTCGTAATAACTAGAAGTCCATGTTTCTTTGAAGAGCTTGGTTCGAGTGGCTGTGCAATAATCTCTGTAACCATCGCGGAGTGAAGCTCTGAGGACTAGGCTTACCTCGGAATCGGTCGCTTCCGTTCGTCTGGTGAAATCTGAGAAGCAAATTATTTATCTACGTGGTATATGATTGGCCCAAGACTGCGTCGGGTTGACTGCTCATCAGGCGCAGCTACAGCATCGGAGCACAGTGGAAAGCATTCTGTGATTTCCCATACAACGATCAAGTCGAGAACAGTCTCAGTGAAGCCAGTAAATGGTTCGTATGGCCTGCAGATGATCATCTTCTTCATCTCAACGATCGCTGGTTGACGTAATTCGAAATTCACCAGGTGAAAATTTTCGATATCGTACGGTGGTTTCATCATGAGTTCAACAACCGGGATCGAGCAAGCTCCTCCAGAGCCACGTCACTCTGCTCCTCCGATCATGCAGCAATCGACGGCGCAGCCAGTTGAAGACGTGATATGGGATGAGTCGATGATGCAACTCGACGATGAAGCGGAGGAAGTGTGGTCTGTGAATCCTGCAGGACCTGAAGCAGAAGTGGTTGAAAGTCAGCCAGTTGCACTCGGTAGGCCTTGAAAATTACATTTTTGATAGTCCAGGAACCTTGGAAGTCCGCCCAGAGGCAATTCACGTCAGAGGAGTGGATAACCTTTCCACTGATGATGTGACACGTTATGCGTTGAGTCTCTATCCTTCTGCAGATTTCACGGTTGAATGGATCGATGACACGTCTCTCAATCTAGTTTATGAATCTGCGGAGATCGCCACTTCAGCTTTAGATGTGCTGTCATCTGAGTATATCGAGGAGGTCAGCCCTGTAACTCTCAGACCAGCAAAGCCTCTATTAGAGGACCAGGCAGTTGACGGCCTCCAAGTGAGGATGGCACTTATGGGAGATAAGAAGGAAAAAGGCGCCAGAGATAGAAGTCGATGGTATTTATTTCATCCACATCCATCTGAAGAATATGAACGAAGGTATTCCTTTCTAGAACGCTTACAGGCTAACGCAAAGACGAGATTCCCGCAGACGGGGTGAAAGCCGTTATGAACCCTACGCTCGCAGACGACGACAGCGATCCAGATCAAGATCGCCTCCTCTGAACTATGATGACGTCCCACGCAATAAGGGAATTGAACTATTTCCTTCAAAGGTGTCGAATGACTCCCGAGATAATGGCGACGAATTAGATTCGCGGTCACGGTCTTTGGCGAGACGACGAAGAATAGAAGAAGACCACCCGGTGTTCGCAACCATAGTTCAAACTGTATCGTCATCAGAGCCGCCCATCAAGTCTCAGATAGAGGGCTCAAGCGATGACCTCTTTCCTTCAAAGATACGCCGGACTCAACGTGTTACCGCCATGGACTTGCCTTTTGTAAATACGTCATCAACAGCCGCCATATCCTCCACTTCCCTAGAGGACAGAATCTCCGCCGGAAACGGTGCCTCTCCGTCTGATGCCTCCAAACAACAGCGAGACTTATTTCCTGCGAAGGCTTCAGCGTTATTGCAAGAAAGAATATCTGGGCCGACGTTGGCGGAAAGGATTGAAGGTGAAAACTCAAAAGGTGTCAGGGAGTTATTCCCCGAGTTGTTTCGCAGTGGTGCTGGGCCAGGGAGACGACGGAGAAGAGCTGAGGACCATTTTTGAGCTTATTATAAACTTGCTACACATTTAAACATGTCAACAAGGGAGACTAAAATGAGTTGGATAGTCTGTTATAGTCATAATTCAGTTAAAGGTCACCACCCTGGTCTTGCAGTCTCCTTTCAGAACTTTCAAATCCGTTCTCAATATCTCCAAGTTAACAGACATCCACTACGAGCGGATGCCACTAGCAGCAGTGCAATATAGCGGTGACATTTTGTACGGTCCTCAAGCTGACCGACCAGATAAATCTAGCCGCTCGACTGATCTGATTACCCTCCCCGCAGGGCCTGCGACTGTGGAGCAGGCCCTGCTATAACTGGCCTTCCGGTGCAAGGTACCGGGAAGAAAAATTTTAAGCACCTGACCTAATATTTTGAAGAGTTAATACTGACAACTACCCAATCTCAAATCTAACCTTCCGAGGCTCTAATTCATGAATTTTTTAATGCCGTTGGAGAGCCTTCCGGCCATTCTAAATTGAAGTTGATTGGCAGAAAGAAGTCAGATTATTGTCGTTTTAGTAATTCTGTACGATTTTGCGTAAATATTTCCCCAGAAAAAATCTCTGGAAGAGCAAATCAAGGTTTTCTTGTCCTGCTGAACCACCAGACCATAATTCCTCAAACAAATGCAGATCCAAAATGCATATATAGTCTTTTTCAATTCTGAGGCTCTATATAGTGGGTTAAACCATTCTGTTAACGGTATTGCACAGTATTGTGTATTCTGGGGAAAGTAAATTGTCTTTTGATTTTTGTATATTTTAATTTCGACCGT
>Ga0335072_10007408_pt1 | contig 15976 bp, 14 predicted proteins | sample Lox_Sample_21_FD_206725 | JGI IMG/M metagenome (GOLD analysis project Ga0335072, IMG submission 206725) | Soil microbial communities from Loxahatchee National Wildlife Refuge, Florida, United States - Lox_Sample_2.1 | ecosystem: Environmental > Terrestrial > Soil > Wetlands | place: USA...
TTGTACGCGAGAAAAGCAAGCTAACTTATTGAAATTGAAATACTTTACTCGTAAGTCCTCATTTCTCAAAGACCTGGCGTGAGCCGCTTTCAAGACCGAGTCAGGGGGGTCTAAAGCGCGGTCTGAAAATCCCCCATTCAGACCGTGATCAACATCCGCAAGGCGAGGATTCTTATTCGGGCGAGAAGTGTAGTTCGATCAGTTCCTTGGATTCTTCCGGTCCAGCGACATACTTCCATTTCAATACCGCATCTTCCGCGGCCTTGAGCAGAACCGGACTTCCTCCCACAGGCTCGGTCATCTTGACCGTGCCATTGGGAGCAACCACCGCAACCAACCGAACCGTCCCGGTGATGCGCATCTGCTTGGCCAGCTCCGGATAACTTGGCATGACGCGGTGAGCGACCTTGCGGCCATGCTCAGGCGTGTCGAGATCCTGCGCAAGTGTCGCCGGAAGCAAGGCCACGAGGAACAAGGAAACGAGAATCGCGTATCGTGCTTTCGTCGAACGGGTCGTCTTCATGGGAAGTAGCTCGCAAGACTTAATCTGCGCACAGTGTATGCGGAGAAGCTTCCACTCCCGGGGGATTAAGCCCAACGGAGGATTACGAAGGTCATGGAAAAGGTGACTAATCGTCACGCTCGGGGCTGTGCGAGAAGAACAAGTCGGGTTCTGCGTTCGCTTGATGGACGATGCAAGCCGCGGCGCGGATTGTCAGTGAAGGGTTCCACAATGTGAACACTGTGTGATTGCGGTCACTTCGCGCTGTGACTGCACCTACCGCAGCTGTATGATGGGCGCGCAATACTCCTGCCAGTACGAAGGAGTTTTGATATGGCAACGCCCGCGATCATCTGGAGAAATCCCAAAGCCATCAGTCGCCGCAGACTATGGAACCGCGCGCGCCACGACGAAGCCTCCACTTTGTTCATCGTCGTCCGCTCGGGCGAGCGTGACAGCGAGTGGGAAGGCCTGCCCAATCTCGAGATGATCGGAGGCGGATGCGACAAAGCGAAGGGAAGCGCGACGCGCAGCGCGCAATCGCGCGGATAGCCTTCCTGATTCCGAATATTGGCCGGCACCCGCACTAGCCACCAACTACCTGCCTCTGTCACACTGAATCCCATCCATGGGAAAGATTCACGTCCTACCTGAACGAGTCGCCAACCAGATTGCGGCAGGCGAAGTCGTGGAGCGCCCGGCATCTGTCGTCAAAGAACTGCTTGAGAATGCGCTCGATGCGGGAGCAACGCGGATTCGCATCAACGTTGAAGCGGGTGGGAAGAAGCTGATCCAGATTACGGACAACGGTTGCGGCATGGTGCACGACGACGCCATGCTGGCGTTCGAGCGCCATGCAACCTCGAAGATTAAAGATACCGACGATCTGCTGAGCATTGCGACCCTCGGATTCCGCGGCGAGGCGCTGCCCTCGATCGCCTCAGTCTCGCGGCTGCACCTCGAAACACGCGCCGAAGAAGAGGCAGCCGGTACTGTTATCGAAATCAATGGCGGCAAGATGATTCGGGTGGAAGAAGCGGGTCTGCCGCTCGGCACCTCGGTCACGATCCGCGATTTGTTCTTCAATACGCCGGCGCGGAAGAAGTTCCTGCGCTCGGAATCCACGGAACTCTCCCATATCGCTTCTCTGGTCACGCACTACGCCCTGGCGCATCCGGAGAAGCACTTCGAACTGCATTCGTCGACCAACGCCTTACTTGTCGCTCCGCCGGTGGGCGACCATCGCGAACGGGTCTATCAGGTATTCGGGCGTGAAACGCTCGATCAGTTGATATCGGTAGCCGCAGTACAACCGCTGGAAAGGGTCGGATTGCCGCAGCCTCCGCCGTGGCGCCGCGACCCCGAGGAACAACTGGAAAAACGTGAGCCCGGAGATGTGCGGCTGCACGGCTTCGTTTCAAAGCCGGAGATTCAGAAACTCAACCGCAACTCCATCTTCATCTTTGTGAATGGGCGGCTGATCCGTGACCGGTTGATTCAGCACGCGCTGACCGAGGCGTATCGCAACATCCTGCCGCCGACGGTTTACCCGGTCATATTGCTCTTTCTAGAGATGCCAGCGGCTGAGGTCGATGTGAACGTGCATCCCTCGAAGACTGAGGTTCGCTTTCGGCAACAAACGGTGGTGCACGACTTTGTGCGTGACGCGGTGCGCGAGACGCTGATGAAGGCGCGGCCCGTGCCGCAGTTTTTGGCGGAGATCAACGCGCAGCCAACGGCGAGTCCGGGCTTGACGCCGGGTGCTCGCGGCAGCGACGGAGGTCAGCAGGCACAGTGGAGGCACCTCTACGAGCCCGCGCAGGGGGGATATGCGCCGCTTGGCGCCCGGACAGGCGAGGCAGGCTTCGCGCTGCAGCCGCCACCAATTCCGCCCGCGACAGCCCGGTTCGCATTCGAGGGAGGGGTTGCCGTCGAAGCCAATGCTGCCGTCTCGCTTGCGCGGGCAATTGAGCCGGCCGTTCCCGATCATGGCTGCGCGCCTCCGATCGAACCTGAAGCGCAAACTCCTCCTACCCTCGAGTCGCTACGAACGTTGAAAGCGCTGGGCCAGATTCGGAACTCGTTCATTCTGGCCGTGAATGAAGACGGGCTCTGGATCATCGATCAGCATGTAGCCCATGAGCGGGTCTTGTTTGAGCGAGTGCTGCGGCAACGGTCAGCGCAGAAAGTGGAAAGTCAGCGGCTCCTGATGCCGGTGGTAATCGAACTCACCCCGGCGCAGCAAGCGGTGTTTAGCGAAATAGCCGCCGAGCTGGAGAGGAACGGATTCGAGGCGGAGCCTTTCGGGTCGCGCAGCGTGGCGGTTAAGGTTGCGCCGGCGGGAATTGATGCGGCGCAGGTCGAGCACATGCTCCACGAAATTCTTGAGCAGCTCACGCGCGAAGACCAGCAATTGAACCTCGACGCGTTGCGCACGCGGATTGCAGCCTCAATCGCGTGTCACGCGGCGATCAAGGTCAACATGCCGCTCGAACAGAACAAGATGCAATGGCTGCTGGAGGAATTGGCCAAGACGCAGCACCCGATGACTTGCCCTCATGGGAGGCCAGTTGTGCTCCGGTACACCATGACCGAGATTCAGAAGGCGTTTAAACGGATCTAGGTCTCCGAGTTGCGCCAGTGTGTTCTAATCAACAGTCATGACCGAAGTGGAACTCCTGCAGGCGCGCAGCCAAAAGTGGCATCTCGAGGGCCAGCCAGTTCGGACGCTCGAGCAGGCGCGCGTTTTCTTGGAGTCAGTCGGCTTTTGCCTGATGTACCCGACGCGGCCTGCGGTGCTGGTGCCGACATTTGTCGGAGCCTGGGTCGGAGGCGACGACCGGCTTCCCTTGCAGCAACATGCCTACGCCGATCCGCGGGCCAAAGAAGCTACAAATCTCATGGTCCGCGTCTTGCGCGAGAAGGCTGCCTACGAAGCGCCGCTGTTTGATGAAAACAACGCCTTTCTGTTGGCCGCGCGTGTGTTTCCCTTCTTCTATGCGCTGGTGGGAGAGCGCAATCCGAAAGTTGCGCCGAAGGCAACCACGCGCTCCGGATATTCGCAGCTGGCGTGCGATGCATTTGCCATCATCCGCAAGCATGGTCCCATCTCAAAAACCAAGCTGGGCGAACTGCTCGCCGGCGGGCTCTCAACCGCGGCGCTCGACCGTGCTCTTGGCGAGCTCTGGGCCAAGCTGCGCGTGACGCGGGTGGATTATTCGCCCGAAGAAGGCTCGGTGTGGGATGAACTGGAGCGCTGGGCGCCCGATAAAGTATGGGAGGGCGTGAGCGTTTCGGTCGCCGAAGCGCTTTCTGCATTGCTTTCAAAGTATCTGGATTGCGTGGTGGCCGCGGAGCAGGAAGAGGTTGAAAAATTCGTCTCCAATTTTGTTCCCCGGTCGAAAGTGAGAGAGGCGATTGGCGCATTGCTCGCGGCCCGTGAGTTTAGTTTTGCGCACGTGAGCGGAAAATCGCTCTTACAAGTGACTCCAAGAAAAGAACCATACGTGATGCGACCAAGAGCGCACCAGGTACCCTGATCTCACTGGCTCTTGGAATTCTCGAAGCGATATTAGTTTGATTCGGATGTGGACCGATCATCATTCTTTTCGTTGATCTGTGTACAATGCTGCTTCCGGGATGACTGACTCCTCCACACAAGGACTCATCATTGCTATCGACGGACCGGCAGGCGCGGGTAAGAGCACTGTGGCCGCGCGGGTTGCCCGCAAACTCGGTTATATCAACCTGGAGAGCGGCGCCATGTACCGGGCTCTCGCATTGAAGGCAATCGAGTGGGATGCCGGGTTCGACGACGAGGCCGCGCTGCTGAAGCTGGCCCAGGAATCGAGGATCGCGCTGGAACCAACCGTCAGCGGCAATCGCGTACTGCTCGATGGGCGAGATGTATCCTCGCGCATTCGTGAGCGAGATGTGACCGAAGCGGCGTCGAAGATTTCCGTTCATCCGAGGGTGCGCGAGTGGATGGTTGCACGCCAGCGCGAAATGGGACTCGGAGGTCGCGTGGTAATGGAAGGCCGCGACATCGGCACAAAGGTTTTTCCGGATGCCGACCTGAAAATCTTTCTCGATGCCGATCCGGTGATACGGGAGCAGCGCCGGCTTGATCAGCAGAAAATTAAGGGTGCCTCCGCTGAATCCATGGCTGCGGAGCTGCGGGAGCGCGACCGGCGCGATCGCACGCGCGCCGCGTCTCCGCTGGTGGCCGCAAGCGACGCCGTGGTCATTGATTCAACGCATTTGAGCGAGGATCAGGTGGTCGAACGAATTGAGCAGATGGCCGAGGAGACGCTGTCAGAAAAAAAATAAGCTATTCGCTCACAACCATTTGGAATTGCAGTCGAAACAGGATGGCAATCCCAGGAAAGAATTTGGCCAGCCGAGGAATAGCGCTTGCACTTCTGATTTCACTTTTCGCAGGAAAGCTCCACTCACAAACATCCGCAACATCCGCACCAGATAAACAAAATACCGACTGGCCGCTGGCCTTGGCCGCCGATAGCGGACTTTCCCAGACAAAGCTCGAGGCAATGGCCACCGACATTCGTGCGGGAAAGTTTGTGAAGATCGGAAGTGTGCTGGTGGGCCGTCACGGGAAGCTTGTCTATGAAGGCTATTTCGATGGCGATGCCGCCTCTCTGCGCGATACGCGATCGGCCACGAAGAGCATCACCGATATATTGGTGGGAATCGCGATCGACCAGCATAAGCTGAGCGGCGTTGATGCGAAGGTCTTCGAAGTTTTACCAGAGCATGCTCGCAAGGCGCAGAATCCCGACCCGAGAAAGTCGGCGATCACGGTCGAAGATTTTCTGACCATGAGTTCGCCGCTTGAATGCGACGATTGGAACGACGCCTCGCGAGGAAACGAAGAGCGCATGTACCTGGTGGAAGACTGGGCGCAGTTCATTTTCGATCTACCGATTCGCGGACGAATGCGTGTCGGCGAAAAACCGGAAGCGCCGCCGTTTGGACGCTATTTCAGCTACTGCACTGGCGGAGTGTTTACCTTAAGCGAAGTGTTGGCCAAAGTGACGGGTGTGCGCACGGACCGCTATGCGCAGGAGAAACTCTTTGGTCCGCTCGGTATCACTGACTTGCAGTGGGTATTTTCGCCGATGAACGTTCCGCAAACTGGCGGCGGATTGAGGCTTCGCTCCCGAGACTTGTTGAAGATCGCGCAGCTCTACCTTAACGGCGGGGAGTGGCAGGAAAAACGAATCGTGAGCGAGGCATGGGTGCAAGCTTCGACATCACCGCACGCTCGAATCGACGATGCCACTGAGTACGGATATCTGTGGTGGTTAAAGTCGTTCGCGGCGAATGGAAGGAGCTATCCGGCGTTCTTCATGTCGGGCAACGGAGGAAATAAGGTTGTGGCGATTCCAGCGTTAGACATGGTGGTCGTGATTACAAGCACGAATTACAACACGCGCGGTATGCACGAACAGGCGGAGAGGATTCTGACCGAGTACGTGCTTAGCGCAGTTGAAAAATAGAAAGCGTCTTCGTGCCGACGCAATGGCGAGAAGCCAGCGCGTTCTCCGGGCACTGTGCGAAGCCCGAGATCGGGGCGTGAACCTGGGCCACCAGAATTTAGACGCGACGACGCCAGTAGCCAGGTTTGCGCTTGCTGTGAGCGATGGCGACGATTGTCAGTACGTCTGGGTCGTCAAGGTAAACGACGGAGAATGGAAAGCGCCCAAGCACGAGCCGGCGCGTGCCAAGCAGATATTTGGGCCAGCGTTGGGGAGTCTCCGAAATCTTCTCGAATGCGTCAGCGATGGCGGCAAGAAATCCAGTACTGGCGTCAACACTGCGCTGCAAGTACCAGTTATCTGCGCCTTCGATTTCTAACCACGCCTCGGGATGGAGGCGATAGCGCTTACTCGTTCTCATGGAGGAGTCGGGCAGCGAGTAGGCGACGCACCTGCTCCTCAGGGATCATCTTCACGTTGCCGGAGCGAATCTCATCGATTCGGCGCTTAATCTCGTCGGCCCAGGCCTCGTCGGCTCCTTCTTCGGCGGGGCTCTCGTCGAGGCTTTCGATCAGGTGATCGATCAGCATTCCGCGCTCTTGGGTGGAGAGCGCGAGAGCCTTCTCCAACACCTCCGATGCTTGCGGTGTCATTGGCGCCATAGCGGCCTCACGGAGTGATTTTAGCGCAGATTGCTGCCATCCCTTACTTCGGCACCAAGACAACCCAGGTTGACGCCCAAAGTCGGGGCGTGAACCTGGGCCACCCGTCCCGCGCTTCAGTGTGGGGTAAACGACTTCTGGCTCACCATCAAGACGAGATTGCCACCCGGAGTCTGAATTAATCTCATGGCCGGCAAGCTCGCGAGTTCTGACCGTTCTACCTGGATGTTACTGCAAACCGGAGATGCCGGAGCTTGCGGTCCAGCGCTGACAATCAGCAGGATATCGTCACGACGAAGTAAGCAAAACGAATGATTCCATGGATCCAAGCGTTTCTCAGGAGGTACAAAGTTGGTTCCAGAACTGCTTTTTACCCAGTTCCCATTCTCGGTATGTTGAAGAATTTCATCTCCTAGTTCGACGGAGGATCGCCACGCGTCGAATAGTCTGGCGTCTGATTGAAGATCTACATCGCGATAGTGTGCTGTCACTGTACTTGCCGTGTTGCTCGGTTGTTTCAATACAAGAGCCAGAGTTGCGGTTCCTTTGATTGCATTTTGAATCTTTGCATCCGAGTTTGACGGAAAATCGAATGGCATGTGACTAAGTTTGTAACGAACCCAGAGAAAAATGGAGGCGCAAATGAGCACGCCGATTAAGATACCTACGGCAAGCTTGCGCTCGATGTGCTGCGTGTGAATCATCAGTAGCTATCTGCCATGTTTGACGTTCGGCAAAAACAAACGCCAACTTCATTATCGCGCTTCCTTCTGTGGTGAGCTATCACCTACTTCTTCACCACCGCGATCCCCAACTCCCTCAATTGGGCTTCGCTCACTGGCGTGGGGGCTTCCACCATCAGATCTTTGGCGGCGGCGGTTTTGGGGAAGGGAATGACTTCGCGGAGGCTGTCGGCTCCGGCGAGGATCATGACGATGCGGTCGAGGCCGAGGGCAATGCCTCCGTGGGGAGGAGTGCCATATTCGAGCGCCTCGAGGAAAAAGCCAAAGCGCGACTGCGCCTCTTCTTTGGTCATGCCGAGGGCGTCGAAGATTTTGCTTTGAATGTCCTGGCGGTGAATACGGATGGAGCCCGAGCCGAGTTCGGTGCCGTTGAGCACGACGTCGTAGGCGAGCGCGCGAACCATGGCGGGATCGGTTTCGAGCTTATCCATATCTTCTTCGTGCGGCGATGTGAAGGGGTGGTGCGCAGCAACCCAGCGGCGGTCGGTCTCGTCGTACTCGAACATGGGAAAGTTGGTGACCCAGAGGAAACGGTAGTCGGTGGCGGGGTCTCCGGTTTTTTTGAAGATGCCATGCCGGTCGGCATACTTTTGCGCGAGTGCGACACGCAGCAGGCCAGCTGAAGCGTAGATGGCGGCTTCGGCGGGCGTCACTTTGCGCTTGCCGGCAGGATGGTCATCGCGAACCGCCTTCGACGAGCCGACGACGAGGACAATGAGGTCGTTGGGGTCACAGGCTCCGGTATTCTCGCGAATCTTCGTGTGGACCTTGGCGGCCGCATCGGCGAATCGGTTTTCGATGCGCTTGAAATCTTCGAAGACGCGGGCTCCGCCTTTGGAGACGAAGAGAGGCTTGATGTCGTCGCGCTCTTTGCGCGATAACTCGCCAACCTGGGGAGTGCGGATTGCAATCACCGGCAGATCTTTGTTGATCGCGAGGGACTCAAGATCCTCGGGCGTAAAGCAATCACGCACGTCGGTGAACGCAGGCAGGCGCAGGTCGGGCTTGTCGATGCCGTACTGACGGATGGCGTCGTCGTAATCCATGCGCGGGAAGCTGAGGGCGATTTCGACGCCCGCGGCTTTGAATGCCGCCTGCAGAAAACCTTCGACGGTCTCCCAGACGCGTTCGGGCTGCGGATAGGACATTTCAAGATCGATCTGGGTGAATTCGGGCTGGCGATCGGCGCGCAGGTCCTCATCGCGGAAGCAACGGACGATCTGAAAATACTTGTCGAAGCCGGAGATCATCAGAATCTGCTTGAACAGTTGCGGCGACTGCGGCAGTGCATAGAAGGTTCCGGGCTGCACGCGGCTGGGGACGAGATAGTCGCGGGCGCCCTCGGGGGTGGAGCGGGTCATGAAAGGCGTTTCGATCTCGAAGAATCCCTTGGAAGCGAGATTCTCACGAATCGCCAGCGCGATCTTATGCCGCAGCTCGATGTTCGCCTGCATCGGGTCGCGGCGAAGATCGAGATAGCGATACTTGAGGCGCATCTCTTCGTTGGGAAGGATGGTGTCGCTGGGCAGAAAGGGCAGCTGCTTGGAGACGTTGAGGATGCGCAGCTCGTCGACGACAAGTTCGACCTCGCCGGTGGGGACGTTAGGATTGATGGTATCGGCGTCGCGCTTTTTCACGGTGCCGATGGCGGCGATGACGTATTCGTTGCGGAGCTGTTCGGCTTTTTCGTGCAGGGCCGCGTTGAGTTCGCGATTGAAAACTACCTGGGTGACGCCGGTGCGGTCGCGGAGATCGATGAAGATGATGCTGCCGAGATCGCGGCGGCGGTTGACCCATCCCATGAGGACGGCTTTTTTGCCAGCGTCAGCGAGGCGCAACGCCCCGCACATATGAGTTCGTCGTAAGTCGCCGAGAAAATCGAGCATGAGTTCGCCTTAACTGGTAAGAATAGGACTGGGTACTGAAACCAAAGATTATAAATGGGGCGGGCTCTCGGGATTCGACTCTGGGCTTTAGGCCTTGGGCTTTTGCACCTCGTCATCCACCGGGGAAGGGTAGGGATCCTTCGACTGCATCGCAACTTCACGGTGTGAAGTTGCGATTCCGCTCAGGATGACATCCGGACCTATTTAGGTCAGCTTTAGTTTTGCGATGCGGGCGGCGAGCTCGGCGCGGGGGACGGTAACCTGCTCGCCCGAGGCGAAGTGCTTGAGGGTAAATGAATCGGCCTTGACCTCGTTTTCGCCGACGATGAGCATGTAGCGGGATTTAAGCTTAGTGTCGGCGATTTCGTAGGATTTTTTCAGGCGGAAAGTTTCGTCTCCCAGTTCGACGATGAGATCTTGGCCGCTGCTGCCTAGGTTGCTGCTACGAAGCTCGCGTGCAAGGCGGGCGGCCTCTGCGTTCATGCCTGTTCCCAGCGGGGCGATGTAGACGTCGGGCGGGCGGGAAACGTCTTCCGGCGACTTATTCAGCGAGAGCACGAGCCGATCTTCGCCGATGGCGAAGCCAATGCCGGGTGCTGGCGGGCCGCCGAGCGCCTCCGAAAGCCCGTCGTATCGTCCTCCGCCTAAGATCGCATTCTGGGCGCCGAGCGCGCCGTGGGTGAACTCGAAGGCGGTGCGCGTGTAGTAGTCGAGTCCGCGGACTAAACGGTCGTTTTCTACAAAATCGACACCGGTCGATTTGAGGATCGCTTTTACTTCTTCAAAGTGCTTGCGGCAGGGCTCGTCGAGGAACTGTGAGATGCGCGGCAGCGTCTCGATGATCGGCTGATCCTCCGGAACCTTGCAATCAAAGACGCGCAGCGGATTGGTGACGGCGCGGCGCTGGCAATCGGCGCACATCTGACCGACAACGGGTTCGAGCGCCTTGCGGAGCGCTTCGTTGAACGCGACGCGGTCATTGGGGCAGCCGACCGAATTGAGTTGGAGCGTCCAGCCGGTGATTCCGAGTCGATCGAGGATGGTCGCCACCATTTCGATGACTTCGGCGTCGCGCGCGGGCGACTCGCTGCCCGAGGTCGGCGGACCGATGACCTCGGCGTCGATCTGGAAGAACTGGCGGTAGCGTCCTTTTTGAGGACGCTCGCGGCGAAACATGGGGCCGATGGCGAAGAACTTGTTCAGCCCGCGATCCCACATCTTGTGCTCGATGTAGGCGCGGACGATGCCGGCGGTATTTTCGGGGCGGAGGGTGAGGGATTGGCCCTTGTCGCTCTCGGCGCGGCCGCGATCTTCCCAGGTGAACATTTCTTTGGCAACGATGTCGGTTTCTTCGCCGACGCCGCGGGCAAATAGCTCGGTCGATTCGAAGATCGGGGTGCGAATTTCCTGGAAGTTGTAAGCGCGGAAGACGTCGCGCACGGTCGCTTCGACGAAGTTCCAGAGAGCGGTATCAGGGGGAAGAAGGTCGCGGGTTCCTCGAACGGCTTTGATCATCAGCTTCTAGCTTTTAGCTCCTAGCTTAAACAAGCGGCAATAGGGACGAAACCCTCGGGCTGGACACACTCTTTCGTGCTCAGGATGACATTGTACAAGGTGGATTCAATTGCCAGTGGGCGATGGCCAGTGGCAAGGAACATCCAAAGTGATGAGGGAACGCTTCGACGCTCCCCGGGAACACGAAAGGGAATAGGGGTCCTTCGACTCCGTGGAAACTCCACTGCGTGAAGTTTCCACTCCGCTCAGGATGACACCACTTATAAAGCAGGTCCTTCAGCTGGGAGTCATCGGCTACGCATACCTTGTCGATCGCCGTTGGCAGTGGAGCGGAAAACAGTACATCTATTCGCCCTTGCGCTCTCGCAAATACTGCTTCTTATACCCGACGTAGTTCTCGACGTAGCGCAGAATCATGTCTTCATCTTCTTTTTCGAGCTGGCGGCGGAATTTTCCCGGCGACCCCATCCACAGCGAATTCGGCTCGACAACTGTTTTCTCCGGAATCAGCGTTCCCGCCGCAATGATCGAGCCGCGGCCGATCACCGCTCCATTCAGGATAATCGAGCCCATGCCGATCAGGCAGCGGTCCTCGATCTTGCATCCGTGGAGGATGACGTTGTGGCCGACCGTCACGTAGTCGCCGACGTAGACGCCGAATTGCTCCTTCATGCCGTGCAGGATGCTTCCATCCTGAATATTCGAATAGTGCCCGACGCGAATTTCGTGCACGTCGCCGCGCAGGACGGCATTCATCCAGATGCTCGAATGCTCGCCGAGCACGACATCGCCGATCAGCTGCGCGGAGTCATCGACGTAGGCAGTTTCAGGGACTTGCGGGGTGATGCCTCTGTGAGAGCGGATCATGGTCGAGTCTTCAAAATAGCATGAAGATGCGTTGATTGCAGATGCGACCAAAATCCACCACGGGGGCACGGGGGATACAGAGAAAACCAGGCAATATACAATGCGATGCCTGGGGGGAACCATGCAGAGGGGAACAATGAAGGTTCGGTGGGGATTCGGTGTTACTCAGCAGTGGCTCGTTCGTGTGTTCGCGCTCATGGCAATCATTGCCTTGGGCAACGCCCGCTCGACAGCTCAAGCTCCACTGGCATCGGGTCAAACCTCTTCTCCCGAGCTTGCCAAGTTCTTTTCTGAGTATTTCGAGGAGACGCTGCGCGACTCGCCTGAATATGCGACCTCAATCGGACGGCATGAATACGACGACCGCTGGTCGGATTTGTCGAAAGAAGGCCGCGCCCGCCGACGCTCGCATCTGGAACAGGCGTTGGCCAAGGCGGACGCGTTTTCGAAGGGGCAACTTTCCAAAGGAGATCAGCTGAGCATCAATCTTCTGCGCTACGACCTGCGCACGCAGCTTGATGCCTATGATTTGCAGACTTACCTGATCCGGGTAGGCCAGCTTTTCGGCTTCCACAATAGCGTCTATACGATCGTCGATCGGATGCCGGCGTTCACGGTGAAGGATTGCGAGAACATCATCGCCCGCCTGCACGCAATTCCGCTCTATGTGGACCAAAATATCGAGATTTTGAACGAGGCCATCGCGCACCAGATGACGCAGCCGAAGATCGTCTCTGATCTCGTCATCGGCCAACTTACCACGCAAGTCGGACAGGATGCCGACAAGACTGCACTGCTGTTTTTTCTGAAGAAAATGCCGCCGAGTATTCCTGCGGCCGAGCGTGAGCGGTTGCGCAAAGAGGCAACGGCAGCGTTCGAGAATGATTTTCGTCCGGCGTGGCGCAAAGCGCTCAACTACATGCAGACGACCTATGCAGCCCACGTGCGGCCAACTGTCGGAATTTCGGGCCTGCCGAATGGCAGGGAGGATTACCAGATCCTGATTCGCCGCCTGACGACCACGAACGAGACGCCGGAGGAGATTCACAAGATCGGGCTCGCCGAGGTTGACCGGATCGAAGGCGAGATGCTGGCAATCGCCAAGCAGACCGGTTTTCAGGGCACAGTCAGCGAGTTGGAGCTGAAGCTGGCCAATGATCCCGAGCAAAAGTTCCACTCGAAAGACGAGATGCTGATCTATTGCCGCAACGCGGCGAAGATCATCGAGCCCGACCTGCCGAACCAGTTCAAGCATATTCCGCTGCTGCTCTATGGAGTGCGGGCGATACCGGAGGATCGCGAAGCGGCGACCGCTTCGAACGCGCAGGCCCCGTCACCCGACGGCAGCACGCCGGGATGGTTCAACTTGCAGGCTTATCAGCCCGAGAACCAGGTGAAGTACGACAAAGAAGCGCTCGTGTTGCACGAGGCCGTGCCGGGACATATTTTTCAGATCTCGCTGGCCCACTCGCTGCCGGGCTTGCCCGATTTTCGCAAGTTTTACAACAACAGCGCCTACGCGGAAGGCTGGGCGCTCTACGCCGAGTCGCTGGGATCGGAGCTTGGCATGTACAAGGATCCTTACAACAAGTTCGGGGAACTTGCGAGCGAGCGCTTTCGGGCGGCGCGGCTTGTGATTGATACCGGCATCCACGCGATGGGCTGGACGCGCGAACAGGCGCAGGATTACTTGAAAGCGCATGCTCCTACGGAAAATCTTGCCGAGATTGATCGTTACATCAGCTGGCCCGCACAGGCGCTGGCTTACAAGACCGGTCAGCTCGAGATCATCAAACTGCGGCGCCAGGCGGAATCGCAGCTGGGTCCGAAGTTTGACGTACGCGACTTCCACGATGCCGTATTGCGAAACGGCGCGCTTCCGATGGAACTGCTGGATGTTGAGGTAGGCAAGTACCTTGGCGGCAAACCGGCGGTAGGCGTCAGCGGTCGCTAGCCTCCCGCCTGATAACTGGCAAGTGGCAGTAGCCATGGCGGTTTAGCGCTTACGGTTTTCATAATCATTCGTCACACAGAGGGGAACTTTTGTTCTCTGGAACTCGTACTCAGAGAATGAGGGACCAGTCCGCCTGATCAAGGCGGTGGGTTTCTATGAAAAACGACGAATCCGCTCATCGCGTTCGATTTGGGCCATACGAAGCCGACTTCAACACCCAGGAGATTTGGAAGAACGAAACGAAACTCAAACTGGCGCGGCAACCATTTGAGATTCTGGAGATGCTGGTGGCGAGCGCGGGAGAACTGGTGGCTCGCGAGGAGCTCGAACGCCGCCTCTGGCCTGAAGGTCATTTTGTCGATGCCACGCACGGTTTGAACGCGGCCGTCAACAAATTGCGGGAAGCGCTCTGCGACTCCGCCGACCGTCCGAAATACATCGAAACCCTGCCACGGCGCGGGTACCGTTTCATCGGCGAAGTATTGAATGTGGCTGTTGAAGCCCAGCCCGCTGAACAGACCAGGCCACACTTGGAAGATCGGGCAGTCGTGTCACCACTTATCGGGAGTCAGATCGCCGGTTTCGTACCCCAAGCTGCATTGCATAAACCCTGGTCTCTTCTCATGACGGCCACAGTGGCGTTGGTTGTGGGGAGTTTAATTGGAGTTTTTCTGATGGATCCCGTCCAACCAGTTACTGGTTCATCGGATTCAGCCGAGAAATCGGCCGCGCGGCAAGAGAGCAAAGAGAATGCTGAGCTTGCCGATTCAAGATGGGAGATCAATCGACCCGCTGAACTGGAGCGGAACGCAGTCGAGCAAAAGGCGATGGTGAAATCAGTCCCGGGCTCCTTGCCGCAAAGGGAAGGATACGGCTTGTTGCAGACGGCGGAGTTTCGCACCATCATCCCGGGTGATGCAGGCAACGCAGCGCCGCAGTTTTCGCCCGACGGCAAGCGGATTGTGTTCATGTCGAACCGGTCGGGGCCATGGCAGATCTGGATGAGCAACGCCGATGGCAGCGATCCGGTGCAGGTGAGTTTCACCGACAGCGCGGGAACGCCGCGCTGGGCGCCCGATGGCAAAAGCATCGCATTTGATGCGCCTTTGGACGATGGTACACATATCTTTGTGGCGCCGATCGATCAGCCTTCGATCGCTCACCCAATCGCCGAGGGATGCGTCCCGAGTTTTTCGCGCGACGGAAGATTCGTTTATTTTTCTTCCGACCGTACTGGGGACTGGCAGGTTTGGAAGGCTGCAATCAATGGCGGAGGTGCGATCCAGGTGACAAGCGGCGGAGGTTTCGCCGCGCTCGAATCGGGGGACGGCAATGTTTATTATTCGAAATCGCGTGGCGAAAATCCTGAGATATGGAGGGTGCCGGTCGGCGGAGGCAACGAGAGCCTGGTGACGGCATCCGTGAAGCCGCGAACGTGGAGAAGCTGGACGGTAACCAGAGGCGGGTTGTTGCTGTTCTCCGATACACCTGACGGGAAGACGTTCCTGGATTTCTTTGATCCGGCCAATGACACCAGCCGCGAATTGGCACCGCTACATACTGCAGCCTATTGGATGGGAGCGACTTCCGACGGCAAGAAAGTTGTGATGAACGACGCGGAGGAGCGCCAGATCACGATGCTCGATCACCTTCGCTGATACGTTTTGCGAAACAGGCACAGGTCGCTGGCTCGTAGCTCTCTTTCCTCCTGTACAATCTCCTGCTCAAGTGAAATTTCTGTTTAAAATCGGGCTTCTGATGGCCGCAGTGGGTACATTGGCAGCGGCCGAGCCGATTTCCTCGCTTCACCCAACCAATTACGTCAACGACTTTGCCGGAGTGCTCGATCCCGCGACCGTCGCGCAACTGAATGACCTGTGCCGTCAGGTGGATGAGAAGGCGAAGGCGCAGATCGCTGTCGTTACGGTCAAGACGCTCGATGGACAGGAGGCGTTTGACTACGGAGTCGCGCTCTATCAGGCGTGGGGAGTCGGGGGAAAGAAGAGCGATCGGGGAGTGCTGATCTTGTTGGCGACGCAGGATCGCAAGTATTACACCAACGTCGGTTATGGGCTCGAATCGATTCTTCCAGATGGCAAGGTCGGTGGTTTCGGACGCGAGATGGTACCGTTTCTGAAAGCCGGCGACTACAACGGCGCGGTGAAGCTGATCACGATGCGCGTTGCTATGGTGATAGCGCAGGACGCGGGCGTGACCCTAACAGGAATCGAAGCGCCTCCTGCGCCACGCGGACCTCCGCGGCAGCCGGCCCCGGAGATTCCCGGCTGGCTCGGGCTGATTCTGCTGGTGATCTTTTTTCTGATCATTGTGCCGTTGCTTCGTGGTGGT
>Ga0335072_10007409_pt1 | contig 15972 bp, 10 predicted proteins | sample Lox_Sample_21_FD_206725 | JGI IMG/M metagenome (GOLD analysis project Ga0335072, IMG submission 206725) | Soil microbial communities from Loxahatchee National Wildlife Refuge, Florida, United States - Lox_Sample_2.1 | ecosystem: Environmental > Terrestrial > Soil > Wetlands | place: USA...
GCCTTCCAGACTGGCGAAGTAATTATTGACTGCAAGACTGATTTTTTCCACCGTCTTCGGCCCGATGCCTTCAATGGCTTCGAGTTGCTCCGGCGTCATGTCGGCGAGAGCTTCGACCGTGGTCACGCCCGCCGCAGTCAGCTTCTCGACCACGCCTTCACCCAGCCCAGGAACATTCTCCAGCGGAGTCGTCGCCTGCGGAGCCATCGCGGCCATCTGCTGCTCGACTTCCTGCCGCTTTTCTTCTTCGCTCTTGATGTCGATCTTCCAGCCCAGCAGTTTCGCCGCGAGACGAACGTTCTGCCCCTTCTTGCCGATGGCAAGTGAAAGCTGGCTATCGTCAACCACAACCTCGAGGTGCTTCTCTGACGGATCGACCACCGTGACACGGCTGACTTTCGCCGGCTGCAACGCCTTTTCCGCGAACGTGACCGCATCTTCGTGGTACTCGATGATGTCGATCTTCTCTCCGCGCAACTCGCGGATGATCGACTGCACGCGCATTCCCTTCATGCCGACACAGGCGCCGACGGCGTCGACATCTTTGTCTTTCGACATGACGGCGATTTTCGTGCGTTCTCCCGCTTCGCGCGCAATGGCACGAATGACTACGGTCCCGTCATAGATCTCCGGCACTTCCGTCTGGAAAAGATGCTGCACCAGTTCCGGCGCCGCGCGCGACACCACCACGCCAGGACCCTTGCTGGCCTTCTCGACTCGGGCAATCACTACGCGCACACGTTCCGCGATTGCGAACGATTCCAGCCGCGACTGCTCCTTGCGCGGCATGCGCGATTCCGCTTTGCCGATATCGAAAATGACATCCGGGCCTTCGATCCGCTTCACCGTCGCATTGACGATCTCGCCGACGCGTCCGATGTATTCGTTGTAAACCGTGTCGCGCTCGGCCTCGCGCACTTTCTGGAAGATGACCTGCTTCGCCAGCTGCGCGGCGATGCGGCCGAGAATTCCCTCGGTGACTTTGGGAATCTGCAATTCCCCGCCGACTTCGAGCGAAGGATCGACCTTGCGCGCGTCTTCGAGCGTGACCTGCAGGTTCGGATCTTCGACCTGCTCCGGCGTCTCCACCACGGTCTTGACCGCAAAGGCGTTGATCTTGCCGGTTTCTTTGTCGAGCTTGGCGCGCAGGTTTTCCTGCGACTTGTAGTACTTGCGCGTGGCCATGACAATGGCGTCTTCCACCGCGCTCACTACAATTTGCGGATCAATGCCTTTTTCCCGGCTCAGTGCGTCGATCGTGTTGTAAAGCTCGCTAGCCATAAAAATCAGTTCTCAGTTGCCAGTACTTGTCATCCTGAGGCGGACGCTTCTTGTCCGCCGAAGGACCTGGGCGAGTCGCGCGAAGCGTCGCGCCGTTTGCGACGCAATGATCGCGCGTTTGGCTCGCATCCTTCATTCGCCGTCGCGCGGCTAGATTTCCGGCACCAAATTCGCCTTCTCCACGTTGGCGAATTCGATTTCAATTTTCTTGCCAGCGTCTGCGCCCATTTTCCTACTCGATTTGTGGCTGGCTACACTCAAATCGAGCGTCAGGCGGTCGTTCTCAAACTTTTCCAGCCGGCCTTCAAAATGCCGGTTGTTATTGACCGGCTGCCGCGTCATCAACTTCACGCGGCTCCCCACGAACCGTGCAAAATCCGCCGCCCTCGCCAGCTTGCGATCCAGTCCGGGCGACGAAACTTCCAGCGTGTACGACCCGCCTGGAACCACATCCTCTACATCGAGGATGGTGCCAAACTCGCGGCTGAAGTTGGCGCAATCTTCATGGGTGACGCCGTGCGTCGCGCCTTGCTCGCTGCCAGCCGCCGGCTTGTCGAGGAACACGCGCAGCATGCGCGCGCTGCCTCCGCCCAAAAACTCGATGTCGACGACCTCGAGGCCGCTGGAGGCGGCTACGCGCTCTGCAATCTCTCGTACCCGTTCGACAGCAAGCGCCATGAATCGATTGAGTTACAGGCGATGGCTCGCACCCCGCGGGACCTACAACGAAAAAGTGGGCTTGCGCCCACTGGTGTGCTTCGCCAAATGCCGGTACACAGCAGTTCCCGAATACTTAATATACGCCGGGGCAAGGGGAAAAGACAAACCGGGGAATTGCCTCGTCTTGGCACGTGCTACGGCCATTTTTCAGCATCACCTCGGCTCTGCCCGAGCTAGCAACCCTTGCAGCCGGTCATCCAACGAGTCCGACATTTTCTCCTCTTCCAGTACGCCATCGGCGTCGACCGTGAACGTCTTGGGGATCTCTTGTTTCATGCCAGAGGAGGTTATCCACATTCCTGCGACGGGGCCGCCGGGACCAATGGGGTGCTGGGCACTCCCTTCGAAATGAACGCCTACGCCAAACGCTCGCGCCAGCGGGCCGTTGAAGCCCTCCATGTACTGCAGCCCGGGGACTTCGTTTTTCTGCAGAAACGAACGCCACACCGTGGCATCGTAGTCGACGCTGACGCTCAGGAGTAGGAAGTGCGGGTTCTGGAACTTCTTCTCGATTTCCCGCAGATGCGGAAATGCGCGCCGACATACATCGCACGTCGTTCCCCAGAAGTACACCAGGGCAACTTTGCCGGCGAGGTCGCGGGTGGTCACGCGTTGTCCGTCTGATGTCAGGACGGCGAATTCCGGCACCAGGTTGGCGCGCGCCAGGTCCGGTTTCGCGATGAACTGCTGAGCGCGCCATCGTTTGAAATTCCCACTCGGAGTCATGGCGATGAACTTCTCAAACTGCGCCTTTGCTTCTTCGTCGTTATGCAATTGCGCAAGAGCTTTCCCATCGTCGAACACTACGTCGGGAAAACCCGGGTACAGGGAAATCGCCTTCGAAAATTCGCTGTGAGCGCGGCTGATCAAATCGTTCTGATGCTGGTCGATGCCTTCATTCATCAAAGCCATGCCAAGGTAGTAGTGCGCGACCGCCTGCTGCTTCGGCTCCTGCACCTCCGCGGCAAGTCCGGTAGCGCCATCCTCGACCGCTTTCCAGTTCTTGTGCGCAAGGCCGATCCGGACCATTTGCTCCTGGCAAGGTAAACAACGTCCCTGGTCCTTCTTATCTGCGTCCCGAAAGAACCAGAGCGCCGTGTCCTCCTCGTGTTTCTGCAAGTACTCGAGTGCCTGCTGGTAGCTCTTCTGGGCCTTCTTGTCCGTCGGGCCTTGGGGGGAATCCTGCGCAGAAAGAGGTACCGCTAAGCAGATAAGAAATAGCGCGGCGAAGACGGGACGCATGGCGAACCTCCCGGGGAAAGCGGAAGAAAGTTATCACACGATGTCGTTCGCTGGAAGTGATCGGAGTCACCCAATCTCATATCTGCAAAAATGAGAACGCAGCTGACGCAGAAAACTACGGCCCGGACTCCGTAAGTCCGGGCCGCATGTTCTTACTTTGCCAACGCTCCGATGTTTACTCTTCACCAACCAGAGCGTTGATCAGGCCCTGGCCGTTCGGGCTGCCCCATCCAGTCACCAGGTCATAGCCAGTCACAGCCGAGTAGCTGCCTGACTTGCCGCTGGTGATATCGTGAAAGTCGGTATCGTAGCTCGAACTGACACCAAACGAATATAGATACGGATCAATGAACCCCAGCGTCGAATAGCCGTCGGCCTTCAACTGCTGGTTCACCAGCGCAATGTATCCCGCCCACATCGGCGTGGCAAAGCTGGTGCCGCCATACTCGTTGGCTGTGCAGGTGGTCTGGTCTGCGCAAACGTAAAACGTGAAGTTTGCGTTGGCTGACACGTCAGGTCCGTTGCGATATGTCGTCGACCCCTTGTTGCTGGAGTTGATCACGCCCGCAAGTTTCTGCCACGACGGAATCGCGATTTTGTCCGGCGAGATCCCGCCGCCGCTGTCGCTCCATGCCGTCTCCGACTTCCACGCACCGGCCGCGCTCGCCGTCGTCAGGTCTGTGCCGCCGACCGACACGACGTTGGCGTCGTCCGCAGGCCAAGCTTCATTTCTCCGCGACCAGGTCGAGCTGTCGCCTGACGCAGCAAAGAAATTTTGTCCCTGCGCCGCCATTTTTTCGAAGTAGGGATCGAGGGTGGATGGGTCCGCCGGCGTCCATCCCCAAGAGCAGCCGATGGTGGTCGGCAGTGGACTGTGCGTGGTCATGGCACTGATAATCGCCGTATCCGTCGACCCGACGTACATCACCAGGCTCGACAAGCCCGGCGCCATGCCGATGGCTTGCGTCATATCCAGCGTTTGCTCGGTGTCGTCGCACCCGCTCCTATAAACGCAGCTGGTGCTGGTTCCATCCGTCGATAGCAAGGTGATCGGAACGGAGTTGGTTTCTTTGGCATTTTTGTAATACGTCGTCAAGTCCGCCAGATCGGTGCCGTAATACTCCAGCAGCCCGAGGTTCTGCCCGGACCCGGTGAGCGCTGTTCCGCCGTAGTAGGCTGCGCGCATGTCGCTGCCCAGAAACGACGCCGATGGTCCCGAGCCCGTGGTCGCGTGCCGGATTACAGCCTCCGGGCTGATGCCATGTTCTCGGGCGTAGTCGCTCTTTTTCACATACAACGGGTGCGGGATCGAATAGTTGTCCAGGCCCGAGATGTGCCACAGCGAGAAGGGAAGGTCCACCGTCGGCTCACGGTCAGGTGCGAAGAAAATGCGGTTTTCCGTCGGATGCTGATACATCAGCATGTTCACATGGAAGGCCGCTTCGACTGCGCTGACCGGCCCCCGCACCTGCACTTCCATGCCGTCGCGGGAGCCGCCGACTACCGCCAGCCCGTGCTCCTGAACATACTCGACCACCGCGTTATAGTCTTCCTGCGTAGGACCGAACCTCTCGGTGAACTCCGCCGGCGTCAGAAACTGCCGGTAGTTCGGGACGGTCGAGCTGTACAGATCGGCCAGAAACGCATCCAGTCCAACCTGATCGCGCAGAGGCAGAACTACGTCCAGCTGCATAATTTGCCTCTGGGGAAGGCGCCCGACAACTGTTGCCTGCCCGTTGATGGTTACCTGACGCACATGGCGCGTCATCAGCGTCGACGCATTGCTTTGCACAACTCCGGCAGAAACAAGCGCGACGATCGAGAACAGCAGTACGCAGATCCGTCGATTCACGACTTCCTCCTTTAGCATTTGGTTCTGGACATTCGCCTTCTAGCTGTGCTGAATTCCACACCCGCGGGCGGTAAAGAATCCTCTTAACCTTGTTAACCTTGTTAACCTTGGTCGCACAGGTTCCGAGAAAATATGGGGATATCCGACCTCTGTCAAGCGTGAAAAGTTATGCACAGCGCATCTGTGCAGTCCGATAGCTGCTTAGGAGGATGAACCGCATCATTTCTGCATCCCTGGCGCGCACTTTGCAAAAGCGGCAAAGATGAGCCACCGTTGTTGCGGAGCGATCCACAGAACCAAAGCTGGCTTCCGTTCCTATACAACGACCGGATGAAAAACCTGAGGGAATTTAAAAACTGTTACGGAATCCGAACAGCTAGAGCTTCGGCGCGGAGTGAAAAGCGCTTTCGTAACGTCACTGCTCGCTCAACACGATCGCGGGATCGACCTGCATGGCACGTCGCGCGGGAAGTGCACAGGCAATCAGCGCTGCCAGTGCCAATATTATGGCGCAGCCGCCCAGAACCAGCGGATCGAAGGCACGAACTCCGTAAATCTCGTTCTGAACGATTGATCCGGAACAGGCAAAGGTCGCAATGTTTCAATATTTTGCCAAAATTTCGCGAGATCTGTTCAGCCTAAGTGATTTGCCAGCAAAGATTTATGCAAACGCATAAAAAGAAGTAGGTGTGTTCATCCATCGACTCCCGGCTCTCACGGGATGACCGGATCGCCTCCGCTATAATCAAAGAGCACAGGAAGAGCATAGAAGGAGCTTGTTTCGATGGCCATTCAGAAGACCGGCAAGATTTGGCACAACGGCAAATTGATCAACTGGGAAGATGCCACCATCCATGTCATGTCGCACGTGGTGCATTACGGATCATCGGTGTTCGAGGGCATCCGCTGCTACGATCTTCCCAGCGGCCCGGCCATCTTCCGCGCTGACGATCACATGCAGCGCTTGCTCGATTCCGCCAAGATCTATCGCATCGACGTGCCTTTCACGCGGGAAGAGCTGATCAAAGGGATGCTTGAAACCGTCGGCCAAAACGGTGTCTGGCCGTGCTATGTCCGCCCGATCGTGCTTCGCGGATACGGTGAGGCCGGCGTCAATCCTTTCAACTCGCCCACCGAGGTCTATATCGTTAACTACCCGTGGGGGAAGTATCTCGGCGGCGAAACCGAAGGCTGCGACGTCTGCATTTCCTCCTGGACGCGTATGGCTCCCAACACTCTGCCGGCCATGGCGAAGTCGGGCGCGAATTACATGAATTCGCAGCTCATCAAGATGGAAGCCATCGTCAACGGCTACGTTGAAGGCATCGCGCTCGATGTCAGCGGATTCGTCAGCGAAGGCTCGGGCGAGAACCTGTTCGTCGTGCATCGCGACAAGCTGATCACGGCCCCGCTCGGCAATTCGGTTCTTCCCGGCATTACACGCGATTCGATTCTGCTGATCGCGCGCGATCTAAATATCCCGGTCGTCGAGCAGATGATCCCACGCGAACTGCTCTACATTGCCGATGAAGTCTTTTTCACCGGCACGGCGGCGGAAGTTACGCCCATCCGCTCCGTCGACAAAATCAAAGTCGGCAACGGCGGTATGGGACCGATCACCCGCGCGCTGCAGAAAGAGTTTTACGCCGTCGTGCGCGGCGAAAAGGCCGACCGCCATCGCTGGCTCACGCCGGTCCCGGTGCGCAGAAAGCACCCGGTCGGCGTATAAATTTCCTGCGACGATTTCGACCGCCGCACATCTGCTGATGTCGGGGCGGCGCCCATTCGTACCTTAGGCTACTCCGTTTTTAGCTGGTTTTGTATCTGCTAGCCGGTTAACCCGGAAGAACCAAATCACGATTCAAGGAGAAAACGTATGTCCCAGCAAGGCCTCTCTCCGGAATTTGCACTTGCCTATCGGGCGATGATGCTCGACGGTATCGTGCGTGAAGCGGAAACAACCAAGAAAGTGATCACAGCTGTTCCCGATGCGCAGTCCCACTACAAACCGGATCCGCATGCGCGCACAGCCATGGAATTGGCGTCGCATCTGGCGAGTGCTGATATTCACTTTCTAGACAGCATTGCTGATTTGAAGTTCGATATGAGCAGATCCGAGCATAAGCCGCAGACCGTGTCGGAACTCGTGGCGTGGTACGACGAAAACGTCAAGCGTGGCGTCTCGCGCGTTGCCGGGATGACTGTGGAGCAGTTACTGACCCCGGTCAATTTCGCCGGCATATTCAATCTGCCCGCGGTTCTCTATTTGGGATTCCTCAATAACCACAGCATCCATCATCGCGGCGAACTGGCAACGTATTTGCGCCCAATGGGATCGAAGGTGCCCACCATCTATGGCGGCAGCTACGACGAGCCCTTCCGTATGGCGCAGCCAACCGAAGCCGTCGCGTAAAAAGCAGATGATCCGATTCGAGCTGCCCGCAAGGGCGGCTTTGTCATCGTGGGATCGCTCCCAGTCAGGCAGCTGGCTCATCAGGGCCGCGCGTACTCCGGACTGTCCGGACTCGGCGGATCGTAGTCGAGTCCATATTTATTCTTATGCTTCGCCATGAGGTCGTCTTGATGCAAGCGAACTTCCCCGAGAGAATCCATGCCTTGTTCGATTTGGATATCGCGGCTGTACGCCTTGAGATCCGTCGCCGCAGCCGATGCGTGGAACGCCTGCATGTGATAGCGGCCGGGAGGAACATTCGGAATGGTGATCTCGCCATTCGCGCTGGAAATTCCGTAATACGGAGTGTTGAGGGCGATCACGACGGCGCCCATCTGCGGATGGATATTGCAGAAAATGTAGGAGACGCCAGGACGGTCAAACTTTACTACGGGTGCAGCACCGGTCTCATAAAGGTGAAGGTCGAAACGTTTGCCTTCATACAGCGAGAATACGTTGTGAAAGAACGGATCGTGGTTGGGAAATTCAACTTTTCCGCCGACCGGAACCACGACCAGCGCAGGGTGAAAAGCCTTGTTCTTCTGCTCGAGACGGGGAATTACGGTTTGCGCAGGCGCATCCGGGGCGACGGAGCCAATCGGTGTCAACCAGATCACGGCGTTGGAAGCGTCCTTCGCTTTATGCCCGTTGCGTAGGAGTTCCACGTGCACTTTTACTTCTGCCGGCTGCTGAGCCAGTGACGAGATGCTGCAGGCCGCGATAAACAGAATGGCACAGAGGCTTTTCATCAGAACAAAACTCCTACCGCAAGGTTGAGCTGGTTTGTGATGGTGCTGCTGTCGTAGAACGGATACGTTCTGAGCCGGAGGAACTCAGTCGCGAGAATCAAGTCAGAGCGCGGCCGGAAGATCGCGTTGACTGAGGCTCCGCGATTCCGGCCGAGAATCGGCTCGTAGGTGTTCTGGCTGGGAGTGGCAAAACCGAGGACGTCGCGACTGAAAACGTCGTCTTGCGCGATTGCACCATTTACTTCAATTTTCGGGGTGATTTGCCATTTCAATTGCGCCCAACCACCGGCCGAGTCGGCTCCGCGGATCGCCGCCCCGTAAATAGAAGACGCCCCATACAGCACGGTCTGGCCGATGCCTGCACCCAGACCGCCTGCCGCTCTTCCGCGATAGAACTCTCCCGAAAGCGTGAACCGCTGCGTGATGGGAACTTGCCAATCGCCCATCCCAGCCCAGCCATCGATGTGGCGACCGGACCAATTCTGTGGCGAGTAATAGCCCGCAGCGCCAAAGCTGAGTTCATGTCCGAAGATTTGGCTGGACCAGGCGGTGCGTGCGGCATAAGCCGGCTGGCCGCTCTGCTCACCAGCGGCGGGATAGCGATAGAACGCATCGGGTGGAGTCTGCCAAGTCAGATTGTCGAGAACACCCGCCTGCAACGTGAACTTCTGGTTATCGGATAGGTTGATCCGGTGCTCGACTCGCAACTGCGGAATCCATCCCCAGAGATTACCCGCGTAGGCAAATGCCGGGGTGGCAAGGGATGTGAAAGAAGTTGGAGAAAGCGGCGAGATGAAAAGCGAATCTTGTCCGGCAATGAGCGACGTGTTCTCCCAGTCGAATCGGGCGCTCGCGGTTTTGAGCCGCACGATTCCGAATTCGACTCCATTCGGAGCCGAGGGGAACCCGCCGGCAAAGTCCATGTGAATGCTGGCCGAGATTTTGGCGCCGATCAGGGTAGGACCGAAAACTTCCAGGCCAATTTCCGACTGGCGAAGAGTTGCGCCGAGAGCCGAGACAGGAGTGCCCGGTGTAGCGACCGAGTAATCCGGGAAATCGAAATTGTCGGAGCCGCCATGATTGCGGAACGCGTTCATCAGAACAATGCCCGACAAGCGCATGTGATATTTGCCGGCGGCTTCCACTTTCGTCTGATATTGCTCGTTGATTTTGTCATTCAGCAGAGTTTGAGTTTCTTCCAGCTTGTCGATTCGCGCTTCCACCTGCGCATTCGTTCGCGGTTGGGTCGTTTGCGCCGCATTTGTCTGGGTTTGATTGGCTTCGGGTTGATTGGATGATGCCGTCTGCCCCTGGGCGGGAGCAATCGAAGTCAGTTTCTCCAAGGCGGCCTGTGTTTTCTCCAGTTGCTCCCGAAGTTGTTTCATCTCTTCACGCGAAGCCTCGTTCTCCTGGACTAATTCTTGAACGACCGACCGGAGTTGTTGCACCTCGCCGGCGAGAGTGGCTCCGCCTGCTTGTGCGGGCGCCTGTGTGCGCTGCGACTGCGCCATCCCAGCGGATGCATGCAGAGCCAGACAGGCAAGCAGAAAGAAATGAGCCCCCACTACGATGGAATGATCGTTCATGAGATCCCTCCGCCCCGCGATTTGCAGGTACTCAAAGCTCCAAAGATCAATTAGTCGGCCGCACGGTCTTCTGCGGCTCTGTGTGCTTCTGCGGCCGTGTGCAGACGGGCGGCAGCATGGGTTTGCGTTTCCTGCTGCTCGGGAACAGGCAAGATGATCCTGAAAACAGTTTTGCCCTGTCTGCGCTCGGTCTCAACTTTGCCGTTGTGGTCGTGAACGATCTTCTGCACTACGGTGAGTCCGAGTCCGGTGCCGTTCTCTTTGCCATAGCTCACGAAGGGCTGAAAGAGCTGGTCGCGAATCGGAACGGCGATTCCCGGCCCATTGTCGCTGACTTCGATCACTGTTCCGTCAGCACTATCACTGACCTCGATCCAGACTCTTCCGTTGGACTCAGGCGCGGCATCGCACGCGTTCAGGACCAGATTGTAGAGCGCCCGTTCCAGTTTCCTGCTGTCGAACCACGCCATTCCGGAACTGTGAAAGGATTCTTCGATCTCGACTCGCTGATGCCGTGGATGGGTGCGCACGGCCTGAATCGCCCGACGCACCGGCTCCCGCACGCTTCCGTACGAAGGATTCAACGACTCACGCGTGCGGGCAAACTCGAGCAGCGAATCGATGAGATCGGTCATGCGGTTCACCCCAGCCCGCACTTCCTGGTAGAGCTCTTCTTTTTGCTCGCGGGAAAGTCCGCTTTCACACAGGAATTCTGCGTTGGCGGTAATTGCGGAAAGCGAGTGCCGCAAATCGTGCGAGATGGAGCTGGCCATTCGACCAATGGTGGCCAACTGTTCCGCTTCGAGCAGATCGCGCTGCGTTTTAAGCAGGCTGGTTCGCATGCGGTCGAACGCTCCAGTGAGCTCGGCTACTTCGTCATTGCCCCAGGAGTCCAAGGGATGATGGAAATCCCCGCGTTCCAAGGCGCGCACGCCCCCGACCAGATCGGCCAGCGGCCGCGTGAATGTATGAGAAAGAAAGAACACGAGCAAACTCCCGATCAGTATCGCCGCCAACCCGAGCGCCAGCAGCATTCGATTCAGGCTACTGAGAAACTGCATCTCTTTAGCATCGGAGCCCAGTACGGTGAGCCTGACGGGCGTAGCCTGCATCGCAGACAATTCCAGCGATGCCGCCAAGTAGTGCTCGCTCTCGAGCTGAATATCTTTAGGTGCCGATTGTGGGGGGGCTGAAATCAGCGCGTGCAAGTTTCCATTGGAGGCCTGGGCTTCCTCCAGCGTGGTCGCCAGAATTTCTCCGTTGTACGAAAATGCAACTTGACTTGCCGCCACCTTGCTGACTTCACGCGCGAGCTCGGCGTCGATTTCATCGCCAATGACAAGAAAACCTAGCAATGAGCCCTCGGTGCGAGATCCAAAGTAAATTGGTTGAACAAATGTCTGATAGAGGTGGCGCCCACCGTACCACCATCGATTGGCATCCTCATCCTGCAAGGTTTTTGTGAAGCAGGCCTGTGCGGTTTCGCGGGTGAATCCTGCACCTTTGGCGTGAAGCGCCACCACCACGCCGCGACGATCGGTCAGGACCAGTAAATCGCTTTTCGCCACTAGCCACAGATCCTGGGAGGCATCCTGAATGGTCGCAGGATCGTGGGTGGTCATCAGAGCGCGAGTGATGGGCAGATCCGCGAGAAGATCGGCCAGTCGAGTTAGAAGCGATTCGCGCTCCTGCTGGAAGTTTTGAAAAGTCTGGACGGAGTTGTGCAGCCCTTCGGCAATGTTCTCGCGAACCTTCTGTTCCACCATGTGCCGGACCAGCAGGAGGCTGGTGGTGGTCAGGCCGGCCGTAATGACAAGCATGGAGAGGAGAAATCGCGTGCGTAGACGAAGGGAAGGGACCATCCCCCGGCTCGCAGACGATTTCACAGCCTGCGCGGATTCTGAATTCTCGGACAAGATTTCAGCCTACGAATTTATAGCCGACCCCATGCACGGTACGGAAGTGGACCGGATTGGCAGGATCACGCTCAAGCTTCTGCCGCAGCTTAAGAATGTGATTATCGACAGTGCGAGTGGACGGATAATTCTGATATCCCCAAACTTCATTCAGCAACTCGTCGCGGCCGATCACGCGTTCGGCATTTTGTACCAGGAATTGCAGCGTCTTGAATTCCTGAGCGGTCAGCGTGATCGCTTTCCCGTCGCGCTTCACTTCCATACGGGCGATGTCGACGGTGACATTGTCGAAACTCAACAGAGTGCGCTTGGCTGCGGGAGCATTGTGTCGCAGGGCGGTCCGCACTCGCGCCAGCAATTCGCGCGGACTGAATGGCTTGGTTACATAGTCATCGGCGCCCAGTTCGAGCAGCAGGACTTTATCCGCGACATCGCTGGCCGCGCTGAGAACCACGATGGGGAGATTCGGCGAAAGAGCTTTGATCTGCCGGCAGACGTCGCGGCCCGACATCTTTGGCAGGCGCAGATCAAGAATCACTGCCGTCGGTACTGTCTTTTGAAAGCTCTCCAGTCCTGCGATCCCATCTGAATGCGCTTCCACCAGATATCCCTCGGCTTCAAACAATCGCCGCAGCGCCTTCTGTACCGCCGGATCATCTTCAATAATCAGAATGCGCCCCAGCGCGCGCGCTGTGTTCTTTTCTTCTCGTTCCGGAATGCCCATTGGCATTCCCGCCGCCCCAATTATGTTTTCCATCACTCGCAACACAGCTCCCCTCCTGACGATTTGTTAACTAGGAGACTACAAATTTCCCCGCCAATCAAAGGAATAACGTCCCAATTGACAATTTTTTTACATTTTGCGGGCGCAAGGGCCGCTGGCTGCGAGTTTTCAGGTCCTCCTAGGTTCCGACATGGCTGGCGTGTCTTTGCACCAGAAGCGGCTCTCAACCAGTCCAACGGAGTAGTGGGAGAGCTGTGAACTACGGACTATTGACTTACCTCCTAGAATAGGGACAGCTTTTCCGCGACCGCTTGGGGTGGTTGCTTGGGGGGCCGTGTTGGAACCAACACTATCTGTCCTTATTGAATCCGCCGAACGCGGAGACCAATCGGCTGCCGATGCCCTGTTTAGTGGTTTGTACGCAGAACTCCATCGCGTCGCCAAACGGGAATTGGCGCGCCAGGGAATCGCGGTGAGCCTGAGCGCGACTACTCTGCTTCATCAGGCATATATCGAACTGGCGGAGAAGGATGGAACATCCTTTCCGGATCGCGCCAGATTTATGGCGTATGCCTCGCGGGTGATGAGAGGTCTGATCATCGATCACGCGCGCAACCGCAGCGCGCAGAAGCGTGGGGGCCAATTTCACATCACTTCGACTGGCTCGGCGCTGGAACAACCCGCTGACGATCGCGAACTCGTGCGCATTGGCGAAGCGCTCGACGAGCTTGCCAAAATCGACGCCCCACTCGCGGAGATCGTGGATATGAAGTTCTTCTGCGGTTTCACATTTGCCGAAATTGCGGCCATGAAGGGCATTTCAGACCGCACTGCGCAGCGACAATGGGAGAAAGCCCGCATCTATTTGCATCGCAGCATTTCCATGAATCTTGAGGCTTGAAGTGCCATGTCCGTGCTGAGTCCAGAACGATGGGCGGAAGTAAGTCCATACCTTGACCAGTTGCTGTCTCTTCCAGAAGAGGAGCATGGAACTTGGATGGAGACGTTTCGCGCCCAAAAACCTGAGCTGACCAATCTCCTTCAGGAGCTTTTGCAAGAGCATCGGGCTCTGACGAAGGAGCAATTCCTTGAACGCTCGCCTCTGCCGGACACGAGCGATTCGTCTCTGCCGGGGAAGAAGATAGGTGCGTACACGCTGATATCGCCCATCGGCCGAGGAGGCATGGGTAGCGTTTGGTTGGCCGAGCGCAGCGATGGCCGATTCGAGCGGCGCGTGGCGGTCAAGTTCCTGAACATTTCCGTGGCGGCGACGGGAGGCGCGCAGCGCTTCAAGCGCGAGGGCCGGATTCTCGGCCAATTGACGCACCCGCACATTGCGGAGTTGATCGATGCGGGCGTGACTGGGAACGGAGAGCCTTATCTCGTTCTGGAGAACGTTGAAGGAGAAAACATTGACCAGTTTTGCGACCACCGCGGGTTGGACGTGGATTCGCGCATTCGGCTGTTCCTTGATGTGCTCAGCGCCGTGGCCCACGCCCATGCCAATCTGGTGGTTCATCGCGATCTCAAACCATCCAACGTATTAGTGAGAAAGGATGGACAAGTCAAATTGCTGGACTTCGGCATCGCCAAGCTGTTGGCCGATGACACTGACGCAAACAAGACCACGCAGCTGACAGTTGAGGGGAGTGGAGCTCTAACCCCCCAGTTCGCCGCCCCGGAACAAGTCACTGGCGGCGCGATAACCACTGCAACCGACGTTTACGCGTTAGGCGTGGTGCTGTATCTCCTCCTGACTGGGCAGCATCCGGCGGGAGCGCGGATAAATTCTCCCGCAGACTTAGTCAAAGCCATAATGGAGACAGAGCCGCCGCGCGCGTCGCAAACGGTTGCGTCGGCAAATCGCGCTGCCGCAGCAACGCGTGGCACCACCATGGAGAAGCTCCGGCGTCAACTCCGTGGAGATCTCGACACGATCCTCGCCAAGGCGCTGAAGAAGCCTCCCGGGGAGCGTTATAGCTCTGTGACTGCGTTGGCGGATGATCTGCAACGCTATCTCAAGCATGAGCCCATAAGCGCACGGCCGGACACAATCGCATACCGAGCTCGGAAGTTCATCCGCCGCAACGGCACGGTGGTCGCGCTCACGACCGTCGCAGGTGTGCTTGTGTTCGGCAGCCTTTCTGCGGGACTCTATGTCGCAAATCGACAACGTGAAATTGCCGAGCGTCGATTCCTGCAGGTCCGGCAATTGGCCAATAAGTTTATTGCCCTGGACAACGACATCCGAGGTTTGCCCGGCGCGACGAAAATCAGGATGCAGATGGTTTCGGATTCGTTGCAGTATCTGACCTCGCTGGGCAACGACGTTCAAGGAGACAGGGATCTCGCGCTGGAGATTGCCTACGCCTACGTGCGCGTGGCGCATGCTCAGGGCGACCCGACTTCGCCGAATCTGGGCCAGTTCGCCGAAGCCGAGGCAAGTCTCAACAAAGCGTCAACATTCGTGGATCCCGTCCTCTTCCAAAATCCCATAAATCAGCGGGCTCTGTTCATCGCCGCGACCATTGCCCACGATCACATGATTTTGGCCAACAACCGACGCGACGTGGCGCAAGCTTTAGGGCACGCCGCTGCGACCACTTCGCTCATCGAGCGGTTCATGAGCACTCGCCCCACCCAGTTTCATGACCTTTACAGCATGAGGTACTTCTATTCGAACGTTGCTGGCACCTACTACTCGGCGAGACGTCTTGATGACGCGATTCGATATTGCCAGCGGGGTTTGGACATCCCTCTCTCGAGTACCCAAGGAAACGGGTTTATCCTTGCACTTTTGGCAGCCGCACGTTGGGAGTCGGGGGATCTAGACGGAGCCCTTAAGACCAATGTCGAGGCGATTGAACTGGAAAAAGCCGAGGCCGCAGGCGGACACGCGTCATTGCGGATTAATTTAGCCAACGGGTACGACCTTGAAGGCAGCATTCTGGGTGGCGCCGATGATGAGCCAAGCCTCGGCCGCACTCGCGAGGCGCTCGCCGATTTTCAAAAAGCCCTCGATATTTCTGAAGACCTCGCGAAGCGAGACCCGAACGATTACCTCAGCCGCCATAATGTTGCAACCCATAGTCTAGAAATTGGCAATATCCTGCGCCACCAGAATCCGCAAAATGCACTGGCAGTTTACGATCATGCACTCGCGCGCATACGCGAGGCGAGGAGCAATCTCCCCACCCAGCGCGATGAAGCGGAGCTGTTGGCCGCATCATCGTACGTGGTGCGCTGGACGGGTCATGAAAAGGAAGCCCGGCAGCGCATTGCCCGCGCTTTAGAATTGCTCAGCCAGGCCGGCGGATATCCCCCAGAAAAAATCGAGCCGATGAGCGACACTTATAGTGCTCTGAGGGCTCAAGCCGACGACTACGCCGAAACCGGCCAGCCCGACAAAGCGGCCGCAGTCTACCAGGAACTCCTCGACAAGCTAATGGC
>Ga0335072_10007410_pt1 | contig 15972 bp, 12 predicted proteins | sample Lox_Sample_21_FD_206725 | JGI IMG/M metagenome (GOLD analysis project Ga0335072, IMG submission 206725) | Soil microbial communities from Loxahatchee National Wildlife Refuge, Florida, United States - Lox_Sample_2.1 | ecosystem: Environmental > Terrestrial > Soil > Wetlands | place: USA...
GAGATCCCCACGCCCAGGGACCTTAAAGAAGTGCGCATTGGCTTCTTTGCGCCCATTGAAGGCAGCTCCGATGCGGTCTTCGGCCAGCGCATGCTGCATGGTGCGCAGCTCGCCGTGGATGAGGCCAACGCTCACGGCGGATACGGTGGTCTGCCGTTCCGCTTGATGATTCACAACGACTACGACAACTGGCAGGCAAAAGCGGTTTATGGAAATGATCGTCCCACCGCGTCGAGCATCTGGGGGTCGCCCTCCGACGAAAGCGTCAAGATGATCTACGACGAAAAGGACTGGGCAATCTTCGGCTCCATCAGTTCTGAGTCCACCCACATCGTCCTCCGCGTTGCACTCAAGGCCGAGATCCCCATTGTCAACTGTGCTTCTACCGACCCCACCATTCCTGAAACCTACATCCCCTGGTACTTCACTGATCTGCAGGACGACCGCGTGCAGGCATTTACCCTTGCGCGCCGCATGTTCACTGAACTCGGCCTCAAGCGTGTCGGCATTCTTCGCGTCAACAACCGCTACGGCCGCATGGGAGTGCCCAAGTTCCGCGATGCGTCGCGCCGCCTGGGTCATCCCGTGGTCATTGAGCAGAAATATCTGCCCGGCGACACCGACTTCACGCGCCAGTTGAAAATCATTCGCGACTCCCGCGTTGACGGCATTGTTCTCTGGTCTGACGAAACTGAAGCCGCCGGAATCCTCAAACAGATGCGGGCCCTCGGCATGAAGCAGCCTGTGTTCGGCTCCTACCGCACGCTCGGCCCCGAACTGCTTGCCAAGGCCGGGACCGCTGCCGAGGGTTTCGAGGCTGTCTTTCCTTACGACCCCACAAGCTGCGATCCCAGGTGGATCGCATTCAATCAGCGTTTCGACGCCCGGTTCCACGAGCCGCCCGATGTGTTCGCATCGCTTGCCTACGACGCGATGAACGCGCTGCTCGATGCCATCTGCAAGGCTGGACTGAACCGTGCGCGGATTCACGATGCATTGGCTGACATCGATACCTACGACGGCGTCACCGGCCACCAGATCTACGATCCGAACCAGAAGAACGTGGCGCCCATGTATCTCGGCACGGTCCACAACGGCGCCATTACCTATCGCCTTGAGACGATGGAAAAGGAACAGCCTTCAGCTCAACAGAAGGCTCCGGCTGCGCCGGGCGCATCTCCAGTACCCTACGCGCGTGTCGGTGAAGACGGAGTCAGCTACGCAGGTTCGCCCCTGCCCGATGAACCGGCCGGCCCTGTGCGCATCGTGCTCTTCGGCCCCAGGGCTGCATCCGTTGCCTGCTCGCCGGGCATTGTCCACGCACTCGGGAATTCGACCGGCGGCCCCAACGCTGTCCAGCTGATCCCGGTTGCCAGCGACCAGAACTGGGGAGCCGCTTCCACAGAACTCGTCCATGCTTTATGGGACCAGCACGCTCTCGCGATCATCGCCCTGGACCGCGACGCGGCCCATCTCTCAGAGCAGCTTTCGCTCAAGGCCTTTGTGCCGGTCGTCGCGTTGAGTGATGACAAGACTCTCACCTCGACGAATGTCCCGTGGATCTTCCGCATGCCGGCGGCTGCCAGCCCGGCTGCGGCCCTGCAGCTTCTTCAATCCGCCATCGCGCGCAGTGGGCCCAATCCCGAACGCCTTCGCGACGTTCTTGCATCCGGAAAGCCGATCGGCGGCGAGGCTTTCGCGCAAACCGGCGAACCGCGCAAGTAGCAGGAGTGTTGCCTCCGGAAGCCATAGGCCAAACACCAAGGGCAGCCCGTTGCAGGCTGCCCTTCGCTCTCTTGCTCAACGTATTGTTTAGGGCAGGTAGTAGCGGAACGACGTCCAGAACATGTTGTCGATTCCGTTCGCGCCGTTGCTCGGGTTTGTGGTTCCGCCGTCGCCCGACCAGAGGTCGCGCTCAAACCGGCTGTACTGGATGCCGTAGCGCAGGCGTCCCTTGGGGCCGTTGTAGAAGTTGTACCACCAGCCGGCGGTAAACTCCTGCACGTCTTTGTTGTTGGCGGTGCAGTGTGCCGGGGCCGCAGGGCTGAAAGATCCGCCGGTGGTCGGTTCCACATTGCAACCGGACATGTCGGCGGTGTAGGTGCCGTAGCCCACTTCCTTGCCCGAACTCGGATCGGTCGTCCAGTCGCGGCCAATGTAGTCGCCACCGTAGTTCAGGTAAACCGAGAGCCGCTTCGTTGGATTCATTTCCAGCGTGCTTAATGCAGAGAACCCGTGCAGCGGGGAGATGATTCCATCGGGCCGCAGCGTGACGTCAGCAATCGTTGACGAACCGTAGCGGCCTACGCCTGCGCCCCACAGGCCCTTGAGGCCGATGGTGACCCTCTTGCCTGCCAGGGGTCCGCGGAAGCCGCCGCCGATGCCGCCACCCCAGGAGGGATCGCTGTTGTACGGCGTTCCGCCCGTCGGATAAATGCGGTCGCGGAATGAGCGGGCAACACCGAATACTTCCCAGTGGCCCCAGCCCGGTTCAACCACGATCTTTGCGACAAAGTCCGGCGTCAGGTTGAAGGAGTAGTTGTTGGCGGAATTGTAGAGGCCGCCACCGTTGCCGGCCGATCCGATCAACAGGTTGGTTGGCAGATTTGCGCCTGCCGGATTCAGCGTTTCTGCGTTTTCAGCCGACGCGCCAATGAAGAACGACTTGCCGATGTCCTTGCTTACCCGGAAGCTGTACTGCCGCGTCCACACAAAGCCCGCTTCGTACTGGGGATCGATGGTAGCCGGCAAAATCTCAGTTCCGCGATCTAGCCCCTTCGTCGTTTCTGTCGCCAGAGACCAGCCCTGTCCCCCCGAGAAGACCCAGCCGTCATGCAGCCGTGCCTCTGCCCACAACTGCCGCTGCCGCATGGTGTAGCTGTTTGACTGGTTGTTGTTCGAGGTCGCGCCGGCGCTCAGCCAGTCCATCTCGTAGTAGCCCGTCAGCGTCATGTTGTCGAGTTTGCCCTGTGCCTTCAGGGCCAGTCGAGACTGGCGGCCCGATCCCTGGAACTCGCTTAACTGCGCATAGTCGGAGTTCTGCAGTGGAACGCCCGTGAACTGGGTGTTCAAGCCGCCGCCCGTCGCTCCCTGGCGCCACACCGTTTCAGCAGCCAGAAAGCTGCCCGCGGGCGAGAGCGTGATGCCCTTATAGTGGAAGCTCTCAGGGCTTGCAATTTCCTTCTTGATCTTCGTCGTTTCTTCTGTGAACGAGGAGACTACCGAGGCGTTCGCCGCCTTCATGTCGGTCACCGTGTTCTGCAGCGTTGAAACCGCCGCGGAATTTTCGGTATTGGCCTGCTGTTGTGCGTCGGCTGCAGCCTCTGCTTTTTGCGCCGCCGCCTGTGCGTCCGCTGCCGCTTGCTGGGCCTGTTTCAGTTCGGTGTCTTTGGTTGCCAAATCATTCTTCAGGCTGTCAATCTGGCCCTGAAATTCCTGCCGCAGCGCGTTGATCTGGTCTTCGACGCTCGGCTTGGCTTCTTTCTTGGTTGCGTGATGCTTCTTGGCAGGCGCAGGGGGTTCGCCGGCGAATGCACTCGTGCCGACAAGACTGGCTGCCAGAAGTGCGGCGGCAGCCGTACTGAATCTGAATTTCATTGGGCCTCTCTTTTCCCTCTCAATTCGTTTGAATGCGCGACTGTGCGTGCTCTGCGCAGACGCTCTTCCTTGTTCGCTGCAGCTTTGCCCGGTTTGCATGAAAGCGTCATTCCATCAGGCTTGCGAAAGGAATGTGGTCAGCAGGGAACTGCGAAGATCGAACCGTGCAAAACTCCCCACTTCTCCCGAAAGTAAGGCTCTCAGAAATAGATGAATATTTGACTAATTCACATATTTTTAACAGAGTTAGAGGCAGATAGGTTCTGTGAACAGACGATGAATTTACAGTCTGTTAATGAAGAGACAAGCAAAAGAAAAGCCGGCATCCATGGGGATTCCGGCTTTCCTGTCGACTAAGTAACTTACCCGCATGATACCGCGATGCTTACTCGTGCCTGCCCGCGCTTAGTAAGTTGGCCAGGATCCTGTAAGCCCCTGGGACCAGCTCAGGAAGTTGCCTGTATAAAGCGTAGGCCTCATAGATATAGATGCCCTTGCCCGGATGGCACACCAGCAAGCCGCCGCGTTGCGGGTCCTGTCCCGGGTCCGCTGTCTCGGTCAGGGCCGTATATGCGGGGTCCCAGCTGTCAAGGAACGAGTGGCCCCGCTCTTCGACCCAGTCGTTAAAATCCGCCGGCGTAATCTTGTTCGGCCAGTTCAGCACCGGGTTGCTCTGATCGAGCAGCTTCACCGGCGCGTCCTCATCCACCACCCGCTCTGCCATCCGTCCCATCGAGAGCGGGTAGGGGGCGGGGAAGTTTTCGCTTTGGTACTGCACAATCAACGTTCCACCGTTCCGCACAAAATCGTTGAGCCGCGGCTGGGCTGCGGCCAGCGCGGGGCGCACAGAATATGCGCGGATTCCGACCACAATCACATTCCACGCCGACAGGTCGCTCGAAGCCAGTTCATCGTCTGAAAGCAGGTGCGCTGTCAGGCCGAGACCCTCCATGGCGTCGGGAACCAGGTCGCCTGGCCCCATCACATACGCAACCCGCAGTCCCTGAGCGACCTTCACATCCACTTTGCGTGTCTCAAGCTCCGCCTTGGCGTACTGGTTGTACGGCCGCAGCCCGGCATAGCCCACACTCTGCCAGCCGGATGTGTAGTTGTGCCCCCCCGAATGCACGACAGCTTCAATCGGATAGACGCCAGCCTCCGTCGCCGCCGGTGTTACCAGGAACTGAATCGGCTCTGCCTCTCCCGCGCCGGCACGATGAAACTGTGTCTCCGCCGGCTCTGACTTCCAGCCCTCCGGCAGCTTCAATGTCACCGTCCCTTCCGCTTTTCCTTCGGTGTGCACCGTCACGGTCACATGCAACGAGCTGCCATCGATGGGCAGAATCCGCGCCTCAGGCGAAATACTCACGCCCACAGCGGGAGTCACCACGAGGGGCTGATAAATGCCTCCAGGTCCGGTCACGCGGTCCAGTGTCTGCACCACTTCGCCAATGCGGATCGGCAAGCCCTCGAAATCCCACTCCACCCATGCGGCCAGCGGCCACGGCGCAAACGAGCGCTCACGCCATCTGGGATTCGACACGTCGTAGTATGGCTGTTCGATTGTGGGCCGCGTAAAGTAAGGCTTCGTCGCCTCGGCCTCGTCGGGCGCCCGCACCCGAAAGATGGGATCCGCTTCACGCACCGCGCCATCTTTGGCCCCGCTGATCAGTTCACTCTTCCACGCCGGCCCATCCTGGCTTTCGACCCACACTCTCGCAAGCCGGGCCTCGCTTGCCGGCTGCGTGGTGTGCACCCGCACCAGCAGCTCCTGCCCCGGCGAAACACTCCGCGCTGTCTCGTCCGCGGTGTTGCCTCTGAACCCGCGGTTTGCAGCCGCCGTCTCGTTTGTCCGAAACGCGATCGCATCCAGCCCCAGCAGGTCTTTCAGCGCGTCTTCGAATTGAGCGATCTTCACGTCGAACTCAAACAGCAGAGCCGACTTCGCCTGGGCATCGATCTCGCTCGCCGCAACCTTGCTGCGCAGTTCCAGTGTCTTTCGATAGAGCGGCGCAAGCCTGCGTGCGATGGCCACATTCGATCCGCCGTCGCACTGCACGCCAATCTCACGCAGCCCACCCCCGATCGCAGACAACTCCGTGGTCAGCCACTCCGGCGCCTTTCCGGGAATGAGTCGCGCCATCCCTGCGAAGCTCGTGTCGATCTCCACCTTGTCGTTATGGAAAAGGTCGCTGTCGCCCGCATGCGCATTCTCAGACTTCGCCGCTGCCGCTACGGCCCACAGGTGATACCGCGTCGTGCCCGGCCCGCTCAGCGAGGGGTTTGCGCCGCCGTTCTGCGACTTCTGTTCTCCCCAGCCCTCAAGCGCAATCTGCGCATAGCTTCGGCCCAATGCGGGGTCCAGGTTGCCCACCGGGATCGTCACATCCGTCGCGGGCTCGCCGTTCGTCCACTCGCCGGTCACGTAGTTGTGAAACTTTGCCGGGGCCCACTTTCCCGTCGCGTAGTCGAACATGCCCTTGTCGGTCACCGGCGCAAACGGAGTCATCGAGTACACCGCCAGCGGTTGCCACGGCTCCAGTCCATACTCCTTCAGCTGCTCGGGAAATACCTTCGGATCGCCCGCCGCTTTGAAGACCTCTTGCGCAATCTCGCCGGAGACCTGGTGTTGCCCGTGCCCATCGGTAATGCCGCCCACAAAGGTCGACAGAATGATCTGCGGCCGCTCCCGGCGCACCGCCAGCACCGCGTCGTAGAGCACGCGTTCGTGGCCCCACTTGCTGAACGACTCTTCCTGCGTCTTCGAGAAACCGAAGTCCGCCTCCGTTCCCCATAGCTGCTTCGCGCCGTAGTATTGATCGGCCTTCAGCAGTTCGTTGGTCCGGATCAGCCCCAGCGCATCGTAAGTGTCGGCCGACATCGCATTCTGGCCGCCTTCGCCGCGCGTCAGCGTAAACAGCGTCGCGCGCACACCGAGGCCGCGCGCGAGATACGTCAGCAGAGCGCCGTCTTCGTCATCGGGATGCGCCACGATCACCAGGACGCTCGCCGTCGTGTTCAGCCGCTTGAGCGCCTGCTCGGCTGCGGCTTCGCCACGATCTTCTGGCAGCGGCAGCGCGACAGACGCCGGCTCGGTGGCAGGCAGCTCCCAGCCCGCGTTCGGTTTGTCCTGCGCAAGGAGAGAAGAGGCGCCGGCGGCCGCGAGTGCGAGGCCCGCCAGAGCCACTGAGATGGTCAAGCGATGCAGTTTGTCGGGAAGAAACATGGTCATCGCCAGTGTACAATCCGTGCAGCGCAGGCGCTCAATCTCCGTGCAATCCAACCCTTCTTCGAACACCGCAGTTCTGCAGCGCCGCATTGGTCTTCGCTCCGCGGTGCTCTTCAACATGCTCGAGATGATCGGCGTGGGCCCCTTCATCACCCTGCCCCTCGTCATCGCCGCCGCGGGCTTTCATCTCTCCATCTGGGCCTGGCTCCTCGGCGCCTTCATCGCCATCGCCGACGGACTCGTGTGGGCCGAGCTGGGCGCAGCCTTTCCCCGCGCCGGCGGCTCCTATGCGTTTCTCCAGGAGATCTACGGACCTAAGGGCGCAGGCAACTGGCTCAGCTTTCTGTTTGTGTGGCAGCTCAGCTTCTCCGCGCCGCTCTCCATCGCCTCCGGCTGCATTGGCCTCTCCAGCTTCCTCGCCTGGTTCTGGCCCGCGCTCGAACACGCCCCCATCGCTGCGATTTCCGCGCTTCATTACTCCAGCTTTGCCGCGGCCGGCGCCTGCCTGCTGGTCACCGCGCTCCTCTATCGCAACCTCAGCTCCATCACCCGCCTTGCCTGGGTGCTCTTTGCCGGAGTCATGGCGGCGCTCGCCGGCGTCATCACCTCCGGCTTTGCGCACGCGGCCGCTACCGGCGGATGGCACATGCCCGCATCTCCCGCGCAGTCGGCCACCATCGCCATCGCCGGCCTCGCCCAGGCCACCCTCATCGCCACCTACGACTACTGGGGCTACTACAACATCTGCTTCCTCGGCAGCGAAGTCCGCCAGCCTGAAAAGACCATTCCCCGCGCCATCCTGCTCTCTGTGCTTTTTGTGTCGGTCTTCTATGTGGCCATGAACCTCGCCGCGCTGCCCTCGTTGCGCAATGCCGCAGCCCACGCCGCAGAGTCCGCCACGCTGCGTGTGCAGCTCGTCGCGGAGATCGCCCGCTCCGCCTTCGGCCAGTGGGCCGGCTACATCGTTGCCGCTCTCATCGTCTGGACCGCCTTCGCTTCGGTCTTCTCGCTGCTGCTCGGCTACTCGCGCGTGCCCTACGCCGCCGCCCGCGACGGCAACTACTTCAGCGCCCTCGGCGCTATCCACCCGCGCCACGGCATTCCGCACCGTTCTCTGGTCGCGCTCGGCCTGGTCGCTTCGGTTTTCTGCTTCTTCTCCCTGCAGGACGTAATTACGATGCTGGTCATCACGCGCATCCTCCTGCAGTTCTCGCTGCAGCAGGTCGGCGTCATCCTGCTGCGCATCCAGCGGCCTGATCTTGAGCGCCCCTTCCGCATGCCGCTCTATCCGCTGCCGCCGCTCTTCGCCCTCGCTGGATTCACCTTCATCCTCGTCAACCGGCCCAAGGCGCTTGAAGGCTTCGCCGCAGCCGCAGGCATTGCATGCAGCGGATCACTGATTTATCTCTGGCGGGCCAGAAAGCTCGGCCACTGGCCCTTTAGCGGTCGCGGTGCGGTCGAGGCATCGGAGAATTAAGACCGGCTGAGGACAAACGGCGCGCCCGGACATCCAAGCGCGCCGCCGTGCCTGCCGGGTGAGGCCTACTTTCCCTTGTGGCCGCCCTTGAAGTCGATCTCCGTCGAAATCCAGTCCGAGAGCGCCTTCTCCTTGATCTCATCGGGCCCTGCCGACGGGCTGAGCGACGAACGCGCCAGCAGCGCCTGCACCTTTACTTTGCCCTTGACCTTGTAAATGTCGAGCAGCTGCGCCAGGCCCTTGTCGGCCATGCCAATGTAGTCGTCGCTGAGCTGCCCATCGGCGCCGTGAATGTCGGTCGCGCCCAGAATCACCTGGTTGACGATCAGCTTGTCGCTCTTCACGCCTGAGGAGTCGTAGCGCGCCACGAGCACGGCCCGTGTCTCCAGCGCGTCGGGGTTCGCGGTCCACTTGATCGCCGGCAGCGTTACGCCCGACGGATCCGGCTTCGTAGGCTGGGCGCCGAAGGACAACCGGTACGCCGGTCCCTTCCACTTCGGTCCCACGGGAATGCCCTCGTCCTTCTTCGTGCTGCACCCAGCCAATACCAGCACAGCGCCCACAGCCAACAGGATGGCTCTCTTCACGTCGGTTTCCTTCCTTGTCGAGGATGACGCGACAGCATACCACCACGCGCTAAAAGCTGGCACGTGATAAGGCGCACTGCGGCACCGTGAAAATATCAGGAGGCCTTGCGCAGCACCTTGCGCGTGGCCGCAGCCTTCTTTGCCGGTTTCTTCTTTTTCACCGGCGCCTGAACCACGGTGAGACGCAGCCCCATCGGCTTGAGAACAGCGACCAGCGTCTTCAGCGTTGGATTTCCCTTGGGAGAGAGCGAGCGGTATAAAGCTTCGCGGCTGATCTTTGCACTCGCCGCAATTGCGCCCAGTCCGCCAAATGCCTGCGCCAGTGCACGCAGAGCGTTAAGGCCGGCTGCACATTCCTCCGGGTCGTCAAGGGAGGCAAGTGCCAGCTTCAGGTACTCGACAGCGAACTCGCGGTCTTCACGGAGTTCCTCAACCTCACGGTCGAAATGGGATACTACGCCGACAATCCGTTTCATGTTCATGGCTGCCTCCTCCGCCATTCTGCCCAAAGCGCTCTTGCTCGCGAAATGTCGCCTGTCTGAGTGGACTTGTCTCCGCCGACCAGCAGGATGATCAGCGTCGATCTGTCAATACCGAAGTAAACCCGATAACCTGGGCCCGTGTGAATGCGAAGCTCCTGCACTCCCGTCCCAACGGATTTGCAATCACCAAAGTTACCTGCTTTGAGGCGATCCAGCCGCAGGGCAATTGCAGCTTTCGCAATCCCGTTGCGGAGCTTGCGATACCACTCCGTAAATGGTTCTGTTCCGTCGTCGCGCTGGTAGCGAGCAATTTCGAACACGCAAAGAGTGTAGCATATAAGCTACAACTCGCGTCAGAATCACAGGTTTGGCCCGAGTGAGGCTCATTGCTATTGTGTTTGTGAGGAGATGTGTGAGGTTGAAGCATGATCAAGACCGTCCTCAAGTCGTTGGGACCAGATCAACACGCACTCTTTTGGGAGATCGCGAGACACGTAACCGACGACATGCTGGAAGAGATCTCGCGGGCCGATTACGGAATCGATGCGGATAAACACCTCACTGCTTTGCGCAGGCTGCGTGACACTGGCGAACTGGAAGCCCCTTTACACTGGAATCCATTCGAAGTGCTGGAGCTGATCCGGCACGACGAGCCCGGCAATTCATCGCGATGGCCTGCGCGCCTTGAGGTACGTGGGCACTGGATACGCGCCTTTGCCTGCGCCGCTCTCCTTCGCGCGCTTGGACCTCCGTGGGAGCACGGAGGCGATGCTGCTCAACCTGCATACAACCTGATTCACATTGTCAGGAGCATTGCTGGAGTTCCGGCTCCATTGGGACGGGAAACAATACGCTTCATTGCCTGGTTCATGCTGAGAGACGACCCTGAGCGGGGTGACGGGCAAGTGGTTTGCTTTGGCGTTGCGCTGCTCTGGATGTTGCTGCAGTTAGATGAGCCGCCGGCGGACGAGGAGTTGATTCAACTGGCGGAGTGGATCATTCAGCGGGAAGAGGAGTTGCACAAGGAATCGCCATCCGCATTTGATCGGTGGCTGCTTGGGGTAGCCGATGATCCGCCGCCGTCTCCTTGGGAGTCACTGGGCGCCGATATGTTGAAGCTCGATCTCGGCGCTCACCGGCTTCAACTGCAGGAATATGTCCACCTCATCGGAGCTGAGCTGGCAGGCGATTCCGAACAAGGCTGATCGCGTTTCGCTTTCGGCGCCAAGCCTAGTTCAAAAACATCGTCCGGTAGAGCGTGTCCCGCTGCACTGGCTTGAAGCCCGCATCGCGGATGATCCTCCGCAGCTCTTCTTCAGTCGTGCAGTTCGACGTGCCCGCGGCCTTCACCACGTTCTCTTCCAGCATCACGCTGCCCACATCGTTGCCGCCGAAGTGCAGACCCAGCTCCAGCACCTTCAGCCCCTGCGTCACCCAGCTCGCCTGCACGTTTTCGATGTTGTCGAGATAGAGCCGCGCAATCGCCAGCACCTTCAGGTACTCCACGCTGGTGGCTTCGTCCCAGCCTCGGCCGCCCAGCGCCGTGTGCTTGGGCTGAAAGCTCCAGGGGATGAAGGCCGTGAATCCGCCCGTCTCTGCCTGCAGCTTGCGCACCACCTCGAAGTGGTTAATGCGCTGGTCCATCGTCTCGCCCACGCCGAACATCATCGTTGCCGTGGTGCGCATGCCTAGCTGGTGTGCCGTGCGATGCACGCTGACCCAGTCCTCGGTGCGGCACTTCAGCCGCGCGATCCTGAACCGCACGTCGTCGTCCAGAATCTCCGCGCCGCCGCCGGGAATCGAATCGAGCCCCGCGTCGCGCAGCCGCGCAATGGTCGTGCGCAGGTCCAGGTTCGAGTACTCCGCAATCGCCAGCACCTCGCTCGCCGACAGACAGTGCAGCCAGATCTGCGGGAACCGCTGCTTGATGCCGGTAAAGAGCTTCTCAAACCAGTCGATCTTCAGGTCGGGATGGATGCCGCCCTGCATCAGCACGCCCGTGCCGCCCATCTCCACCGTCTCGGCGATCTTCTCGTAGATCTTCTCGAAGTCGAGGATGTACCCCTCGTCCGCGCGCGGCCCTTTCAGCGGCCGGTAGAAGGCGCAGAAGGTGCAGTACTCGGTGCAGAAGTTGGTGTAGTTGATGTTGCGATCGATGATGTAGGTGACCACGCCCTCGGGATGCAGCCTGCGCCGCACGGCGTCTGCCTCAAAACCGAGACCAATCAGGTCAGAGGAGTTGAAGTAGTCGAGGGCCTGTGCGCGGGTCAATGCCATGCCTTAATTCTACCAATTTGCCTCTATCAATTTGCCGCGTCGGGAGCGGAGCCGAAGCTTGGCGCGTTACTCTGCCCGGCGCCGGCGGAACAGAAATACGCCGCGGGTCTGAATCGGGTCTTTGCGCGTACGCGAAAGATTAGACGCGGTGGAGATGCCGCTGAACAGCACCAGAAAGTCCCAGAAGGCGCGAATACGAGCCCGCAACCCGGTTTTGCTCTGCAAATTCGAGTCCTGACCTGCCATGGGACCGACCTCACAATCAGTCTATTCGAGTGCGAATCTGCCGGTGAAGTTGCAGAAAAAAGCCCCGACACGTTGACGCCGGGGCCTGGCCTGCTGGTTGGCGGCGCTATCGCAGCAATGCCGACGCCGCCCACAGCACCGGCGCCTGCCCATGAAAATCACCGGTCCGCCGTTTCCGCATCAGGTAGTACTCGAGATCGTTCTTCTTGCTCGTACCTTCGCACACATTGGTGACGTCCCAGTTCTGGTCGATGTACCCCACGACTGCAATCCACGCCCGCCGCGCGGCAGGCCCGTAGGTCGCTGCATCCAGCCAGCCGTTCTTCACGCCGGTAATCATGGCAAAGGTGAACATCGCCGAGCTTGAGCTCTCAGGCCATGCTTCGTCGTGGTCGATCAGTTCGCGCCACATGCCGTCCTTGCCCTGGTACTTCAAAAGCGCCGCCATCATCTTCTGGTAGCCTTCCATGATCCGCGCGCGCTGCGGATGGTCCGCCGGAAGAGTGCGCAGCATCTCCGCCATGCCCGCGGCAAACCACCCATCGCCGCGTCCCCAGAAGAATGGCACATCGGGCGCGTGGTAGAAGAGCCCGTTCGGCTGCTGCAGCGCATCGAGATACGCCACCATCTCCTTCGCGTCGCGATCGAGATACATCCGGTCGCCCGTCGCGCGGTAGGCCTCGAGCTGCAGCATCACCAGCATGTACATGTCATCGACCCAGAAGCGCGTCTCGCCCGAGAGACCATCCGGACGCGGATTCTCCCATTGCCGGTCGGCCCACCACTTGCCCTCGGTCAGGTATTTCGGATCCTTTGTCTGAATTGCGATCTCCAGCGGCACAACGCCGAAGATCGAGTCGTCCACATGGTGCCGCACCGGCCGGCGATCGGCCTCCGTGCCGCCCGGCATCAGCGGCTCAAACCGCTTGATCAGTTCTTCGCGCAGCGCGTCATCATGCGTCAGCTGCGCAAACGTCAGCGCGCCATACCACGTGGCCACCTCGGAGTAGTGAATCGTCTTCGAGTACTGGTGCGGGCTGGTCACGAAGTGCTCCGCCAGGTGCTTGCCGACCTCTTGCGGTCCGTAGCCCGCCGGCCAGTTGGAGAAGTAGTCGTTTGTCTGCGCCGCGCCTGTCACCGCAAATAAGAGCGCTGCGGATGCGACGAGCCCCACGCCCAGCCGCCTGATCGAAACCCTGTTCACACCCCGTACCGCCATAGTGGTCTGACCTCCTCTTTGCGCAGACCTCTGCGCTTGCACGCTCTCGTCACACCTTATCGTGTGGAATCGGGCTTGCGCGGAGCCTGGCTTGATGATTTCTTCTCAGGGCTCGAAACCCCGAAACTCATCAACAGGAACTTCAACCCCTTGCGCAATGTCTCAGCCAAACTCACGGTCTGCCTTGCCTTTCCTGAGCTGCGCGCAACCCGGCCTATTGCGAGTCAGAGGATACCTTGGGAGAGCTGCCTTCGGACGAATCGGCTGGCGTTGCCGTCCCGGAGGCCGGAACGCTTTCGCCTTTCAGGATGCTGACTGCGGCCGGAGGCAACGGTTTATCGGCATCGGCCAGCAGCAGACTTACCTCCCACAGCTCGTCGTTGGTCATCTGCGACCGGAACTCGGGCATGCCGGTGAAGCGGATTCCGTTTGCCACCTTCCAGTAGGTTTCGCCGGCCGGATCGTCGCTTACGCCGACGACGCTGCTGGAGTGATGCTTCTCCCACAGCGGCGGCGCCGCCGGATACATGCTCTCGCCTATCGTCGATGGTTTGCCGTGAAACCCGTGACACACCGAGCACTTCTCGGCATAGATGTGCGCCCCCGCGATGTACACCTGCGCGCTGGGCTGAATCGGGGACATCTGGATCAGCTCTTTTTGTATGCGTGCATTCAGCGGGATATGCATAATCTGTTCTTCATTGGGCAAGGGCGGGTCAGTCACAGCCACCGGCACCTGGCCGTTGTAGAGCCAGATTCCCACGCCTACCGGAACAATCAAGATGCCGAGCAGAATCCCAAACAAAACTCGAGCCATGCCTCGTGTGGCCTCCGATGCCCTCCATCCTATTGCATCCGGCTCATACTCAGCGCGGCAGATGGCGCGCAATCGGTTGGCCTGTAGCTCAATGTGCAACGTTTTCGCTGGACTTCGTGCCGCCAATTTGGCACTGTGTTCTCGATATATCCAGTTTTTCTCCTCGACCTCAACCCTGCTGCAAACTCTAAGGAGAGCCACTCAGGATGCCGGACCACTCGGGCATGAAGCTCGGTCGCCAGGCCGTCAAGACGGATGCGCGCACACTGCGCCTTGGCAACTACCTCAACCCCGCCCTGCCTCCGCCCCCACCTGCCGTGGACTGGACCCACGGCGTCACCGGCTGGGGCATGATGCTCAACGACCAGGTCAACAGCTGCACCATCTCCGCCATCGCCCACGCCGTGCAGGTGTGGACCGCCAACAACGGCGGCATCGTCACCATCTCCGACTCCGCGATCGAAAAGGCCTATGGCACGTGGGCCGGTTATGACCCCGATCGTCCCGACACCGACACCGGTGGCATTGAACTCGACATCCTCAAAAACTGGAAGCGCGACTCTCTGGACGGGCACGAACTGATCGCCTTCGCCGATGCTGACATCTCTAACTTCATTGAGCTGCGCCAGGCCATCCGCGTCTTCGGCGGTATCTACATCGGCCTCGATCTGCCCCTCTCCTGCCAGTTTCAGGAGGTCTGGGACGTCGTCCCCGGCGGCGGACCCAACGCACTGAAGGGGAGCTGGGGCGGCCACTGTGTCTTCGTTCCTAAATATGACGAAGGCGCCTTCAGCTGCATCTCATGGGCCGAGCTCAAGCCCATGACCGTCGCTTTCGTACAGGCCTACTGCGATGAGGCCCACGTCCTCCTGGGCCAGGACTGGCTCAACGCCCGTGGGTCGCCCGCCGGCTACAACCACGATCAACTCCTCGCCGATCTTGCGGCCATCCGCTGACTGTGCGCAACGCCCCTCCTTTTCCTCGGCCCATCGCGCCCGCTCACTCGCCAACCCGCGCGCCGCGCGTCCAAACTACAGCGGCACCACCCAAAGCCCTGTCCCAGATGGTTTAATACCTAATGGGGGAGCGCTGGCTTCGCGGGTGCTTCCGTAACGTTTTGGAGGTATCCCGAAAGCGATGTTTTCTTTGCGCCGTCTTGCCTTTGTGCTGGCCCTCATTCTTCCGGCAGCGCTCATTCTTCCGGCCCAGGAGTCCAGCTCCAGCACCCCGGCACCCGTCGAACTAGCCCAGGCTCAATCTCCGTCCCAGACTCCGCCGCAGACCCAGCCGCCTGCCACGCAGGAAACCCAGGGCGAACTCAGCGTCCAGGCCCGCATCCGCGCCCGCCGCGCCCAGCGCCGCGCCCAGGCCATCCACGACACCTATTCACAACTCTATGAGGCCTTCGTCGGCGCCGGCTTCGTGCGTTTCCGTCCCGGCCCCTATCTCCAGCGCAACAATATGTTCTCGTGGGATGCAGGCCTCACCCGCTACTACAGCGAGAAATTCGGCGTCACCGTTGACGGCCGCGGCTTCTATGGCACCGCCTACGTGGGTCTCAATCCGGAATCCATCACCCGGCCCGCCATAAGCCAGTACGCCTTCATGGGCGGACCCACCTACCGCCTCATCCTGCACCCGAAATATTCCATCGCCGTCCGCGGCATGGGCGGCGCGGCCATCGGCCGCTTCTCGGGAGATACCAACGGCCTGCCCCCTGCTTCGCTCGGACTCTACCCCGACTCCACCACCTACGCCATCAACGGCGGCATCATCGGCGAAGCCAACATCAGCCCCAACCTCTCTCTGCGCCTCGCCGGCGACTACTACGGTACCGGCTTCGGCTCGCAGATGCAGAACAGCCTCGGCTTTACCTACGGCTTCGTCTACCGCTTCGGCAAACGGTGAAAAGACAGGGAGTAGGGAATAGGGAGTAGGGAGTAGGGAGTAACAATCTTCTTTCCTGGTACCTTCAAAAAGATCAAAGGCGGAGACCGTGTCGGTCTCCGCCTTCACTCTTTACTAGCAATCTGGAAAAGCC